>JAESFY010000197.1_pt1 | contig 22309 bp, 23 predicted proteins | sample 9266201 | NCBI WGS metagenome assembly JAESFY01 (sample SAMN14515071, study PRJNA621656) | algae metagenome | isolation source: Nodosilinea sp. WJT8-NPBG4 and co-occurring heterotrophs from soil, lower... | place: USA: Pinto Basin, Colorado Desert, California | collected 2006-05-27 | reverse complement strand
ACCGTCGAGCATTCGCGCAAGTCCTCCAGCACACCCTCGACCAGCATCCGCCCGACTCCGTGCCCTCTGGCACTCTCGTCGACGAACACGTCGCACAGCCAGGCGAAGGTCACCCCATCGGTCACGACGCGGGCATACCCGACCTGCCGGTCAGCCTCGTCGCGGATCGAGTAGTTGCGTGACGCGTCGATCGCGGCATCCTGGGTCGCGCGACTGCGGCCCATCGCCCAGTACGATTCCTCGCTCAGCCAGCGGTGCACCAGGTCACGGTCGATCAGGGCTCGGTCGTTCGACAAGGTGAAGCTCGTGGGCATGAGCATCATCCTAGAAGCAGTCAGCGTCGCCTCTCGGGATCCAAGCCCATCCTGATGCGCGTCCGCTTGCGCTCGATCAGGATGAACGTGACGCCGAGTGTCCAGAGCGGGATGGGCATCAGGAACGCGACGCGGAAGGCCTCGAGCGAGTATGTTTCCGGCGTCCCCGCACCTTGCAGGTCGAGTGCGAGGCCGATCAGGAAGATCGCGATCAGGGCGGCGATGAACCCGCCCGCGTTGGTCACTCCGGTCGCGGTGCTCAGGCGGTGCGAAGGATTGTGCGTGCGCGCGTGGTCGAAGGCGATCATGCTCGCCGGGCCTCCCGTCGCAAGAGCCACGGCGAGCACGTAGAGCAGCCAGAGCGGAGCCGGCTCGGGCAGAGCGAGGACGGCCACCCAGGCGAGGAACTGCACTCCGACGGCAGGCAGGACGAGTGCGAGCGAGCGCTGATTGGGCAGCCGACGCGAGAGGTCGCCGATGATGGGACCGAGCGCCATCCCCGCGACCACGTACACCGAGATGATGCCCGCCGCGTGCGCCGTGTCGAGGCCCTGAGCCGCGGTGAGGAACGGCATTCCCCAGAGCAGGATGAAGGCGGTGCCGGCGAAGGGCGTCGTGAAGTGCGACCAGAAGGCGAGACGGGTGCCGGGGTGAGCCCACGCCGCTCGGATGCCGACGCCCGTATCGATCGCCGAGGTGACGACACGGATCACGCCCGTGTCGGTGTTGACCGTCACATCAGCGCCACGCTCAGCAGGATGATTGCGTATGACGAGCGCGACGAGGATCGTGAACAGGACGCCGAGCCCCGCGATGCTGCCGAAGGTGATCGTCCAGGTGCTCGCGTGCAGAAGAGCCGCGAGCGGTACGAGCGCGATCAGCTGACCCGCCTGACCGATGATGCCGGTGAACTGCACCATGATCGGTCCACGCTGCGCGGGGAACCAGGTCGCCACCAGCCGGAGCACGGCCGGGAAGATCGCCGCGTCGCCTGCGCCGAGCAGGATGCGCGCGAAGATCGCGATACCGATGCCGGGGGAGAGGGCCATGGTGAGCTGGCCCGCCGCCATCAGCAGCATGCCGATCGTCATGATGGGGCGCGACCCGAAACGGTCGAGCAGGATGCCGATGGGGATCTGCATGCCGCCGTAGACGGCGAGCTGCACGACGGCGAACAGGGCGAGGGTCGAGGCATCCGCCTGAAACCGGTCGGCGGCGTCGACGCCCACGGCACCGAGAGAGGTGCGGTTGGTGATCGCCAGGACATACGCCGCGACGCCGACCCCCCAGATGAGCCAGGCTCTCCATCCCGGGGTGGTCACGGGGGAGCGGGGAACCTGTTGCACTCCTCCCACGGTACTCCTCGTGAGAGAGTCTCCCGACGCGCGGACCGCTCGAGCATGGGCTGCCGAATGTCCGACGCCGTCGCTACCGTGGCCGCATGACACCTGCACCTCTGCATCATTCGATCGACTATGTCGAGCTCGTCGTCTCGGACCTCGAGACCGCCAAGCGCTTCTATGGCGACACCTTCGGCTGGGTCTTCATCGACTACGGCCCCGCGTATGCGGGCATCGCCTCGCCAACCGGCGACGGGTCGGAGGTGGGCGGTCTTCTGGAATCCGATCAGGCACGACCGGCTGGTGGCCCACTCGTCCTGCTGTACTCGGACGACCTCGATGCAACCCATGCGGCGATCACAGAAGCGGGCGGTGCAGTGACCCAGGGGCCGTACGACTTCCCGGGCGGTCGGCGACTGCATTTCGTCGACCCGAGCGGCAACGAGTTGGGAGTCTGGGCAGCGCAGTGAGTGACTCAGGGCGAGACCTGAAGACACTTTGCCCTTGCGCTAACCATGCGCATGGGTAATACTTTGCTTTATGGCTAACGATCAGGACGTGAGCGGGGTCTTCCTCGCTCTCGCTGATCCGACTCGCCGCGAGGTGATCCGGGCGCTCGGCCGTGGCCCCGCGAGCGTGGGGGAGCTCGCGAAACCTTTCGCGATCACGCTTCCGTCGTTCATGAAGCACATCCGCGCGCTGGAGGACAGCGGGCTCATCCGCACATCCAAGAGCGGGCGCGTGCGCACCTGCACACTCGATCGAGACCGCCTCGCGGTCGTGCGGTACTGGCTCGACGAGCAACGACAAGTCTGGGACGACCGCGCGAACCGCCTCGAATCCCTGGTGACCGACCTGGAGGAGACCCGATGACCAGCACCGCACCCGACGCGCGCCTCGACCTGACTCTGGAAAGGACGATTCGGGCGTCGCCGTCATCAGTGTGGCGCGCGTGGACCGACCCGGACCTTCTCGCGCAGTGGTGGGTTCCCGCGCCCATGCAGGCGCGAGTCGATCGACTCGACGTGCAACCCGGTGGCGGCTTCGTCACCAGCATGCGCGAGGCGGCGGGGGAGTACCTCCCGCATACGGATGGCATCTTCCTCGTCGTGGAGCCCGAGCGGAGACTGGTGTTCACCAATGTCATCGACAGCTCCTGGCGGCCGGCGAAACCCGAGCCGGTCTCGATGACGGCGGAGATCATCCTCGACGAGCACGCCGACGGCACGGCGTACCGCGTGATCGTCCGCCACGGCGATCCCGCTGCGCGCAATCTGCACGAAGACCTCGGCTTCTTCGAGGGCTGGGGCTCGGTGACGGCGGCACTGGCGGATCTCGTCGAGGCCGGATCGGCGGCGTGAGCGCGAACATGGCACCTGCGCGAGGGGCACTGGGCCGAACGACACTGCGGACCGATCGGTTGACTCTCCGGCCGCAGGTGGTCGCGGATGCCGAGGTGTTCCATCGACTGTGGACTGAACGAGACGAACGCGTGCCGGCTCATCGGAAGCTCGATGCCGAGGGCCGCCCGACGCTCTCTGACATCGCTGTTCACATCGCGAATGAGGGGAGCGAGCGCTCCGACCTGCTGTCGGTCCAGGATGCCGCGACCGGGGAAGTCTACGGTTATTGCGGACTCATCTTCGAGGACAACGGAGCAGAGGGCGAGCCGGAGATCGCCTTCGAACTTCTGCGCAGCGTACAGAACCGCGGGTACGCGACGGACGCCGCTACAGCCGTTCTCGCATGGGCCGCTTCAGCGGGACATGAGCGAGCGTGGGCGAGTGTCTGGGAATGGAATGTCGCGTCGCGCCGCGTGCTCGCGAAGCTCGGCTTCGTGGACTCAGGCCACGATCGCCCCGCTGGCGAGCACGGGCGGAACATCCTGACGGTGAAGGCACTGCGTCCGATGCCTGCCGTCGTCGATGTGACGCGAGGAGGATCCTGAATGGTGGAGCACGTCGTCGTCGTCGAGCACGACGCTCTGTCCGAATCGCAGTCGGCGGCGCTGCGCGATCTCTTCAACAGCGAGTACCGAGAGACGCACGGAGAGTGGGATCCTGATCGCCCGTACGGGTATTCCCCGGCGGATGTGCACACAGTGATCTTCCACGACTCGATGGCGGTCGCGCACGTCGGATTTCAACGGCGCCTCATACGCGTCGGCGCACGCGAGATCAGAGTCGCGGGAACCGGGGGAGTCCTGGTCCATCCGGACTGGCGCTCCGACGGTGCCGGCCGTCGTGTCATGGCTCACGCCCAGCAGGCGATGCGCGACGACGATCGTGTCGACTTCGGCTACCTCGGGTGCCGAGAGGAGGTCGCGCCGTTCTACGAACGGACCGGATGGTCACGGGTGAACGCTGTGGAGCGTCATGTGTCGATGATCGACGCGAACGTGACGGTGACATCTTCAGCGGGGCCGATACTCGTCTTCGCGGCCGGTTCGGGCGCTGGCGCAGGTCCGTGGCCGCAGGGTGACATCGACCTTCGAGGCACTCCATGGTGATCCTCGCGAGTGCCGGCCGATTGTGACGCCTTTCACTTCAGCGCCTCCGACAGATGCGCCGTGGCCCGCCGCCCTCCACGGAAAGCGCCTGGAGCGCGCCAGCAGAGGGGGCGGCCTTCCTGACTAGTTCTGACATAATGTGCATTATCGGCGTTAGCACGATTGCTGCGATCGGGGCGGTCGATAGGCTCGACACGTGAACGGAAGCAACGTCGAGATCGACTGGGATGCGGCGCGAAGCGCGAATCGACAGAACTGGGACGATCGCGTCCCGTTGCACGAGGCAGCATATGGCTTGGACGCGTTCGACGAGCCGACCCATCTCAGCGACGTCGTGAGCGACGATCTGCCGGTGCTCAGCCGTTTCGTGCGCAATGGAGATCTCTCAGGGCTCGATCTGTGCCACCTGCAGTGCCACATCGGTACGGACACGGTCTCGTTGGCGCGTGCCGGGGCGATCGTGACGGGCGTCGATTTCTCAGAACCGGCGCTGCGAGCCGCAGAGGCACTCGCGAACCGCGCAGGAGTCTCGGCAACGTGGGTCCAGACTGACGTCCTCGATGCGAGCAACGCGGTGTCGGGCGATTTCGACGTCGTCTACACGAGCATCGGGACCATCTGCTGGCTCGAGGATCTTGACCGCTGGGCAGCGCAGATAGTCGCTCTGCTGCGTCCGGGTGGCACATTCTTCATCCGCGACGGTCATCCCGCGCTGCTCGCTCTCGACGAGGATGCGCAGCACCTCACGACGCGCTATCCGTATTTCGGAGACGGTCGCGCACAGCGATGGGATGACGAGTCGACCTACGCCGGAGACGGGAAGGTCGCACACCCGCGCACATACGAGTGGCCTCACCCCCTCTCCGAGATCCTTGGATCGTTGCTGCGAGCGGGTCTCCGCCTTCTTCACTTCGATGAGGGACGAACACTCCCCTGGCAGTTCAGCCCGCGGATGGGCGAGGTTGCGGGCGGCTATGCGTGGCCCGAGGCGGAACGCAACCTCATCCCCTGCACCTTCACGATCGTCGCACGCAAGGACTGAGAGGCTGTCCACGGCCGTGCCTGCTCGACCGGCGTGCACCGATAGGGTGACCGGGTGCTTCTGCCCCGCGCCTCTCCGTCCTCGATGCGATTCTCAGCCTCTGCGATCAGTTCGTTCCTCGACGACCTGGAGGAACGAGCCATCGAGTGCCACTCGCTCATGGTGGTGCACCGAGGCCGCGTCATCGCGGAATGTTGGTGGGCGCCATACTCCGCTGATCAACCGCACCTGCTGTACTCGCTGACGAAGTCCTTCACATCGTTCGCGGTGGGCCTCGCGGTGCACGACGGGCTGTTGCGGCTCGATGACCGCATCGTCGATATCCTTCCGGATCACGTTCCCGACTACGCGTCGGACCAGGCGCGTGCACTCACTGTTCGTCACCTACTGACCATGACGACCGGTCATGTCGAGGACACTCTAGGCGATGTCTGGGCGCTCGAACCGACGGATCTGGTGCGAGGGTTCCTCAGGATGCCACTCACAGGCGAGCCGGGCTCACACCACACCTACGACAACTCGACGGCCTTCGTGCTGGCGCGCATGGTCGAACGTGTGACAGGAAGACCTCTGCAGACGCTTCTGGATGAGCGACTGTTCACGCCGCTCGGGATCACTGACGTCGAGTGGGACCGCGTGGGTGATGGTGCAGTGTTCGGGTTTCACGGTCTGCACCTGACGACCGAGTCCGTCGCGGCGTTCGGCGAACTGATGCTGCGTGGCGGGACATGGCAGGAAACCCAGATCCTGTCGCAGGACTGGGTGGCGGAAGCCACTCGGAAGCAGGTCGACAGCCGCCACTACTCCCCCGGCGCTCCGGGCGCGGACTTCCATGCCGGATACGGGTACCAGATCTGGTCATCGACGCACGGCTTCCACGGCAATGGCGCCTTCGGACAGCAGTGCATCGTGGTGCCGGACCGGGAGCTCGTCGTGGTCCTGACAGCCGCGCACACCGAGGTCCGCCACGCTCAGGATGTGCTCGACGCTGTCAGACGCTTCGTATTGGCCGGGGTCGACGGTGCACGAGACGACGACCAGGATGCGGAGCTGGCGCGGCGGTTGCGCGACCTCTCTCTTCCGATCGTGGAGGGTACGCACGGGACGGCATCGTCAGCGATCTGCGCAACGGTGGATGCCTCCGCAGCCGGGTCCGCACTCGCCGACGGCACACCAGTGGTGATTGAACGGCAGACCGACGGATGGACCATCCGCTTGGGGCAGGACCTCGAGATCGCGGTCGGCTTCGGCTCGTGGAAGGAGTGTCGCCCGCTGGGACGACCTGTGGTGTCGAGCGGTGCGTGGCAGCGCGACACGTTCGTCGCTGAGCTGCACCTGGTCGCCTCGCCGCACCGCGTACGGCTGACCGTCCACGAGAACACCGCGCACGAGAACACCGCGCACCTGGTCTGGGTGACGGTGCCTCTCACGACCGCCGACCTGATGCTGCACCTGAGGTCGCCGCTCATGACGCGCCCAGACATGGCCTGAGCGGCCGATCTCCTACGCGCCGATGTACTCCGCAAGGTGCTCACCTGTCACCGTCGACTTGGCTGACACCAGATCCGCGGGGATGCCTTCGAAGACGACGCGACCTCCATCGTGGCCGGCGCCCGGACCGATATCGATGACCCAGTCGGCGTGGGCCATCACCGCCTGGTGATGCTCGATCACGATGACGGTCTTGCCGGATTCGACGAGTCGATCGAGCAGTCCGAGGATGTTCTGGACATCCGCGAGGTGGAGCCCCGTGGTCGGTTCGTCGAGGACGTACGTGTCACCCTTCTCCCCCATCTGAATCGCCAGCTTGATGCGCTGACGCTCGCCGCCCGACAGCGTCGACAACGGCTGCCCGAGGGAGAGATACCCCAGGCCCACGTCTTCGAGGCGCCCGAGGATCGTGGCTGCAGCGGGGAGCTTCGCTTCGCCCTCGGAGAAGAACGCCCTCGCCTCGGCAACCGGCAGATCCAGCACCTCGGTGATGTCCTTGCCCGCCAGCTTGTACTCGAGAACGCCGGCCTGGAACCGCTTGCCGCCGCAGTCCTCACAGGGTGTCTCGATCGTGTCCATGAACCCGAGTTCGGTGATGATGACGCCGGCGCCCTTGCACGTCGGGCAGGCCCCCTCGGAGTTCGCACTGAACAGCGCGGGCTTTACTCCGTTAGCTTTCGCGAACGCCTTGCGAATGGGCTCGAGCATGCCGGTGTACGTGGCGGGGTTGCTGCGTCGTGACCCCTTGATCGCACCCTGGTCGATCGCGACGACGCCCTCGAGCTTCGACACCGATCCATGGATCAGCGAGCTCTTGCCCGAACCGGCGACCCCCGTCACCACTGTGAGAATGCCGGTGGGGATGTCGACGTCGACGTTCTGCAGGTTGTTGGCGGTGGCGCCGCGAATCTCGATCGCGCCGGTGCTGCTGCGCACCGATTCCTTGAGCACCGCTCGATCTTCCAGGTGATCGCCTGTGCGCGTGCCACTGGCCTTCAATCCTTCGACGGTTCCCTCGAAGACGACTTCGCCTCCTGCGGTTCCCGCGCCGGGACCGAGGTCGACCACATGATCGCCGATCGCGATGGTCTCGGGCTTGTGCTCCACGACCAGCACCGTGTTGCCCTTGTCCCGCAGGCGCAGCAGCAGCGTGTTCATCCGCTGGATGTCATGCGGGTGGAGGCCGATGGTCGGTTCGTCGAACACGTAGGTGACGTCAGTGAGAGACGACCCCAGATGGCGCAGCATCTTGATGCGCTGCGCCTCTCCCCCGGACAACGTCCCAGAAGGGCGTTCGAGGCTCAGGTACCCCAGGCCGAGGGTGACGAACGCGTCGAGATTGGCACTCAACGCCTCGAGCAGCGGAGCTGCGCCCCGGAGCTCCAGACCGCGCACCCACTGGGCGAGGTCGGTGACCTGCATGCGGCAGGCATCGGCGATGCTGATGCCGTCGATCTTCGATGACCGAGCGCCCTCTGTGAGACGCGTGCCGTCGCACTCTGGGCAGGTCGCGAATGTCGCCGCACGCTCGACGAAGGCGCGGATGTGCGGCTGCAGCGCGTCGAGGTCCTTCGACAGCATCGACTTCGTGATCTTGGGGATGAGCCCCTCGTAGGTCATGTTGATGCCTGAGATCTTGACCTTGGTGACCTCGCCGTAGAGGAAGAGCCGGCGCTGCTTCTCGGTGAACTCCGAGATCGGCTTGTCGGCCGGGTAGAAGCCCGACGCGGAGAAGCCCTTCACCATCCAGCCGTCCGCGGTGTATCCCGGGACCATGATGGCCCCGTCGTCAAGCGATTTCGACTCATCGACGATCTGAGCGAGGTCGAGATCGGACACCGCTCCCCTGCCCTCGCAACGAGGGCACATACCGCCGAGGTAGATCGCGTCCTTGACGATCTTCTTCTCACCGCCCGGCCCGGTCATCACGCCACTGGCCTTCTGGGTCGGGATGTTGAACGAGAAGGCCGTAGGGCCTCCGATATAGGGCTGACCGAGTTTGCTGAAGAGGATCCGCAGCATCGCGTTCGCATCGGTGACAGTGCCGACGGTCGAGCGCGGATTCGCCCCGAGACGCTCCTGATCGACGATGATCGACGTCGTGAGTCCCTCGAGCACGTCGACGTCGGGGCGCGGCACAGACGGCATGAATCCCTGGACGAACGCGCTGTAGGTCTCGTCGATCATGCGTCGGGACTCTGCGGCGATCGTGTCGAAGACCAGGGAGCTCTTGCCCGACCCCGAGACCCCGGTGAACACCGTGAGACGGCGCTTGGGGATGTCGACGCTCACTTCTTTGAGGTTGTTCTCGCGCGCACCCTGTACGCGGATGATGTCGTGGCCGTCAGCGGGGTGCGTGGTCATGATGATCCTCGAGTAGGGACCGGGGTCAGCCGGCCTGGTTGATTCGGAGCAGATTGCCCGCGGGGTCGCGGAACGCGCAGTCGCGCACGCCGTAGGGCTGGTCCATGGGCTCCTGAACGACGTCGGCGCCACTGTCGACGAGTCGCTCGAACACGGCGTCGAGGTCGTCGCTCGCGAGTGTCAGCGCGCCGTAGCTGCCCTTCGCGATCAGTTCGAGGATCGTCTGGCGCTCGGAGTCCGTGATCCCGGGATCCGTGGCCGGCGGGTGCAGCACGATCGACGTCTCGGGTTGCCCTTGCGGTCCGACCGTGAGCCACCGGAGGCCGTCATAGCCGACGTCGTTGCGCACCTCGAAACCGAGGGCATCTCGGTAGAAGCCGAGGGCGGCGTCGGCGTCGGTGTGCGGGAGGAATGCGTAATGGATGCTGATGTTCATGGGTTCACGTTAGATGCGCGTCCGTGCGCGGTGCTTCTTGATTCCTGATCGGTCTGATGACGTGCTTCGCCTGGAACGTCGGGATGCCGTCGACATCGGCTGCGCGCTCACGATACACGCGGGGCGGGACACCGACCAGCTCCGTGAATCGCGTGCTGAAGGTGCCCAGCGATGAACACCCCACTTCGAAGCACACCTCGGTGACGCTGAGGTCGCCGCGGCGCAGCAGCGCCATGGCCCGCTCGATCCGCCGCGTCATCAGATAGGAGTAAGGCGATTCGCCATAGGTCTCTTTGAATCGCCTGCTGAGGTGTCCTGCCGACATGTGCACGCCGCGCGCCAGCGCCTCCACGTCGAGAGGCGTCGCGTACTCGCGATCGATGCGATCCCGAACCCTGCGCATCACAACGAGCTCGCGGAGCCGCGCGTCATCGTCCGGGGTCACCCCACGATCTTGTCATGACCCCCCGTATCGGAGTGTGAACCTCCGCGACATATCGATATCGGCCTCCCCCAATCTCGCCCCGGACAGCGCTACTCTGTCAGCATCCCTCACAGGATTTTCTCAGAAAGGGTCCCCACCATGACTGATCCCCTCGCTACCGAAGCGAAATCACTGTTCAAATCCATCCGAGTCGTGCTCGCCGTCTCCGGCGCCATCGCGCTGATCGCCGGCATCGTCCTTCTCGTCTGGCCGGTCAAGTCCGCCGTCATCGTCACGGGCATCTTCGCCACCTACCTCGTCATCGCCGGGCTCGTCTACATCGGCCTCGGCATCTTCTCGCGCGTGAAGGGCGGGTGGGCTCGAGTCGGGCACATCGTGCTGGGCCTCATCTACATCGTGGCCGGCGTCATCGCGTTCGCGAACCTCGGAGTCGCCGCTGCGACCCTCGCGCTCGTCGTCGTCATCTTCATCGGCATCAGCTGGATCGTCGATGGAGTTGTGGCACTGTCCCTCCTCGGACGGGACGGCTCGCGAGTCTGGACGCTGCTCTACGCACTGCTCAGCATCGTCGCAGGCATCGTGGTGCTCTTCTCCCCGCTGTACGCCGCAGCCGTTCTCTGGCTGGTGCTCGGCATCTCCCTCGTCGTTCTCGGAATCGTGCAGATCGTCCGCGCGATCACCCTCGGCAAGGACGCGAAGGACTTCGTGGCCTCGGCCCAGGCCGACTCCGCGATCTGACTCATGCCGCAACGCAGGGAGCCCCGTCCATCAGGACGGGGCTCTCTGCGTCAGTCAGCGACTCATTCCGCTGCGAAGGCGCTCACATCACCGACGAGCCGAGTGTTGTCTGCGGGCACGGCGTCGACCGCCGCGCGCGCGACCTCGGCGGCGAACTCCGACACGTTGTAGAGCTTGCCCGCGGATTCGCGACGCTCGGCGATCGCACCGGGGTTGGCGCGCTCGAGCAGCGTCGCCGTGATCGTGCCTTCGATCATGTCGCCCGAGACGACGGTGAACCCGATGCCCTTCTCGGCGAGGCCGGGGATGCGCTCGCGGAGCGCATCTTCTCCTGCGCGCTTCGACAGGGCGACCGGCTCGTACTCAGGCATCGTGGGCGTGGTGCGGATGAAGTGCGCCTGATGGCTCGTGACGAAGACAACTCGCGCTCCGTCGCCGAGCAGCGGAGCAGCCGCGTCGAGGACGTTGAGCTGCGCGTCGCGGTTGAGAGTCAGCGCGTAGTCCTCAGCCATCCCCGATTCCATGCCCCCGGATGCGTTCAGAACCAGGACATCGAGGCGACCGAACTCGGCCTTCACCGCATCGAACATCTCGCCGACCGACGCGGGGTCGGTGAGATCGGCGCCGACGACGAGCACACGCCGGCCCAGCTCGCGCAGCTGACCGGCGAGCTTCTCTGCGCGCGGGGCCTTGTTGCGGTAGTTGATGACCACGTCGGCGCCGGCCTCGGCGAGGTAGCGCACGGTGTCCGCCCCGATGCCCCGAGACGAGCCGGTGACAAGGGCGACCTTGCCGTCGAGAGAACCTGCGGGAAGAACGTCGGTCACGGTGACTCCTCTGATGCGTGAATCGCCGTGATGACACGGCGGTTTCAGACTATCAAGCCGGCTCCATCGAACCGGGACCGGGCCCGCGCTGCGTGATAGGTTGACCGCAAAGGAGGCCGCATGGACAACTTCGCGACATTCGTACAGTTCATCGACCAATGGGCGTGGATCGGGTGGCTGATCCTGATCGCCATCTTCCTCGTGATCGAGATGCTCACCCTCGACTTCACCTTCCTGATGCTCAGCTTCGGCAGCGCCGTGGGACTCATCACCGACTTCGTCGGCATTCCCGTCTGGGTTCAGGTGCTCATCGCAGCCGCGGCCGCCGGCATCTTCATCCTGCTCCTGCGACCGCCGCTGATCAGACGGCTGCATCGCGGCGAGGACCCGACGAAGTCCAATGTCGACGCATTGATCGACCTGCGCGGCACGGCCCTGCAGGACATCACCCAGATCTCGGGCCAGGTGAAGCTGAGCAACGGCGACACCTGGACCGCCCGCACCGCCGGGGCCGTGCCGATCCCCCTGGGATCACCGATCGCTGTCACCGCGATCAACGGCGCGACCGCGACCGTCCGTCCCGTCAACGACTAGGAGAACCTCATGGACGATGCATCGTTCATTCCCGCCGCGATCGGGTGGATCCTCGTCATCGCGATCATCATCTTCGTGGTGGTCACGCTGGCCAGATCCATCCGCATCATTCCCCAGGCCACGGCCGGCGTCGTCGAACGGCTGGGTCGGTATCACAAGACGTTGATGCCTGGACTCAACATCCTCGTTCCGTTCATCGATCGACTGCGGCCCCTCATCGACATGCGCGAGCAGGTCGTCTCGTTCCCGCCCCAGCCCGTGATCACCGAGGACAACCTCGTGGTCTCGATCGACACCGTGGTCTACTTCCAGGTGACCGACGCCCGAGCCGCGACGTACGAGATCGCGAACTACCTCGGCGCCGTCGAGCAGCTCACGACGACGACACTCCGAAACGTCGTCGGTGGCCTCAACCTCGAAGAGGCGCTGACCAGCCGAGACAACATCAACGGACAGCTCCGCGTCGTGCTCGACGAGGCGACGGGCAAGTGGGGCATTCGCGTCGGCCGAGTGGAGCTCAAGGCGATCGACCCGCCCATCTCGATTCAGGATTCGATGGAGAAGCAGATGCGCGCAGAGCGTGACCGTCGAGCGGCGATCCTCACGGCCGAGGGGACGAAGCAGTCCGCGATCCTCGAGGCCGAGGGCGCGCGACAGGCGGAGATCCTCCGCGCAGAGGGCGACAAGCAGGCCGCTGTGCTGCGCGCGCAGGGCGAGGCGGAGGCGATCCAGAACGTCTTCACCGCCATCCACCAGGGAGAGCCGGACGACAAGCTGCTCGCCTACCAGTATCTGCAGATGCTTCCGAAGATCAGCGAGGGTCAGTCCAACAAGCTCTGGATCATCCCGAGTGAGCTCACGGAGGCGCTCAAGGGCATCGGCACCGCGTTCACCCCGCGACCGGGCCAGCCCCCGACGAACCTGCCTGGCGCGTGACGCACCCGTATTTCGCGAAGGCGCATCACCCCCGAGTCCTCGCTCACCGCGGTCTGATCACCGCGGCGGGCGAGGACTCCGGCGTCTGGGATAACTCGGCGGCAGCCTTCGCGGCGGCTCACGCCGCGGGCGCCCAGTACATCGAGACGGACTGCCAGGTGACAGCCGACGGAGACGTCGTGCTCTTCCACGATGCGACGCTGCAGCGACTTTCGGGCGATCCCCGACACGTCAAGGATGTGCGCACGCGCGAGCTGGCGACGATTCTCGCCGATCATGGCGGACTCCTCACGGTCGCAGACGCGCTGTCGGCCTTCCCGACGACCCGCTTCAACATCGACGTCAAGACCGCCGAAGCCACCGAGGCCCTCGGCCCGGTCCTTGCGGATCACACGCACCGAGTACTCGTCACCAGCTTCTCGGATGCGAATCGTCGAGCGACGATCGCATCCGTACTCCGTGCCGGCGCCGCTCTCCGACCGGCCACATCGGGTGGCAGTCGCACCATCGCCGCGGTCCGCGCTCTCTCAGCCATCCGGGTCTCCCCCGTTCGCGCTCTGCGCGACATCGACGTCCTCCAGATTCCCGAGCGTCATCGCGGTGTGAAGATCCTCACTCCCCCTCTGCTCCGCGCCGCTCACCGACGAGGAGTCGAGGTCCACGTCTGGACGGTGAACGATGCCGACTCCATGCGACGCCTGGTCGAGTCCGGTGTCGACGGCATCGTGACCGACCGCGCCGACCTCGCTCTAGCCACGATCGGCCGCTGACCGCGCCACGCCGCCTCTACGCTGTTGCGCTGGGATTCCGCTGTGAATAGCGCCGAGAACCCGCCCGCGTGGATGAAGCGCACAGGCTGGAGCGTTATACCTGACAGCGACGAGAGGACCACACAATGGCAGATCGCAGCCTACGCGGCATCCGACTCGGCGCCCAGAGCCTACAGAGCGAAGAGGGCGTCGTTTTCATGGAGCGCCGTGAAACCACCTACATCTGTGACACCTGCGGCCATGTCACGAACCTGATGTTCTCGGCGGACGCAGAGCCGCCCCAGACGTGGGAATGCCGTTCCTGCGGCGCGGACGCCCGCCTGAACGTCGACGGCCAGGCCGTCACGCTCGACGCCACGGACGAGAAGGCAGCCCGCACTCACTGGGACATGCTCCTGGAGCGTCGTACCCGCGCAGAGCTCGAGGAGCTTCTCGAGGAGCGACTCGCCTTCATCCGTGCCCGCCGCGGCGCAGGCGAAGACCCGACACGCGAGAAGATCGGCGCCTAGCGCCGTCGGGCGCGCAACCACCCGAAGGACAGCGCACCCAAACCGCCCCACAGCAGAATCTGCTGGATCCAGGGGCCGAGAACCACTCCAGCGGTCAGGCCGGACCGCAGCTCGACATCCTCGAGTAGCGCTCCGGCCTCTCCTGCGTCCAGGCTCGAGATGGTCGAGCCATCCGGGTGGATGACCTGGCTCCTGCCCACCGTCGAGATGTTGACGACGCTGCGTCCCGTCTCGATCGCGCGCATGCGCGCGAAAGCGAGCTGCTGCAGGTTCTCATCGGTTCCGCGGAAGTCAGCGTTGTTGGTCTGGAAGATGAGCACCTCTGCGCCGTCGCCGATCCCCTCGTTGATCACGTCGTCATAGATCACGTCGAAGCAGATCGCCAGACCGACCTTGACTCCGTCGACATCGATGACCGGCGGGTTCGTCCCCGGCGTGTATTCGCGTTGGATGAGACCGATCAGATCGGGCGCGAGCGCGTTGAAGAAGGCGCGGTCGGGGACATACTCCCCGAAGGGAACCGGATGCCGCTTGTCATGCACCTGTCCGTCGCCGCCGTCTTGCGTCCACAGCATCGAGGTGTTGTAGAACAGACCTTGTCGTTCCGTCGCGGCGTTCGCAAGCAGCGGCGCGCCGATCCGCGAGGCGATCGCGCTCATTCTCCGCGCCAGCGAATCCGACTGGAACGGGTCGAAGTCGAGCGATCCCTCCGGCCAGACCAGCAGATCGACGTCTTCGCCGTAGAGCGGTTCGGTCGCGTCCGTCTGCGCGTCGATGAGCGAGTACGGCTGGCGCTCGTCGAAATAACCGCTGGGCCCGTTCCCCTGCACCGCGGCGATGCGCATCGACCCGCTGACGGTGGTGGGGAACAGAGGTGTGGCGAGCAGGGCTACCGTCACGATGGCCGGTATGACCACCGCACTCGGGCGGCGCCAGGCACGCTCGCGAATCACTTGGATCACGAGGGCGACGAGGAACACCATCAGGAAGCTGAGTCCGCTGACGCCGATCCACGACGTGACGGGGGCCAGCGGGCTCTCGGCCTGGCTCATGCCCAGACGCGCCCAGGGGAAGCCCCCGTAGGGCCAGGAGCCGACGAACAGCTCTCGCCCGACCCACAGGGCGGCTACGACAGCCGGAAGAAGCAGGAGCCGCGCCCAGACACTGGGGAAGGCTCTGGGGATCCAGCGATAGGCCAGTGTGATCAGGATCAGGGCCACTGCCGTGAGAACCCCTTCGAGGATGCTCAGCGCGGCCCAGGGCAGCGGACCCAGATAGCGCGATGTGAACGACACGAGGAGTCCGAAGAGGATCACCCCGTAGACGAGTCCCACCGCGAGCGCACCTCCTGCCCGACGGCCGATCAGCGCGACGAGCAGCAGGGCGGAGGCCGGGAACGCCAACACCCACACCGCGGTGTCCGGGTAGGAAAGGTCCATCAGGATGGCGGCCGCCGCCGCGGCGGGCAGGGCGAGCGAAAGCGGCATAAGAGGGCGCTGTCGCGCTCGGGAATCGGGCATCGGTCCTGTTCTCACATCGAGGAATAGGCGACGATGCCGCGGCGCACGCCGTCGAGTGCGACGCGGGCATTGCGCGCCAGCGCGCCGTCCTCCGCGACGATCGACAGCTGGTCGAGCAGGTCGATCGTCTGCTTCGCCCAGCGGACGAAGTCCCCCGCCGCCATGTCGGCGTCGATCAGGACTCGATCGAGCATGCCACCGCGGGCCCAGGAGTGCATCGCGCCGGCGAGACCAGCCGCCAACGGCTCGGACCCCGGGAGATGGTGGTCCTTCTCGAGGTCGTCGAGTTCGGCCCACAGCGTCGTGGTCTTCTCATAGGCGGCGCGGAATGCGCCCCGAGGGAGATCCCGCTCCCCTGCGTTGGCTTCGTCTCTGCGCGGCTCGTAGACGAGGCAGCAGGCCATCGCCGCGAGCGACGGCGCATCGAGGCCGTTCCACAGCCCCTGCCGGAGCGATTCAGCGACCAGCAGATCGCGCTCGCCGTAGATCCGACGCATCGTCCGACCGGCCTCCGTGAGGGCGGTCTCGTCATCGGCGTCTCGGCGCAGGTAGTCGAGCGTCTCGAGCACCTCGACCACACGGTCGAAGACGCGAGCCACCGTGCCGGTCCTCGTCTCGATCTGACGACGGATGCGATCGTTCTGGCGCTTGAGCTTCCAATAGCGCTCGGCCCAGCGCGCATGCACCTCTCGGTCGGGGCAGCGGTGGCAGCCGTGACGCTGCATACGGGTGCGGAGGCTCTGGATCTGCTTCATGCGCTTGCCGCGCGTGGCCCGGGGCCCGTTCGCATCCTGGCGGTTCTTCTTCTCGAGATCGCTGAGCTCCCGCCGGATCGCGGCGTAGTCGAGGAAGTCGCCGTGGTCGCAGGCCATCGCCGCCTTGTACCCCTCCAGCGACTCCTCGGCCTCGCGCACCTGCCGCGCGAGTCCGACCACCGCCCTGTCGGCCTGGAACTGGGCGAAAGACGACTCCAGCACCTCGCGCGCCCGCGACTTGCCGAACAGATCGATCAGGTTGACGGCCATGTTGTAGGTCGGTCGGAAACTGGAGTTGAGCGGATAGGTGCGTCGGGAGGCGAGCGCGGCGACCGCCTGCGGATCCATCCCCTCGGTCCACTGCACCACGGCGTGGCCCTCGACGTCGATGCCACGTCGCCCGGCGCGACCGGTCAGCTGGGTGTACTCCCCCGAGGTGATCGCAACCCGAGCCTCACCGTTGAACTTCTCCATCTTCTCGAGAACGACGGTCCGCGCCGGCATGTTGATGCCCAGCGCCAAGGTCTCGGTCGCGAAGACGACCTTCACCAGTTTGCGCTTGAAGAGGTCCTCGACGACCTCCTTGAACGCAGGCAGCAGTCCGGCATGATGCGCGGCCACGCCTCGTTCGAGGTTCTCCAGCCAATCCCAGTAGCCGAGAACACCGAGGTCCTCGTCCTGCAGCGACCGAGTCCTGTCTTCGACGATCGCGCGGATCTCGGCCCGTTCCTCGGGCGATGTCAGACGGACGCCCGCCCTGCGGACCTGCTGCACCGCCGCGTCACAGCCGACCCTGCTGAAGATGAAGAAGATCGCCGGCAGGAGGTTCGACTGTGCGAGCAGCCGCACCACGTCGGGACGGTCCATGCGCTCGATCCGTCGCACGTTCGCCGAGCGGACGGGGCGTCGTCCGCCCCTCGGCGGACGCTGTGCCTGCCGTCCCGCATGGCGGTTGCTGCGGTACGACTGCGCTTCACGGTTGTTGTCGTAGTTCGACCCGGTGAAGGAGCGGATGCGCATCAGCTCCTGATTCACCTGCGCCGTCGCGATCCCCGCTCGGTCGTCGAAGAGCGGAAGCAGATCATCGCGCACCAGCACGTGCTGCTCGAGCGGCACCGGTCGGATCTCCGAGACGATCACCTCGGTGTCTCCGCGGACCGTGTCGAGCCAGTCGCCGAACTCCTCGGCGTTCGACACCGTGGCGCTCAACGACACCAGCCGCACCTGCTGCGGCAGGTGGATGATCACTTCTTCCCACACGGCCCCGCGGAAGCGGTCAGCGAGGTAGTGAACCTCGTCCATCACCACATAACGAAGGTCGCGCAGCGCCGCCGAATCGGCGTAGATCATGTTGCGCAGCACCTCGGTCGTCATGACGACGATCCGTGCGTTGCCGTTGATGTTCGTGTCGCCGGTGAGCAGTCCCACATCGTCGGCACCGTAGACATCGACGAGCTCGCGGAACTTCTGGTTCGACAGGGCCTTGATCGGCGTCGTGTAGAAGGCTTTGTCGCGAGGCGTCTGCATCGCGAGATGGATCGCGAACTCTCCGACGATCGTCTTGCCGGCTCCGGTCGGAGCAGCCACCAGCACGCTGCCACCGTCTTCGAGAGCGTGACATCCTTCGATCTGGAACGGGTCGAGCTCGAACTTCTGGTTCGCTGCGAAGGCGGCGGTCGCCGGGTGCCCCGCGGCGTCGCGAGCAGCGGCGTATCGTTCGGCGGGCGAGCTCATGCGCTCGCGGGTTCGATGCCTGCGGCTGCATCACGCTTGCGCTTGCGTCGATCGAACAGCATCGAGATCAGCGTCGCCGCGAAGTACAGCACGATCATGGACCCCATCAGCAGCAGCATGGAAAAGACATCAGCGGGCGGTGTGGTGACGGCGGCGAAGATCGTGCAGACGAGGATGGCGACACGCCATCCCTTCAGGATCTCCTTGCCCGAGACGATCCCCGCGAGGTTGAGCGCGACAAGGAAGACGGGGAGCACGAACGCGATGCCGAGCACCAGCAGGAACTTGAAGACGAAGTCGTAGTACGTCGCATAGTCGAAGAACTGGGCCATACCGGTCGGGACGAACGAGGCCATGATCTCGATCACGTGCGGCAGCACGAAGAAGGCGACAGTGCATCCGCCGAAGAAAAGTGGGATGGCTGCTCCCAGGAACCCCCAGGTGTACTGGGTCTCCTTCTTCGTGAGTCCTGGCATCACAAAGGCCCACACCTGCCAGAGCCACACCGGCGCGGAGATGAGCAGCCCGATCGCGAAGGCGATGCGCATGCGCAGATCGAATCCGCTGGTCACGGTTGTGAAGTTGAGGCCGACGTATTCGCGGCCTTCTTCTTCGGCGATCGCAGCGATCGGAATCGAAAGGAGATCGATGACCGGTCCGGTGATGACGAACGCGATGATCATGCCGACCACAAGTGCGCCGGCTGCGATGAACAGTCGCCGGCGCAGCTCGATCAGATGCTCACCGAGCGACATCCGCCTGTCGCGGCCCGGCGTCTCCTGATCGGCGGATTCGAGAGCGGACACGAACTATGCGGATCGCGGAGGCTGACCCGGATCCGTGTCGCGGGCCGTCACCGTGGTGTCCGCGACCGAGGTCGTGGGGGTCGGGGATGCGGGATCCGCGGCATCAGTCGCGTCCTCGTTCTTCATCGCCTTCATCTCGCCCTTGAACACCCGGGCGGACTGACCGAGGCTCTTCGCCAGTGCCGGCAGCTTCGCCGCACCGAAGAGCAGCAGGATGACGGCGAGGATGATCAGCAGATGTGGCCAACCGAAAGCGCCCATTTGATTCTCCTTCGTCGTTTAGTAGCAGTCTAACCGGCGATGTCGCCGTCTGGTCGGCGATACAGCGCGAGTCCTGCGGCGGCCCACTCGCGTGCAGCGGTCCGGGCCACGCCGGGGTCGACGACCTCGAGGGCCCCACCGAACTTCGCAGCCAGTCGCTTCACTCCGCGAGGGTCGGCGAGATGCAGCCGCACGGTGATGATCCCATCCTCGACGTCGGCGTTGTCCTTGGTGAGGAAGTCTCCGAGCAGGGGCGCCATCCTCTCGGGCAGTCGCACGCGGACCTCGCCCTCGTCCTCGACAGCGGTGAACGCCTCGGGGACCTGGTCGCCCGCGTGGGTGATCGGGATATCGGTCAGGCGCGCGTCACTCACCCGGTCGAGATGGAAGGTGCGCATCGCCTGTCGCATGTGGCACCACCCCTGCAGATACCACTGCGCATTGGTGATGAGCACCTGCACCGGATCGACGGTGCGCGTGGTGGGTGCGGCGTCGGGTGCCTGGTAGGTGAACGAGACGGCGACGCCGTTCTGCACGCCTCGCGAGACGACCTGCCGCACCTCATCGACGGCGCTCGGCGCGACCACCACCTCTGCCGGAGCGTCTGCGGCACCGCGCGAGAGCTTCGAGATGAGACCGCTGACGAGACCCGAGTCCGAGACCGCCGGCACGGCCGCGACCATCTGCAGACCGGCGAGCAACGCGGCGGCCTCGCGAGCCGTGAAGCGCGGAACCCGTCGCAGTGCGACATCGTTCGTGATCTCGATGACGTCCTCTTCGTCGAGGAGGTCCCAGTTGATATCGAACATCTCCTGCGGCTGCTGCCAGAAGCCGGAATCTCCGGGCAGGCCGATGACCGTCAGCTTCTCGACCATCTGTCGCATCTCCGCCGGAGTCACACCGAACTCCGCAGCCGCCTCTGCGAGCGAGACCTGTCCGTGCTCGAGAAGGTAGGGCACGAGTGTCAGATAGACGCGCACCCGGTCGGCCGCGAGCAATGGCTTCGGCTGAGCGCTCATCAGGCCTCCCCTGCGTCTGCGTTGGTCGCGACGACCGCGGTCAGACGATCGACGACGGCGGTGCGGAGCTCTTCGGGCTCGACCACACGCACCTCAGGGCCGTAAGAGGCTAGCTCGTCGGCGAAGATGTGCAGGTCGACGAAAGGGACCAGGATGCCCTGGGTCGCCGCCGGCGTCGCACGGCGGCCCAGGCGCAGCGACGCCTCGGTACCAGGCGTGACCTCGAGCAGCGCAGAGTTCTGGGAGGCGACGCGCTCGAGACCGGCCAGGGCGCGCTCCCCTGCTCCCTCGCGGAGTGCAGGGTCGAAGGCCTTCGACGTGGTCTTCACGTCTCCGACGATTCTGCTGAGCAGGAACATGCGGTCCTGCTCGATGTCGACGTCGACGCCGAACACGTGCCATCTCGCCTCGTAGTCGACGAGGGCGAGCGGACGGATGCTGCGACGACGCGGTGCATCCTCTCCGGGCTTGAGGTAGTCGAAGACGACGACGCGACTCTTCTCGATCGCGTCCTGCAGCTGCGGAAAGGCCGCATCGCGAGCGGTGATCCGTGGCGCGAAACCGATGATCGGCTCGTCGCCGTCGATCCCCAGCGCCCGGATCTTGCGCACGCCGGCCTTGGCGTCGCCCGACGCGGATTCGGCACTCCACACGCTGCCGGCCAGCTGGAGCACCGCGAGCTCGGCGGCCGTGAACTCGATATCGCTGGGCAGATCGTATTCCGCCTGCGGAATACGATAGCGGGCCTCGCGGAGATCGTTGGGATCAGCCTGGTCGCCGATCGTCTCGACGGGAACGCCGAGCGTGCGAAGCTCGTCCTTGTCCCGCTCGAACATCTTCTCGAGCGCATCAGAGCGTACGCCCGCATCGGCGCGCTGACGGTAGCCCGAGACGTTGTCGAGGATCTGCTGCTTGGTGAGCCCGATCTCCGTGGCCATGAGCGCCACGACGAGGTTCGTCAGACGCTCTTCCGCGGGAATACGGGCGGCCATCACTGCTCCGGGACGGGAACGATGCCCAGGATGTCGATGACCGTCGCCGAGGCGGGGGCGCCGTCCTGGGCGGGGGTGACGATGAGCACCTGGGAGCCGACTGTGGCATCGACCAGACCCGGCGCGGCAGGGGCGACCTGGGGATCGGCGCCCCAGCTGGTCTCCGTGACCTTCTTGTCGTCCCACCCGACCGTGGTCGAATTGAAGACGATCACGGAATCCTTCTCCACCGTGGCGCCCTCGCCCTTGATCAGCGTCTGGGTGACGGGCTTCGTCGGCGCAGCACTGTCGGGCATGATCACGCCGGGGGTGCCGTCGGGCGCGCGCACCACCGTGGGGAGTCCGCGAGCGTCGTTGAACTGCGAGGCGCCCCGCGCGCTGGCGAGGTCGACGTCGAGCACGTCGACTACGGCGACGACGCTCTCCCCCTCCTCGAGCGGGAAGGAACTGACGTTCGCCTCACCGAAGTCCTCCGGCGTGAGTACCGCGACGATCCTGCTGCCGCCGGTTGCGCATTCGAGCACCGGCTCGAGTCCGGGAACGCGCTGCGACCAGAGCGAGATGTTCGCCAGTCGGCTCATGTCGCCGTTGAACTCGGAGGCGAAGAGCTTCTCCCCGGAGTCGCCACCATAGAAGGCGACCTCGACGACGGCTGTCTGATGGGAGTTCGTGAGCGTCTCGCCGTCACCGACGAGCAGATCGCTGAATGCCGTCTTCTCCGCCTTCACGGGGCTGTACACGGTGACGTCCGGCTCGTCGCCCAAGTCGCCGTCGACGGTCACCGATTCCTCGATGGACGGCGTCGACGCGGCCGCACGATCGCAGACGTCACCGGCGAACGACGGCGCCGAAGCACACCCGGTCAGAGTGAGGACGGCGAGGCTGAGGGTGGCCAGAACGGCGGACG
>JAESFY010000196.1_pt1 | contig 22322 bp, 25 predicted proteins | sample 9266201 | NCBI WGS metagenome assembly JAESFY01 (sample SAMN14515071, study PRJNA621656) | algae metagenome | isolation source: Nodosilinea sp. WJT8-NPBG4 and co-occurring heterotrophs from soil, lower... | place: USA: Pinto Basin, Colorado Desert, California | collected 2006-05-27 | reverse complement strand
TCGCACTCGAACCGGAGCCCGGGTCCGTCCGCACAGGACGGGTCCGGGCTCCGTCGTGTGAGACGTGACCAAACCGTTATCGGAAGTTTTCGCGCCGTTCCCCGGATTGGTCGGGGTGTTCGCCGATGTCGCTTACCCTCGAAGTACGCACCGGGGGGTGCACCAGAGGCAGTGACGCAGGTCGGAAACGCACCGATCGAGCGGGGGTGAGAGAGTATGCGGTTGTTCAGTGTAGGCGCAGGAGCGTCGGACGAGCGAGCCCGAGGGGCCGCCGAACAGGCGCCTGCCGAGCATCCTTCCGCTCCGATCCCGATCATCGGCCCAGGGGTCGGCGAGACCGTGCGGATGCCGCTGGGCGAAACCGGCTTCGAGACGTTCCCGCTCATGCTCGGTGCCGCTGAGTTCGGCTGGAACGTCGACCTGGAGACCAGCCACGGCATCCTCGACCGCTACGTGGAGTTCGGCGGCAACGCCATCCACACGGCAGACGGCTTCTCCGGCGGGCGCAGCGAGCACATCATCGGGCAGTGGCTGCGCTCGCGCGGTCGGCGAGAGCGGGCGATCCTCAGCGTGCGCATCGGTGCCCATGCCGACAACCCGGGGCTCGGCTCCGTGAACCTCGTGCGCGCCGTGGAAGGCTCGCTGACGCGACTCGGTGTCGAGCGCATCGACGTGCTGTATCTCGACGCGACGCTCGACAAGACGACGAACGTCGAAGACACTCTCGCGACGGTGGAATGGCTCAAGGACGCAGGCAAGATCGGTGCCGTCGGCGCGTTCGGGTTCGCGCCGGAGCGCCTGGTCGAGGCGCGCATTCTCGCTTCTGCCGGCTACCCGCGCATCGAAGTGATCGACGCGCCGTACAACCTGCTGCGCCGCCAGCCCTTCGAGGGTGACCTCCGTCTGGTCGCCGGTGCGCAGAACCTGGCGGTCACGCCCTCGCACGCGCTGGAGCACGGCTTCCTGTCCGGGCGCCACCGCAGCAAGGCCCTGACGTCCCAGGGCATCCGGGGCGAGCAGCTGCGCGGTCATCTCAACCGTCGCGGCATCAAGATCCTCAAGGCACTGGACCAGGTCGCCGCCGATCTCGCTGTCCCGGTGGCCGCCGTCTCCATAGCCTGGCTGCTGGCGCAGCGCACCGTCGCCGCTCCGATCGTGAACACGTTCGCGACGGAGCACGTCGACGAGCTCATGCAGGGCGCGGGCGTCACGCTCTCGCGCACGCAGGTCGCCGAGCTCACGCGCGCGGGGAACTGAGTATCGTCCGAACCGTGACATAGGGTGGATGAGAGGCCCGGCGGATGCTGGCGATGAAGCGAGCGAGTTTGTGACGCACTACATATATCTGGTCAGACACGGTGAACATCAGGATGCCGAGCACGGCCTTGCCGACGGACCCCTCTCACCGCGAGGGCAGCGTCAGGCCGAGTTGATCGCGGACCGGCTCTCGGGTCTTCCCCTCGATGCCGTCTGGCATTCTCCGCTGCTGCGTGCGGACGAGACGGCCCGCGCGATCGCGGGACGGCTGCCGTCGGTGAGCCCCGAGCCCACGGCGTTGCTCTTCGACTGCGTCCCCACAGGGATGACAGAGGAGACGCCCGCCGCGTTCGAGCCGTTCTTCGGCTCGATCTCCGACGCCGAGATCGATGCCGGTCGCGCGCAGATGGCCGACGCCGTGAACGAGTTCCTCATGCGCAAGAACGGCGAAGTGCACGAAGTGCTCATCACGCACAACTTCGTCATCTCGTGGTTCGTGCGCGAGGTTCTCGGTGCACCTGAGTGGCGCTGGATGACGCTCAACCAGGCACACTGCGGACTGACCATCATCGCGCAGAAGCAGGGAAGACCCTGGACTCTGCTCAACCACAACGACACCGGACACTTGCCGGTCGAGTTGCGCACCGGCATCCCCGACCCGGTGCCTGTCTGACCTCTCCGCGCGCCCGAGCCGGAAGCGCTCCCGTGCTCCATAGACTGGAGCCATGACGTCTCAGGTGGCACTCGTCGGCGGAACCGGGAAGCTCGGAAAGATCATCCATGCGGTGATCGACGAGCTCGAAGGCTTCGAGGTGCGGCGCGTGCTGACGTCATCGAGCGATCTCTCGGAGCTCGATGGCGCTGACCTCGTCGTCGACGCCTCCTCGCCGCAGATCAGCATCGATGTGGTCCGTGCCTCCGTCGACCGCGGGATCAACGTCCTGGTGGCCACCTCGGGCTGGTCGGCGGAGCGCATCGCGCTCGTGCGACCCCTCGTCGAAGCGGCCGGCACCGGCGTGGTCTTCATTCCGAACTTCTCGCTCGGATCGGTCCTCGGCTCGGCTCTGGCAGCGGCGGCCGCGCCGTTCTTCGGCTTCGCCGAGATCGTCGAGGCTCATCAGGAGACCAAGATCGACTCGCCCAGCGGCACCGCGGTGCGCACTGCCGAACTGATCGCCGCAGCACGCGCGGAGCAGGGTCCGGTCAGCGCGCCGCATGCGGATCAGCGCGCCCGCGGCCAGCAGGTCGGAAGCGTCCCGATCCACTCGCTGCGTCGCCCCGGCGTCGTGGCCAAGCAGGAGGTCATCCTGTCCGGGCCGGGCGAATCGCTCACGTTCACGCATGACACGGTAGAGCCGGCGCTCGCGTATGCGCCCGGCATCCGTCTCGCCGTGCCGTTCGCACGCGATGCGGCTGGTGTGATCGTGGGCCTGGAGAACATGATCGACATCGGCATCGGCCGATGATGTCGCGGATCGGCGTCGGCCTGATGGCGGCGGCGCTGCTGGTGTACCTGGCGGTCGCGATCTGGCTCGCGGTCATGTTCATCTCGGTCGGCTCGCCGGTGTCGATCGGCATGGGGATCACGCTTCTCGTGCTCGCCCCGATCGGCGCTTGGGCGTTGGTTCGGGAGATGCTGTTCGGCTTCGCCGCGGACCGACTCGGTCGCAAGCTCGACGCCGAGGGCGGGATGCCGCCCGTCGAGACGGAGCTGACTCCGAGCGGACGCATCGCGCGTGCGGACGCTGACCCGCTGATCGCGCGCTATGTCGCAGATGCCGAGGCGGCCGACGCTGACTGGCGTGCCCACTACCGCCTGGGCATCGTGCAGGATGCGGCGGGCCGCCGGCGAGACGCAAGAGCGAGCATCCGCGAGGCGATCCGGCTCGCCCGCCGCTGAACGACGGACGAGCGACCGGGATCAGGCCAGGGTGGCTTCGAGTGTGATCTCGATGCCGGCGAGCGCCTGAGAGACAGGGCAGCCGGTCTTGGCCTCGGCGGCGATCTCCTGGAACTTCTCCGGGGTCAGCCCCGGGACGACCGCGTTCACGTTGAGGTGACTGCCGGTGATGCCGACACCGGGCTTGAACGTGACGGAGGCGCTGGTGTTCACCTTCTCCGGCGGGGTGCCGTTCTCGGCGAGCGCGTGCGAGAGCGCCATGCTGAAGCACGACGAGTGAGCGGCCGCGATGAGCTCCTCCGGCGTGGTCGTCGTGTCGCTGCCCTCACTGCGGGCCTTCCAGTTGATCGGGAAGGTGCCGAGGTTCGACGAAGAGAACGCGACCGTCCCGGATCCCTCCATGAGCGATCCGGTCCACGTGCTGGCGGCTTCGCTGGTGACGGGCATGATTCCTCCGGTTCTCGCGGGGTGCTCGGTGTGCGCCCCGCGTCGCGGCCAGCCTATCGACCGGGCGCAGCCGACGGAACCGGACTCAGGCGGTCGATGCCGCTCGTCCGATCAGACCAGCGCGCTGCAGGAGCAGATACAGCTGGCAGCCGAGACAGAAGGCGAAAGCCGCATTGAGGAACGCGGCGATGAACGCCGCTGCCGTGGCCACCGGCAGCGCCCACGGGACGCCGATCAGGTGCAGAACGAGGCCGATGCCGACGACGAAGAGTCCGACCCCTTGCGAGAAACGCGGTGGGCGCGGGTCCTCGAGCTCGGCGGGAGGAGCCAGACGCGGCCGCACGAGCCGGCGGAACAGCACGCCCCAGGGCGCGGTGCCGGGCGACACGACGCTCCAGAGGAACAACAGCGCGATGACGACGGTGAGCAGGAACCCCGGATCGAGAGCACGCTGCACGAGAGGGGCCGCCTGGATCGCCCACGGGTGGCCGCCGACGAAGGCGAAATCGAAGCCGGGCGCGAAAGTGAGCCACGTGCCGGGGAGGCGGGCGGTCGAGATGCCAATCAGAGCCAGGAACGTCGCGGCGAGCAGCAGCACGGCCGTGATCGTCGCGGCGAACCGCGGACCGCGCGGATCGATGCCTGCGGGAGTGGTCATGAGTGCTCCAGTGTTCGTGCCTCAGACGGACGCGAGGGCTTCGGTCAGGGCGTGACGATGGGGGACGCCGTGGAATCGGGCACGAACGGCGCCGGACCCGTCGACCACGAAGGTGGTCGGCGTCTGCAGCACCTTGTACCGCGCCGAGAGGTCCGGTCGATGGGTCAGGTCGACCTCGACATGCCGCAGCCCGTCGTGGTCGGACGCGTAGGCGTGCAGCATCCGCCGCACCTGCGGGCACCGCGCGCACATCTCAGTGCTGAACTGCACGAGCGTGGCGCGGGAACCGAGCTCTGACGAGGCGGCATCCGCGGGATCGAAACGGAGGGCACCCGCGTCGCGCCGGCGTCCGTCGCGGCGGCGCAGGGTTACGCCGATGATCGTGGCGAGCACCAGGAGTGCTGCCGCGATCCCTCCCGCGAGCGCTGGCGACATGGATCGAGAGTATGTCGCTCCCGGGGGTCCGAGGGCCGATGTTTCCGACCGTGACGGACGGCGCGCACGAGGCACGGCATCCGCCCGGGCACACGGACCTGCGGGTATCGTGGCTGTCATGAGCGCAGCCGTCCCGACCCCGTACGAAGACCTGCTCCGCGACGTGCTGGAGACCGGCGCGCACAAGTCGGATCGGACGGGGACCGGCACGACGAGCGTCTTCGGACGGCAGATCCGCTTCGACCTCTCGAAGGGCTTCCCGCTGATCACCACCAAGCGGGTGCATTTCAAATCGATCGCCTACGAGCTCCTCTGGTTCCTGCGCGGCGAGTCGAACGTGCGGTGGCTCCAGGAGAACGGCGTCACCATCTGGGATGAGTGGGCTGACGCTACGGGCGATCTGGGTCCCGTCTACGGGGTGCAGTGGCGCTCCTGGCCCACCCCCGACGGACAGAGCATCGACCAGCTCTCGCAGGTCATCGATCAGATCCGTCAGACGCCGGACTCGCGCCGGCTCATCGTGTCGGCCTGGAACCCGGCTGACATCCCCGACATGGCACTCGCGCCGTGCCATGCCCTCTTCCAGTTCTACGTGGCTGATGGCCGGCTCTCCTGCCAGCTCTATCAGCGCAGCGCCGACATGTTCCTCGGAGTCCCGTTCAACATCGCGTCGTACGCGCTGCTCACGATGATGATCGCCCAGCAGGTCGGCCTCGAACCAGGCGACTTCGTGTGGACCGGCGGCGACTGCCACATCTACGACAATCATCTCGAACAGGTGCGTGAGCAGCTCAGTCGCGAGCCCTTCGCCTATCCGACGCTCCGCTTCGCCCGCACCCCGGAATCGATCCTCGACTACCGGTACGAGGACTTCGTCGTGGAGGACTACCAGCATCACGCGCCGATCCGAGCGGCGGTGGCGGTATGACCTGGGTCGGCCTGATCTGGGCGGAGGCGCACGGCGGCGTCATCGGTGCCGAGGGCGGAATGCCCTGGCACGTTCCCGAGGACCTGGCGCACTTCAAGCAGGTCACACTCGGCGCCCCCGTCGTGATGGGTCGCAAGACCTGGGATTCGCTCCCCGAACGGTTCCGGCCCCTGGAAGGTCGCGAGAACATCGTGATCACGCGTCAGCAGGACTGGACGGCCGACGGCGCGCGTCGGGCGGCGAACGTCGCCGAGTCCGTCCGCGGCAAGGACCGGGTGTGGATCATCGGTGGGGCCGAGATCTTCCGTCTCGTCATAGCCGACGCCGACCGGCTCGAGGTCACCGAACTCGACCTCGAGGTCGACGGCGACGCGTACGCGCCCTCCAAGGCCGGTTGGCGCCTCGTCGACGAGGGGGAGTGGCAGACCTCGCGCACCGGCATCCGCTACCGCTTTCTCGGATACGAGCGCTGATGCCGACCGCCCTGATCACCGGAGCCAGCGCCGGACTCGGTGCCGAGTTCGCCCGGCAGCTCGCCCGGCGACGCGCGGATCTGATCCTCGTCGCCCGGTCGCAGGACGCGCTCGACACCCTCGCCGCCGAACTGCGCAGTGCGCACGGGGTCGCGGTCGAGGTTCTCGTCGCAGATCTCGCGATGGAAAACGGCGTCACGAAGGTCGCCGATCGGCTGCGGGATGCCGCGGACCCGATCGACCTCCTGGTGAACAACGCCGGCTTCGGGCTCCCGCTGCAGTTCGCCGACAACGACATCGACGACGAGGTCCGCCACCTGCGCGTACACGTCGAAGCCTCCATGCGGCTCATGCATGCGGCGCTGCAGACCATGCGGGGTCGTGGCGGGCGCATCATCAACGTCGCATCCGTCGCCGGCTTCATCTCCCGCTCCACGTACTCGGCGTGCAAGGCGTGGCTGATCGGCTTCAGCCGTTGGGCGAACACCGAGTACTCGCGCGACGGAGTCACCGTCACCGCGCTCTGCCCGGGATTCACGCACACGACCTTCCACGAGCGGATGGGGCTCGCCGTCGGGCACGAGGGCGTCCCGGCCTTCATGTGGCTGAACGCGCCCGAGGTGGTCCGCGCGGGGCTGCGCGACGCCGCCCTCGGCCGGTCCGTATCGATCCCGTCCCTGCGTTACAAGGCCATCGTGGCGTTGACCCGCCTCATGCCGAGCTCGCTCACGTCCGGCGTCGCCCGGCGCGGACGGGTCTGAGCTCGGGGTAGACGATCGTCGGCGTCACCGCGTCCGCGTGAGCGGCATGCGAACCGATACGCTGGTGGTATGACGCACTCGGGCAACCCTTTCGGACAGGTTCTCGTCGCGCTCGTCACTCCGATGACGGCCGACGGCGAAGTCGATTGGCCCGCCGTCGAGAAGCACATCGATGACGTGATCACCGCTGGCGCGGACGGCATCGTCGTGACGGGAACGACCGGCGAGACCTCGACCCTGACAGACCCCGAGAAGCTCAAGCTCGTCGAGGTCGGGAAGTCCGTGGCCGCAGGACGCGCCAAGATCATCACCGGCGGCGGATCCAATGAGACCGCTCACGCAATCGAGCTGTACAAGGCCAGCGAGAAGGCCGGCGCTGACGGCATCATGATCGTCACGCCGTATTACAACAAGCCGACGCAGGCCGGTATCCTCACCCACTTCCGGATGGTGGCGGACGCGACCGACCTTCCGGTGATCCTCTACGACATCCCCGGCCGCACGGGTGTGCCGATCAAGTACGAGACGATCCTGCGCCTCGCGAAGCACCCCAACATCCTCGCGGTGAAAGACGCCAAGGGCGACTTCTCCGAGGTGAGCCGCGTGCTCAACCAGACCGACCTGATGTACTTCTCCGGCGATGACGCCAATGCGCTGCCGCACCTCGCGATCGGTGCCACAGGCCTCATCGGTGTCACGGCGAACGTGGCGCCCGGCCCGTACCGCACGATCATCGATGCAGTGAACAACGGGGACCTCGCCACCGCCACGGCGGAGCACAAGCGGCTCGAGCCGCTCGTCCGCGCGGTCATGACCCACGTGCCCGGCACGGTCGCCGCGAAGTACATCCTGCACGGTCTCGGCCGCATCTCGAGCCCCCGCGTGCGACTTCCCCTGGTCGGCCCGGAGGAGTGGGAGGCCGCGCTCATCGAAGACGAGCTCGACCTTGTGAAGAATGTGCCCGGCGCCGATTTCTCGAACTTCCGACCCGACCGCAATGCGGCTGCGGGTGGTGCCCTGCCGAAGGTGCACGGCACGACGCGCTGAGTCGCGTCGCCACGAACGAACGGACGCGCACAGTGTCCGACTGAGGAGACAGCATGTCCATTCCCCTGTCAGAACCGTCCGCTCTCGACGAAGGAACGCTGCGGGTCATCCCGATCGGCGGTCTCGGCGAGATCGGCCGCAACATGACCGTGTTCGAGTACGACGGCAAGATCCTGATCGTCGACTGCGGTGTGCTCTTCCCCGAGGAGCACCAGCCCGGCGTCGATCTGATCCTGCCCGACTTCGAGCCCATCCGTGATCGCCTCGATGACATCGTCGGCGTCGTGCTCACGCACGGCCACGAAGACCACATCGGCGCCGTGCCGTACCTGCTGCGTCTGAAGAGCGACATCCCTCTGATCGGCTCCGGTCTGACCCTTGCGCTCGTCGAGGCGAAGCTCAAGGAGCACCGGATCAAGGCGTTCACGCTCACGGTGACCGAGGGCCAGGAGGAGCGGGTCGGTCCCTTCGACCTCGAGTTCGTCGCCGTCAACCACTCGATCCCGGACGCCCTCGCCGTCGCGATCCGCACTCCTGCGGGCATGGTGCTCGCGACCGGTGACTTCAAGATGGATCAGCTGCCGCTCGACGGCCGGATCACCGATCTGCGTGCGTTCTCGCGGCTCGGCGAGGAGGGCGTGGACCTGTTCCTCGTCGATTCGACGAACGCCGACGTGCCGGGCTTCACGCCCACCGAGCGCTCGATCGGGCCTGTCCTCGACCAGGTGATCGCCAAGGCTCCGCGCCGTGTGATCGTGGCGAGCTTCTCCAGCCACGTGCACCGTGTGCAGCAGGTCATCGACGCCGCCTCCTCGAATGGGCGCCGCGTGGCGTTCCTCGGGCGCAGCATGGTTCGCAACATGACGATCGCTGAGCAGCTGGGCTACCTCAAGGTCCCGGCCGGCGTGCTCATCGACTACAAGAAGGCCCGCGATCTTCCGGACGACCAGATCGTCTACATGTCGACCGGTTCGCAGGGCGAGCCGATGGCCGTGCTCAGCCGGATGGCCAACCTCGACCACGCGATCGAGGTGAGCGAGGGCGACACCGTGATCCTCGCGTCGAGCCTGATCCCCGGGAACGAGAACGCCGTCTACCGCGTGATCGACGGGCTGACCAAGCTGGGCGCCAACGTCGTCCACAAGGCGAACGCGAAGGTGCACGTCTCCGGGCACGCGGCAGCCGGTGAGCTGCTCTACTGCTACAACATCCTGAAGCCGAAGAACGTGCTCCCCGTGCACGGCGAGTACCGCCACCTCATGGCGAACGCGAAGCTCGCACAGGAGACCGGCATTCCCGAGGCGAACACGATCATCGCCGCCAACGGCACGGTGATCGATCTGAAGGACGGCGTCGCTCGCGTGTCCGGCCAGCTCGACATCGGCTTCGTCTACGTCGACGGATCGACCGTCGGTGAGATCACGGATGCCGACCTCAAGGACCGGCGCATCCTCGGCGAGGAGGGCTTCATCTCCGTCATCGTCGTCGTGGATGCCGGAACCGGCCGCATCATCTCCGGGCCGGAGATCCACGCGCGCGGCGTCGCGGAGGACGACTCGGTCTTCGACGACGTCACCCCGAAGATCGTCGCTGCGCTCAAGGAGGCAGCAGGCAACGGCGTGCACGACACGCATGCGCTGTCGCAGGTCATCCGACGCACCATCGGTCGCTGGGTCAACCAGAAGCTGCGCCGCCGTCCGATGATCGTTCCTCTCGTCATCGAGGCGTGATGCGGATCGGTCCGCCGTGCGTGCACGCACTCCCGGCGGACCGACACACCCCCGTAACAGCCACCGTCTAGGCTCGCGCCATGGTCCAGGGCTTCTCGACCCGGCGTGCGCTGCAGCCGGACGCGGTCTTCCTCGGCGACATGCTCGTCGAGGCCGCGAACTGGCGCGCCGGCGGCATGCGGCCTCGGCACGAGGTGCTGACGTCGGTGGATCATCGGCACTACCTCGCGGGGTGGAAGCGATCTGCCGATGACGGGCTGATCGCGATCGCCGGCGATGGAACCCCGGTGGGAGCAGCCTGGTATCGCCTGCTGCCGCAGAACGAGCCGGGATTCGGGTTCGTGGCCGGCGCGGTGCCGGAGCTCATCATCGGGGTGCATCCGCTCTGGCGCGCCCGCGGGGTCGGACGCGCACTGCTGCGCGACATCGTCGAGCTCGCGGGTTCGCAGGGTTACGCACGCATCAGTCTGAGCGTGGAACGGGACAACTTCGCCCGCAACCTCTATCGCTCGGAGGGCTTCAGCATCACGACACAGGGTCCGCTCCGCGACACGATGGTGCGGCGCACCAGCTGATGTGACGGGCGGGATCGGCGCAAAGCCGCGTCGTGACGCGGATATGTCAGCGGTTCGACGTAACGTGAGAGCATGGCCAGGAGTTCCACGAAGACCGAGCGTGCGTCCGCGAGCGCACCGTCGCGCCCCAAGCGCCAGACGGCTTCCAAGGCTCAGCCTGCGCCCAAGAAGTACATCGACGAACAGGACAAGCCGACGATCGCGGTCCGCGCTTGGATGGGACTCGCGCACGGCCTCGGCGGACTGTTCCGCGCGTTCGGCCCAGAAACCCTCGAAAAGGATGACCGCCGCGACGGGTTCCCATTCCTGCTCGTGCTCCTCGCCGTGGTCGGTGCGGTCAACGAGTGGTTCTTCATCGGCACGGAGATCGCTGCGAACATCAGTGCTTACTCCGTCGGTCTTTTCGTCGGTCGCGTGGCTTTCTTCATGCCAGTTCTGCTTCTGTTGCTGGCCGGATGGTTGTTCCGGCACCCTTCGTCGGTCCATGACAACGGCCGTATCGGAATCGGTTTCGGTCTGTTCGTGTTGGCGCTTGCGGGGATGTTCCACGTCGCCGGTCCGCGTCCACATCCGAACCAGGGCATGCTCGCACTCAGCGAGTCGGGCGGCCTCTTCGGATGGATGCTGGGTCAGCCGCTCACATATCTCACCGACATCCCCGCGTACCTCGTCCTGTCTCTCCTCGCGGCGCTCAGCGTCCTGATCCTCACCAAGACCCCGCCCAACCGCATCGGCGCGCGTCTTGGCGACCTCTACGCCTGGATGTTCGACGCCGAGCGTCCGGAGAAGCCCGCGAAGGATGCCGCGGCGATCGACGACGCCGACAAGGTCGACGATCCCGACGTGCTGCCCTGGTGGCGCCGCAACAAGACGGGACGCGAGGAAGACCCCGACGAAGGGACCCTCGGCTCGGACGACATCACGGCGCTGCTGAGCACCGCGGATCCGACGCCCGCCTACGATCAGGCCGTGGTGGTCGAGAACCCGTACGACGCCGCGACCGAGGTGCTGACCGATGTTCGCTCCGTGACCGACTCGCTCGCCGAGCAGCAGGCCACCGCGCTGCTCGACGACGAGTCCGACACCGGCGAGATGCCCGAGCTGCCGGGCCTCGACGGCTTCGGCACCGAAGGGCCGGGGGAGCGGGGGCCGCAGGCACCTGCAGCGCCCTACATCCTGCCGTCGCCCGGGCTGCTGGTCGAGGGACCGCCCCCGGTCCTGCGTTCCGAGGCGACCGACAAGGTGATCGAGCAGATCACCAACGTGCTCACGCAGTTCAAGGTCGACGCGAAGGTCACCGGTTTCTCGCGCGGGCCGACGGTCACGCAGTACGAGGTCGAGGTCGGTCACGGAGTCAAGGTCGAGAAGATCCTCCAACTCAGCAACAACTTCGCGTATGCGGTCGCCTCGAACGACGTGCGCATCCTTTCGCCCATCCCGGGCAAGAGCGCCATCGGCATCGAGATCCCGAACGCCGACAAGGAGATGGTCGCGCTCGGCGACGTGCTGCGCTCCCCGGCCGCGCAGAAGAGCACGCACCCGATGACGATCGGTGTGGGCAAGGATGTCGGCGGCAACATCGTGATCGCCAACCTCGCCAAGATGCCGCACCTGCTCGTGGCCGGTTCGACCGGTTCCGGTAAGTCGAGCTTCGTGAACTCCATGATCACGAGCCTGCTGATGCGGGCACGGCCCGCCGACGTGCGCATGGTGCTGATCGACCCGAAGCGCGTCGAGCTCACGAGCTACGCGGGCGTCCCGCACCTCATCACGCCGATCATCACGAACCCGAAGAAGGCGGCCGAAGCGCTGCAGTGGGTCGTGAAGGAGATGGACATGCGGTACGACGACCTCGCGTCGTTCGGCTACCGTCACATCGATGACTTCAACCGCGCCGTGCGCGTCGGCGAAGTCGTGTTGCCCGTGGGCAGTGAGCGCGTGCTCAAGCCGTACCCGTATCTCCTCGTGGTCGTCGACGAGCTCGCCGACCTCATGATGGTCGCACCACGTGATGTCGAGGACTCGATCGTGCGCATCACCCAGCTCGCCCGCGCATCTGGAATCCACCTCGTCCTGGCCACGCAGCGCCCGAGCGTCGACGTCGTGACGGGCCTGATCAAGGCGAACGTCCCTTCGCGTCTCGCGTTCGCGGTGACCAGCGTGACCGACAGCCGCGTCATCCTCGACAGTCCGGGCGCCGACAAGCTCATCGGTCAGGGCGACGCCCTGTTCTCGCCGATGGGCTCCTCGAAGCCGTTCCGCCTGCAGGGTGCCTGGGTCGACGAGAAGGAGATCGACGCGGTCGTCAAGCACGTCACGCGTCAGGCTCGGCCGGACTACCGCCCGGACGTGCAGGAGGCTCTCGAGCCGACCAGGAAGAAGGAGGTCGACGAGGACATCGGCGACGACCTCGAGCTGCTGCTCGCGGCCGCGGAGCTCATCGTGTCATCCCAGTTCGGGTCGACGTCGATGCTGCAGCGCAAGCTCCGCGTCGGGTTCGCGAAGGCCGGCCGTCTGATGGATCTTCTCGAGTCTCGCGAGATCGTCGGACCCTCCGAGGGGTCGAAGGCGCGTGACGTCCTCGCCACGGCAGAGCAGCTTCCGCAGGTGATGGCCAAGCTGCGCGGAGAGGATGCTCCGGCAGTTCCTTCTGCGCCCGCGGCTCCGTCGGCGGCTTCGGCCGGTCCCGCATACGATGACCCGACGGAGGCGCAGTTCAACGGGCTCCCTGTCGTGGAGGCCGAGGGCGATGATGACGCCTGGGGCCTGACGGGGCGCGACTGATGGCCATTCCCCGGCAGCTGCCCAACGCGATCACGGTCGCCCGCATCCCGCTCGCGGTCGTCTTCTTCGTCCTCCTCCTGCTCGGCGGAACGTACGGCCTGCCAGAGCCCGCGATGCGGTGGATCGCCGCGATCCTGTTCATCGTCGGCATCTCCACGGACTGGGTCGACGGCTACCTTGCACGCAGGTACGACATCGTCAGCGATTTCGGCAAGCTGTGGGATCCCATCGCCGACAAGCTGCTCACGGGCGCCGGCTTCGTCGGGCTTGCGATCCTCGGCGAGGTGGACTGGTGGATCATCGTCATCATCCTCATCCGCGAGTGGGGCATCACCGTGCACCGTCTCATGGTCGCCAGCGAGCATGTCGTCGCGGCGGCATGGATGGGGAAGATCAAGACCGCCTTCCAGGCCGTGGCGCTCGGCTGGGCGCTGTTACCCCTGTATGTCGTCATCGATCTGGGACCCTGGACGCTGATCACTTTCGTGCTGATGATCATCGTCCTCGTGCTCACCGTGGCCAGCGGGATCGACTACATCGTCGCGCAGGTGCGAGGGGCGCGGCAGAAGTCGTGAGTGCCTCGCCGGCATCCGCAGTGCTGACGGCACTCGAACGTCGGGGCTGGACTCTCGGAGTCGCCGAATCCCTCACCGGCGGCGCCGTATGCGCCGAGCTGGTGTCGGTGCCCGGCGCCTCGGCCGTTCTGCTCGGGGGAGTGGTCGCTTACGCCACCCCGGTCAAGCACACTGTTCTCGGCGTGGAGCCGGAGGTGCTTGCCGAGCATGGGCCAGTGCATGCCACCGTCGCGCTGCAGATGGCCGTCGGTGTGCGGAGAGTCGTGGCCGTCGGCGGGACCGTCGCCGACGTGGGGATATCGACCACGGGGATCGCCGGTCCCGAGTCGCCAGACGGACAGCCGGTCGGGACGGTTCACGTGGGTGTCGTCACTCCCGTGGGGGCGTGGACCACAGAGCTCCAGGTCGACGGTGATCGCGCGGCGATCAGGGCGCAGACTGTCGTCGCAGCCCTCGCATTCCTGCTCGAGATGCTTGAGGAATAGTCGCGTGCATGTCTCGGTTATGACTGATGTGCTCACATTGAAACCACAGAGTGCAGGGGTAGATTCTGCGTACGCTAGGAGTACTAGACTGGCTGTCTCATCGAGAGGGAACTCGATGAATCGAACGGGGAGGAGGTTCCGATGATTCTTGTACGACAGGAAATCGGCGATGTGCTGAGGGACTTCCGCCTGCAGAAGGGCCGCACCCTGCGACAGGTCGCAAGCAAGGCTTCCGTCGCGCTCGGATACCTCAGTGAGGTCGAGCGGGGCCAGAAAGAGGCCTCCAGTGAGATCCTCGCATCCGTCGCCGACGCGCTCGACGTGCCGATCTCGACGATCATGCGCGAGGTGGGCGATCGCATCTCTGTGATCGAGGGCATTCAGGTCTTCCCGGATGTCGTTCCCGACGACCTCGTGGCGTCGATCGAGCCTGAGCTCTCCCTGCGCTGAGCTCCGGCCGGTTCCCTTCACGATGCGTCGCAGTGAGTTCCTCCGCGCCGTCGACACCGAGTTCCAGGCTCGGGCGTCCTCTCTGGTGAACGATCTCGTGCTGGGAACGCTCGGCAACAGGACTGCACTCGAGGCGCTGGAGGACGGCGCGCCGCCGCGCGACATCTGGCTCGCGCTCTGTGCGGAGATGGACGTTCCGGAGAATCGGCGACATGGCGCCGGCAGGCAGGAACCCAAAGGCCGCTGACAGCGCTCATCGCGTTCGAGTCGTACAGTCTCTGACACGCCGATCGCGGCGTGTTGTCGAAGATTCGTTCGAAGCGGGCGTAGTCTTCTGCACAAGTGGTTCTCGAGTTCCGTTCCGCACGGTTCGCGGAGAATCCGACGCGATGTCGGTGGCTCCTCGTACGGTGAAGAACAGGCCCAGAGCCACACGCCTTGCCGGAGAGTTGTTCCCAATCGGGAACGCCGCGGCAGCCTACAGGCGGCACCACGCGAGCAGAAGGAGCACACCATGCCATCACCCGCCGACCGCGAGAAGTCCCTCGAGACAGCACTCGCCCAGATCGACCGTCAGTTCGGCAAGGGTTCCGTCATGCGGCTGGGCAGCGATGATCGTGCCCCCGTGGCGGTCATCCCGACCGGCTCCATCGCCCTCGACGTCGCTCTCGGCGTCGGAGGTCTCCCGCGTGGTCGCATCGTGGAGATCTACGGACCGGAATCCTCCGGTAAGACGACTCTCACTCTGCACGCGATCGCCAACGCGCAGCGCGCCGGCGGCATCGCCGCGTTCATCGATGCCGAGCACGCGCTCGATCCCGACTACGCCGCGAAGCTCGGCGTCGACATCGACGCCCTCCTCGTCTCGCAACCGGACACAGGTGAGCAGGCGCTCGAGATCGCCGACATGCTCGTCCGCTCCGGAGCGATCGACCTCATCGTCATCGACTCGGTCGCGGCGCTCGTGCCTCGTGCTGAGATCGAGGGCGAGATGGGTGACTCGCACGTGGGCCTCCAGGCACGACTGATGTCGCAGGCGCTGCGAAAGCTCACCGGTGGCCTGAACCAGACGAACACGACGATGATCTTCATCAACCAGCTGCGCGAGAAGATCGGCGTGTTCTTCGGATCACCCGAGACCACGGCCGGCGGTAAGGCCCTGAAGTTCTACGCGTCGGTGCGACTCGACATCCGTCGGATCGAGACGCTGAAGGACGGCACCGACGCGGTGGGAAACCGCACGCGTGTCAAGGTCGTGAAGAACAAGATGGCGCCGCCCTTCAAGCAGGCCGAGTTCGACATCCTGTACGGCATCGGCATCTCACGCGAGGGCAGCCTGATCGACTTCGGTGTCGAGCACTCGATCGTAAAGAAGTCGGGATCCTGGTACACCTACGATGGCGACCAGCTGGGTCAGGGCAAGGAGAACGCGCGCACCTTCCTGCTCAACAACCCCGACATCGCCCTGGCGATCGAGACGCAGATCAAGCAGAAGCTCGGTATCGGTGGGCAGGCTCCGGCTCCCGCTGCCACCGACGAACTCGCTGAGCGTCGTCCGGCCTGATGAATGACACACGTGGGGGCGATTCCGAGCGGATCGCCCCCATCATTCCCCTGTTCGGCAAGAAATCCGCAGATCAAACGAATGTGCGGCCGATGAAGCCCTCAGCAGCCGATACGGATTCGACCGAGAAAGTGGACTCTCGGCGCGGCGGAGGTGGCGGGCTGTGGCGATCGACCGGTGATGGTCCCACTGAACCGACGCCGATAGGCGACGAGCGGGACGCCGGGACACCCAGCGAGCGGCATCCCGCACGGGGGGCAGCGGCAAAGGCGTCGGCATCCGATGGTCCAGTGGCGCCGAAGCTTCGAGCACTACGTGACCCTCGCGGTGACAGTGGCAGCGGCGACGATTCCGAGCCGGTGCGTTCTCCGGACGAGATCCGTGCGACCGGTGAGGAAGCCCTGCTGCGCAAGCTGCGGAGCAAGTCGCTCTCGATCTCGGAGGCCCGTCTGGTGCTGCGGGGTCACGGGCTCGACGCCGGGCAGATCGACGACGTCATCGATGACTTCCGCCGACGGCAGTATCTCGATGATGCGGTCCTCGCCGGCCTGCTCGTCACGTCCGGTGTGGAGCGAAAAGGACAAGGGCGGGTCGCTCTGTCCCGCGCGCTGTCCCAGCGCGGACTTCCACGCGACGTGATCGACGCGGCGCTCGACGAACTGCCCGACGACGACTCCGAGCGAGCTCTCGAGTTCGCGCGGTCGAAGGCGCGGTCGATGGCGAGGCTCGACAACGACACCGCGCTGCGGCGTCTCGTCGGACAGCTGTCGCGACGCGGATACAACGGTGCCGTGGCGATGAACGCCGCGAAGACGGCCCTACGCGAGGCCTCATCCGGCGGATCCTCGTCCGGCGTGCGGTTCGTCGATTCTGACTGAGCGGCTCGCTCCTGGGTCGAGATCCGCTCGTACAATGGGATCATCATGACTATCCCGCGAAGCGACCCGACGATCATCAGCGCGTCGTCGGCTGCCGTCGATGCCGACGGCCGACAGCGATCCTACGAAGTGCGCACCTTCGGGTGTCAGATGAACGTTCACGATTCGGAGCGGTTGTCGGGGTCTCTCGAGAGCGCGGGTTACATACGCGCAGGTGAGGGTGCCGAAGCCGACGTGGTCATCATCAACACCTGCGCGGTGCGGGACAACGCGGCCGGGAAGCTCTACGGCACGCTCGGACACCTGGCATCCGTGAAGCGCCGCAAGGACGGCATGCAGATCGCCGTCGGCGGCTGCCTCGCCCAGATGGACAAGCAGGCGGTTCTCGACAAAGCACCATGGGTCGATGTCGTGTTCGGCACCCACAACATGGGCTCCCTCCCTGGGCTGCTCGAGCGGGCGCGTCACAACGGGGATGCGGAGCTCGAGATCCTCGAGTCGCTCGAGGTGTTCCCGTCGACGCTGCCGACCAAGCGGGACTCGGCGCACAGCGGCTGGGTGTCGATCTCGGTCGGGTGCAACAACACCTGCACCTTCTGCATCGTCCCGAGCCTCCGCGGCAAGGAGAAGGATCGCCGTCCCGGTGACATCCTCAACGAGATCCGCCTCCTGGTGGACGACGGCGCGATCGAGGTGACACTGCTCGGTCAGAACGTCAACTCGTACGGTGTGGAGTTCGGAGATCGGCAGGCATTCGGCAAGCTGCTGCGTGCCGCCGGCGAGATCGACGGGCTCGAGCGCATCCGGTTCACCAGCCCGCACCCCGCGGCCTTCACCGATGACGTCATCGACGCCATGGCCGAGACACCCAGCGTGATGCCGCAGCTGCACATGCCGCTGCAGTCCGGCAGCGACAGGGTGCTGAAGGCGATGCGACGGTCATACCGTAGCGAGAGGTTCCTCGGCATCCTCGAGCGGGTACGCGATCGCATCCCGCATGCGGCGATCACCACTGACATCATCGTCGGGTTCCCCGGGGAGACGGAAGAAGACTTCGAAGACACCATGCGGGTCGTCGAGCAGGCTCGCTTCTCGAGCGCGTTCACCTTCCAGTACTCGATCCGCGAGGGCACACCAGCCGCCACCATGGAGGACCAGGTTCCCAAGGCGGTCGTGCAGGCCCGATACAACCGGCTTCTCGCGCTTCAGGAGCGGATCTCGCTCGAGGAGAATCAGAAGCAGATCGGTCGTCAGGTCGAAGTGCTCGTCTCGACCGGCGAAGGCAAGAAAGACGCCGAGACCCACCGCCTCACGGGCAGGGGCGAAGACAACCGTCTCGTGCATTTCGAGGTGACCCCGGGCTCCGATCTACCGCGGCCGGGTGACGTCGTGACCGTGACCATCACTCGTGCGGCGCCTTTCCATCTGCTCGCCGACGACCCGACCGGAGCTCCCCTCCGTATTCGGCGGACGCGTGGCGGAGACGCCTGGGATCGCTCGCAGGCGGAGTCGTGCGCCGTCCCCGCGCCTGTCTCGGATGGCGGCCCGCGGGCCGTCTCGCTGGGTCTTCCGACCCTGCGCGTCGGCGTGTGACCGACGGACCGCGTCTCTGGGTGGTGGTCGGTGCCACCGGCACGGGCAAGAGCGATCTCGCTCTCGATCTCGCGGAAGCGCTGCGCGCAGAGGGCAATCCTGCGGAGATCGTGAACGCGGATGCGATGCAGCTCTACCGCGGCATGGACATCGGCACGGCGAAGCTTCCCGTTGCCGAACGGAGGGGTGTTCCACACCACCTCTTCGACGTGCGCGAGGTCGATCAGGAGGCCGCGGTCGCCTGGTATCAGCCGGTGGCGCGTACGGCGATCGCTGCCATCCATGAGCGCGGGGGTGACGCGATCCTCGTCGGAGGGTCCGGGCTCTACGTCTCGAGCGTGTTGTATGAGTTCGAGTTCCCTCCACGGGATCCGGCGATTCGCCAGCGCCTCGAGACCGAGTTGGATTCCGAGGGCCTGGCAGCTCTGCTCGAGCGGCTGCAGAGGCTGGATCCGGCGACGGCGGAGCGGATCGATCCGCGCAACGCTCGACGCGTCGTGCGTGCGCTGGAGGTGCTCGAACAGGGAAGCGAGACTCACCGGGCCGCGTTGCCGGAGCGCCCTGCGCTCTGGTATCCGCGCACCCGAGTGATCGGCCTGCGCGTCGATCGCTCCGAGCTGGTCAGGCGCCTCGACGCGCGCGTCGTGCACATGTGGGAGTCGGGTCTCGTCAACGAGGTCGCGGGCTTACGTGGTCAGGGCCTCGAGCGCGGCGTCACGGCGTCCCGCGCCATCGGGTACGCACAGGCCCTGGGGCAGCTCGACGGTCGCCTCTCCGAGACGGAGGCGATCGCCGAAACGCAGGCTCTCACTCGCCGCTATGCCCGCCGTCAGGTGTCCTGGTTCAAGCGATACCGCGAGGCGGGATGGCATGACGCTCCCGCAGACGCTCGCGAGATCCTCGGAGTCTGAACCCGATGTCGGTGGCCGCTGGCACGCTGTCCGCATGACCACACACTTCTTCACCGCCTCCAGCCTCGACGGATTCATCGCCACGGCCGAACACTCGCTCGACTGGCTGCTCAAGCAGGACATCGACCCCGAGGGTCCGATGGCGTATCAGGGGTTCGAGAAGACGATCGGTGCTCTGGCCATGGGCGCATCCACCTATGAGTGGGTCATGCGGCATGAAGAGGGGCGCTGGGGCTACACGCAACCCGCCTGGGTGTTCACGCATCGAGAGCTCGAGGTTCCTGACGGCGCCGACATACGTCTGACGCAGGACGACGTCCCTCGCGTGCATGCACACATGGTCGAGGCGGCGGGCGACAAAGACCTGTGGGTGATCGGCGGGGGAGACCTCGCAGGTCAGTTCGCCGACGCGGGCCTGCTCGATGAGGTGTGGGTGCAGTATGCACCGGTGACTCTGGGTTCCGGAGCCCCGCTCCTGCCGCGGGAACTGGATCTGGAGCTTCTGGAGGTCGCCCGGAATCGCAGCTTCCTCTGCGGCCGTTACCGCGTGCTTCGCGGCTGAGCGAGTGCGCCGACGCGCGTTTCGCACTCCCTAGACTGGGCTCATGGTCGCATTCACCAAGGGACATGGCACCGGCAACGACTTCATCATCATCGCCGACCCGGACGGCGAGCTCGACCTGTCGGTCGAACAGGTCGCCGTGCTCTGCGATCGGCACTTCGGCATCGGAGCAGACGGCATCCTCCGAGTGGTGCGGTCGTCGGCGATTCCCGAAGGGGCCGCCTCGCTCGGGGAGGAGCCCGACGCCGAATGGTTCATGGACTACCGCAACGCCGACGGCTCGATCGCCGAGATGTGCGGCAACGGCATCCGGGTCTTCGCGCACTTCCTGGTGCGTGCAGGGCTCGCGACGATCGAGCAGGGCTCAACCCTGCCGATCGGTACGCGGGCGGGCGTGCGTGACGTGACGCGAAGTGCTACCGGGTATCAGGTAGATCTGGGGCTGTGGAAGCTGTCCGGCGATGATCCGCTCGTACGGGTCGACGGGCTGGCGGTCACGCGTCCGGGTCTCGGGATCGACATCGGCAACCCGCACGTGGTCGTCGCGCTTGCTTCCGAGGCCGAGCTCGCCTCGGTCGAACTGCACCGCGCTCCCGATCTCGACCCGCTGCTTCCGGCGGGTGCGAACATTGAGTTCGTGGTCCCCGGTGAGCCGCTCGTGCGTGACGGCGTTGGGCATGTGCGCATGCGGGTTCACGAGCGGGGCGTCGGCGAGACTCTCAGCTGCGGCACCGGCATCGCTGCGACCGCTCTGGCGGTGCGCTACTGGGCAGGCGAAGAGGCTCCGAACAACTGGCAGGTCGAGGTGCCGGGGGGCACGCTGAGCGTGCGGATGTTCCCTGCCGAGGACGGCGAGCACGTCGGCCTCGCAGGTCCTGCGCAGCTCGTGTTCCAGGGCGAGGTCGACCTCATCTGACCGGACATCGCCGAGTCGAGTCAGCTGACGGCGATCGGCTCGGTCTGCGGTGTGCCGTGCTTGCGGACCTTGAGGATGCGGTAGCCCTTGCCGGTAGCCGTCCGGAAAACGCTGTACCCCGGCTGGAAGGTGGCGCCGATCCAGCGTTGCAGCGAATCGGCACCGAGGTTCCGCTGAACCACGAGCCAGGCGTCGCTCCGGTCATCGAGTCGCGGGATCCACTGCTCCAGCAGACCGTGCAGCTCGTTCTTGCCGACACGGATCGGCGGGTTGGACCGGATCGTACGGAAAGTGACCTGTTCGGGAACATCATCGGGCAGGGATGCGTTGACATTGGTGAGCCCGAGGGCCGCGGCATTGCGGCGCACGAGATCCAGGGCTCGCTCGTTCACGTCGACAGCCCACACCGTCGCGTGCGGGGCGGCAAGGGCCATCGAGAGACCGATCGGCCCCCACCCGCTGCCGAGGTCGAGAAGATTGCCTCCCGGAGGTACCGGGGGCATGTTGGCGAGAAGCACTGCAGTACCGGCATCCAACCGATCCGGGCTGAAGACGCCACCAGCGGTGGTGACGTCCAGCTCTCGGCCTGCGAGCGACACACGGATCGAACGCAGGCTCTCGGGGCTTGCCGGGGCCGCAGTGAAGTAGTGATCTGACCCCATACGGTGAGCGTACCGGACCACCCGGGCTAAGGTTAAGGCTCGCAACGAAAGCAGAGATCAGGAACGGATGACGGAGACCACCACACACTCCACCGACGACGAGGCCGTCGACCGCGTGCTCGCGAATGCAGAGAAGCGTTCGGAGGTGCGTGTCTTCGGGGCCGCGCAGGCGCTGCAGGACGAATCGACCGCCGCGTACTCGACGACAGACGGCAACCAATGGGATCTCGAGGATCGCCATGCCCTCCGCCGCGTCGGCGGGTTGTCGACGGAACTCGAAGATGTCACAGAGGTCGAGTACCGGCAGCTGCGACTGGAGAACGTCGTGCTCGTGGGCGTCTATCCGCAAGGCTCGCAGGAAGACGCCGAGAACTCACTGCGCGAGCTCGCCGCCCTTGCCGAGACTGCGGGTGCCGTCGTTCTCGACGGTGTGCTCCAGCGGCGACCGCATCCGGACGCCGCCACGTACATCGGACGTGGCAAGGCCCAGGAGCTCAAGGACATCGTCGCCGCGGTCGGAGCCGATACCGTCATCGCCGACACCGAGCTCGCACCGAGTCAGCGCCGCGCTCTGGAAGACGTGGTCAAGGTGAAGGTCATCGACCGCACCACCGTGATCCTCGACATCTTCAGCCAGCACGCCAAGAGCCGGGAGGGCAAGGCGCAGGTCGAGCTCGCGCAGCTCGAGTACCTGCTCCCTCGCCTTCGCGGCTGGGGCGACTCGATGAGCC
>JAESFY010000195.1_pt1 | contig 22435 bp, 23 predicted proteins | sample 9266201 | NCBI WGS metagenome assembly JAESFY01 (sample SAMN14515071, study PRJNA621656) | algae metagenome | isolation source: Nodosilinea sp. WJT8-NPBG4 and co-occurring heterotrophs from soil, lower... | place: USA: Pinto Basin, Colorado Desert, California | collected 2006-05-27 | reverse complement strand
CGGATGCCACCGAGGCCGACGCCGCGCCCCGCATCGAGGTATCCGAGCACGACGGCAACACCCGCATCGACATCGCCCGGGATGCTCCGGTGCGCCCCGGCCCCGGGCCCGGAGTCGAGACCGAGGACGAACCCGCGCAGTAATCGGCGGGGCCAGAGCCCGCGAGAGGTCGCGGCCGCGTGGGCGGTCGCCCCCTCTCGCGGGCTCTTGCACACCCACGGTGCGAGGGGTTATGCCGATATATCACACCTCTCCCCTCGAGAGCAACCTCTGAGCGTATGCTGACATCGAGGTCGGCTCCTGGCCTCGGAGGCGGTGACCCGGACGTCACCACGATCGGGGGATGTCATGAGCCTCACCGCAGATCCGAGCACGGACACGAGGTCGGACGCCGAGCTGGCCGACGCGACGCGCAACGGTGACGCTCGGGCTTTCGCCGTGCTGTGGCAGCGGCACTCCGAGGCAGGACTCCGTGCGGCCCGTGCGGTGACGCGCTCGATTGATCCTGACGACCTCGTCAGCGAGGCCTTCACCAAGACGTTCAGCGCGATGCAGAACGGTGGCGGCCCGACCGACGGCTTCCGCGCCTATCTGTACGCCGCCATTCGCAACGCCGCCGCGACGTGGGGCGGCAAGCAGAAGGACATCCCCATCGAGTACATCGAGGAGGTCCCCGACGACGCGCCCGACGCGATCGAGCTGCTGTCGGACAAGACGATGCTCGCCGCCGCGTTCAAGAACCTGCCCGAGAATCACCGCACGCTGCTCTGGTATCTCGAGGTCGAGGGCATGAAGCCGCGGGAGATCGCGCCGCTGATGGGGCTCACACCGAACGCCGTGTCGGCCCTCGCGCTTCGGGCTCGAGACGGATTCCGTCACGCCTGGCTGGACGCACTCATCGCCGATCCCTCTCGTCCCGAAGAGTGTCGGTGGGCGTGCGGGCGGCTCGTGCGCCGCACTCGTCGCCCGGTCAGCCGACACGAGCGTCCGCGGCTCGAGGCTCACCTCGAGGGATGCGCCGGGTGCACGATCATCGTTCGAGACATCGATTCGGCCTCGTCGAAGCTGCGGGCGGTGCTGCTGCCCCTGGCCCTCGGCAGCGCAGGGGCCGCCACCTACGCGGCGCTCGAACCCGGCGCTGTCGCGAGCGCGGCTGTCGTCGGACCGTCGGCAGCCCTGCGATCCCGACGCGTTCTCACCATCGGTATCGCCGCGGGCAGTGCGGTCGCACTCGCGGCGACCGTCGCGGTGGCTATCGCCGCTCCATGGACGCAGCCCGCACCGGAAGCCGATCTCGGCGACGCGTCCGGACCGGTCGCCCACCCCGTCGATCCGACTCCCGGCACGACGTCCGCGACGCCGGTCGACACCTCACCGACACTGCCCCCTGCGCCGCCGATCGTTCCGGCGCCGGTAGACGACCCACCCGGGCGGGTCGTCGAGGAGGCACCGCCGGCCTCCCCCGTGCGCGCGGTCCCGGAGCCGACGAGTCCTCCAGTTGCGGCGCCTCCGGCAGTGGCACCTCCGGCCCAGCAGCCGCCAGCGCAGAAGCCGCCGGCCCCGAAGCCACCGGTCCAGAAGCCGCCGGCCCCGAAGCCGCCGGTCGAGAACCCGCCCGTCTTCGCTTTCGAGGTGGACGACTGGGACACGAGCAACCCTCTTGCGGTCTCGGTGAGCGGCACAGGCATCCCCGGCAGCACGGTCGCGATGCTCGACGAGCTCGGAACAGTCCTCGCCGAGGGGCTCGTCGACGAACACGGTGCGTTCGAGCTCTCGGTCGGGGGCGACCAGCTCCGGCAGGGCATGACGCTCATGGCGAGGCACACGTCGCCCACCGGTGACGTCGACCTCAGCGAGCCGATGGGCCCCCTCGCGTTCCCGGTGCCGGTCATCTCCGGCGGTCAATCGCGCATCCAGCTCGACCGGGCGGATGCCGACGCAGACGGCGAGCAGGATGACGCGCTCGTCACCCTCGAGGGGATCCCGGGCGGATGGGTGCAGGTCGCCGTCGACGGCGTGGTGAACCCTCACCTCATCGCCATCGACGAGGTGACCTCCGACGACTACATCCCCGACATCCACCTCGGATTCCACCTGTTGACCCTGCGGTACATCGATGTGGAGTCGGGTCTGGCCGGCCCCGGTGCCGAGTATGCCGTCGTCGTCACCCCTGGCGGCGGATGAGGACCGGCATATTGGTTGGTCGCGTAAGGAACGCGCACATTCGATGTCTTGATGGTGGGACGTGACGCAAGCGCTGGGGATATGCGCCGGCTTCGCGTCCGGGTCGCTGCGTTCTCCCTACAGGGCGCGCCACTCGCGGGTGGGGCTGCTCCCCAGTCTCACCCGCCCCCTCCGCCGTGCCCGGATTCGGGTGGCTACAGCCACCCTTTGCGCTTGAAGGCCCAGTAGAGGCCGAACCCCATCCCGACCATCAGCGCGACCGCCATGGGGTAGCCGAGCGTCCAGTGCAGCTCGGGCATGTGGTCGAAGTTCATTCCGTAGACCGTGCCGACCAGAGTCGGGGCGAACAGGATGGCCGCCCACCCCGAGATCTTCTTCACCTCGTCGTTCTGACGGATGCTCAGCTCCGTCATCCGCCGCATCTCCTCGTTCTGCCGCCGCGCCACGATCGTGGACTCGACGGTCAGCGCGTTGTCGAGCACCGTGCGGAAGGTGTTCGCGCGCTCTGAGACGCGCAGGGTGTGGTCGAGCACATCGCGCAGATACCGCTGCAGCTCCTCGTCGACCTGGTACTTCGCCGAACCGCGCAGCAGCGAGTCGAGCATGCCGGCCAGAGGCTGCACCGCGCGCTGGAAGTCGATCACCTCGCGGCCGAGCTCGTAGATGCGCTGCGTGGCGTCGACCCCGTCTTCGAAGAGCTGACTCTCGATCTCGTCGATGTCGTTCTCGAGACCGGCGAGCACGGGTGCGTACTCGTCGACGACCTCGTCGAGGATCGCGTAGAGCACCGCCTCGGGGCCGAGCTTCAGCAGAGCGGAGTCGTCTTCGAGTCGACGTCGCACGCGAGCGAGGTCAGGCGACTCCGCATGGCGGATCGTCACCACGAAATCCGGACCCACGAGCACATGGATCTCGCCGAACTCGACCTCCTCCGCGGCATCCAGATACCGAGCGGAGCGCAGCACCATGAACAGCACGTCTCCGTACCGCTCGAGCTTCGAGCGCTGATGACCAGCCAGCGCGTCCTCGACGACGAGCGCGTGGATGCCGAACTCGTCGGCGACCTCGCGGATCTCGGCCTCGCTCGGACGATACAGGCCGATCCAGCTCATGCCTCCGCGCTCGCGCAGCACCTCGAACGTCTCGCTGAGGCTGCGCGGGTTCTCCGTGCGGATTCCGTCGACATAGATCGCGTTGTCGATGATCGCCATCGGCTTTCCCTTCATCGGTCAGGCCGCGGGTCGCTCGCCCCGGTCAGCCGGCGGGCGGTGCGACGCAGGGGATCGCGGAGTCCGCGATCGCCTGGTGGTACTGCTCGGCCGTGAACGGCAGCCCGAACTCCGGAGCGGTCTCGCCCGAGGCTGCGGGAGCCTTCGACGCGAGCGCCGCGAGCTCCCATGCCAGGTACATCGCGGTCGTCCCACCGGTCGTCGAGTCGTTCAGCGACACTGCGACCGTGAAGCCGGTCTGAGGGTCGGAGAACGCCGAGGTCTGGTATCCGGGAGTCCATCCCGACTGTCCGACCATCGAGCCGACGAGCAGGGCTCCTCCCGTGGCTTGGAACCACGAGGGCGCCTCGGGGCTCTGCGGCAGCGGGGCCCCGAAGCGATTCGGCTCATCCTTCGTCCGCAGCTTCTGCGCAGCCTCTGCCTGGGTGTACCGACCGAGCTCCTCGATCGTCGACACGACGCCGGAGTCGGTGTATCCGGTGCTCGATGACAGCGTGGTGATGTCGACCGGAGCCGCGCAGTCGTATCCGCCTTCGATGGGCGGCAGGTAGTGCCCGTTCATGACCGGACCGGTCGAGGGCGGAGCCGCGGCCGTCGAGGGCAACGACGTCGCTGCGAGACCGAGGGGTTGTGCGACGTACTCGGCGATCAGTTCGGATGCCGTTCGGCCCGACGCCCGCTCGAGGGCGAGTCCGAGCAGCAGGTAGCCGGCGTCCGAGTTGGTGTAGGTCGTCTTCGGCGTGGCGCGCGGGGCACCGAGGCCGTATGACGCGAGCTCGAGCGGCGCCCACACTCGCTCCGGGGTGGTGAACCACGCTGCCCGCACGGTCGCCTCGGAGGAGCCGGCTCCGCTCGTGCTGTTGCACAGATCGAGGAGGGTGGTGTCCTGCATGTCGGCGACGCCCGAGACATAGTCGGGCACGGGGTCGTCGAGCTTGACCACGCCCTCATCCGCGAGACCGTAGAGGACGTCGCACGTCATGAGCCGCGTCATGTCCGCGACGCGGAAGGCCATGTCGGTGCTGATCGCTTCCTCACTGCCAGGACCCTGTGTGCCGATGCCGGTGACCCAGCTGCCGCTCCAGGGAGCCCATACGCCTACGACAGCGCCCGACGCACCCGACGCGGCGAGCGCGTTAGCGACGGCATCCTCCATGGCGGCGACGGTGTCGTCGGGGAGTGCGCCCTCGACCTGAGACGGCGGCTCGTAGCTGAACTGCGGCTCGGCGGTGCAGCCGGTGAGGAAGAGCCCGAGCACGGCGACGCCGGCCGCTGCTGCGCGGAACGTGCGCGACGAGAGAAGCTGCATGAAGGGGACCCCCGGAAGACGTGTCTCCCGAGTCTAGAACGCCGATCCTGAAAGAAAGGCATCGCCGGGACCCCTTTAGGGTGATCAGCATGCCCCACATCTTCGATGCGGACGTCGTCTCCGCCATCCTGCGCCACATGAACGGTGATCACACCGATGACAATCTGCTCATCACGCGCGCCTTCTCTGCCGCCGAGGACGGCGAGGACGGCAAGGACGGCGAGGACGGCGAGATCACCGATGCCGTGATGACAGACCTCGACGGCGACGGCGGTGTCTGGAGGATCACCCGCTCCGGGGCGGCCTCCGAACTGCGCATCGCATGGCCCTCGGGCCCGATCGCCGAGCGACCCGCTGTCCGCCGCGAGGTCGTCGCACTCTACGATCTCGCGTGCGCGAAGCTCGGGGTCGAGCCGCGTCCGCACGCGTGATGCTCTGAAACCGGGGTTCCGTTCAGGTTAGGTGACCCTTACACTTGGCACATGTCCGAGATCCTCTCCTTCTCCGCAGCCCTCCGTGAGCGCTCCTCCGGTTCGCACTCGCGCAGCGAGGGAGCAGGCTTCATGTCCGACCTGCTCAAGGGCGAGGGATCGCGCGAGGACTACATCGCGCTCGTCGCGCAGCACTATTTCATCTACGAGGCTCTCGAGAGTGCGGGCGAGCGCATGCGCCGCGACCCCGTGGCCTCCGTCTTCCTCAGCGACAAGCTGACCCGCCTTCCTGCGCTGGAGGCAGACCTCGAGTTCCTGGTCGGGGCCGACTGGCGCGACCAGATCGTCGCGCTGCCGACGACTCAGCGCTATGTCGAGCGCATCCGTCAGGTCGGGGCGACCTGGGCGGGCGGCTTCGTCGCCCACCACTACACCCGCTACCTCGGCGACCTCTCCGGCGGAGTCTTCATCGGACGGGTGATGGCCCGCCGGTTCGGCTTCGAGACCAACGGGATCGGTTTCTACCTCTTCGACGACATCGCCGACCCCGCAGCCTTCAAGGACGTCTACCGCGAGCAGCTGGACGCAGCCCCCTGGGACGACGCCGAGCGCGAGCGCGTGATCGACGAGGTCCTGCTCGCGTACCGCTTCAACACCGAGCTGTTCGAGGACCTCGACCGCGCACGCGTCGCCGCCTGAGGCGCGCCCGCTCAGCCCTTCCCGAGCTCCGGAGTGGTCGCCGCGAGCCAGGCGTCGCGCATGAAGCGACGCACGTCCTCGTCGACGCGGATGTCGCTCGGGCGCAGCGCCCTCGACAGGTAGAGTCCGTCGAGCGAGGTGAGCCGTGAGAGCGCGACGTAGGTCTGCCCCGGTGCGAACGCGCCAGACCCGAGGTCGATGATCGCGCGGTCGTAGGTCTTGCCCTGCGACTTGTGGATCGTGACCGCCCAGGCGAGGCGCAGCGGGAACTGCGTGAACTCCGCGACGACGTCACGGGACAGCTTCTTCGTGCTCGGTTCGTAGGAATAGCGGAATCGCTCCCAGACCGCGGGCTCGACGTCGACCTCTTCTCCGTCGATCTCGACGCGCACCGTCTCTCCGAGGATGCGCACGACCGTGCCGATCGTGCCGTTCACCCATCGCGGCGGCTCACCCGACATCGACGTGTCGTTCCGGAGGAACATCACCTGCGCGCCGATCTTCAGCTTGAGCTCCGACTCGGCGGGCAGCGACGCCTCACCTTTGCCGAACTCCCCACTGACCTCGGCGCGCGCCGTCTGCTCTTTGCCCGGAAGGGCCGCGAGGTGTCGGGTGTTGATGGTGTTGACGATGTCGTTGCGCGTGGCGAGCGTGATCATCGGCACCTCCCCCGGTTCCGGATCGGGGGGCGTGCGTGCGCCCTGCGTGTTCAGCACTCCCGCGATCTCCGCGGTGACCCGGCCGTAGCGCACCGCGTTCAGCATGGCCTTGAAGCCGTCATCCGACTGCCGGTGGATCTGCACGAGCTCCCGTACGTGCAGCTCGGCTCGGGTGTCGACGGCGAACAGCCCTTCTTCCTCCTCGGGCGCCTCGCCGCCGGCGGCGCCTGCCCACACCTTGGCGTCGAAGAACCAGAACGAGCGGTAATGGTCTTTCACGTACCGCAGCTCATCGCCCCGCGGGGGCACGGGGGCCAGCTGATACGGATCGCCGAACATCACGATCTGCACGCCGCCGAACGGGATGCCGCGCTTGCCCCGCGCCTGTCGGAGCGAACGGTCGATCGCGTCCATGAGGTCGGCGTTGACCATCGAGATCTCGTCGATCACGAGCGTCTCGATCGCATTGAGGATGCGGCGTGTGTTGTCGTTCTGGTCGATGTCCGAGTCGCCGATCAGACCGATCGGCAGACGGAACAGCGAGTGGATCGTCTGACCCTCGACGTTCAGCGCGGCGACACCGGTGGGTGCGCAGATCGCGATCTGCTTCTTCGTGTTCCACGAGAAGTACTGCAACAGGGTGGACTTGCCGGTGCCCGCTCGACCGGTGATGAAGACATGCTCGCTGGTGTCCTCGATCAGCCGGAACAGCTCTTGCTGCTCTTCGGACAGGGCGGGAAGCGACACGGTTCTCTCACACGGCTGGGAGGGCGGGAGTGCACGTTGAGATCGTGCCTCCCCATGCTACGTGGCGCCGCCGCCCGGCATCCGAGGGACACAGCGATCACGGTCGACGCACAGCGACGCGCGCACGGCATCGTCCCAGGCCACGCTTCTAGACTGACGCCATGCAGCAGGTCGAGACGAAGGCGCCCCGGCGCTCGCGTCTCGCTGCCGATCTCGCGATGCTCGCGGTGGTCGGCCTCGTGCTCGTCGCCGCTCTCGGCGCAGGCGGGGCCACCCTCTACCAGCAGTTCTACGGACCGTCTGCCTTCGTCGTGCGGTATCTCGATCTGCTCTCCGAAGGCCGAGCGGCCGATGCCCTTCGCGTGCCTGGCGTCGCGATCGACCGAGAGACGCTCGAGGTCGCCGGCATCGGAGCCACGGCGTCAGAGGCCCTGCTGCGCCACTCGGCCCTCGCGCCGCTCACCGACGTCGAGGTGCTGACAGAGAAGCCCGACGACGCCGGCAAGACCGAGGTGACCGTCTCGTACACGGCGAGCGGGCACGCCGGCACCACCACCTTCACCGTCGAGCAGGACGGCTGGGCCGGCGTCACCCCGAACTGGCGCTTCACCACGAGCCCTCTCGCCGTGATCGAGCTCACGCTGCGCGGCGCCGATCAGTTCGCCGTCAACGGCTTCGAGATGGACCGCCGGCAGGTGTCGGCTGCCGGCGCGCAGGCCGCTCCCCTCGATCCCCTGCCGCTGCTGGTCTTCACCCCAGGCCTGTACTCGGTCACCGTCGACACGGCGATCGCCGACTCCAAGGGTGTCGGCGTCCTCGCAGACACCCCGCTCGCCACGACCCCCGTCGACGTGCAGACCGAGCCCACCCCCGACTTCGTCGCCGTGGTGCAGCAGCGGGTCGAGGAGTTCCTCACCGCCTGCACCACGCAGGAGGTTCTGCAGCCGACCGCGTGCCCGTTCGGCCTCGAGGTCTCCAACCGCCTCGCCTCGCTGCCCAAGTGGTCGATCACGGCTCAGCCCCAGGTGACTGTCGTTCCCGACGGCGGGCACTGGAAGATCCCTCCGACGGATGCGGTCGCACACGTCGAGGTCGAGATCCGTTCTCTCTTCGACGGCTCGGTGGAGGAGGTGTCAGAGGACGTCCCGTTCCAGGTCAACGGATCGATCACGATCCTCCCCGACGGCAAGGTGTCGATCCGGGTCGGGTCGCCCGACGAGGAGCCGACGGGCTGATCCGGATCGTCGCGCGACCGTCGAGCCGGAAGTCAGCGCGCTTCGCGCTCGGCCTGACGCAGGTCGCGCGCTGCAAGGGCCGCGAGCTTCTGGTTGTACTCCTCGAGCTCCGCCTCGCCCGTGCGGTCGGCATGCCGGTCGCGGCGCTTCTGCAGCTTCGTGTCGCTGCGGCTCCACTGGATCGCCACCGTGATCGCGAGGATCAGTGTCGGGATCTCACCGATCGACCATGCGATGCCGCCGCCGATGTACTGGTCGTCCATCGGCGTCGGACCCCACGTGCGCCCCATCGACCCGAACCAGTCGGCGACCATGAGCCCCTCCTGCATCATGATCGCGACGCCGAAGAAGGCATGCATGGCCATGATCGCGATCAGGGTGATGAGGCGTCCGGGGTACGGCAGCCGATAGGGCACGGGGTCAGCGCCGACCAGGCTCAGCACGAACAGGTATCCGGAGATCAGGAAGTGGGCGACCATCCACTCGTGACCGAGGTGCTCGAACATCGACCAGCGCACGAGGTCGGTGAAGTAGAAGGCCCACAGCGACAGGATGAAGATGCCGGCCGCGACGAACGGGTGGGTGACGACCTTCGAGAACGGCGAGTGCACCGCCCACATGATCCATTCGCGGCCACCACGGGTGCCGTCGTCGCGCTTGTGGATCGCACGAAGGGCCAGGGTGACCGGCGCGCCCGAGACCAGCAGCAGCGGGATCGCCATCGAGAGCATCATGTGCCCCAGCATGTGCACGCTGAAGAGGTACTCCTGATAGGCGTTGATCGGGCCACCGGTGACCCACAGCAGCATCAGCATGCCCAGCACCCAGAAGACGGTGCGGTGGATCGGCCAGCGGTCGCCGCGCAGTCGCAGACGGCGCACCCCTGCGAGATAGAAGAAGAGACCGAACCCGGCGGCCACCAGCCACAGCACGTCGATGTCCCACGCCGTGAACCAGCGATCGATCGTGAACTCGGGAGGCAGGGGTGAGCGGGTGAGGTTCTCGGCCGGCGTCTGCACGAACGCGGCCTCCTCGCCGGTGGGCGGAGGCGTGCGCGCGAGCGCGGCGGCCGCACCTGAGGCCAGCCCCATCAGCGCGACCTCGCACAGCACCAGCATCCAGAACCAGCGCGCTGCACCAGCCCCTTCGAGACGAGGGATCAGGCGAATGCGGTACCAGGCGCCGAGCAGGCCCATGCCCACCAGGAGCACGACCTTGACGAGCAGGATCGTGCCGTAGGGCGTCCAGAGCTGAGAGATGTCGCCGAAGGAGACGATGGAACGCGCCAGGCCCGAGATCGCGACGACGGCGAAGGCGGCGATCGCGAGACTCGAGTAGCGGCCGACCAGCCGCGCGGTGCCCACGCCGGAGCGGTCGCGCAGGATCACGACGAGCAGCAGACCGCCGAGCCACACCGCCGCGCCGATCGTGTGCAGCAGGATCGAGTTCACAGCGATGTTGTGCCCAGCGAGTTCGCCGGAGTGACCCTGGGTCGCCAGCGGGAGGAAGGATGCCGCGGCGAGGATCGCCGTGATCAGGGTGGGCGTCCACGTGCGCCACGCGAACGCGAGCACGGTGATCACCGAGCCCATGATCGTGGTGATCAGCCACGACTGACCGAGTGGCAGCTGCAGCAGGAATCGCCCGAGCTGCTCGCCGAACTCGCGTTCGGCGCTCAGCTGCGGGTTGAAGGCGGCCATGAACGTGAAGAATCCGCTGATGCCCGCAGTGACCGTGAAGACGGCCGCACCCGCTGAGGCCGTGTTGAGGGCCGTGTCGAACGACTTCTCCTCGCTGCGCAGCGCGAACAGCGCCAGCACGAGAGAACCCAGCATCGCCGCAGCCGCGATGTTCATCACCAGCTTGACGATGGGGGTGGCCCAGCGCACGAACGGACCCGGGTCCTGCAGCAGCAGCGGCGCCGCACCTCCGCCGATCATGAGGGCGATGAGCACGCCGATCAGTCCGGTCGCGAGCAGGATGCCGATTCCGGCCGCGCGATACGCGGAGCGGGTCGGGGTCTGCACGGCGCGGGCACTCACCCCTCCAGCCTAAGCCGCGGATTCGGGGAGGACGCCCGAAGGCCGCCCCCGACGGATCGGGAACGGCCTTCGAAGAGGTGCGGTCTTACTTGACGGCAGCCTTGAGCTTGGAACCAGCGGTCACCTTGACGCGGTGGCCGGCCGGGATCTTGATCTCGGCACCGGTCTGCGGGTTGCGGCCCGTGCGGGCTGCGGTCGCGACCTGCTCGAACGAGATCCAGCCCGGGATCGAGACCTTGCTGCCCTTGGCAACAGCGTCGGAGACCGAGGAGAACAGCGCGTCGAGGACACCCGAGACGGTGGCCTGGCTCTGGCCGGTGGCAGAAGCGATGCTCGCGACGAGCTCGGTCTTGGTGATGGACTTGTCAGCCATGTCATCCTCCAGCGACGAGGTTCCCGTCGCATCGTTGGTGTTCAGAGGGCTATTGCCCTCCGTTGGTCGAGTGACCGCCTTGAATGTACCAACCACCGCCCACATTTCCGCGTCATTTCGCGGGTTTTGGGGTTTTCGGCGGCGTGTCGTGGTGCAGAAGTGACGAATGTGACTCGTGAGGCATCAATTTCGCGGGGCGTGCGCCCCGGCCTCCACCGCCGACCCGGGCGGTCAGAGCGCATCGGCGTCAGGACGCGGTGGGCGTCCCGGACAGCGATCCCTCGTCGCCGCGTGCGGTGGCTGCCGCTGCCCGGCGCTTCGCACGGCGGGTCCTGGTCTCCTTCGACAGCGGGAATCGATCATCGAGCCGAGGCTCGAGGACGATCCGCCGCAGAGCCGTGAGGATCACGTAACCCCCCGCCCAGTAAGACAGGAACAGGACGAGCCCATAGGAGAAGGTGAAGCTCAGCAGCGTGCAGACGATACCGATGCCCACGTAGAGCCAGGTCCAGGCGTGCGCGATGCGATCACGCGAAGCCTGCTGCGCGTCGGTCCGCTGCTGGAGCGAATCAACCCGGTTGCTGAGCGACTCGTCGTCGATCGAGGAGAAGAGGTCCCGCACAGGCACCTGCAGCGCATCCGCGACCAGAGACAGTGTCTCGAGGCTCGCGTCCTGACCAGCCTCGAGTCGTTGAACCGTTCTGAGCCCTACGCCGCTCTCAGTCGCGAGTCGCTCCTGCGTCCACCCCTGCGCCTGACGCAGTTCCGTGATTCGTGTCGTGTTCATGTTCTCCATGCTTCCCGCCGGTCCGTGATGATGGCCACGTCACAGAGACGCCAGTCAGCCGCCGACCGGCCGCCATCGACCCGCCGCGAGCCCGCCGTCGTCGCATCCCGCGTCATGGCGTTCATCTTCACGCCCACCGGGTAGGGGTCGGTCGCCATGTGCCGAGGTCAGCGTGGGCGATGAGAGTCGACGACCGAACGCGCGGTGCGCGCGAACGCCGGCGTGACCCGCTCGTCTCCGTCGAGGTATCCGCCGACGAGCGCCGCATCGCGCAGCAGCACGAGCGATGCCGCGACATCGGCCGGGCTCTCGAGGCCGGCCTGCTCGGCGACGGCCTGCAGGGTGGAGCGGAACCACTCCCGGTGGTCGTGGATCAGCCGACGGACGGCACCCTCGGCATCTGGATACTCCGCAGCCGCGTTGATGAACGGGCAGCCTCGCGTGTGCCTGAGGCGGATGTCTGCGGCGATGCCCTCGATCACGGCGTCGACCAGCTGTGCCGGGTCGGTCACCGCTTCGCCCGCTTCGGCGAACATCGCGCGCAGCATCTCGTCTTCGTTGCGCAGGTACGCGAGGACGAGGTTCTCCTTGCCGCCGAACTGGTTGTAGAGGGTCGCCCTGGTGACCGCGGCCTCGTCGATGATGCGATCGACGCCGACCGCATGGATCCCCTCTTCATAGAAGAGCCTGGTGGCGCTGTCGATCAGCCGAGTGCGGGCTGCGCTGGGCCGCTTCGGAGCCGTCGTCGGGGCTGGGGTGGAAGTCGTGGTCTTCATGATGATCCCTCTCATCGTGTCATCCGAATCCGATTTTCGGGAATAGGTTGCGGTAGATAGAACGTTCGGTCTACTATCAGCGTAACGCACTCGCATCCGGCGGGGGCAGAGACAGGAGAAGAAGCCATGAACAGCAGCGAGAAGACCCCGATCGTCCTGAACCACGGACTCTGGATGACGCCGAAGAGCTGGAACACCTGGGCCGAGCGCTTCCGCGCCCAGGGCCACGAGGTGATCATCCCGGGGTGGCCGGGCATCGACGACCGCTCCGTCGAAGACATCCGCCGTGACCCGTCCGCCCTCAAGGGCATCGGCCTGAAGCAGATCGCCGACAACTACGAGCGCATCATCCGCGCGCTTCCGGTCAAGCCGATCATCATGGGCCACTCGTTCGGCGGTGTCCTCACCCAGATGCTCGCCGACCGCGGCCTCGGCGCGGCCTACGTGGGCGTCGCCCCCGGACAGACCGCAGGCGTCACCGCCCTCCCCCTCTCCACACTCTGGACCGGCACCCCGATCCTCTCCAACCCCTTCGGCCGCAACGGTGCCAAGCCGCTGTCGAAGCGGCACTTCCACTTCACGTTCGGCAACGACCTCTCGCGGGCTGCATCCGACGCCCTCTGGGAGGAGTACGCCGTCAACTCCTACAACAGGGTCTTCTTCGAGGGCGTGACCTCGGTGCTCAACGAGAAGGGCGGCGTGACGCACGTCGACTACGCGCGCACCGACCGCGCTCCGCTGCTGCTGATCGCCGGCGAGATCGACCATGTCGTGCCGCCGACCATCGTGCGGGCGATCGAGAAGAAGTACCGCTCCAGCGGCAGCCCAGCCGTCGTCGACTACAAGGAGTACGCCGGCCGCACCCACCGGCTCGTCAGCCAGGACGGCTGGGAGGAGATCGCCGACTACGCGCTCACCTGGGCAGTGACGCACGCGACGGCATCCGTCGCCTGATGCCGGGTGGCGGTCACGTGCGAGAACTCCGTCACGACGAGGGGCAGCGCGACACCGGATGCGCGAAAAGGGGCGAGGATCCGAAGATCCTCGCCCCTTTCGGCTTGTCCCGCGCGGGATGGCTGTCTGCGCTACTCGAGCGATGCCACGGCGGCGTCGATCCGAGCCGAGCGAACCTTCCGCGCGTGGAGCGCCTCGTCCATGCTCACCGGCACGAAGCGCGTCAGCGTGCCGGGGGCTGCGCGAGCAAGCAGATCCATGTCGGCTGAGATGACCGTGGCGACCATGGCATAGCCTCCACCCGAGACGGCGTCGCGGTGCAGGACGATCGGCTGCGTGCCACCCGGAACCTGGATCGAGCCCACCGCGTAGCCCGCATCGACGATGTTCGACGGATCCTGACCGGCACCGAAGGGCTGGTCGCGTTCGCGCCACTCCACACCCGGACCGTCATACCGAAGGCCCATCCGGTCGGCCGTCGGGGTGAGCGTCCATTCCTCTTCGATCAGGCGGCGGACGCCTTCGTCGGTCAGCAGGTGGTCGTACAGCCCCAGCACGATGCGCACCTGCTGCACCCGCTCGAACGACGGTCGATGGCTTGCATGAAGCACGCCCGCGGCCGGGACGGACAGCGAAGCTGTTCCCACCGGGAGTTCGTCGCCCGCTGCGACGGCCCGACCGCCCACTCCGCCGATGGAGCCGATGACGTAGGTCGAACGGCTGCCGAGAGCTTCGGGCACATCGATACCGCCGCGCACTGCGATCCAGTACTTCGTGCCGCCCTGGATCACACCGAAGGAGAGAGTGTCCCCCGCCTCCAGGTCGATCCGCGTCCACTCATCGCGCGGCTCGCCGTTGACGAGCACCGAGACCGGTGCACCGGTCACCGCGACCGTCACCGGGACCGTGGCGCGCAGGACGGGCCCGATGTAGGTGCATTCGAGCACCGCGGCGGAGGACTCGTTGCCCACGAGGGCATTGGCCAGGCGAGCGGACTCCTGATCCATCGAGCCTCCCTGGGGGATACCGAGGCTGTAGTAGCCGGGGCGCCCCTCGTCCTGGACCGTCGTCTGCAGTCCGGGTTGCACGACCTCAAGCATCGAGGGCCTCCATCATCTTCCGGTTCGCGGTTTCGGGGTCCCGCTGCCACGCCTCGAGGGAGAACGACACCGGCGCCTGGTGCCAGCGCCAGGTACCAGCCTCGACCTCGACCTGGATCGCCTCGTACTCGACCTGATCGACCGAGCGGTAGCGGACGATGTCTCCGGGACGGAAGAGCACGGACGACTCCGCGAAGTCTGCGAGGCGCTGCTCGGGGTCGTAGATCGGTGGCGCGACGACACCGAACATCTGGTAGCCACCCGCTCCGCGCACCGAGTAGATGGCGCCGAAGCATCCGCCGTGCCCGATCGTGAGCTTCGGGGTGTCGGTGCGCGGACTCAGGTATTTGGGGACGACGAGCTGCTGCTCCTGTTCCGCGAGCTGATAGAGGAACGGGAGCCCCGCCACGAAACCGACCATGCTCACGATCCACGGCGCCGCCTGGTGCCGACGGATGAACTCGTCGCGGTCCGCGAGACCGTTCACTGCGGCCGCATAGTCGAGATCGTTGCCGGAAGGATCCTGGTGATAGCCCTCACGGAACCGCGCGCCGACCTCGGCGGTGAAGGGGTCGTCGTACCAGACCGGCACGTCGATGACCCGGGTGGAGATCTCGGTGCCCTCCTGGCTCCCGACGCCGTCTTCGATCTCTCGCACGATGCCTTCGAGTGCGGTGTGCGAGAGCCGGTCCGGGTCGAAGCGGACGAGCAGGGAAGCATTCGCCGGGCAGATGTCGATGATGCCCTCGTGCGCGCCCGCCGACAGCTGTTTCGCGATCGCCATCACGGTGAAGTTCGCCGGAAGGCTCATCGCCTCGTCGACTTCGAGGAAGAGGAACTCGTCCCCTCCCCAGGTGTACCGCGACGCGCTCGGTGCGCTGGTCGACGAGGTCATAGCTCCTCCAGGATCGTTCCGCTCTCGATGGTCTTGGTGTGGTGCGCCATCGCGAGGACCGCGGGGTCCTCGAGCAGGCGAAGGTGCAGAGGGATCGTCGTCTTGATCCCCTCGATGCGCGTGGCCTGGAGGGCCCGTTTCATTGCCGAGATCGCCTCGTCACGGGTGGGGGCATGCACGATGAGCTTCGCGATCATGGAGTCGTAGAACGGCGCCACGGCGTCACTCGCCTCGAACCCGGCATCCGCTCGCACGCCGTCCGGCCACTCGAGCACCGAGATCGTGCCCGGGCTCGGGAAGAAGCCCTGAGCGGGATCCTCCGCATTGATCCGGCACTCGATCGCGTGGCCATCGAGGTGGATGTCGTCCTGCACGAAGCCGAGCGCGCCGCCGTCGGCGATTCGCAGCTGTTCGGCGACGAGGTCGATCCCGGTGATCTCCTCGGTGATCGTGTGCTCGACCTGGAGCCGCGTGTTCATCTCGATGAAGGCGGCCTCCTCACGCTCGGCGTCGTAGAGGAACTCCACGGTGCCGGCACCGCGATATCCGCTCGAGACGGCGAGGTGCACGGATGAGGCGCGCATCTGCTCGCGGACATGGTCGGGGATCGACGGAGCCGGGGCCTCTTCGATCACCTTCTGCGAACGGCGCTGCAGTGAGCAGTCGCGGTCACCCAGATGGACGCAGTCCACGCCGTCGCCGAGCAGCTGCACCTCGACATGGCGCGCGTGCGGGACGAAGCGCTCCAGGTAGACGCTCGAGTCGCCGAAGACGCTTCCCGCCTCGGTCTGCGCGAGTTCGATCGTCGAGAGCAGCTCGCTCTCATCGGCGACATGACGGATGCCGCGACCGCCGCCACCCGCACTCGCCTTGACGAGCAGCGGATAGCCGACATCGCGCGCAATCGCGAGGGCATCGTCGTCCGGTCCGAGCGGACCACCGCTTCCGGCGAGCACCGGAACCCCTGCCGCGCGGGCGGCGCGGATCGCGTTGGACTTGTCGCCCATCAACTCGATGGTGTCGGGGTCGGGTCCGACCCAGATCAATCCCGCGTCCTGCACGGCTCGGGCGAACCCCGCGTTCTCGCTGAGGAACCCGTAGCCGGGGTGGACGGCGTCGCAGCCTGCCTCCTTGGCTGCGGCCAACACGGCCTCGGGGTTCAGGTAGGAGTCCTTCGCGGCCGCGGGCCCGATCACGATCGACTGATCGGCGACGCGCGTGGCGAGAGAGTCGCGGTCGGGCTCCGAGGCGATCGCGACGGTCTCGATCCCCAGCGCTCGCGCGGACTTCGCGATCCGCACGGCGATCTCGCCGCGGTTCGCGATGAGGAGGCGGCGCATCAGTTCTCGGAGACCGTGACGATCACGTCACCCGGATTGACCATTCCGCCGTCCTCGACGGCGAATGCGTCGAGGACTCCGGCCGCAGATGAACGAATCTCGGAGAACTGCTTCATGATCTCGACGATTCCGATGGTCTGTCCGAGCTCGACCGTGTCCCCTTCCGCGACGAAGACAGGCTTGCCGGGCCCGGGCTTGCGGTAGAAGATGCCGGGCAGAGGCGAGACGATGTCGGCCATGAGCCGTCCTTTCGTAGTGGGTTCAGGCGTCGACAGTCGCGCGCACGGCGCGGGCGACATCGGGAGCATTGGGTGAGTCGGAGTGCACGCAGACGCTGTCGAACCGCACGTCGATCAGGGAGCCGTCTACGGCGGCGATGGGCTCTCCGCGAAGCGCGGAGGCGACGCGGTCGGAGGCTGCCCGCGGGTCGGTCTGGTGTGCCGCTCGGACGAGCGCCAGCGTTCCATCCGGGTTGTAGTCCATGTCGACGTAGAGCTCGCCGATGAACGGCACGCCCTCTTCCGCGCAGACCACCTCGTGCTCGGTGCCGGCGAGCCCGAGGAAGGGCACGTCGAAGACGCGCACCGCCCTGGCCGCCGCCCGCATGAGGTCGGCATCGGCGGCGAGCATCCCCCAGAGTGCGCCATGCGGCTTGACGTGATTCAACGGGAGGTCGGCAGCCCGCAGGAATCCGAGCAGTGCGCCGGTCTGGTACAGGATCAGGGACTCCACCTCGTCGGGTCGCAGCGCCATCCGCCGACGTCCGAAACCAACGAGGTCGGGGAGGCCGGGGTGCGAGCCGACAAGCACGTCGTTCTCTTTCGCGAGTGCCACGGTGTCGCGCATGACCCCGGGATCGCCGGCGTGGAAGCCGCACGCGATGTTGGCGAGATCGATGATCTGCATCAGATCCGGATCGTTGCCGAAGGAGTGCAGGCCGAAGGCCTCGCCCATGTCGGAGTTGATGAGTACGCGTTCTTGCGCTGCCATGCGGCCACGTTAGCCGTCTCTCGCTCCCGGGATCGTTGGGCAGTATGCTCATTCTGCGCGGTGGACAAGTGAAGTCTGCACAATGCGACTCGGCATGATCATCGGAGAAGCCAATGCGAGTCCTCGATCTCCTCGACGACGACGTGATGGGCGTCGCCCTGCGAACGGACGGTCAGCACGGTCAGCTCCACAGCCCCATCAGCGGCTGTGCCCAGTCGGAGCTGATGGACCCGACCCCGTTCCTGCAGCGCGGCGAACTCATGCTCACCACGGGCATGGCGCTGCACTTCGAAGACCGCCGCACGTGGGAGGCCTACGTCGAGCGTCTCGCCTCGGTACCCATCAGCGCTCTGGCCTTCAGCGTCGGCAGGGTCCACGGCGCGGTGCCGGACGGATTGATCGCGGCCTGCGATCAGCACGGCATCCCCCTTCTCGAGCTGCCGGAGGATCTCCCCCTGTTGCAGTTCTCCCGGCACATCTGGCAGGAGCTGGCCGCGCAGCGGTACGAAGTGGTGCGCGCGGGGTGGGAACTGGCCGACGACTGCACACGCCTGGCCACACATGGTGTGCCGATCGTCGCCGTGCTGGAACGCATCGCGGAAGAGATCGATGCTCATGTCGCCCTGATGGATCCCGGCCATTTCGCTCTCGCCTCCGCCGGCCCCGCCATGCGGTCAGGCGTCCCGTCCACAACCCTGGCGCTCCCGGGCGGCTCCGGGGCTCGATTCACCCTCCGCATCCGCGGTGGAGTCGAGGGGCAACTCCTCCAACCGCTGCTCGGTCCGGTGGCCGCCATCCTGGCGATGCAGCTGTCCTACACGCTCGCCTCCTCGTCGCCGCTGCACTCTGCGGCCGGCGCGCAGCTCGTGCAGGCAGCCCTCGATGACACGACCGCGTCAGACGACCTCATCGCGCTCGCGGAGTCAGCGGGCTTCGATGCGGGGGCGCCGTGGCAGCTGATCGCGGTCGCCTGCGAGCCGTCGGCGTCGACGGCGAACGCCCGTCTCATCGCCTGGCGTCTGCAGGTTCATCTCGAGTCCCGCTTCGGGGTGGTGTCCTTCTTCGAGCAGCCCGAGCGCACCGTCTTCCTCCTCCAGCATCCGTCCGAGGAGAGCCGCATCGTCGACAGCGTGTCGGCGACGATCGACGCCGCCCACGTCGGCGTCGTCTTCGCGGAGGACCTCGCCTTCGAAGAACTGCCACTCGCGCTGCGGATGGCGACACGGCAGTCGTTCGCCGCCGGGGTGCGCACGCTGCCGGCGCTCGACATCGCCTCGATCGTGCACTCGCTGCCTTCTTCCGGCCTCCGTTCCCTGTCTCGTCGCGTGCTCGCGCCGCTCGAGGAAGCCGACCCCACCGGCGCGCTCACCGAGACTCTGCGCTCGTACCTTCGCCACAGCGGCACCGTCCGCGCCGTGGGGGACGAGCTGTTCATCCATCGCAACACTCTCGCCTACCGCATCCGTCGTATCGAGAAGCTTCTCGGCGTCGATCTGCGGGACGGCGAGACCCGGGCAACGCTGCTCCTCGCCCTCCACGTCGTCGCCCCCTAGTGCAGTCTGCATAGCCCTCGGTCTATATCAGGGCAATCGGCCGATTCCGCAGCGCTGGTCGGGTCACTACATTCGCGCTCACCGGCACTTCGCCGTCTCGCGCCCACACCCACCCGAAGGAATCACTGTGGCCTACGCCGATTACGTCATGCCCACGTCTGAACGAGCGCCCCGATGGTCGCTCTCGATGGCATGGTGGGCGCTCTTCTCCGCCATGTTCTGGATCTATGTCGCGGTCGCCTCCGCCGGGGCGGTCGGGCTCGTCGACACGATCATCGGCATGGTCCTGACCGTCGCGACCTACGGAGTCGTCAACCTCATCCTGTCCCGATACGCGGCCCGCACCGGACTCACCGTCGAACTGACGTCCCGGTCGATGTTCGGCCTGGTGGGATCCGCGTTGGCCACGCTCATCTTCGCGGCCACAGCGATCTACTACTGCGTCTTCGAGGGATCGATCATCGCGATCGCCTTCCAGAAGACCTTCGGGGGAGAGATCAACCTCTGGTACGCCCTCGTCGTCGCCTACGCCATCCCGCTCGCCTCCGGTCCGGTGCAGAAGTGGCTCGACCGCCTCAACGGCTTCCTGTTGCCGATCTATGCGCTCGGGCTCATCCTCGTCGTCGTCTTCGCGACGGTGCAGAACGGCGCCCCCACGAGCATCTTCGACGTGGCGGCCACCGGCCCTCTCCCCGGCTGGGTCACCTCGTACCTGATCTACATGGGCGTGTGGATCATGATGATGTACACGTTCGACTTCGCCCGCATGGGCCGAAAGGAAGACGAGAAGTTCCACGGCCAGTTCACCTTCGGGTGGGTCTTCTACTTCTTCACCTTCATCGTGAACGGCCTCGTCGGCATCTACATCATCGCCGCAACCGGGCACGAGGGCAGCGAGACCGGGGTCGTCGACGCCTTCCTCGGATCGATGGGCTTCTTCGGGCTGCTCGTGATCTTCATCTCACAGACCCGCATCAACACGGCGAACTACTTCCTCGCCTCGTCCAACCTCGATGCGTTCGCCACCCGCGTGTTCCGGCTCGCGCTGCCCCGATGGGTGTGGGTGGTCGTCGCCGGCGTCATCACGTACGTGCTCATGCTGACAAACGTGGTCACGTGGCTGCTCAAGGCGCTGGCGTGGCAGGGCGTCTTCGTGGTCGCGTGGGTCGCCATCGCGCTGGTCTTCATCTGGATGCTGCGCGGCAAGGACGTCATCCCCGAGGTCCGTCGGGAGCACCTCCCCGCCGTCACCCTGGGCGCGCTCGTCTGGGTCGTGGCCTCGGCCGCCGGCATCCTGCTCACCGAACTCGCCGGGGCGACCGTCTTCGGCGCACTCGCGCCGGTGGTCACCTTCGTGGTCGCGGCGGTCGGGTCGTGGCTCGCGTTCCGCGCACAGCCGCCGCGCACCATTGCGCTGGTCGAGGCCCCGAAGGTCGACGAGCAGCACCTCGTCTGAGCTCACAGGCACGCGAAAAGGGGCGAGGATCCGAAGATCCTCGCCCCTTTCGGCTTGTCTGCTGAGACTTACCAGCTCGACTTGGTGACACCGGGCAGCTCGCCACGGTGTGCCATGTCACGGAAGCGGACGCGCGAGACGCCGAACTTCGTGAGGACACCGCGGGGGCGGCCGTCGATGACATCGCGCGAACGCACGCGAGCCGGCGACGCGTTGCGCGGCAGCTTCTGCAGGCCGACGCGTGCGGCCTCGCGGGCCTCGTCGGTGGCGTTCGGGTCGACCAGGGTCTTCTTCAGCTCGGCGCGACGCTCTGCGTAACGCTCGACGATGACCTTGCGCTGCTCGTTGCGAGCGATCTTGCTCTTCTTAGCCATTGATCAACGCTCCTCTCGGAATTCGACGTGCTGACGGATGACCGGGTCGTACTTCTTGAGCACGAGGCGGTCGGGGGTGTTGCGGCGGTTCTTCTTGGTCACGTACGTGTAACCCGTACCTGCCGTCGAACGCAGCTTGATGATCGGACGTACGTCCTGAGCCTTCTTGGCCATTAGAGCTTCACACCCTTCGCCTGGAGGTCCTTGACCACGTTCTCGATGCCACGGACATCGATCACCTTGATGCCCTTGGCGGACACGTTGAGCGTGATCTTACGACCGAGCGAAGCGACGAAATAGGTCTTCTTCTGCACGTTCGGGTCGAAGCGGCGCTTCGTCCGGCGGTGCGAGTGCGAGACGTTGTGACCGAAGCCGGGAACAGCTCCGGTCACCTGGCACACTGCTGCCATGATGGTGACTCCTTCTATACCGTGAGGCCGGACGGCCCCACCCAAGATCCCTTGTCTGCGCGCCGCCCCACACCGCCGATTCCTCGGCCGAAGAAGGGGGAGCACACGAACTACGCACAGGAGTGTGCGCAGACAAAGAGTCAGTTTAGCACGGACTGCGACTCGGCCTGGGCGCCCCTCCCCCAGCGGAACGTCGAGACCGTCGGATCCCCGGCGATCCAGAATCGCCAGGGGAATGCCGCGGTGCCGGCGACGCCCGCGACGCCGACACGCGGACCGGTCGCGACATCCTGCACCGGCTCGTCGCGCAGCCACAGCTCGGCGCGGGCACCCTCGAACTCCTCACCGGTGATCGCGTCGATTCCATCGTGGATCGGATGCCGCAGCCCCACCGCCTGGCCGAACCGGCCGGGCCCACGTGCGAGGTCTCGCAGCGCCGTCTTCGAAAGCGGCAGCATCGCGTTGCGGCGCACCGCCGCGGCATCCGCCCCGTGCACGACCTCGCCCGCACGCAGCAGGATTCCGCCGGCCTGGCCCTCGGGCCCCGAGACGACGTTCACGCACGAGTGGATGCCGTGACTCAGGTAGACGTACAGATGCCCCGGTTCGCCCCACATCGTCGCATTGCGCGCGGTGCGGCCCATGCGCGCATGAGAGCCGGGGTCGGCGTCTGGGCCGGTGCCCTGCCCGTGGTACGCCTCGACCTCTGTGAGCCGGAGGCGCACCTCGGAGCCCGCGACGACGGTGCGCAGCTCTGCACCGAGCAGCAGTGGTGCGACCTCGACCGGCAACCCGCTCAGCTCGGCGCGGGTCGCTCGGTGCAGGGCATCCGTCGACATGGGCTCAGAACTGCGGCGCCGTCTGGCACCACGAGGCGTCGAAACCGGTGAGC
>JAESFY010000194.1_pt1 | contig 22453 bp, 19 predicted proteins | sample 9266201 | NCBI WGS metagenome assembly JAESFY01 (sample SAMN14515071, study PRJNA621656) | algae metagenome | isolation source: Nodosilinea sp. WJT8-NPBG4 and co-occurring heterotrophs from soil, lower... | place: USA: Pinto Basin, Colorado Desert, California | collected 2006-05-27 | reverse complement strand
CCTCGGTCAACGGCAGCAAGCACTTTCTCACGCAGGTCATCACTGTAAGCGGCTGGCATTAGGAGGAGTAGTACGGTAAACACACTTCCCCTCTATATTGTCCTAATCACGCCTTCGGCTGCAATACCGGTGGGGTGCGTTGCAGGTAGATGGGGCGCGATCGGCTAGGTAGGTTAGTCGGGGGAACTAACGCGCTTGCAGACATAAACATTACCTACTGAGTCCTGAGCGATCGGTATTATCTATTTGTGTCTCTGGGTATTAGCCATCCGACCGACTCCCGCTACATTGCTCCGCAACGTGATTTCAACCAAGAGGATGCCAAATCTGACCCGCTCTCCACTATCGCGCTATGGCATCGCTGGTCTCAGCGTTTTACTAGCAACCTTGCTGATGTTACTGCTGGACCCTGTGCTGGCGATGACGCAAAGCCCTTTCCTGTTGTTCTTTGGCGCTGTCATGGTCAGCGCTTGGTCTGGCGGCTTCGGTCCGGGACTGGTTGCCACTGTTTTATCGGGGCTCGTTAGCACCTACTACTTTATTCCGCCCCTTTATTCTCTCTCTCTCAACTGGAGCAGCGGCTCGCGGCTGAGTTTATTTTTGCTCGAGGGTGTGCTCATCAGTGTCCTCGCTGGCGAACTGCGGGTGGCCAAGTGGCGGCTTGAGCGCACGTTGTCACAGCTACGGAGTAGTGAGGCAGACTATCGGCAGCTTGCCACGCAGTCGCAGGAACAGGCGAAGACCTTAACGGCAATCTTCTCCGCGTCCGTCGACCATATCTACGTTTTTGATCAAGAGGGGCGCTATGGCTATGTCAGCGATGGCGCGGCTCAGGTGCTCGGTCTTTCACCTGAGGCCTTGCTGGGCAAGACCTGGCGAGACATTGGTTTACCCGCGGCGCTCATGGAACCAGTAGATGCCCAGCGAGAGAGAGTGATGTCTACCGGGCGATCGCTCAAAAGTGAAACTGATTTTGTCACCGACAATGGGGTACGGTCCTACGAATACATTCTCACGCCGCTGAGTACAGACTCATCAGCAAAAGCTGTAGTGGTCATTTCTCGGGATATTACTGAACGCAAGCAAGCAGAAGTCGAGCGTCATCAATCGCTGCTGCGAGAACAAGCGGCCCGAGCCGAAGCAGAGGTGCAGCGAAATCGTCTGCATACGCTCCTGGTTCAAGCACCAGCGCTTATCTGTATCGACCGCGGCCCTGAGCATGTCTTTGAGTTTGCCAATCCGCTTTACTCTCAACTGGTGGAGCATCGTGAATTAATTGGACTTACTGTGCGGGAAGCTTTTCCTGAATTGGAAGGACAAGGTTTTTTTGAACTGCTGGATCAAGTGTTTGCAACTGGCCAACCGTTTGTAGGCAACGAAGTCGCTGCTCAGTTGGATCGACACGGCAATGGCACGCTCGAGGAAGGGTTTTTCAACTTTGTTTACCAGCCCCTCTTCGATCTTGACGGTGCGGTAGAAGGGATCGTTACCTTTAGCTTTGAGGTCACCACTCAAGTTGTGGCCCGGCGGCAAGCCGAAGCTCTAGCGGAAGACTTAAAAACACAACAGATTGCACTCAAGAAAAGTGAAGCCCGGTTTAGTCGCCTGGTGGAATCTAATATTATTGGTGTCCTTTTGGCGGGTCCTAACGGCACAATTATGGAGGCGAATGACGCCTTTCTCAAAATGGTGGGTTATACCCGCAAAGACTTGCAAAATGGCTTGATGAACTGGGGTGAGATGACACCACCAGAATACCTTGAACAAGACAAGCAAGTATTACAGACACTTGCCAGCACCGGCAGCTGTGCTCCGTTTGAAAAAGCATACATCCGCAAGGACGGCAGCCATGTGCCTATTCTTCTCGGTGCCGCGCAGCTCGAAAGCGACGAGCTTGCCTGGGTCTGTTTTGTTTTGGATCTCACTGAAAGTAAGCAGGCTGAGGCTTTACTGCGTCAACAAGCGGAGGCTTTAGCCCAAGCCAGTCGCCTGAAAGATGAGTTTCTCGCGACCGTTTCCCATGAATTGCGGACGCCCCTGAATGCAATGCTGGGCTGGGCCACCATGCTGCGGGGGAAACAACTGGATGAAGCCACCAAACAGAGAGCGATTGAGACGATCGAGCGCAATGCCAGAGCGCAAAATCAGTTGATTGATGACTTGCTGGATGTCTCTCGAATCATTACTGGCAAACTTCGCCTTGATGTTCGCCCGGTTGTGCTGGTTTCGGTGCTTGAGGCGGCGATCGATTCGATTCGACCGGCCGCAGAAGCCAAGGGCATTCGCTTGCAAAGTCTTTTAGACCCTGCGGCAGGACCCGTTTCTGGCGACCCAGACCGGCTTCAGCAAGTGTTTTGGAATTTATTGTCCAATGCTGTGAAGTTCACACCGAAAGGGGGTCGCATTCAGCTTCGCCTAGAGCGCATTAATTCACACGTTGAGATCACCGTCAGCGATACCGGTCAGGGCATTAGCCCCGAGTTTCTACCCTATGTGTTCGATCGCTTACAGCAAGCGGATAGTACTACTACCAGAGCCCATGGGGGGTTGGGGCTGGGCCTAGCGATTGTGCGGCACTTAGTTGAACTCCATGGTGGACAGGTGCAGGTAGCGAGTGCGGGTGAAGGCAAGGGAACGACTTTCATGGTCAATCTACCCATTACAATCTTTCGCCCCGAACCCGCCGCTCACGAACGGGTGCATCCGACCATCAGCGATACGGCTCCTTTCATCGATGCGCCCAGCTTGGCTGGGGTTAAGGTTTTGATTGTTGATGACGAAGCTGATGCCCGAGAGCTCCTAGCCACACTTCTGAGGCAAAGCGGGGCCGTGGTCACCGTTGTGGCATCGGCAAGGGAAGCGTTGGCTACCATTACCCAAAGCGCGTTAGAGCAAAGACCTGACCTCTTGGTGAGCGACATTGGCATGCCAGGAGAAGATGGGTATATGCTGATGCGACAGGTGCGTGCCTTGACGCCAGAACAGGGAGGCAGAATGCCAGCTATTGCCCTCACCGCTTATGCACGTACGGAAGATCGCATCAAAGCATTGGCAGCAGGCTTTCAATCCCATGTCCCCAAACCAGTGGAGCCCGCTGAATTTATTGCCGTCGTGGTCAACTTGAGTGAGCGGTTGTAAGAGCTGACCAATATTGGTCAGTGGGTCAGCACCGACCAAAATAAATCCCACCGGCCAGTGTAGCCAGTGGGAAGTTCTCAGGATGTGTTTACAAATATGCTGAGCCTAGGTTGCCCTGATTAGTGGAGGGCCGCGCAGGGGCAAGCCGGCTGGCTTAGCTATGGCGTTTAGGTGAGTTGAATAGTTGCGGCGTGAGACAGATAGGCTAGCTGTGCGCGTAGGCAACTACTCAACCCACAAGCCTTCAGCAGGTTAAGGCCATTGAGCACTCGGATTGATCGATAGTCACCCCAGCTCCCTCCCCACAGTGCCATTCTGCCATTCAAAGTCGATATTTCAAGAAACAGTTTGATTGCAGGAGGTCTAACGCCCACGTTCAGCTGCATGGCGGCGCCGCGAGTACATGCTGCCGCGAGGAGCGCCGCGCCGGCATGTCAGCTGCAACGATTCGTTAGGCCGCACACGGGCTGGAGCGCCTCATCCTTCGCGACGCGCCACCCGATCGCACAGCGGGAGCCACCCATCCAACGGGCGCCACTCCCAGGAGATCGTCTGGGTCCGTCCATCCGCACTGAACTCGATCCGTGCTCGCTCCAGTTCACCGCCAAGCGTCCAGACGCTCCCGTCGACGGCGAGGTCATAGTGTCGGTAGAACCCGTGGTTCTCGAAACAGCGCGCGAAGTAACGCCCCGTTTCGGCGTCGACGCCCAGAACGCTGAGCGTGTCTAATGGATGGCCCCCGACCATCGCCCGCTCGCTCTGGATGAGGAAAAACTCTCCGGTGTGCCACTCGCCGGTGTGGGTGCTGACCCACGGATCCGGCGCGCCCCTCGGATCGTCGGCAGCCTGATTCGGACCGCCGTACGATTCGCCCTCGGCGCGCCACCGGCCCAGGAACACGGCGAGCGCCCGGTGCGCTTCGCCGCGTACGGCCACCGCTTTGGTTTTGTTCTCTGTCACTTACGCCTCCCGACGTTGAAGTCTACCTGCCTGCGGCCTAACGTTCCCAGTCACCCGCCACCGATAAAATCGAATACTCTCAGAAACCTCCTAACGGTCGGGTGAAGTGGGGTTGTTAAGCATCACTTGCGATCCTTCTCCAACGCCTGCAAACAAAATCCAGCATCTATACTCGCACGAGCAGTCTTCTGCCAGTCCCTTACATACTTGCGCCGTCAATGTGTTGACTGGAAAGTTCACGCGGCTTGACACCTTCCAGGCAATTTACATTAATCGCAGAGACTGGTGAGCCATCAGGCATATTTGCGTAGGCAAAACTTTCTACTCCGCATATCTTACAGAACAAATGTTGAATCTCTTTCTTGTTAAAACGGTATTCCGTGAGATTGTCCTTACCCGTGATGAGACGAAAATTGTCGCGAGGTGAGAAAGCAAGAACAAATTCCATAGGCTGGCAACGTGAACAGTTGCAAGTAATAGTGCTATCGAGGTCTACTTCAACTTCATACGACACTGCACCACACTGGACATCCGCCTCGATAAAGTTTACTCACTTCCCATTCCTCCTCATTTTGAGTCATAAAAAATACTTATGGATTGGTTCGATTGATCATAAGGAATAGTCAACAGAGTTGTTGAAATATAATGAAAAAACCTCTTAAACCATTTCACAGTAAGTCTTTCAGCGATTTTTTCGCTTATTACCCAAAAACTCTAACGGTTATTTGCGATATGCTGCCTAACGTTCTCTATCACCCGCCGCAGATAACTTCTGCATACAATAACCAATTTTTGACGGTCGATGTACATGGGCGTTATTATGCTGCCGCGATCGCTACTCAACGATTATCTATAATCATTCATCTAAAGTCTCACTCTAACTAGCATCGATCACTCTCTTTTTCGGCGTTTCAACAAGCACAAAAATCACGAGCAAACTTAGCCCAATGATTTTGATAAAAGCATTTACCGCATGTGCATACTCCCATTGATCACGATACCGCGTCCAATCTGCTGGAACACCGTCCGTCAACCATCTAGCAAATTCAGCGTTCATGGGCGCAACTAACATTATCCAACTCACAAATGCCAGCACCAAAAGGATTGCTCCGCCCAACGTCCAGTACAAAGTTGAACCGCGTCTGCGAACAAGGAACGTCAACACAATTGCCGTCAGAATCGCCGTAATTTCAAAAACTGCGCCAACTGAGCCAAATAACTTATAAACATTTTCAATAACCGTCACTCTCACCCAAAGTTGCTGGTCAAACTGCATTCTTTGCGGTAGCTCCAGCAAATGCGCCATAGACAAGCTGAGACTAAACGAAGTCAGCATCAGTTTTATGAATCGCCACGCTCGTATGAACATTATTGTGCTTTGGCTCGCACCATGTGCCTTGGTGGTTCACGTTACACATATACTGAAACGCTGTGTAACTACCAAAGGGCATAACCAATTAACAGATGGGCTTAAAATTCCCGGCCAATAACCTCAGAATCACTTTCTTAGAGTAGTCCCACCGATAACTTAAGCAGCCTAACGACCAAGCTCACCGGACGCAAATAACCTTTGCCACTCAATCAATTTGGCACGTTCCAGTGCAGCGACTGGTTAGGCTCACGACGCATCTCACTGGTATGAATAAATTGACTTATCCCTTCAACGAGTTCAAGTACAACTGGCAGCGTTGGCTCAGAATAGGAAGCATTTTGCTGTTCAGGTCTAATGGAACAGCTTTTAAGACGTGACTCATCCCCTCAATAATTCTAAGCTCCGCATCCGGCTTAGCCATTTTCAGGGCTTGCGCTTCACTGACAGGCACTTGGATATCAGTTGTCCCTTGAACAATTAGAACAGGTGCAGTGAGACGCCTAATCTCTTGGGCAGGGGTATAGCGGAACCAGGAAATGAGGTAGGGTTGGACGCTCGATCTGTAGAGCATGTTTAGTTCTGGTGGAACAGAAGTCACTATGTTACCTTGCTCTAGAGCAGTAAGAATTTGCTCATTCTGTTGCCATAATGCGTCTGGCAAGCTAGGTTGCAGTTGATCTCGTAAAATTTGTGATGCAGTTTGGGCAGGTCCGGCGATTGATACAAAAGCATCTGCTCCGGTTTTTTGGGTCGCCAGCATTCCAATCAGAGAGCTTTCGCTGTGACCAATTACGGTGATGCTTGAGAAACGAGAATCTGCCTGCAATTGCTGAATCCAAAGTGCAGCATCTTCAACATAGGTATCGAAACGCAAATCAGCTTCTTCATGTCCTGCGGCTGAGCTTTCTTCAATCCCGCGCTTGTCATATCGGATTGAGGCAATGCCATGATCCGCTAATCCTTCAGCGAGGAGTTTGAGGCTATTATTCTGCCCAGCTAGAGGCGTGTTTCCATTGCGATCGGTCGGACCTGAACCCGTGATGATCAGCACCACTGGCTCTGGCACATTAGACGTTGGCATAATCTGTGTGCCATAGAGAGTGCCTGTTGATGTTGTAATGTGAACCTCGACAATCGTTGAGGCTTGTGTCGTATAACCCACAAGCAGCAGTGATAAAGGTAGAGCTATTAGCCAGGGAAACAGACCTACAGAACGGCGAGAATCGGGGGACATAAAGTGAAGCAATTTATATTGAATCCATCAAATACTTTAATTTGATGAGATAAGGGAGTCTAATAACCCCGTTCACCCACCGCTAGTAGCTTTACGAACCAACGACCAACCTCATACGGTCGGTGTGCAACGGGCTTGTTATGCAATACATCCTCTGTATCGAGAAACTTAGCAGGAACTGACAATCTGATGTCGCTCACTTGCCAATCGCCCTCGCAGGCTACCGATTAGGTGTTGACGTTGGCGATTGCGGCGGCAATGCGGAGTGGCGCATTCGGTCGAGCATACATCCGCTCCATATATCTGAGAAGCTGCGGACAGCCGTCGAGCAACCGAATCTCGTTAGCCCAGTCGAGGGTATAGGCACATACAAAATCGGCAACTGTCACAGTATTGCCAACCATGAACTGGCACCCCTGCATGTGATCTTCCATCACAGCTACCATATCTGTGAAATTTTGGCGCGCCAAGGAGACCTCGGCAGGAAGGCGCAGGTGTTCTGGATATAGCGCCGTGTGACGCGAGATGCGCCATAGCGGTTGCTCCAGCTCCGTGACCGCGAACAGAAGCCAACGATTAACTTGAGCGCGATGCTTGATGTCTGTAGGAACTAACCCTTTGTCGAGATACTTCTCTGCCAGATAGAGCATAATTGCAACCGATTCGGTGAGCACAAGGTCGCCGTCAACAAGCACTGGAATCTTACCTGCCGGATTGAGCTTGAGAAAATCTGGGTGACGGTGTTCGCCTGCTCTGAGGTTGACCGTTACAGACTCGAAGTCTACGCCTAGCTCTTGGAGCATCCATCTCATTCGAATGGAGCGTGTAGGGCCAAATTCATATAACTGCATATGCTTCTCCATAACCGGGGGTGACAAAAAACTCGGGCTTATTCATGGTGTTCCTTTGTTCAGGCTCTCCGTTCTAGTGCTCCAACGCGCCTATAGGACGCAGCGATCGCCGTCTGCGGGGATTTTGAGGTCGATGAGGTAGTCGGCGACGATGTCGTCGACACACTCGTTGCCGCCGGTAAGGGCCACACCGTGCTGTTCGCCCTCCACGGTGAGCAAGGTACCGCCGAGCGTCTCGGCGAGGCTAATGCCGCCCTCGTGCGGGGTGGCCGGGTCGCGGGTGACCGAGACAATTAAGGTTTTGGGGAGGCCTTTGATGTTCTGGGCGTAGGGGTAGCCAAGGGTGGGCTACACCGGCCAATGCTCACAAATGTCGCGGGCCTCGACGGGTCGGCCGGTGTCTAGGAAGGGCGCAACCTTGAAAATGTCGCGCGTCATTGCGGTCTCCTGCTCGGGCGCATGGCGTTCCTCGTCGAGGCAGTTAATGGCCAGCAGGGACTCGTAGCCATTGCCGTAGCTGCCGTCGGCACTGCGCTGGCTGAGGATGTCGCGCAAGAACAGCAGGGTGTCACCGCGTCCGGCCTTGAGTTCGGTGACGCCTTTGATGAGCGCGGGCCAGCCCACCTCGGTGTAAAGCATGGTAAGCACACCGTCAATCGCGGCGGTGTAGGTGAGCTTGCGTCCGTCTGCGGTGGTTATTGGTTCGTCGATCAGCGGTTGCACGATCTGCTGGAAGGCGGCAGTGGCTTGCTCAGGATCGGTACCCAGCGGACAGTCCGGCCTCTCGGCGCAGAAGGCCGCCATGTTGTCAAAGGCGTGCTGGAACCCCTCGAACAGGACGAGGCGACGTTCGGTGGTGCCGGTGGTGGGGTCTATCGCGGCGTCGAGTACCATGGCCCGCACGTTTTGAGGGAAGGTCTCGGCGTAGATCGCGCCGAGCCGGGTACCATAGCTGGCACCGAGAAAGGAGAGCTTGTCATCACCTAGCACCGCGCGGAGCACATCCATGTCGCGGATGACATCGCGGGTGCCAACGTGAGCCAGGACGTCTTCGCCGCCGGAGAGCGCGGCGCACTGCTCGTAGAGCTGGCGGGTCTCGTCGTCGGTATAGTCCTCGCCCCCGGAATTGATCGAGTTGACAAGCTTGTCGGCCTCTCGTTCGGCATTGGTGAAGCAGTCCAGAGCCGGTGTCGAGGCCGCAACTCCGCGTGGGTCGAATCCAATCAGGTCGAACCGCTCGGTAATCGGGTGCTCATCTAAGGTGGTCGCCACCAGGGGCGCGTGGCTCATCCCGGAGAAGCCGGGGCCACCGGGGTTGAGCAGCAGGGAGCCGATTCGTTTGCTCGGCTCGCCTTTGGCCGGTACCCGCAGCAGTGCGATCTGCGCGGTTCGCCCGTCGGGGTTCTCGTAGTCAAGCGGCACTTCGAGCCGGGCGCACTCGAAGGTGTCGTTAGCGAAGGTTTCGGCGTCGGTGGTGGCGTAGCCCTCGCACGAGCCGAACATTAGCTCCTGGTTGTAAAAACGTTCTAATCTTACCGGAATCTCTCCCGGCTCTGGCGGCTGCCCGGGTGCAGGTTGGCTGCAGGCACTGAGAGCCAGCACTATCACCCCAATCCTTAGCGACCTTCGGACGTAGGTCTTGCGAGTGAGCAGGGTTCTCCTCCCAGCGGGAGCCGTTGATCCTGAGTCGTGCAGGAGTAGGGTGCGATCTCGCTTGTGGTTAGAAGAAATGTGAGACATGGGGATAAACTCCTTTATGCCGTCATTAACTTGGGGCCTGCGCATTGATAGAAATAGAGTGGTGAGAGAAAGGCGATCGTCTCGCCTACTTCACATCCAGCCCCGTCCAGTGAGCGGCAAAAGCCCACATATCCGCCGTTTCCTCAATGATCTTGTCGGTGGGCTTACCCGCGCCATGACCCGCCCGCGTCTCGATGCGGACGAAGTGTGGCTTGGGGCCGATATCCGCCGCCTGGAGCGCAGCGACATATTTAAAGCTGTGTCCCGGCACCACGCGATCGTCCGTGTCGGCAGTGGTGGCGAGGATCGCGGGATAGTCCTTGCCAGATTGGATGTTGTGATACGGCGAATAGCTGAGGAGGTTACGGAAATCTGCTTCCCGTGCTGGCGAACCAAATTCGTCTACCCATAATTTCCCGGCTGTGAACTGATCAAAGCGGAGCATGTCCATGACACCGACCTGGGGCAGCGCCGCAGCGAACAAATCTGGTCGTTGATTAACCACTGCACCAATCAGGAGGCCGCCATTCGATGCGCCCTGAATGGCCAAGCCGCCCGGTGACGTTATCCCCTCTGCCTTCAGATACTCGCCCGCCGCGATGAAATCATCGAAGACGTTTTGCTTGTTCTGCCGACGACCCGCTTCGTGCCATGCCCGACCATATTCGCCGCCGCCGCGAATATATGCGATCGCGAACACCCCGCCCTGTTCGACCCACGCCAGTCGCACAGGCGAGAAGATGGGAGGATCGATCAGGCCATAGCCACCGTAGGCATTGAGCACGGTCGGTGCCGGGCCAGTCACATCTTTACGCCGAACGACAAACATCGGGACACGGGTGCCATCCTTCGAGGTGAAGAAGCGCTGTTCGACCGCGATTCGGCTGAGATCGAACGCCACCTTTGCCTCGCTCCAGACACGCGCCGTGTTGCTGGCGACATCGTATCGATAGATAGTGCCAGCCGCATTGAAACTGGTGAAGCCGAAGAAGGTTTCCTTATCGTCCTCGCCGCCCTCAAAGCCGATCGCGGTGCCGATACCGGGCAGCTTCACTACGCCGTCGGCCTTGCCATCGAGGGTGTAGCGCCTGACCTCTGTCTTCACATCGACCAAGTAGGAAAGCAGCAACCGCCCGCCGACCAGTGATACGCCGTTTAGAACCGAGTCCTGCTCCGGCACCACATCCGTGAAAACCGGATCGGCGGCGGCGATGTCCATTGTCACCACCTTGAGGCGGGGCGCATCCTTAGTGGTCTCAAGGAAGAATTTCGTCCCCACATTGCCCACAACGCCCCATAAATAATCAAGCTTATTGACGAGTTTGCGTGGTGTCCAGTCGGCGCTATTCAGGTCTACCACCGTCAGTAAGTTGGCAATTAATGAACCGGGTGTGGAAAAGATTGTGACGTAACGCCCGTCTTTGGTGACGCTTATTAGGGAATGCACTATGGTCGGCTGGTCTGGGGTTGCATAGACTAGCCGGTCTTGCGTCTGGGGGGTGTCGAGCGCATGAAAATAAACGGCATGGTTTTCTACGTTTGCCTGGGACGCTTCGCCCTGCTTCGGTTCAGGGAAACGAGCATAGAAAAAGCCAGACCCGTCCTTGGCCCACGCAATGGTAGTGAACCTCGCCCATTTGACCTCATCGTCCAACACCTTGCCCGTGTTGACATCCAGCACCCGAATCGCGCGCCAGTCCGTGCCGCCATCCTGCACCGCATAGGCCACGCGAGCGCCGTCGGCGGATGCCGACCATTCGGCCAGCGCGGTCGCCCCGTCGTCTGCCCAACTGTTCGGGTCGATCAGGACGCGCCCTGCGCCATCCACGCTGTCGCGGACGTAGAGGACTAGCTGGCTCTGAACACCGGAGTTACGGGAGTAGAAATACCGTTTGCCCTTCTTGACCGGAATGGTGAACCGTTCATAGTCGTACAACTGCTTCAGCCGCTCCTTGAAGATAGCTCGACTAGGGAGCGTATCGAGATAGGCATTGGTGACTTTGTTCTGCGCTTCGACCCAGGAGGCAACCTCTTTATCGGTGCGGACATCGTTTTCCAGCCAGCGATAAGGGTCGGTGATCGTCTGCCCAAAAGAAGTCTCGACGACATCGACTCGCTTGGTTTGAGGATAGGTAGTCATAGGTATCGTCGTTGGGGGCTGCGAACAGGCGAAAGCCAAAAGTGTGGTGAAGAACAGAGAGAGAGAAAAAAGGGCTGCGCGACGCATCGGTAGCTTTTGAATCATTTTTGCTGCTCTCCAGTCTTTAAATTAGGATTTATTTTTCATTAGGATTTATTAGAAATCGATGAAATAACTGATATAGGATTACTCGTTGACAGTGGCAGATTGATGTTTCAATGGGATTGTAAATTAGCGCTCCTAGCGGGAACCGTGGGCCATGAGTCGTGTGTCGGTAGGTCTGGTTCAAAATTGCACAATTCAAAGTGACGATCGCAGCCCAAAGTGACCCTATCTCGCGTTGCTGAGACAGATGTAGATTATTTACGCCGTGCTACTGTCTTCATCCTCGACCTCGGCTTTGATGACGAAAGCCCTTAGTTCGACAATTTTATCGCCGCGAAAGCGCCAGACATCGCAGTACGAGTAATGGGCCGCCTTCCCGTCTTCTTCCTTCAGTGTGATGTCACCGAGTGCCGTGACGAAATCACCCTCAGCGATTAAGTTAGCGACTATAAACTTTGGCGGCTCTACGTAGGTCGTTGCCATCCATTGGCGAACGGCTTCTTTTCCTTTAAGGGTCTTGTCTCCGACAAACGTCCATTTCGTGTCGTCGGCGCAGCATGACAAGAATCCTTCATTGTTACCTTTAGCGATCGCCGCGTTGGCCTTTTCTAATATCGCTTTATTTTTGTCTGACATCTAAATTTCTCCTCTGTTGGCACTGGTCTGGTAACAGGAGATAACCGGCGGCAAGCCTCTTTAAGCAATCGCTTTCAGGATTTTCGCTCTAATTGGCTTAAACCATTGCTGAAGAAAGGTCTTAGGGCTCCATCACCTTTTAAGAGACCAGTGCCGTCAGGTTACGCTTGGTAGTTCTGCCACAGCAACAACAAACGCTTCAAAAAATGCTCAAGGCAAATTATGGCCGATGCCAAGGATAACTCAATGCGTCGGTTTGCTCAGCATCTTCTTGGCGTAGAAGGTGCAGCATGCTGCCACGGATTAGCATCCCTAACCGCAGCCGCTCCTGCAAAAAGGAAGAATGGATGGCTCTAGGGTTGCTAGAGACAACGCCCTGGCTCTCTTCAAAATCCTGATGAGGTAAAACATAGCGGTGTACATGGTCAATTAATTTTTGCTTCAATTCAGGCATGGAAAACGCCGATTGATAGGGATGTTCAGGATACCCATCCAAAACATCTTCAATTTCTTGCAGAACGACTGGCAGTGTGAGCTTAATCAAGTCGGTTGTCATTTTTATTTCTTACCTAAGATTGTTAAGAACTAAAACAGCTGATCACACCGTTAAACTTGTACATCAAGCCCGGCCAGCTAAGTAAAACTATGACAACCTGACGTTGGAGTACAGGGTGGATTTGTTGTCTAAGATTTGAATTGGCAGACGAGGCTCCGTTTTCACACTACACAACGGTGCCAAATAGGGCATCGGCAGCAGCTAATTAGTTGCTGGGGGTTAGTTACGCTCGCGATTGTGGTGGCCTGAAGCACCCATCGTCTGCACATCGCTAAGCAGCACCTGGGCTGACCTAAACCAGGTCGCCTCTTTTCTTTTGCCAAAAAGCCCAATAGTTGATTGGGCCTTTGATTAAAAATCAGGTTTTCGACCAAATTAAACTTTTCCCCGGCATCGTAGGCAACGATGGGTTTACCCACCTTTAAACAAGGTATAGAAATCCTCTAAATTGATTTATTCATAGGCTATCAGGTCTCATCTGCTGGGTTGACTGTATGATCAATCGTTAGTTTGTGCTAGTTTTTCGCAGGGAATTATGTCAGACAAGATTGAATTTACCATCGCACTTGTGTGAACTTCAAGCTGCGCTTCCTTAAAGGCTTCGAACAAGACAAAATCGCCAGGAATGATTGTGCGCTCAAAAAACCAGTGAGGAATATTTGAAATGCGGATAACTTGGAACTGGAATGTCTGATTGACATAATGACAAAGAATTTTGTCAACAGACTTTAAAGTAATCATGGTTTATTCCTCTGGTCGACAACAAATTTTCGTCCTAAATTCTGTAATCCTTCAGAGTTAAATAGAGTGTGATGTCATCTCCGATCGAAACACAAACTGTTTCGCTGTTGTATGACGATGATCTTTCCTTGTCAGTAGGGTCGCGGTTGACAGAGTTACTGATTGCGGGTATTCAACAAAGTATGCCGCAGCGGCGATTGAACTGCGGTATAAGCCGACGTTTGAATAGATTGATTTGTCTAAGAACGTAGCAATTTCTTTTAGTTAGCCTGCCATTCCCTGTCTTCCAGTTCCTTTTGTGGCAGTAGCAGGGTGGCTTCGATTTCTTGGCGAATGCTAGCCGTCACTTCACAATTGCTATTCAAACAATCCACCAGCAGCTGATTGGCGTCGTAATAGCGCTTGAGCACCTGCTCTTGCTCGGGGCTAAACTGCCAGGGGTGATGAATATTGCGGTATTGAGCAATGGAGCCTTTAAGTTGCTCAACCCAGACCGGGTAGTTGTCTTGCCACCAGCTTTGCAGCCGCTCTTGGCCTTGGTGAGAGGCGGGCAGCTGGTCTTTAAGCTGTTGTAGCGATTTATAAAACCCAGCATCGAGCACCATCACCAAAATGTTGTTGAGTGCCTCGCTACAGGCATTGGCAAAGGCAAAGTTTTGGCTGTGGTCAATGGCAAACTTTAGCAGCAGGTTCTCTAGAGCGGCATCTAAAACGATGCCCTGATCTAGGGTGCTGGCTAGGGCAAACTGGTCAGCGGTGTGGGGGCTTCGGGCCAGGGCCAGGTAAAACGCGCGGGTCGTAGCCAGCTTGGGTTCGGCGGGAATGGTCTGGGATTTTTGGCTGGCCCACATCAAAAAGTCTTGCAGGTGGGGGTCTTGGGCCACCAGGGCATCGATCTCCTGCTTCATCAGCTGCACTAGGGAGTCAGCACTGCGCAGCATAGCGGCGGTGAGCAGAAACACCTCGTGCCAATGGGGGTCGGTGATGTGGTCTACTAGCCCGCCCAGGGCTTGCTCTAGGGCATTCAGGTTGTGGGTGGCGACAATCTTTCGCGCCGTCAGATATTCTTGAAACGCCAGATAAGAAAAGGAAAAAACACCTCGGGCGCGCTCAATCAGCAGCCCGTGCTGGGCCTCAATGGCCTTGAGCATCGCCTCGCTTTCGAGCTGAAGCTCTTCGGGTTCGAGCCTGGCCCCCGGCAAATTTTGCAGGTAGTCTTCGATGTAATGCTCAATGGTGCGCTGCTCAAAAAAGTACTGGCCCTGCTCAAAGGTGACGGCTGCCAACTGACTGAGTAGCCTCATTTTTTGGGGTAATAAAAACCCGCGATAAACATCATCTCGCTCAACCCCTTTGGTTTCATCCCATTTGCCCAGCAGCAGGTCTAGCCCCTGTTTATAAAATGCTGTGCGCTTACTCGGAAATTGCCCTTCGCCCTGAAACACCCAGCAAGCGAGGTGCAAAAACAGGGGCGTTACCACCAGCTGGCGAAACTGCCAATTTTCGGGTAAGTCAAGTTTCTCGACAAACTCTGCCGCCTTAGCCTGTCCTTGCGGGGTGGCAGTTTTGCCTAGGGCCACAAACCACTTTTGGACAAAGGTGGTAATTTGCGATTCGCTAAAGGGAGCGATTTCGACATCGGTGAAGCCGCGCAGGGCAAGTTTTTGGGCGGCGGTACGGCAAGACACCACAAACTGGTTGCGGTGATATTTATCCGAAAAGGCGCGAATTTCGCGAATGACAGCGGTGATGTCCTGGTTGGGTACTTCATCCATGCCATCCATCAGCACCAGCATACGCCCCTCATTGAGCAGGGTTTCAAGCTGGGCAGGGTTGGCAAGGCCAGCGGTGATCAGGCTCTGGTGAATGGTGTTAAATAGGCTGAAGCCATTCTGATGCCGGCAGGCTTCAGCAAACTCGCGCAGGACAATAAAGATGGGCACCTGCTCAGGGGCAAATTCGCCGTTGTTGCACTGCACGGCCAAGTACTGCAAAAAGGTCGTTTTGCCCACCCCCGGCTTGCCCAACACCCGAAGTTTACCGTGAATGTTTACCGCCTCAACACCGGGTGTTTGAGGGGAGTTAACATGCCCTAGCCCAACCCGGTCAAACTCGGTGGGAGCGAGGTTGTTGAGGTCGGTCACCTCTAGCCACTGCTGATTGGCAACGGCTTCTAAAATATTGACATCCACATAGATGTCGTCAATATTGACAGGGTGGCTGATGTCGAGCAGTTGCAGAATGCCGCACTGGTGCTGAATGGTGTCTCGGTGCTGCGATCGCAGCTTCATCACCAGTTCATCCACCGTCAGCGGGTGCGGTTTGAGGCTTTCGCCAGGGTCTAAAAAGCCGGCGGGCGGGTCTTTGGCAATCTCGCGCCAGTCTAGATCGAGCACCTGACAGATTTCCATAAAAATCTGTCGGTCCACGGGCTGGCCCGTGAACAGCCGCCAGATTGGCTGTCGGGTCTTCAGGTTGACCTCTGCCGACAGGTTATCTTGGGTCCACCCCTTGAGGGCAAACGCACGTTTAGCCCGCTGAATGCCAGCGGGAGAGGCTCGAAGCGATCGCTTGACCATGAAATAAACGGGTTATGTTAAAAGGCAGACAAAGTTAAACGGCGGACAAAATAAGAAAGCAGGCATTTTATGGGCACTAGTCTAACGCTTCTTGCTCAGGCACAATAGTCACTAAATTTCGAAGGCGACATCGCCCAAAAGACCTCAATGTCTCCCTTGCCTGGGGCATCCATCAAGATCAAATGATCCACTGCAGGTTTGTTGCCTTCGGGTAGCTCTGTCAAAAGCAGGATCTAACCAGCAATCGTATCTACCATCAGGTCTTGGCCCACTCATCTCTGGGGTAAAAGTAGCCGGGGAAGTTGAGGTGCCCTATGTCACCAAGGGCATGTCTGATGCCAACCTCGAGATTACAGCGAAGCGTCCGTGCTAAGGCCCCGCACATGGGAGGAACCCCCGTCCGGCTGCAAGATCAATCGCCCAGGCTAGTTGCCCCGCGCCGCAAAGCAGCATCACAGCCTCTCTTGGCAGCTCTTTCGTGAAACGTTCCAAAATTTGGCCAACACTGTGCTGGACAAATTCCACTCAGCTACGTTCAGGGCCTCTGAGTACAGGTGTGAGGTAAGCCAGCTCAGTTAGCTGCGCGAGCAGGCACCTAGTCAACATGGAATGACTCAGCTCTCCTCTTCACCGGCCTGTTTCTGCTTGCTCTCATCGTCCAAAAGGGGATCGGTTCTCCTCACGCTAAATCGAATTTTGAAACGTGGTGGGGCCGGTATAGCCCGAGAGCTGGGCAATTTCCTCCAAGGTTTGTCTCCCCGACAGGCGTTCACCATTAATTTCCCAGGTCGGATAGCCAGCGATTCCGGCTTCCTGGCACTCTGGAGTTTGCTCTTGTCCATCAGGCATCGCACATTCTATGTAGGGCATGACCTGGCTGGCTTCCTGACCAAACAACTGCTTTTGCTCATGGCAATGGGGACACCACCAGGCTCCATAGAAAATAGCACCAGTGTCGGTCAAGTGTTGGGCTAGGGCCATTTCAGCTGGGCCAGACTGGGTGGTGATGGCAGGCCCAAGCTGAGCACCCGAGCCGCCAGCGGCGACTGGGTTGTTAACATTGGCATAGACGCCGAGGGTGCCCACCACCACCAGAAAGGCTGTGATGCTGCCAATAAAGAAGGGTTGAGATAGCTCAGACCAATTTTGGCCGATGAGGGCAAGCAGAAACAGGCTGGTGGAGAGAAGCGCTGAGCCGACGCAGTAAAGGCAGACGGCTTTGATTTCTGCACTGAGCAGATACATGAGGTAACCGCTAAAGACCATCATGGCGGTGCCGCCGATCAGCAGCAGGGGTTGGGTCAATCGGGTGAGCTTATCTCTGAAGTCTTTTTGCTCAGCCCCATTGACGAGCAGAGGAGCGATCGCCATGACCGCCATGCTCACGTAGGCTAGAAACCCAAATAGGGCTAGAGGCTGGCCAAACACCGTGGCATAGGGGCTAGAGAGCACGATGTCACAGCCCTTAGTCGGACAGGCCGTGGCGCTGCCTGTGAGCTTGTTGATCGTTAAGTAAGCGGTGACAACAGCGCCAACCGCCGCTAACCCAGCGATGAGAGGGCGGGTATAGCGATGAATCCAGGGAGTTGCTTTTCTACGACGCGACATTTCCTATCTCCTAACACCTGATGAAAAAATACTGAAATGGCAAGCTGTCTTGAGCTCTCATCGTTTTGTATCTAAGCTTCTCTGCTTTGAGTACTGAACAAACGCATGGCGTTGAGCGTGACCAGCAAGGAAGACCCCATGTCCTCAAAGACAGCCATCGGCAAGCCAATGACGCCGAAAAACCCCAAAACAATAAACGTTGCGTTCAACACTAAGGCAACGGCAATGCTTTGTTGAATCACCGCCAGGGTTCGACGACTGAGTTGAATGGCATACCCTAACCGTCGCAAGTCGTTACCCACTAGCACCACGTCTGCCGTTTCCAGGGCCGTATCGAGCTTGCCCACGGCAAAACTGACATCCGCTGCGGCGAGGGCCGGGGTGTCGTTAATACCATCGCCGACCATGCCGACCATGCCAGATCGGCGCAGGTGATGAATCGCGTGCAGCTTATCTTCAGGGAGTAACTCAGCCTGGTACTCGGTAATGCCGACCTGTTGGGCCACCTGTCCCGCAATGGCCGCGCGATCGCCCGTCAGCATAACCATGCGGCTGAGTCCTAAGCGCTTGAGCAAACGCACCGCTTCTGCCGACTCTAGCCGGATGCCATCGGCCACGGCGATCGCCCCGACTAGTCCTTGCTTAGTGCCGACTAGCACAGGAGTTTGCCCGTGCGACTCAATGTCGAGTAACAGCGAGTTAGCAGCATCGGACAGTTCAATGCCCTGATTCTCAAACAACCGGCGATTCCCGACAAAGTACGTTACGGCTCCAAAGGTGGCCCAAATGCCCTTACCTGGAACGGCCGTAAAGGATTCTGGAGTCGATAACTCTACCCTTTGAGCCGTTGCCGCAGCGACAATCGCCGCAGCGATCGGATGCTCCGAGCGCTGCTCCAGAGAAGCGGCAATCATCAGAATCATGTCGTTACTCATGGTGCCCAGACTATGCAACTGCTGCACTGCTGGTAGACCTTGGGTAATTGTGCCGGTCTTGTCGAGAGCGAGGATTTTGAGCCGTCCCGCCGTTTCTAACGCATTTCCCCCCTTGAACAGCACCCCCTGACGAGTAGCGGCTCCAATTGCACTAATCAGGGAAACGGGGGTCGCAATCACCAGAGCACAGGGGCAGGCAATCACCAGCAGCACCAAAGCCTTGTAGAACCAGGGCTGAAAGGGTTGGGCAAATAGCAGTGGGGGAATCAGCGTAATGCCTAATGCCAGCGCCAGCACAATGGGGGTGTAGATGGTGGAGAAGCGATCCACCCACTGCTGAATCGGCGCACGGCTTTCTTGGGCCCCTTCAACCAGATGAATAATGCGAGCCACCGTGGTGTCTTGAGCCGTATGGGTGACGTCCACTTCTAAAAACCCGGTCTGGTTCAGGGTGCCTGCAAAGACCGTATCTCCAACCGCTTTACTTTCCGGTAGCGATTCCCCAGTAATCGGGGATTGGTCAATGGCACTTTCCCCAAATCGGACAATGCCATCAAGGGCAATGTGCTGTCCTGGACGAATGGTTAAGACTTCGCCGATTTGGATGGCTTCGACGGGCACAGCCATCTCTTGACCATTGCGCTTGACCGTCGCCGTTGTAGGTGTCAAATCCATCAAGTCTCGAATGGCGTTGCGGGTGCGGCTGAGGGCAAAGTTTTGCAGCGTCGTGCCTAGCCCAAAGAGAAAAATGACCAGCGCCCCTTGAAACCACTGACCCAGGCTGGCTGCCCCAATCGCTGCCAGCGTCATCAGTAGGTTCATGTCTGCCCGGCGCAATGTGAGAGCAATCCAGGCGGCTCGGATAATGGGCGAAATGGCAATGATCAAACTAAACGCATAAAAGCATTGGGCAATCAGCGGCAGGAGCAGCAGGCGTTCAGCAATAAGCCCCAGCAGCAAGCCCATGCCACTCAGCAGTACGGTCTGTCCCCGGCGAGTTTTGAGCCAGAACTGCCATCCAATGGGATTGGCTCGCTGAGGCGGTAAGTTCTCGGACTGGTTCCCAGGGGAAATACTCGTGGCCGCTGGTACATTGCCCGAGTGGTCGGGCATGACGGTGTAACCTAATGCCGTCACCCTGCTAATAATGTCTGCTTCATTGGTGAGCTGTGGGTCAAACTTGACCTGTAGTCGTTCTGAAGCGAAGTTAACTGCTGCCTCGTCGATTCCGGGCAACTGCTGTAAATTGGCGGCGATAGTTCTGGCACAGCCACCGCAATCCATCCCGCTCACATAGGCTTGTAGCGTTTGAGTCGAGGGCGCTTGAGCGGGAAGCGGCGGATTGGAAATGAGATCAAGGGTGTAGCCCAGCGCTGTGATCCGTTCTCGAATTGCGGCAGCATTGACTTGCTGCGCATCATAGATAACATTGAGCCGTTCGGTGGGGAAACTGACCCTCACCTCAAGCACCCCTGCAAGTTGTTGCAAGGCGGCCTCAACGGTTTTGGCACAGCCACCACAGTCCATGCCACCGACGTGGGCTTGCAGGGTTTGTTGTGAAGCGGTTGACGTCATGGGAGGGCACCCCCTATCTGAAGAACATATCACTACCCACTGATATGTTCTAATGTATCAGTAGGCAGTGATATGTTGAAGATAAATTTTCCGTGCAGGTTCCTATGCCTTCCACCAAAACCTGTGACTTGAAGACCAAGCTGTTTCGGGGGCTTTCTGACTCCTCCCGGCTGGCCATTCTCAATGTGTTGCGGGCTAAAGCTTTGACCGTCAATGAAATTGTCGAGCGGACTGGCCTCAGTCAGTCGAACGTCTCGAATCATTTGGCCTGCTTGCGCTGCTGCGACCTCGTCATCCATGAGCAGCACGGGCGCTATGTGTATTACCAGCTCTCCAATGACCGCATTGCTCAACTTTTAGATTTAGCGGATGAACTTTTGGCAGAAGTGGCTCAAGGCGTATCGCAATGCCAGAATTACAGCTGATGTAGTGAGTTGATTACCTATCATTTCGGCCTATCAGCAGTGCTATGCCGAGGTTGAACTAACTGCATGGACTGCTCAATGCTGCTGGGTTTCACGTTGTCCGTACCCAGCAAGTACAGTTTGATGTGGTTTGAGGGCTGATGGCGGTATCGGCTGTGGGTTAGCGCCAACTGTTATGGACTATAGCCAGTATGGGAAAGAATAGAGTTTCTCTTGAGCTGAAAGTACCGCCAATTGCAGTCGTGATTGTATTCGCAGTAGTCATGGCAGGTGTGGCTAAGCTATTGCCAGGGCTATCTTTTGGGTTTACAGGACGCTTAGAGATGGCGATCTCACTAGCCTTAGCGGGTGTCAGCATTATTCTGGCAGGCATTCTGGCTTTTCGGCAGCATCGAACGACGGTCAATCCGTTTAAGCCTGAAACTGCAACAGCTATCGTCACGACAGGGGTATATCGCTTCACCCGCAACCCGATGTATGTGGGCTTTGTCCTGATACTGGCTGGCTGGGCTGCTTTTTTAGTAAACCTGGGAGCGGTGCTGGTGTGGCCAATCTGCGTGGTTTACTTGACCCAGTTCCAAATCAAACCTGAAGAACGAACACTTCTGGAAAAGTTTGGTAGGCCTTTTACTGACTACATGGCCAGGGTTCGGCGATGGGTCTAGCAATTGGTTCCTACCCAGCTACAGCGTTTACACTGATTTCAGCCTATTGAAGGCATATCTATCTCATCATTCTGGAAAAAATTAGTATGACTACGCTAAAGCAATCAAAGATCTTTGTCGGTGCGCTTGTCGCTGGTATTGCTGCACTGACTGTCATCGTCGGATCCGTAATGGCTCAAGATAGTGGTGAGTCTGGTGGTTGTGAATGCTGTGAGAACATGGGTCAAATGAATCGGCCATCTGATTCAACCGGTCAGTAAATACTGATTAGCGCGGTCTAATAATCTTGTTGCAGCGGACGGTAGAGAGATCTGGGCGATGATGCAAAGGGTATCTGCCGCCGCTGTTGCGCGACATTTTATACGTCTGCCTGTCATTTTATTTGTCAATCCGCGTTGAGCGCCTGAAACCTTTACATGACAAGGGTTTCAGGCGCTCATTTTTTTTAGAGACTACAGATCGCCTCAGCGACATTTTATGCGTCAATTCTCGATGATGCCGACAATTTAGATGTCATTTCTTGATAAGCTGGAATGCCCCAATTCTTCTGACTTCTAGGCGAGATAGCAGGCAAGATAAACGACAAATTAGATGACCTGAATTGAGAAAATAGAGTTAAGATTAGTTCAAATGAACTATCTCTCTCGTGCTATGTCTTCTCAGGACTTGCATAAAACTCATACTAACCGGCTCTTTGATGGCTTGAATGACAGTGAGCTCGAAAATGACACGGACTTTGGTTTACTCGCTGAGACAAACCGCACTCAGGAGTCAGAGGAAGATGAGGTGATAGAGTTTATTGACCAGCGTTATGCGGAAGATGATGACTACAGGCTATCAGGCGATGAGCGGCTTAAGCTGGAGATATTTCGGGACTTGCGTAAACCCTGCAATAAGCGCGAGTACAGTCATAAACTGAAGGACGCCTCAACGCGCTTAGGTAAATCTGTTAGGCAGATTAGGAGAGACTTTGAAAAACCTGAGTTCGACAGCTAAAAAGCAGCTTGTGGCAAGGCTTTAAGCTCAAAATCTGGAATACCCAACGAGGGCTTATCGGGATGGTAGACGTAGGCAATCAGGCCCGAGACCGGATTGACGAGGAAATTGAAGGGACTGCGGTGCCGCGAATGCTCGATTTGGCAGAGGTTTTTGAGCTGGTCATTGACCGTCTCGATAATTGGGCGTTTGCGCAG
>JAESFY010000193.1_pt1 | contig 22830 bp, 25 predicted proteins | sample 9266201 | NCBI WGS metagenome assembly JAESFY01 (sample SAMN14515071, study PRJNA621656) | algae metagenome | isolation source: Nodosilinea sp. WJT8-NPBG4 and co-occurring heterotrophs from soil, lower... | place: USA: Pinto Basin, Colorado Desert, California | collected 2006-05-27 | reverse complement strand
GAATCGGCGGATGCCGTCGTCGCCCTCGACGCCGATCACGCCCTCCGCACGGGTGTGCGGCACGAGCGTGACACCGGCGGAGGCGAGTGCCGTCGACAGGATGCTCGCCGACCCTCGGTCGAGCTGACGAGGCATCGGCATGGGACCGAAGTGGGCGACCGAGGGCACCGCGCCCGCATCGGCTAGCAGCATCGCGAGCTCGATCCCGAGCACGCCCGCCCCCAGCACCACCACCCGTCCGCCTCTCTCGACCACGGCGCGCACCTGCTCGGCATCCGACAGGTCGCGCAGCACGCAGACGCCGGCGGTGAGGGTGGTGTCGAGGCCGGTGCCGTCAGGGCCGAGGGTGTCGAGTCCGTCGAGCGCCGGGATGATCGACCGCGCGCCGGTCGCGAGCACGAGCCGGTCGTAGTCGACGGACGAGCCGTCGGCGAGCTCGACGAGCTGCGCCTCGCGGTCGATGCGCACCGCTCGCGCTCCCAGACGCAGATCGACCCCCGGAAGGCTCGCTGCGGAGGCCAGGGTGAGCTCGTCAGCCGAGGCCTCGCCGACCGCGAGCTCTGCGAGAAGCACCCTGTTGTACGGATCAGCCGTCTCGGCACCCAGCACGGTCACCGTCGCCTGCCCCTCGGCCACGAGGGGCAGGAGCTCTTCGGCGAATCGGATGCCGACGGGCCCCGCGCCGATGACGACGATGCGCTCGGTCATGATCAGATCCGGTGTCCGGCGAGGGAAGCCCGCGGGATCAGGTAGACGAGGACCGTGATCACGAGCAGCACGATGTAGCCGGCGACGAATCCGCCGAACGCCGGCGCGTACGACCCGGTGCCGCTCTTGGCCGCGGCGAGCACCTGCGGGATCACGAATCCGCCGTAGGCGCCGATCGCCGAGATCAGTCCGAGAGCGGCCGCACCCTTGCGCTGGGTGCTCACCGCGAGTGCGTCACCCGCGGTCGCGGCGCCCCGGGCGGCGAAGACGTTGGGGATCATCCGGTAGGTCGCGCCGTTGCCGACTCCGGCCGCGACGAACAGCAGCAGGAAGCATCCGAGGAACAGCCCGAAGCTGTTCGCCTCGAGGGTGACGAGCAGCGACAGGGCGCCGACGATCATGAGCGAGAAGGCGGCGATCGTCATCGGCGCACCGCCGAAGCGGTCGGCGAGCTTTCCGCCGAAGGGGCGGGCGAGCGACCCGACCAGTGCGCCGAGGAACGCGAGGGTGATCGAGGCGCTGCCGATCTGGAAGGTGGAGAACTCGGGGAAGGTGTCGGCGATGAGCTTCGGGAAGACGCTGGCGAATCCGATGAACGATCCGAACGTGCCGATGTAGAGCAGCGAGAGCACCCACAGGTGCGGTTCGCGCAGTGCGGCGGCGGCCCCGGCGAAGTCGGCTTTGGCGGACGACAGGTTGTCCATGTGGCGCCAGGCGCCCCAGACGGCCACGAGGATCAGCGGCACCCACATCCAGCCGGCGAACGAGAGGTTGAACGTGAGGGCGGCGGTCATCGAGACGACGATCGGCACCGCGAGCTGTGCGACGGACGTGCCGAGGTTGCCGCCGGCGGCGTTGAGGCCGAGCGCCCAGCCCTTCTCCTTCTGCGGGAAGAAATAGGTGATGTTCGCCATCGAGCTGGCGAAGTTGCCGCCGCCGAAACCGGCGAGGGCGGCCACCGCGAGCAGCATGCCGAAGGGTGTCTCGGGGTCCTGCACCACGATGCCGAGCAGGATCGAGGGGATCAGCAGCAGCAGCGCTGAGACGATCGTCCAGTTGCGTCCGCCGAAGCGGGCGACGAGGAACGTGTAGGGGAATCGCAGGGTCGCGCCGACGAGGCTCGGCAGGGAGATCAGCCAGAACGACTCGGTGGTGCTCAGTGTGAAGCCGGCCGCGGGGAGCAGCACGACCACGATGCTCCAGAGCTGCCAGATGATGAACCCGAGGAACTCGGCGAAGATCGACCAGCCCAGGTTGCGACGGGCGATGGCCTTGCCCTCGGCGGCCCAGAACGTCGGATTCTCGGGGTTCCACCCGTCGATCCATCGCCCGGGTCGATGCGTGAGCGTGACGGCGGGGGTGTCGACGCTGCTTGTTCCGATGGTCTGTGACATCGCGGCTCCTGGCGTTCGAGAGGATGAATGCTCTGAACGTAGGCGGCGGATGTTGCAGGGCCGCACGAGTGCGGTTTCCGAACGATTACTTCTCGATCACATCGGGGAGGTCGGCGATGAGAGAAGTTCAGGAAAGCTGCGGGTCCTCGCGCCAGGATGCCGCCAGTGCGGTGATCGTGGCGACCGCCGCTGCGGTGTCTTCGCGGCTGCCGCCGGCGCGACCGGCGGCGAGGCCGGCGAGGTAGGCGCTCAGCGGGGCTGCGGGGCGGGCGACGCCGTGCGCGACGTCGCGGGCGAGATCCAGGAGCAGGCTGATATCGACGGACGCGCGGTCGATCTCGAGGGCGGCGCAGGCGGCGGAGGTCCAGTCGTCCAGGGCCTCGACCGGAAGGTGCTGCGGGCTGTCGGTCATGTCGTCTCCTCGTCGGGTGCCCTGCCGCGCGGGGATGTCCGTGCGGTGGTGGTTGTGCGCGTCGTGGTGGTGGTCGTGTGCGTCGTGGCGGTGGGTGTGTGTGCCGTTGCGCGGGCACGTTCGAGATCGTCCCACGTGTCGACATCCGTCGCCAGGTCTCCTGCGGGCAGCGCGCTGATGGCGAGGCCCGCGAGGAGCGAGCGGATCGATGCGTCTCGGCCGGAGTCGGGGAGGGCGGCGACAGCTGCGCGCAGCGCGTCGGTGCGATAGAGCCCGATCAGCCACTGCATCCGTCCGGAGCCGTCGGTCAGGCAGATGCCGTCTTCGCCGTGAGCGAGGGGCGGATGCCGGCGCAGCAGCGCGACCGCCGCTTCGGCGTTCGGCAGGTCCGCCGCCAGCACGAACACGTCGGCGCTCTCGGTGCTCGCGAGCCCCGCGGCGATGCCGGCGACGGGGCCGCCGAACTCGGGGGTCTCGCGGGTCCAGACGACCTCGCCGTGGACGGGAGCACGCGGACCCACGACGATGATCGGGTCGCAGCCCGCGACGGCCGAGACTGCGCGATCGAGCAGGGTGCGGCCGCCGACCTCGAGCAGCGGCTTGGCGGCACCGTCGAGTCGAGACGCCCGTCCGCCCGCGAGGATGATCGCTGCGGTTGCTGCGGTTGCTGCGGTTGCTGCGGTTGCTGCGGTTGGCGTGGTTGGCGGGATCGGGTCGGTCGGCGAGGTCACGAGAGCAGCATCACGTCGACAAGGTCGCCAGCGGCCACCGCCGACGCATCGGTCGGCACCACGGCGTAGGCATCCGCTCTGGCGAGTCCCGCGGCGAGGTGCGTCCCGGACGAGCCGTCGGCGGCTGCCGGACGCACCGACCACGCGGCGGGGTCGGATCGGTCGAGAGTCACCGGCACGTACTGCTGTCGCCCTGCCGGGCTGCGCCACCCGGTCGTGGTCGCGAGTCGGAGCACCGGGCGCTGCACCGGTTCGCGACCCTGGAGCGCGAGCAGCGCCGGCCGCACGAAAGCCTCGAACGATGCGGCGACGCTGGCGGGGTTGCCGGGGAGGCCGAAGACCAGGGCGCCGCCGATGCGTCCGAACGCCTGGGGCCTGCCCGGCTGCATCGCGACCGCCACGAACTCGATGCGATCGCGCAGCACGTTCTTGACGACCTCGTGGGCGCCGGCGCTCACGCCGCCGGACGTGACCACGACGTCGGCGCGGGTGACCTGGAGCGCGTGCTCGAGGAGCGCGGCGAAAGCGGCATCCTCATCCGTCACCGTATCGACCGACACGACCTCGGCGCCCGCCTCGGCGCACAGTGACGCGAGCAGCACCGAGTTCGACTCGGGGATCTGCCCGCGGGCGAGGTCTGCGCCCGGGGCCGCGAGCTCCGTGCCCGTCGAGATCACGACGACCCGGGGGCGTCGACGCACCTGCACGGTGTCGCTGCCGGTGGCTGCGATGGCGGTCAGCTGCAGCGGTCCGAGCACGGTGCCCACCGGGGCGACTACCGCACCGGCGCGCAGCTCCTCGCCGCGGCGGCGGATGTTGGCGCCCTCGCGGGGCGCGGCCGTGGTCACGATGGCGGGAGCATCCCAGGCGTGAAGCCCGTCGCGGGTGTGCTCGAAGGGCACGACTGCGGTCGCGGTGCGAGGCACAGGGGCGCCGGTCATGATCCGGGCTGCCAGCCCCGCACGCAGGTCCGGTTCCTCAGCCGAACCGGCGGGAAGGTCGGCGATCACGCGGAGTTCTGCGGGGCGCTCGGCCGTGGCCGCCTCGACGTCGCTGAACAGGACCGCGTAGCCGTCCATCGCGGAGTTGTCGAACAGCGGCACATCGACACGCGCGTGCACGGGCGCCGCGAGTGTGCGACCGGCTGCCTGAGTGATCGGCACCGACTCCGCATCGAGCGGCCGAGCGGCAGCCAGGACCTTCGCCTGCTGCTTCTCGACCGTCAGCATGGCCGGAGGAGCGAGGGGAGTGGCGATTCGCATGCAGTCAGCGTACGACGGTCGCGGGATGTCCCCGCGACCGCGCCGCCCCTCTGCCCCTTGTTTCCCCGCTCGAAAGTCAGTGCTCGCGGAACATCGGCCAACCGCTGCCCGGCAGCATGTGCGAATGCAGCGCGCCCTTCGCCGATTCCAGGGTCGGATACGTGCCGGTCGCGGCATCGGATCCGGCCATGACGACGGTGTACCCCTCGTCGTCGTGTCGAATGCTGCCGACGACTCCATTCGTGCCGTACGCCACCCAGAGGGCCAGAGTCTTGGTCGAGCTCATCGTCGAACCCCTTCCGTTGATGGCGACGCTACGCCTCGGCGCACCGGAATACCAGTCCCTGTCGTGGGTGATCGAGCGCGGCGCAACGCGCGCCGTTGCGGGGCCGCGGGCGTGCGGCGTTTGCGGGGTCGCTTTCGCATCCGCGTGCTGGGGTGGGGTCACTTTCGCATCGCAGTGCTTGGGCGGGGTCGCTTTCGCATCCGCGTGCTGGGGCGGGGCCGCTTTCGCGTCCGCGTGCCTGGGAGGGGTCACTTTCGCATCCGCGTGCCTGGGCGGGGTCACTTTCGCATCGCAATGAGCCGATTCGGGTGCGAAAGTGGCCCCGCCCGCAGGCAGAGGTGCGAAAGTGACCCCGCCTGGGGCCTGGAGAGGGGCAGTGAAGAGGAACAGTCAGCGGCGGGATGCCATCGCCCGACGGATGCGATCGAGCAGCGGGCGTGCGTCGCCTGCCAGGTCGAGCTGAGTCACGCGGATGACGATCCACCCGAGGTCTTCGAGCTCGCGTTGTCGCTGGATATCGCGCCGCCACTGATCGCGGCTCGTGCGGTGGCCGTCGCCCTCGTACTCGATCGTGATCTTGAGGTCGGGGTAGGCCATGTCGGTCCGCGCGATGAGCAGGCCGTTCTCATGCACCTCGTGCTGCACGACGGGTTCAGGCAGACCCGCTGCCACGATGAGCAGCCTCGTCTCGGTTTCCTTCGGCGATTCCACTCCTTCGCGCGCACGGGACAGCGCGTCACGGACTCGGCGAGAGCCCGGGAAGCGGCCCCAGACCTGCAAACGCTGCTCGATGTCGGTCACGGTGAGCGGCGGACGCCCCGCACGCAGCCCCGGATAGTTGTCTGACGTGCTGATCAGGGCGTCGAGCGCGATGACCACCTGATCCTCGGTCAGTGCCGCGGCGCACATGAACAGAGCGGCGATCGGATCGATGATCGGGATTCCGCCGATTCGCCAGGGATAGGCGCGTTCCTCTGCCAGGCGTCGACCGGCGACGCCGCTGCGACGGACGCGCGCCGAACCCGTCGCCACGACAACGACGATCGGCGCTTGGACGCTCCAGATGCCGGGATGCGGATACCCCCACACCCGCATCGCCGTCTCCCCGCCGATGAGCTGACCGCGCTGCAGGCGGGGCGCAAGGGCGGCGACCCGCTCGAGCGGCGTCTCCGCAGCGGTGACCGAACGCACCCCGCGGAAAGGGCGGTCGAGATCGCGTGCGGAGACGCGGCCCCGGCCTATGCCCGAGGCCGCAGCCTGCCGCACGGTGAAATGGCGGCCGAGCTCGTCGGGCAGGAGTATCCGATGGCGCATCCGATCAGGCTTGCTGATCGGATGCACCATTCAAGCCACGTGATCGCGGGGATACCGAGAGATGTGGAGAAGTCGCGCCTGTGGACAGCATCCGCGAATGAGTGAACAGGTGCGATCGTCCGGTGCGATGCGGGGTCACTTCTGCATCTGGCGCGGCGAGCGGGGTCACTTCTGCATCTCGAAGCGGCTTCTCAGATGCGAAACTGACCCCGCCCGGACGCGACGCCCGTCCGGACGCGACGCCCGCCCGGGCGCGACCCCCGCCGAGGCGCGACCGGCGTCCGGGCGCTGTCCCGCGAGCGCGGGGTCCCGCGAGCGCGGGGCGGCGCCCGGCGCCGCGGGGCGTGCGCCTACAGTGCGGCGGCGATGAGCTCGAGCGTCTGCGCGCGGCCGGCGGCAGCGTCACGCGGTTCGGACTCGTACGCTCCGGCCACAGGTGAGAGCATGACCTCGTCGACGCCGTACTTCGCGGCGAAGGCGCGCACCTCTTCGGCGACGGACTCTCCCGTGCCGACGAACCACCGCGAACGCGCCGCCTCGACGACCTGATCTGTGGCGGCATCCGACTCCGCAGCGAGCGCCTCTTCGACCGTCTCGAGCGCGATGAGCGGCTTGTTCAGACGCAAGCGCGACATCATTCGCAACTGCGGCAGGGCGCGGGCCTCGGCCTCCTCCTGCGTCGGAGCGGCGACGACGTTGACCGTCAAGAACGTGCGCGGCTCGGGGTGCTCTTCGCTCGGCTGGTAGCCGGTGCGGTACAGGTCGAGTGCTCGTTCGAGTCCCTGGCCCGAGAAGTGGTTCGCGAAGACATAGGGCAGGCCGTGCGATGCCGCGAGCTGCGCCGAGTAGTCGCTCGATCCGAGCAGCCAGACCTCGGGGCTTCCGGTGGCGGCGGGCGTCGCGTGCACGGTGTACTCACCACCCGACGTGAAGCGCACCGTGGCGCCGTCGCCCGAGAGGAGCGCGGCGATGTCCTGCACGTTGCGCGGGAACTGCTCGACGTCGCTCGTCGTGCCGGACCCGCGCAGCAGCTGGGTGATGACGGGGTCGCTGCCGGGGGCGCGGCCGAGGCCGAGGTCGATGCGGCCGGGCGCGATGGCCTCGAGAGCCGCGAACTGCTCGGCGACGATGAGCGGCGCGTGGTTCGGCAGCATGACGCCACCGGATCCCAGACGGATCCGCGTCGTGCGCATGGCGGCGGCGGCGATCAGCACCGGGGGAGTGGTGGATGCCACGGCGGGCATGTTGTGGTGCTCGGCGAACCAGTAGCGGCGGTAGCCGAGGCGGTCGGCGGTCGCGGCGAGGTCGAGGGAGGAGGAGATCGCCTCGGCACTGGTCTGGCCGGTGCGAACCGGGACGAGGTCGAGGACGGAGAGCGCGGTGGAAGTCATCCCCGAATGCAACGGCGGGGGCGGGCGGGACATTCCCGCCCGCCCCATCGTCGCCGGTGCGGCGTCAGGCAGCGGCGAGCGCGGTGGATGCCGCCGGGGCGAACTCCTCGGCCAGAGTGCGGCGAGTGAGGTGATAGCGGATGTGCCAGGCCGCGCTGAAGCTCTGCTCGGGGAGCTGGGCGAGCGCCGCTCGGTCGTCGGGACCGAGGCCGTCGCGTGCCGCTTCGCGCAGCAGGTCGTCTCGCGTCGCCGGGTACTCCATGCCGCGCAGGAAGCGGTCGAGTGCAGGGGAGGTGTGCATGATCGTCCTTTCAGATGAAGGGGAACGGTGGGCCGGGGCGCAACCCCGGCCCACCGACTGTCAGGCGGTGATCGACTGTCGGTTGTCGATCGACTCGACCTCGATCTTGCGCGGCTTCGCGCGCTCGCTGACGGGGATGATCACCGAGAGCACGCCGCTCTCGTACGAGGCGCTGATCGCGTCGAGGTCCACGCCGTCGCCGAGCGAGAACTGACGGAGGAACGAGCCCGCGCCGCGTTCGCGGGCGAGCCAGCGGACGCCTTCGCGACCGTCGGCCGTGCGCTGCGCACGGATCGTGAGCTGTCCGCCGTCGAGGTCGACGTCGATGGAGCCCGGATCGATGCCGGGGAGGTCGGCGTGCAGGACGTACCTGTCGCCGTCGCGGTACAGGTCCACCGGCATGAGACGCGGTGCGCGGACGGAGTCCAGCACGCTCGCAGCGAAGCGGTCGAGCTGACTGAACGGATCGAAGGACAGTGCCATGAGTGTCTCCTTTCGTGTGGCCCGGGTGGGCTTTATCGGTGCAGATTATCTGCAACCTTTGCTATAGATTTGTTATAGAACAACGCGAGATAGAATGCAAGTGCCACGAGAGGGAGGTTTCGATGAGGGATCGCGACCCGAGTACGCCGGTGTACGGCATCGCCGTCGCCGCCCAGCTCAGCGGCGTCCCCGAGGCCAGCCTGCGTCTCTTCGAGGCGAAAGGGCTCGTCACCCCCGCGCGCAGCGACGGAGGCACGCGCCGATACAGCGACGACGACCTCGAACGCATCCGTCGGGTGACGGGCTTGCGTGTCGAGGGCATCAACATCGTCGGCATCCGACGCGTCCTCGACCTGGAGGATGAGAACGCCGGACTCCGCGACGAGCTCGCCGACGACCACCGCTGATCCTCCCGGACTCGCCCGGCGGCGACGCGGCAGGGCAGTACTTTAGGGGCATGGATGCCGAGATCTTCTACGTGCTCGTCGGTGCTGTCGTCGTGGCGGCGATCGCCCGATGGCGCGGATGGCCGGCGCCGCTGCTCGTCACGGTGGTCGCGCTCGCGGCATCCTTCCTGCCCTTCGTGCCCGAGGTCGAGATCGACGGGCACCTGCTGCTCAACCTCGTGCTGCCGCCGCTGCTGTACTCGGCGGCGCTCGATGTGTCGTTCGTGGGCTTCAAGCGCAGCCTGCCGCAGATCCGCCGGCTCGGGATCACCCTCGTGCTGCTCACCTCGGTGGCGGTCGGGCTCGTGGCGTGGTGGATCCTGCCGTCGCTCACTCTGCCGGGCGCGCTGCTGCTGGGCGCGATCGTCGCGCCGCCCGACGCCGTCTCGGCCGCCGCGATCGGCCGCAAGCTCGGTCTGCCCCGCCGCATCATGACGGTGCTGTCAGGTGAGAGTCTGATCAACGACGCGACCTCGCTGACCCTCTACCGGGTGTTCGCCGCGATCATCGCCGGTGCCACCCTCACCGTCTGGGACGGCATCTGGCAGTTCCTGCTCGCGGTCGGCGTGGGTGTCGCCGTCGGACTCGTCTTCGGCATCGTGCTGCATCAGCTGCGCATGCGCATCAGCGACCCCGTCGTGATCGGCACGTTCGGGCTGCTCGCCCCGTTCGGGGCATACGCGATCGCCGAGCACCTCCTCGGCTCGGGCGTGCTGGCCGTCGTCGCGATGGGCCTGTACGTCGGATACAACTCGCCTCGCACCGACTACACGACGCGTCAGCAGGAGGCGCCGCTGTGGCTGTCGGCCGACCTGCTGCTCGAGAGCTTCGTGTTCGCGTACATCGGGCTGCAGTTCCCGCGCGTGCTCAGCGACCTCGGCGGCGAGGAGGTGGGTCGCATCCTTCTTCTGTCCGGCGTCGTGCTGCTGGTGGTGCTCCTCGTGCGGCCCCTGTACGTGTACCCGGCCAACGGGTGGGCGAACTTCCAAGACCGCAAGCGGTTGGAACGCTGGGACAGAACGGTCGAATCCGGGGCCTTCGACGAACGCCGCAGCGACTCGAAGCGCTGGAAGCAGTACAGCGCCGAAGAGCTGCGCTCGAAGATCGTGCGCGATCGCATGGCGGGCCTGCAGCTCACCTGGAAGGACAACGCCGTCATCTCGTGGGCGGGCATGCGCGGCGTGGTGACGCTGGCGACCGCGCTCGCCGCGGCCGATCTCGCGGCTCTCGACACCGAGCCGTCGCATGCGATCGTCGTCGTCGCCTACGTCGTGACCCTCGGCACACTGCTGCTGCAGGGTCTGACTCTGCCACTGCTGATCCGCGGGCTCGGCATCGCCAGCGACGTCGATGAGGAGGAGGATGAGCGCGCGATCGCCGACGTCAAGGCCAAGAGCCGCGAGGCGGGCAAGGCCTTCCTCGCCGAGAAGCGCGTCGAGTGGGTCGACAAGTACGGCAGCGTCGACATCGGCGTCTTCGACGCGTTCACGAAGCGCATGACCAGGGTCGAGAAGGCCGCTGACGAGGCGCAGGAGGTCGAGGACGCGGTGACGCGACCGTCCTACGAAGACCTCGCAGCGCTCACCCGCGGATGGTTGCAGGTGCGCCGCGACATCCTGCTCGCAGAGCGAGACGCAGGCAACCTCGACGAGGAGGTCATGCGCGAGCTGATGGCCGCGATGGATGCCGAGGAGCTCGCCCTCGACACCCGCGCCGCCACACGTCTGCAGGGTCGCGCGTAGCGGGAGACAGACGAGCGCCCCGCCCCTGGGAGGGGCGAGGCGCTCGATCTGCGCAACGAACGGTCAGCGGGTGCCGACCGGCTCCTTCTCGGATGCTGCGGGATCCGCCTCGGGGGCATCATCGTCGGCCGAGTCGTCGGCGAACGGCAGTCCCTCGCGCGGTGCGTTGTAGAGCTCCTCATCGAGGATGCCCTCGCGCTTGGCGACGATGGTCGGCACGAGCGCCTGGCCTGCGACGTTGACCGCGGTGCGGCCCATGTCGAGGATCGGGTCGATCGCGAGCAGCAGTCCGACGCCCTCGAGCGGCAGGCCCAGGGTCGACAGCGTGAGCGTGAGCATGACGGTCGCACCGGTGGTGCCCGCGGTCGCCGCCGAGCCGACGACCGAGACGAGCACGATCAGCAGGTACTGCACGAGGGTGAGCTCGATGCCGAAGAACTGTGCGACGAAGATCGCGGCGATGGCCGGGTAGATTGCGGCGCAGCCGTCCATCTTCGTGGTCGCGCCGAACGGCACGGCGAACGAGGCGTACGAGCGGGGAACGCCGAGGTTGCGCTCGGTCACGCGCTCGGTGAGGGGCAGCGTGCCGATCGACGAGCGGCTGACGAACGCCAGCTGCACGGCCGGCCAGACACCCGAGAAGTACTGCTTGATCGAGAGGCCGTTCGTCTTCACCAGGATCGGGTAGACGACGAACAGCACGAGAGCGAGGCCGATGTACACGGCGATCGCGAACCAGCCGAGCGAAGCGAGCTTCTCCCAGCCGTACTCGACGACTGCGGCACCGATCAGGCCGAAGGTGCCGATGGGGGCGATGCGGATGATCCACCACAGCACGCGCTGGATCACCTTGAGCAGCGACTCCGTGAACGCGAGGAAGGGCTCGGCCTTCTTGCCTGCCTTGAGCGCCGCGATGCCGACGGCGACTGCGATCACGATGACCTGCAGGATGTTGAAGTTCACGCTCGATGAGAACGTGCCCTCGGCCGCGCCGGGGTTGGTGCTGACGCTGAGCCCGAGGAAGTTCTGCGGGATCAGGCCGAGAAGGAAGTTCCACCAGGTGCCGACGGTGTAGGGGGCGCTCGGGTCGAGGTCATCCCCGGCTCGCGACCCGGGCTGGATCACGAGTCCGAGTACGATGCCGATGGTCACGGCGATGAACGCCGTGATCGCGAACCACAGCAGCGTCTGGCCAGCCAGGCGTGCGGCGTTCTGCACGCGCCGCAGATTCGAGATGCTCGCCACGATGGCAGTGAAGATCAGCGGCACGACGGCTGTGCGCAGCAGCGTGACGTAAGAGCTGCCGATCGTGTCGAGGGTGGCCGAGAGACCGTTCGGCTCGTCGCCGGTGGCTCCCAGCTGGCGGGCGATCAGACCGGCGGCGATGCCGAGGACGAGGGCCGCGAGGATCTGGAAGCCGAACGAGGTCAGCAGCTTCCGGACGGGACCGCGAGTGTCTGGCGCCTTCGCGGCGCGGACGGTGGTGCTCATGTGGATCGGGGACTCCAGAGAATCGGTGCGCGCCGTGTGCGCGCTATCCGTCCACGCTAGGAGTCCCGCACGAGACCGGAGGCGGAGATGACGAAGGATGACGTGATGCAGCCTGGTCGCAATCGCGGCGTTCTGCCACGATGGCCTCATGTTCATGGTGACGACGAATGACATCCCCGGTTACCGCATCACCCAGGTGCTGGGGGAGGTCATGGGCCTGACGGTGCGATCGACCGACTTCGGCCAGGGCTTCGCCGCCGGGTTCCGCTCGCTCGGCGGCGGGGAGATCCCCGAGTACACGCAGGTCATGTACGAGGCGCGCCAGGTCGTGATGGGCCGCATGTGGGCTGAGGCCCAGCAGCGGGGCGGCAACGCGATCGTCGCGATGCGCTTCGACGCCGGGTCGATTCAGAACTTCACCGAGATCTGCGCCTACGGCACTGCCGTGGTCGTCGAGCCCCTCGCGCCGGTCGCGCAGCCGCCGCAATCGCCGCCCCCGCCGCAGGCCTGACGGCTCTCGCGTCAGCTGCGTCGACGTTCGTTCGGCGCGACCACCGTCAGCTGGGGAAAGTACGTGGAGTAGCGCGAGGTGTCTCTCGTCAGCAGACGGTACTGACGCTCCAGCGCATGCGCGCCGATGTAGAAGTCAGGAAGCGGTGACGTGCGCGACCCACGCCGCCGCCTGTACTCGAGAAACGCCGCGGCCGCGGCGAACGCCGCCTCGTACGGAAGATCGTCGCGCTGCACATCCAGCGTGCCAAGTGCCCTGTCCAACGCATGGGCCGTATCGAAGCGTACAGAGAGCTCTGCATAGATGATCGGGTTGATGATCAGTCGGCCCGCATCGCGAGCCGCAGCGAGGGCAGAACTCGACCAATCAGCCCAGTCGGGGTCGTCGGAGAACACGTCCAGCAGGACGTTCGTGTCGACGAGAGTTGCGACCTCACTCGCCACGCGTGAGTTCCATCACCTCGGCAGTGGTTCGGCCTGCGCCGAGGATGCCGCGAACGCGCAGAACCGCCTGTTCGCCGCGAGTCAGATCCTGGGCTCGGATGATGCGCAGCACGCCACCGTCATCGATCACGTCGACCTCGTCGCCCGTTGCGAAACCGAGTCGGTGGCGCAGCTCGGCGGGGATCGTCACCTGCCCTTTGCTGTTGAGCCTCATTCGATCCTCCTCCGATCGCGTGTATTACATGGTACGTCCGCAACGTATTACGTGCGAGTGTCCACCGGCATTCAGGTTGCGTCGCCTGACCGCTAGGCGAGCACGAGCAGGTCGCCGACCTCGCATCCGAGTGCGTCGCAGATCGCGCGCAGGGTCGAATACCTGATGGCCCGCGCTCTGTCGTTCTTCAGCACCGACAGGTTGACGATGCTGACGCCGACGCGTGCGCTCAGCTCGGTCAGCGTCATCCCGCGTTCCGCGAGCAGCTCGTCGAGACGGCAGTGGATCCCGGTGAGCTCGTCGTCGTTCTCCGCCGGGCTCATACGAGTCCCCTCGTGTCGTCCTCGAGCATGGCCTTCTCGCGCTGTAGTCGGATGCCCTGCCGGAAAGCGGCCGCGATGAGCCCCACCGCCACGCCCGTCGCGAAGATCGGGACGATCGACCAGAACTCGATCGGATGCACCGGCTCGCCGGAGTCGAGGCCCACCGCGGCAGACACCCCGTTCAGTCCCAGTTTCTCGAGCAGCACGATGAACATCGGAGCGAGCACGAGGGTCCAGCCGATCGCGTCGAAGGCCCGCGCGTTGCTCCGCACGAAGAAGCGTCCGCGGAGGAAGTTCCAAGCGACGAGCATCACGCCGACGATGACGATCAGCGGGGCGAGCGCCCACAGCACGAGAGAGCCGATGATCGCTGCGGTCGAGGCGGCGTCCACTCCGGTGGCGAACACCATCGCCTGCTGAGCGATCCCCTCGACCGAGGCGGCTCCTGAGTCGACGGTCGCGTTGATCGGCTGCTCGTCGATGGGGATGGACCACGCGATGCCCTGGTCTCTGAAGGTTCCGAGCACACGCAGCACGGTGCTGATCGCCGTCACCAGCAGAGCGGCCGCGCCGAAGAGGATCACGGTGATCGCATCGGCAGTCTGGGAGCGTGTCGCGGTGGTGGTGCTCATCAGACGAGCCCGTCGGTGTCGCGCTGCAGACGGTCGCCGATGGAGAAGACGGTGCAGATGAGGGCGAACACGAACGCCGCCAGGATGAACGTGAACGGCTCGACGCTGATCACCGCGGTGTCGATGCCGTTGTCGGTGATCCGGGCGACGGTGGCGTTCGCGAGCATGTTGTCGAAGAAGCGCACCGACGCGAAGCCGAGGAGCCCTGTGATGCCGGCTGTCGCCACGAGGGCGGTGCGACCCCGTCCGAAGATGCGGCCGGTCATGGTGCTGCGGGCCAGCAGGATCAGGCATCCGATCACGACGAGGATCGTGATGATCTGCAGAACCTGGCCGATGATGCCGGGCACCGCGGCGATCGCCGGAAGCTGAGGAGCGGTGATCGTGGCGGTGTCGAGGTTGACGGCGACACTGCCGCCGGTGGTGAGCGGCAGATCGACGGAGGTGGCGGAACCGGCGAACTCGACGAGCACGGGCACGTTCACCCCGCGGGCGAGCTCGATGATCCGGAGGATAGAGAACACGGTGATGTAGGCGGCGATCATCGCGCCCGCGATGCAGAACGCGATCAGGGCTCCGGTGTCTCCGCGGGAGATCGGGCGGGTCTTCGTCGAGGTCATCATCCACTCCTTATCGAGAGTCGTTATTACCGATAATCGTTAACATAACGACTGTCGATAACAAGGTCAACCCCGGGCTCTGCGAAGCGCCGACACCGACCGTCACGGCGCTATGCCGACGGCGAACACGGGCATACAGCATCCGCGCGGTGGTTACTCTCGATGTACAGGCGCGGAGACCCGTCGAGGACTCAGCGCTTCGCCCCGTGCGAATAAGGAGTCACAGCATGTTCGAGAGATTCACGGACCGAGCCCGTCGAGTGGTCGTCCTCGCCCAAGAAGAGGCGAAGATGCTCAACCACAACTACATCGGCACCGAGCACATCCTGCTCGGCCTCATCCACGAGGGTGAGGGTGTCGCAGCCAAGGCGCTCGAAAGCCTCGGCATCTCGCTTGACGCCGTCCGCGAGCAGGTACAGGACATCATCGGTCAGGGCCAGCAGCAGCCGACCGGTCACATCCCGTTCACGCCGCGCGCCAAGAAGGTGCTCGAGCTCAGCCTCCGCGAGGCTCTGCAGCTCGGCCACAACTACATCGGAACCGAGCACATCCTGCTCGGTCTCATCCGCGAGGGCGAGGGTGTCGCAGCCCAGGTCCTCGTCAAGCTCGGCGCTGACCTGAACAAGGTCCGCCAGCAGGTCATCCAGCTTCTGTCGGGTGCACCCGGACGCGAGCCGGCAGCCGTCGGCGCGCAGTCGAACGACACCCCGAGCGCCCAGGGCGGCTCGCAGGTGCTCGACCAGTTCGGTCGCAACCTGACCCAGGCTGCTCGCGACAACAAGCTCGACCCGGTCATCGGGCGCGAGAAGGAGATCGAGCGGGTCATGCAGATCCTGTCTCGCCGCTCCAAGAACAACCCCGTCCTGATCGGTGAGCCCGGCGTCGGCAAGACCGCCGTCGTCGAGGGCCTCGCCCAGGCGATCGTCAAGGGCGACGTGCCCGAGACGCTGAAGGACAAGCAGCTGTACTCGCTCGACCTCGGCTCGCTCATCGCCGGTTCCCGCTACCGCGGTGACTTCGAAGAGCGTCTCAAGAAGGTCACCAAGGAGATCCGCACGCGCGGTGACATCATCGTCTTCATCGACGAGATCCACACCCTCGTGGGTGCGGGTGCCGCCGAGGGTGCGATCGACGCGGCCAGCATCCTCAAGCCGCTCCTCGCCCGCGGCGAGCTCCAGACCATCGGCGCCACCACGCTCGACGAGTACCGCAAGCACTTCGAGAAAGATGCCGCTCTCGAGCGTCGCTTCCAGTCGATCCAGGTGAACGAGCCGAGCCTCCCTCACACGATCAACATCCTCAAGGGGCTGCGCGACCGCTACGAGGCGCACCACAAGGTGCAGATCACCGACGGCGCGATCGTCGCGGCATCGAACCTCGCCGACCGCTACGTCTCCGACCGGTTCCTGCCCGACAAGGCCATCGACCTGATCGATGAGGCCGGCGCACGCCTGCGCCTCAGCATCCTGTCGAGCCCGCCGGAGCTGCGCGAGTTCGACGAGAAGATCGCCAAGGTCCGCGAGCAGAAAGAGGTCGCGTCCGAGGACCAGGACTTCGAGAAGGCCGCGTCGCTGCGCGACGAGGAGAAGAGCCTCCTCGCAGAGCGCCTGCGCCTCGAGAAGCAGTGGCGTTCGGGTGATGTCGCGACCCAGGCGGTCGTCGACGAGGGCCTGATCGCCGAGGTGCTCGCACAGGCCACCGGCATCCCGGTCTTCAAGCTGACGGAAGAGGAGTCCTCGCGGCTCGTCTTCATGGAGAAGGCGCTGCACCAGCGCGTCATCGGTCAGGAGGAGGCCATCGCGGCGCTCTCCAAGACGATCCGTCGTCAGCGTGCCGGCCTCAAGGACCCGAAGCGTCCCTCTGGCTCGTTCATCTTCGCCGGCCCCACGGGTGTCGGAAAGACCGAGCTGGCCAAGGCGCTCGCCGAGTTCCTGTTCGATGACGAAGCTGCGCTGATCTCGCTCGACATGAGCGAGTTCGGTGAGAAGCACACCGTGTCTCGTCTGTTCGGTGCCCCTCCCGGATTCGTCGGATTCGAAGAGGGTGGCCAGCTCACCGAGAAGGTGCGCCGCAAGCCCTTCAGCGTGGTGCTGTTCGATGAGATCGAGAAGGCCCACCCGGACATCTTCAACTCGCTGCTGCAGATCCTCGAAGAGGGTCGTCTGACCGATGGTCAGGGCCGCGTGATCGACTTCAAGAACACCGTCATCATCATGACCACCAACCTCGGTGCTCGTGACATCGCCGGTGGTCCGGTCGGATTCCAGATCGAGGGCGTCAACTCGACCAACTACGACCGGATGAAGGGCAAGGTCAACGAGGAGCTCAAGCGCAACTTCAAGCCCGAGTTCCTCAACCGTGTCGACGACATCATCGTGTTCCCGCAGCTGTCGAAGGAAGAGCTCGTGCAGATCGTCGATCTGTTCACGAAGCGCCTCGGCGAGCGTCTGCTCGACCGCGACATGACGATCGAGCTCTCGCAGGCCGCCAAGGAGCGTCTCATCGAGATCGGGTTCGACCCGGCACTCGGTGCTCGTCCGCTGCGTCGCGCGATGCAGCACGAGGTCGAGGACCGTCTGTCCGAGAAGATCCTGCACGGCGAGCTGAACCCCGGCGACCACGTGAAGGTCGACGCGAAGGACGGCGAGTTCCTCTTCGAGCACGGACCCCGTGGCGAGAAGGTCGCGGTCGGCGTGAACACCGGCGGAGCGATCTCCGGCACCCCCGACCTGGCGGTCGCCAGCGGGGAGTGACCTGATCACAGAAGGGGGGGGGGGGGCGGCAGACGCCCCCTCGGTGTGTGCGGGGGGGCTCGTGCTCCCCGTCTGCTTGTTCCCGTCTGCTTGTTCCCCGTCTTCCCATGAACCGGGCACGACTTCGGAGTCGGGGTGCGACGCCCCGAAGTGGCGGTCGCGTCCGTGCGCGTGTCGGCCGCCGGATCCGAATCTGTGCCCGGCGCTTGGGGGCTGAGCCATGGGTCCAGCCCAGCCCAGCGCCGCGGCTTTCCGAGCCCGCTCAGGGTCTCCGGAGGTGACGGGTTCTAGGCTTGACGGTGTGAGCGAGTACATCGTCCGGCCTGCGCGCAGCGCCGACATCATCGGCATCCGGAATCTTCTGCAGCCCATGGTCGAGCAGCGCATCCTCCTCGGCAAAGACCTCGCCGTGCTCTACGGCGCGGTGCAGGAGTTCGTCGTGGCCGAGGCTGACGGCGAGCTGATCGGATGCGGTGCGCTGCACGTGTTCTGGGAGGACCTCGGCGAGGTGCGCACTCTCATGGTCCGCGCGGACTGGCTGCACCACGGAGTCGGCGGCGCGATCGTGGGTGCGCTCGAGGAGCAGGCACGCGAACTCGGTCTCAGCCGACTGTTCTGCCTGACTTTCGAGGTCGAGTTCTTCGGTCGCCGTGGCTACACGACCATCGGCGAGCAGGTCGTCGACTCCGACGTGTACTCGCAGCTCCTGCGCAGCGGCGACGCGGGTGTCGAGGAGTTCCTCGATCTCGCGCACGTCAAGCCGAACACGCTCGGCAACACCAGGATGCTGAAGAGCCTCAACTAACCTGAACTAATGCCCCGCCACTCCGCCGCCGTCTATCGTCGCCGGCGGTTGGCGACCCTCATCGTGGGGATCCTGTTCGTCGCGGTCATCGGCGTCGCAGTATGGCTGCTCATGGCGCGCCCGTGGGCGAGTGCTGCCGAGGCGACGCCCTCGCCGAGCGCGTCCGCGGCTGAGTCGCCGAAGCCGCAGGCGACCGATGCCACCGCAGCCGAGTCGCCCGCTGCCGAGTCGCCGTCTCCCGATCCGTCGACGGAGGAGACGCCGGGGATCGTCGCGTGCGAGGCGAAGGATGTCGAGGTGGCGGCGGTCACGGATGCCGACTCGTACGACCCCGGAGTCCTGCCGCAGCTGTCGATCTCGCTGACCAACCGCGGCTCCACCGACTGCGCGATCGACGTGGGCTCGACGACCCAGAGGCTCACGGTGTCGAGCGGAACCGATGTCTGGTGGACGTCGACCGACTGTCAGGAGAATCCGAGCAGCATGGTCGCCACGCTCACGGCGGGCGCGACAGTGACGAGCAAGGTCCCGGTGGTCTGGGATCGCACGCGGTCGAGCGTCGAGACCTGCGCGGAGGAGAATCGGCCGCGCGCGCCCGGGGGCGGAGCGTCCTATCACGTCGCCGTCGAGATCGGCGGGTTCAAGGGCACGACCACCAAGCAGATCCTTCTGTACTGAGTGGGCTGGCCGAAGGTCTCGAATACCGTGCTGCACTCAGTTTCGGGTGACACTGCTCATTCTTTGGGATACCATTGAAGTGACCCTCGCAGACTTGCGGCGCATGCCATCCCCAGTGGCGTCGAGCACAGCGTCCCCAGCGCTTCGACATGCCGCCCGAGGGTCCGAGGGCCCTCTCGAGTACCCCAGTCCCCAATGGATGACTCGAGAGGGCCCCTTTTCATTTCGGCTCCCGTCACGGGGCCCGCGTCCGCATCGGCATCCGCGTCCGCTGCGGCATCCGCTGTCCGCGTCCGCATCCGCATCCGCTGAATATGCTGGATGCATGGCAGCCAAGAAGTCGAAATCCGCGAAGAGCAAGCCCGCACCCGAGGATTTCCGGTCGGATGCCCTCGCTCACGCGCTGGAGAAACAGGACATCGCTGCGGTCGCGCTGGCCCTGCGTCACGGCACCACAGTAGTGCCGCTCGTGAAGCCGGGAGCCCGCGACAACCCGCTCGACAGCGGCGAGGTCTGGACCTATCGCGACCCGAAGTCGGGCGATCTGGCGCTGCTGCTGTTCAGCGACGCCAAGAACAAGCCCGCCAACCTGCCGCCCGGCGTCGGCATCTACACCGCTGACTGGTTGCGCACGTTCCTCGCCGCGCATCCCATCACGACCGTGTTCCTCGACATCGCGGGTCCGCACCCGATGCAGGCCTCGCCGGAGGAGCTGCTCAAAGCGCTCGACGCCTGAGGCGTCCGGCGCGTTCGCTTGCTCGTGCGACCGGTGCAGGCCTCCACGGCCCGTGCGGGGCCACTTTCGCATCGGATGCGAGCGTTTCGGGTGTGTTCTTGGCCCCGGCTGGGTTGTGGAAGCGGTCCGCAATCGCTGCGAGGTCGATGAGGGGCCACTTTGGCATCCCCATCGCCCGATTCAGATGCGGAAGTGACCCCGCTGGGCGGTGCGGATGTGGAAGTGACCCCGCTGGGCGCTGCTGCGTGGAAGTGACCGCGCTTAGCGCTGCTGCGTGGAAGTGACCCCGCCTGGCGCTGCTGCGCGGAAGTGACCGCGCTGGACGGGGCTGCGTGGAAGCGATTCCGCTGGACGGTGCGGATGCGGAAGGGGCCCCGCTGGGCGGTGCGCGAAGCGTGCGAGGTCAGAAGTGCATCGGAGGCGAGCGTTTCGGGTGCGCTATCCACCCCGGGCGACCGGGGCACCGCGTGCTCAGAACGGCGGGATGTCTGCTTCGCTGCGCCGGGTGGTGTTGCGGGCGCGCACGTCGTTCAATGCCGCGCGCAGGGTCTTCGAGCGGTCGTCGACCACCTGGTCGTAGCCGAGTCGCGAGGCCTCCGACCGACGCTGCGCCGACTGGGTGACGGGGCGGATCTCGCCCGCCAGGCTGAGCTCTCCGACGGCGGCGACCGTGCGAGGAACGGAGATCTGCTGGATGGACCCTGCCACGGCGATCGCGATCGCCAGGTCGGCGGCCGGTTCGGTGAAGCGCACCCCGCCGACGGTCGAGACGTAGACGTCGAGGTTGCTGGTCTTAATGTGTGCTCGTCGCTCGAGGATGGCGAGCACCATGGCCACGCGCGACGAGTCGAGCCCGTGCACGACGCGACGGGGGTTGGGTGCCGTCGTGTTGATCGTGAGCGCCTGCACCTCGACGGGCAGTGCGCGGCGGCCTTCGAGCGAGATGGCGACGCATGTGCCCGGTTCGGTCGCGCCCTGCGAGAGGAAGAGGCCAGAGGGATCGGGAACTTCGGAGATGCCCGCACCCGTCATCTCGAAGCATCCGACCTCATCGGTGGGCCCGAATCGGTTCTTCAGCGCGCGGATGAAGCGCAGTGACGTCTGTCGGTCGCCCTCGAAGTGGCAGACGACATCGACCAGGTGCTCGAGCACACGGGGGCCGGCGACAGTGCCGTCCTTCGTGACGTGGCCGACGAGGATGATGGGCAGGCTGCGGTCTTTCGCGACCCGGATCAGAGTCGCCGCCACCTCTCGCACCTGACTCGGCTGACCGGCCGCGCCGTCGATGAGCGACGACGACACCGTCTGCACCGAGTCCACGATGACCAGTTGCGGGGCAACCTCGTCGATGTGACCGAGGATCGTCGCGAGATCGGTCTCGCTCGCCAGGTAGAGCTCGTCATGCAGCGCCCCGGTGCGCTCGGCGCGCAGGCGCACCTGCGCTGGCGACTCCTCGGCGCTCGCGTAGAGCACGCGGCGCCCCGAGCGTGCGGCCTGCGCAGCGACCTCGAGCAGCAGCGTCGACTTGCCGACACCCGGTTCGCCGCTCAGCAGGATCGCGGCGCCGGGCACGATTCCGCCGCCGAGCACGCGGTCGAACTCGCCGACGCCGCTCGTGCGACGAGGAGCGTCTTCGGTGGTGATCTGCGTGATCGGTCGCGCGGCCTTCGCCGCGGTGGGAGCGAGAGCGGTGATGCGGCTCAGGATGCCGGTCTGCGCACCCTGTTCCTGCACAGTGCCCCACTGCTGGCACTCGGCGCAGCGACCCACCCACTTCGCGGTCGTCCACCCGCACTCGGTGCAGACGTACGCGGGAGGAGCGGGTTTGCGGGTGGCCATGCAGCCAGGCTATCGCCGGTATCCGACATCCCTATCGCCTAGGGCATTATTCACGGCCGAACCCCTCGATGTCGCGCAGCGGCCACGGAATACTGGAGTCATGGCCAACGGCGGGCCCGTCTGCGGGCCGATCTCGACCTTCTCGCGAGTGCGGATCCTGCACGCGCTGTTCGAGGGTGGCACGGGGGAGAAGGTCACGCGGGAGACAGGCACCGGGCAGAACGTCACCGCGCGGACGCGCGCGGCGCTCACCATCGGGGAGCTCTGCGAGGCCACAGGGCTGCACCCCAATACGGTGCGCGAGCACCTGCAGCGTCTGATCGAGGGCGGCTACGTCATCCAGGCCAGCGAGCACCGCACCACCCGCGGCCGCCCGCGCACTCTGTACACGGCGGCCACCGGTGCCGCCCATGCCTCCAGCCCCATCGCCCGCGACAAGGCGAAGGCGGCGGCCGTCCGCGGCGATCTGCTGCGTCGAGTTCTCCCTGCCTCGGCATCCGCTCTCGGTCGGGACGCGACCTATCAGCTGGATGCCCTGATCGAACACTTGGAGGAGAGCGGCTTCGAGCCCGTCGTCGATGACGAGCAGCTCACCGTCGATCTCAGCCCGTGCCCGCACGCCGCGGGTCGCGCCGAAGACCGTCCGATGCTGTGCTCCGTGCACCTCGGCCTCATGCAGGGGGTGCTCACCGAAGCCGGTGGGCCGCTCGCCGCTGAGGCCGTGCGCACCTCCGCCCTGCCGGCGGACTGCGCTGTGCCTGCGGACTGCGTGGTGCAGCTGCGCCTGACGGAGATGACCGCCGCCTAGGCGAGCATCTGTCTTGTTCACGGTCGGCGGCCCATCGGGGGCGGCGGACCCGTCATCAGCGTGGCCCAAGGGTACGGAAGAAGGAGTGGCTCATGGAATGGCTAGACCCGCTGGTCCTGTCTCGATGGCAGTTCGGTCTCACGACCGTCTACCACTACCTGTTCGTGCCGCTGACGATCGGCATGGCGCTCGTCGCGGCGATCTTCCAGACTGCGTGGGTGCGCACCGGCAAGGTGCAGTACCTGCACCTCACCCGCTTCTTCGGCAAGATCTTCCTGATCAACTTCGCCATGGGCGTCGTGACCGGCATCGTGCAGGAGTTCCAGTTCGGCATGAACTGGTCGGACTACTCGCGCTTCGTCGGCGACGTGTTCGGAGCGCCGCTGGCCTTCGAGGGGCTGCTCGCGTTCTTCTTCGAGGCGACGTTCATCGGCCTGTGGATCTTCGGCTGGGACAAGCTCCCGCAGAAGCTGCACCTCGCCACGATCTGGTGCGTCTCGATCGGCA
>JAESFY010000192.1_pt1 | contig 22907 bp, 21 predicted proteins | sample 9266201 | NCBI WGS metagenome assembly JAESFY01 (sample SAMN14515071, study PRJNA621656) | algae metagenome | isolation source: Nodosilinea sp. WJT8-NPBG4 and co-occurring heterotrophs from soil, lower... | place: USA: Pinto Basin, Colorado Desert, California | collected 2006-05-27 | reverse complement strand
CGCGAACGCGTTCATGCAGAATCCGGTCGGCTACGTCTTCAACCCCGAGACCAACCGCGCCGAGCTCACCGACATATGGGCGCTGCTGACGAACCCGGTCGCGCTCGCCGCCTTCCCGCATACGATCTTCGGTGCGCTGATGTTCGCCGCCGGCGTCGTGATCTCGGTCTCGGCCTGGCACCTCGCACGCGGTCAGCACTTCGACACCATGCGCATCTCTCTGAAGTTCGGGCTGTGGGCGATGATCTTCTCGACCGCAGGCGTCGTGCTCACCGGTGACCAGCTGGGCCTGGCGATGTACGCCGCACAGCCCATGAAGATGGCCGCGGCCGAAGCGACGTTCAACACGGTGTGCGGGCCGGATGCCTCCTTCAGCCTGTTCACCCTCGGCACCCCCGACGGCAGCTCCGAGCTGTTCTCCATCCGTGTTCCGTACCTGCTGTCGCTGCTGTCGACCCACACGTTCGACGCCTGTGTGCACGGCATCAACGACCTCAACGCCGAGTACGCCACGACCTTCGCCGACACCGGCCTCACCGAGTTCGCCCCGATCCTGTGGGTCACGTACTGGGCGTTCCGCTGGATGATCGGCCTCGGCATGGCCGCCGCCCTCGTCGCCGTCGTCGGCCTCTGGGTCACCCGCAAGGGAGCCAAGAACCCGCCGGCGCCGTGGATGTGGAAGCTCTCGATCTGGTCGTTCCCGCTCGCCCTCGTCGCCAACATCATGGGCTGGGTCTTCACCGAGATGGGCAGGCAGCCCTGGATCGTGTTCGGTCTGATGACCACTCAGGACGGGGTCTCGCCGGGGGTGAGCGGAGTCGAGGTGCTCATCTCGCTGATCGCCTTCACCGCGATCTACGCCGCGCTCGCCGTGGTCGAGATCCGACTCATCATCCGCGCGGCCCAGAAGGGCCCTGACACCGAAGAGCAGCCCCACGAGGAGACGGCCCAGCTGCCGTCCGTCGTCTACTGAGAAAGGGATCAGTCATGGAATACATGTGGTTCTGGATCGTCGCCTTCCTCTTCGTCGGCTACTTCGTGCTCGACGGATTCGACTTCGGCGTGGGCATGTCGCTGCCGTTCCTCGGCAAGAACGACGTCTCGCGTCGCCAGGTCATCAACACGATCGGTCCGATCTGGGATCTCAACGAGACCTGGGTGATCGTCGCCGGTGCCTGCCTGTTCGCCTCGTTCCCCGAGTGGTACGCGACGCTGTTCAGCGGTTTCTACCTGCCGCTGCTGCTGATCCTGCTCGCACTGATCCTGCGCGGGGTGTCGTTCGAGTACCGGCACCAGCGCGAGGGGGCGCAGTGGAAGCGCAGGTTCGACCGGATGATCGTGATCGGCTCGGCCGTGCCCGCACTGTTCTGGGGCGTCGCCTTCGGCAACATCGTGCAGGGGGTGGCGATCGATGAGAACCACATCTACGTCGGCGGCTTCTTCGCGCTGCTGAATCCCTACGCGCTGCTGGTGGGCGTCACGACGCTGCTGCTGTTCTTCCTGCACGGCGTGCTCTTCGTCTCGCTCAAGACCGACGGTCAGGTGCATGCCGATGCCCGCCGCCTGGTGAAACTCGCCGCGGGGCCGACCGTGCTCGCCGCCGCAGGCACCGTGCTCTGGACCATCGGCATCGCCTGGGGCCGCGACGCTCCGCTGCTGCTGATGGTCGTCGGATGCGGACTCGTCGCAGCACTCGCTCTCGTGGCTTCGGTGCTCTTCTCGATGCGCGGGCGTGACGGGCGGGCGTTCACGGCGGGCGCTGTGACCGTGGCATCCGCTGTCGTGATGCTGTTCGCGGCGCTGTTCCCCTACGTGATGCCGTCGACGATCGACCCGGCCTTCAGTCTCACGATCGAGAACGCGTCGAGCACGCCGTATACGCTGACGATCATGAGCTGGACCGCCCTGATCGCGCTGCCGCTCGTGCTGGCGTACCAGACGTGGACCTACTGGATCTTCCGCAAGCGGGTCACCCGCAGCTCGATCGAAGGGGCTCCGGCGCACGCGTGAGTTGCCCCGAATCGCACACCTCGCCCCGGCCTGCACACCTTTTCACCGAATCGGTGTGCTGTCCGGGGCATCGTGTGCGTCTTGACGCTGAGAGGGTGCGGCGGTGAAGCCGGTCGACATCCGCCTGCTGCGATATGCGCGTGCGGCGCGCGGGTTCCTGCTGCTGTCCGGAATGATCGGCGTCCTCCAGACCGCTGTGACGATCGCATTCGCGTGGATGCTGACCGACGCCGTCACCGGCGCGCTCGCCGCGCGCGATGTCACCGCATCGCTGCTGTGGCTGCTCGGGCTGGCGGCGTTGCGCGGCGTACTGATCGCCGCCTCGGATGCCGCCGGAACCCGGGCTGCGGCGAAGACGGGGATGCAGCTGCGCGCCGCCCTGATCGCCGCGGTCGGCCGCCTCGGGCCGGGCTGGCTCGCGCAGCGGAATCAGGTCGGCCTCGCTGTGACGGCGGGGCACGGCCTCGAGGCGCTCGACGCGTACTTCGCCCGATACATCCCGCAGCTGGTGCTCACGGCCATCGCGACGCCGGTGCTGGTCGCGGTCATGTGGTGGCAGGACTGGCCGAGTGGGCTGACCGCGCTGATCACTCTGCCGCTGATCCCGCTCTTCCTGATCCTCATCGGCATCGCGACGCGCACGGTGCAGCGCACGCAATGGCAGACGCTGCAGCGGCTCGCCGCGCGGTTCGCCGACACCGTGCAGGGGCTCTCGACGCTGCGTCTGTTCGGGCGCGAGCGCCGTGCCGCCGCACAGATCGAGCACACGGCCGACGAGTACCGCCGCGAGACCATGAAGGTGCTGCGGTTCTCATTCCTGTCGGGCTTCGCGATGGAGCTGCTGGCGTCCCTTGCCGTGGCGCTGATCGCCGTGGCGGTCGGGTTCCGGCTGCTGTCGGGCGACCTGTCGCTCGAGGTCGGATTGTTCGTGCTGCTGCTCGCCCCCGAGGCGTTCCTGCCGATCCGTCAGGTCGGGGTGCAATTCCATGCCGCTTCCGAAGGGGTTGCGGCGACGGAAGACGTGTTCGAGGTGCTGGATCTGGCGGGGGCTCGGGCGGTCTCGATCCATAACTCCGGAGATCGGGGCACGGATGTGCCGGATCCTGCCGCTCCAGTCGCTGTGGGCGGTGGATCTCCGGAGTTGTGGAGCACGAACCCCCGAGACCTCGTCGTCTCCGACCTGCGGGTGCGCGATCTGCCGTCCGTGAGCTTCACGGCAGAGCCCGGAACCATCACCCTGATCGAAGGGCCGAGCGGTGCGGGCAAGTCGAGTCTGCTCGCGGCGCTGCGCGGTGCGGTCGAGTTCGAGGGGTCCGCGACGGTCGGCGGCGCTGAGGTGCGAGAGTTGGCGCCGTCGGACTGGCTGGCCTGGAGCGGACAGCGGCCGCAGCTGAGCCGCGGCACGATCGCCGCGAACGTGGCGCTCGGTGACGACGCGCCGGACCTCGTCGGCATCCGCCGTGCGCTCGACGACGCGTGTGCACAGGAGCTGGACCCGACGCTCGAACTCGGAGTGCAGGGGAGCGGGGTGTCGGGCGGCCAGGCGCAGCGCGTCGCGGTCGCGCGGGCGTTGTATCGGCACGCCGCTCGCCCCGACGTCGTGCTGGCGCTCGACGAGCCCTCCAGCGCCCTCGACCCCGACACTGAAGAGCGGCTCTGGGTCTCGCTCCGCGAGCGAGCGGATGCCGGCGCCACGATCCTCCTCGTCTCCCACCGCCGATCGGCGCGGGACATCGCCGATCAGATCGTCGAGCTGGGGGTGAGCGTATGAGCACGGATTCCTTGCGCATCCGCGGCATCCTCCGCCTTGCGCAGCCACCGCTGCGGCGCTTTCTCCCGGGCCTGATCTGGGGTTTCCTGTCGGCCGGAGCGGCTGTGAGCCTGCTCGCCGTGAGTGGCTGGCTGATCGTCAGCGCGTCGATCGTCGACTCGCTCGTGCCGCTGTCGATCGCGGTGGTGGGCGTGCGATTCTTCGCGGTGTCGCGGGCAGTGACACGGTATCTCGAACGCCTCAGCGGGCACGATGCGGCGCTGCGCCAGCTCGCGTCTACGCGCGCCGACATGGTGCGGCGGCTGACTCCGCTGTCGCCCGCTGGGCTCGGACGCACCGACCACGGGCGGGTGCTGTCGGCCCTGGTCGACGACGTCGAGAACCTGCAGAACCTCCCGCTGCGGGTGGTGCAGCCGCTCGCGGTGTCGGGGCTCGTCGCTCTCGGCGCGGTGGGGTTCCTCGCGTTCGTATCGGTGCCGGCGGCACTCACCCTCGCGGCCTGTCTCGTGATCGCTGCCGCCGCGGCCATCGGTCTCGGTTGGCTCTTCGGCTCGCGGGCCGAGGCGGCGGTGTCGCGTCGCCGCGGTGACCTGTCCGCCGCGCTCACCGACTACTTCGGCTCACTCGATGTGCTGCTCGCTTTCGGGGCCGAGCTGCAGGCCCGCGAGCGGGTGCGGCAAGCGGATGCCGAACTGCGCCGTGCGGTCGGCACCGCGTCGTTGGCGCAGGCGATCGCGGCGGGCGTGGTGTCGGCGGTGGCGGGCGCCGCTTCGGTGTGGGCGCTGGCAGTCGCCGCTCCGGGCCTTCATACAGGGGCGATCGACGGCCCCTGGCTCGCGGTCGCCGTGCTCGTGCCGATGGTCGTGTTCGAGGTGTTCGGCGCGGTGCCGGTCGCCGCAGCATCCTGGCGCAGCGTGCGGTCGAGCGCCGAGCGGATCGTCGACGTGCTGCCCTCCGAGGTGCCAGCCGAGCTGCGGTCGGACGAGGGTGAGGACGCCGAGATGGTCGGCGTTCCGACTCTGCGACTGCGTGACGTGCGGGCGTGGTGGCCAGGCGGGACGCCCGCGTTGCGCGGAGTCGACCTCGACCTGCGTCCGGGGGAGCGCGTGCTCGTGGCGGGCCCGAGCGGGGCAGGAAAGAGCTCGCTGGCCGCGGCGCTCGTCGGATTCCTTCGGGTCGAGGGCGAGAATTCCGTCGGAGGCATGGATGCGGCGGCTCTCGCCGGCCCCGCACTGCGCCGCACGATCGGACTGTGCGAGCAGAGCCCGCAGCTGTTCGATGAGGACATCCGACAGAACCTGCTGTTCGCCCGCGACTCGGCGACCGACGACGAGCTGCTCGCAGTGCTCGACCGGGTGGGTCTCGGATCGTGGGTGCGCGAGCGCGGTGGTCTGGACGCGCGGGTCGGCGACCGCGGCGGGCTCGTGTCGGGCGGTCAGGCGCAGCGGATCGCCCTGGCCCGTGCGCTGCTGAGGGGCTTCCCCGTGCTCGTGCTCGACGAGCCGACGGCCGGGGTCGACGCCGATGCATCCGACGCTCTGCTGCGCGACCTGTTGCAGGCGGCGGGGGAGCAGTCCGTGCTGCTGATCTCACACGTCGCACCGCCCGGGGGGACCGTCGATCGGGTCGTCAGGCTCGAAGACGGGCGCACCGTCTCGGGGTAGACCGGAGGCGGTCCAGTCATCGGGCTCGTTTTTGCCACGGGCGGTCGCCCGGGCGCGGTTTCGGATGCCGGGGGGCGCCGCGCGGCGGCATCCGTCAATCCGCCCGGAGTGTCGGGTCGGGGCTCCGAAGTTGTGCCCGGTGGCGGAGTGGGCGGCGGAGGGGCAGGAGCGGGGCGGCAGGGGAGGCGCAGTGTGGGCGGCGGAGAGGCGGGACTGACAGGTCAGACGCTGAGGTCGGCGCGCGGCTCCATCGCGATGCCCTGCGCCTCGAAGACGCGACGGCGCTCTTCGATGCGTCGGTGCGGGTCGACCTGAGCGTCGTCGACGAGCTGGGGGTCGAGGTCGACGGTCGCGGGGCGCGGATCGCCGTGGTTGGCCTCGATGTAGGCATCGAGCTCGGGTCCAGACGTCCATGATGTGATCAGGGCGTAGCGCGGGGTCGTGCCGCGGTGCCAGACCGCATGCCAGAAGCGCTGTGTGTCGACGATGATGCGCGATCCCTGGCGCAGCGGCAGACGGATCTCGGTTGCCGGGTCGAAGCGGTCGGAGCGCAGGAGCAGCAGCGAGTCGGTGTCGTCGGAGAGGTTGTAGTAGCCGCGTACGACCCAGCCGGTGCCGTCTTCGTTGAGGCGGTTGTTGTCGTCCTGGTGCAGGTTGTAGACGGCATCCGCGTATTCGTTCGGCTGCAGCTCGATGACACGGCAGCGGCCGACTCCCGCGCCGGGCTCGAGGGCTCGGCGCTGCAACGTGGGAGCGATCGCGACCTGCGACTCGATCCACACGCCGTCCTTGTCGGTGCGGGGCGGCGTCTGGTTCCAGAACCCGTTGCACTCGATCTCGCCGGCATAGCTCGCGAGCGGGGCGAAGCGGGTGACGCCCGACGAACGCCAGCCGATGTACTCGAGGTCGAGCCACTCGGCGGGGTCGGATGCCTGGTCGTGGTCGTCGAGCACCACGTATCCGGTCTCTGCCAGCGCCTCTGATGTGATGAAGCCCATTGCGTCCCCTCCGTGCCTCGACTCCGCGGCCCATCCGCGACGGGTGCCTTAGGCCATCCTAACCAGGGGCGTCGATGGTCGCCGGGGGAGCAGCCGGGCAAAACCGCGCGCCGATACTCTGGGTGGATGACTCAGCCGCAGGGCGCCCTCCTCGTGGGCAGCGTGAACTTCGACGATGCCGAGACCACGATCCGCACAGCCGCCGAGGTGCTCGGCCCGCGGCTGCGGCGCATCCCCGACGGCGAGGTGGGCAAGCGGTTCCACTGGATCATGTTCCAGCCGGACGTGCTCGGCGAGGCGGTCGGCATCGAACGCATCGGCGACGAGCCGATCCCGTTCAAGGCAGGGATCGACGCCCGCCCGCTCCGCATCGCGGACGGGGTGGATGCGGCCAGCATCCAGCTTCCGCCGCTGGGATACGCGGATGCTGCGATCGAGTCGTACGCGATCTTCCGCCGCTTGCGCGACGAGGGTGTCGTGCCGGCAGGGACGCGCTTCCAGGTCTCGCTGCCGACGACCGTCGCCGTGGTGTCGTCGTTCTTCTTCGGTGATGACCGCGCCGCCATCGATCCCGTCTACACCGCCGCGCTGCTGCGCGAGGTGGATGGCATGCTCGCCGCGATTCCGCACGACGATCTCGCGATCCAGTGGGACGTCGCGAGCGAGATGGGTGTCATCGAAGCCGCGCCCGCCTTCGGTCGGGTCATGGACGTCTGGTGGGAGGGTGACCCGTTCCCCGGTCTCGTCGAACGACTGGCCGCGTTCATCGATGCCGTGCCCGCAGGCGTCGAGGTCGGCGTGCACCTCTGCTACGGCGACGTCGCCGAGAAGCACTTCTTCGAGCCGACGGATGCCGCCAACCTCGTCCGCTACGCGAACGCCGTGACGGCGGCATCCGCTCGGGAGCTCACCTGGCTGCACCTGCCCGTGCCGATCGACCGCGACGACGAGGCGTACTTCGCTCCGCTCGCCGAGCTCGAGTACGACGGCGAGCTGTACCTCGGGCTCGTGCACCGCGAAGACGGTGCCGAGGGGGCGCGTCGCCGCGTGACAGCGGCGCAGAAGTTCGCGTCGAGGTTCGGAGTCGCGACGGAATGCGGCATCGGACGTGCACCCGAGGGGACGACTGAGGGCATCCTGCGGACGCACACCGAGGTCGCGTCTGGATGGTGACGCTGTCGGTGCCGGCTCGATTCGCGCCGTGGCGCGGGTTGTCGTAAGCTAGTCCGCGGTGACGTGTCCGAGCGGCCGAAGGTGCAACTCTCGAAAAGTTGTGTAGGGTAACCCCCTACCGTGGGTTCAAATCCCACCGTCACCGCCATGGAAGCCCCCGAGAAATCGGGGGTTTTTCCGTATCAGGGTGGGGCGTGGTGCATCGGTGGTGCATATTTCGAGATGGCCAGAGCACCGCGGCAGGGGGCGCTGTGCGAAAGTCGATGTTGCCGGTCTGTCAGTATGGCGTCATGTCCGGCACACACAAGCTCGCCCCTGTACTTGCCGCACTCGCCGTGACGGCTGCCGCACTTGCCGGGTGCACCGCCACAGCACCAGCGGCAGATCCGACGCCCACGGCATCTGCTTCCACGGCTGTCGCTGAGCCGGCTGCCGAGGCTTCGCCGACTCCGGAATCGACCGAGCCGGAAGCCTGCTCCCGCATGTCGGAGGTCTATGGAGACGGCGGCGGTCTGTATTGGGAACGGCAAGGGACTCTCCGGGATCTAGGCCCACGCGAGTTCGCGCAGGGTTAGGTGACAGTCGATGAGGACGGCACTCCCGTGACCTATACCGTTGAACCTGGCGACGTCGAGGCTGTGATCGCTGAACGGCTCTGCGCGTGGCCTACCCTCGGCGAGATGAACCACGTGCGCGTGATCCAGCCCAGGCAGGTGCTCTGGCTCACCCCCAACCCCGACCTCCCCTGGGTGCCGTACTACAGTCCTCATGACGCGCCTGCGGGGTTCCAGCAGATTCCGTATCAGCAGGCCATCGAGTCCGCGGGTAGGGCAGTTGACGCCGGTGATGTGGACACCGTGCGGGCGATCTGGAACGACACCCTCAAGGGCATGTTCGTGAACCAGGAGACCATCGACGCTGTCCAAGAGGTGGTCGACTCCGGCGACCTCGACGCTCTTCGCCAGCTCTTCTCCTGACCCGGACTACGGTGCGCTTCGGACGGCTAGGCGTTGGGCTGGCACGCCGTCCCGTGCCAATATGGGGCCGTGCGGATCGTCGGCAGCGCCTTCCTGGCCATCGCAGCGACGCTCATCGGACTCTTCGGCAATCTCATGCTCGGCGCAGCTGGCCTCAGCTTGGCGGGCCCCGGCCTCACGGTCATCGAGTACTCCGATTCGGATGATACTGAGCGGGCGATCGGTATCGGGATGGGCGTCATCGCGCTTGTGTTCTGGCTCGTGCTGCTGCCGTCTGCCGTGCTTGTGGGCTTGCGCGGCAGCCGCCCGACGCGCGAGCGGCGTGCCACGGTATGGATCATCGCCGGACTGAGCACGGCCCTCGTGTTGGGGATGCTGATCGCGGTGCTGGCCACGCCGCCTCCCTTCAGCTAGCACCCGCTCCCGGGGTGGAACCGCGCTTAGTCCGACTCGGCGGCCCCCATGGCGGCGATCGCTCGCGCGGATGAACTCGCTGCGGGACAGCCAGCTCTGCGAGCATGTACAGAACACGCGACGCGGACGCGAGCGCCGGCGGAGCCTACGTCGGCGGGCGGCGAGCGGATATCGGCGTAGACGAAGGAGTTGGCATGCCGGATGACCGACTGGTAGTTCACTGTGCGAACACGCACCTTTACCGCGGGGCGAAGCTCTCAGTGAGCATCGCCGCGGACGAGCTCGGCGCAACCCCGCGAGGTCTGCACCTGGAGTTCCGCGATGGGGTGGTGGTGGATGCCGAGCTGCTGCAAGACGACCGCGGCGATCTCGCAGTCGACGTTCCGGCGTACCGCACGGGTTCCGGAACAGATATCCCGGCGAAGCTGTGGCGGGCGTCGGCGGTCGAGCATCCGGACGGCGCCGCACTGCTCATCGGTGGCATGGTCTGACGCGAAGGCGCAGTGGTGCCCTGAAACCTCGCCATGAACGTCACCTTCAGCGTAGGAGCCACCCGGAATGTCCACGCCAGCGGTCTGCCGCACCGCGCTGCATTCAGCTGGCGAGTTCGTCGATCCAGCTCGATCGCATCCGCAGGGCGCGTTCTGTGCTGCCGACCACAGCGGCTAGACCGATGGCGAGGTTGGCTTGGAGGGGCAGCTGGGTGGGTGATGAAACGCTCCGCCTCGCCGTGCATGCCGTGACGACGGCATGGAGCCCGGCATGAACCGTCTCCTCATTCGATGGTTGAGGCGACACGGTCTTACAGGCAGGATGGCGGCATGTCTCTATCCGAACACCCGGTGAGGGCGTCGATCGGCGTCACCGATATCGCGCGAGCCGCGGCCTTCTACGAGGGGGTACTGGGCCTCGCCGTTGAACGGACCATCCCGAGTGCCGACATAGAAGCGGGTGCGCGGGTTTACGCAGGCGGGCAGGGGACGATGCTCAATGTGTTCGAGACACCCACCGCGGGTTCGACGCGCTCGACGGTCGCTACCTGGTACGTCGACGACCTCGACGCGGTCGTCGCAGAGCTGACGGCGGCCGGCGCTGAGTTCGTCCACTACGAGGGTTTCGGTCAGGACGCGCGCGGCATAGGCCCCCGGGCCGGCGGCGGACGCATCGCGTGGGTCGAGGATCCGGACGGGAACACGCTCGCAATCGAAGCGGACAGTTGAGTCCGGGCCCCGGGTCCCGCCCCATTTCTGCGCCCATCAACCGGGAGGATCGCGCGAAACAGGCCGTTTCGCCGACTTGTGCGGTACCCTTCGCTCGGTAGCCCCCGTCTGGGGGTCGGTCCCTTCGGTCAACGCGTCGAGGCTTCATGCCTAATGCACAGTAACCGGAGAGGCCACCATGGCTATCACACGATCACGAACCAAGAGGCGCACCGTCATCGCTCTCGCGTCCGTCCTCACGCTCGCGGGCGCAGCAGCAGCGTTCGCCTACTGGACTTCTACCGGATCGGGCGAGGGGGAGGCGACGACCGGCGAGAGCGTGGCTTTCGAGATCACCAGCGATCCCGCGGTCGGGACGATTGCTCCTGGCAGTGCTGGTCAGACGGTGGATTTCACCGTCAGCAACCCGGGTGAGGGAACTCAGTATCTGGAAGGCGTGACGGTCGCGCTTGCGGAGGCCGATGGCACGCCCTGGGACCCAACCGGTGAGTGTCTGATCGCGGACTACACCGCCACGGTCAGCACGGCGCCGCCGGTAGGTGACGTCCTCGCCGGCGGTTCGGTCGACGGCGTGGCCACGGTGACGTTGGTCAACACGGCAGTGAATCAGGACGACTGTCAGGGCCAGACCGTGCCGTTGTACTTCACCGCTTTCTGAGTCGTCGAGAGCGTCTCGCGTGTGCTGCGTCACGCGGCACACGACGAGCGTTCTCGCATTCGAGGCGATGAGACGTCGCTTTGCGCAACCACCAGAATCGTGTTCTGACCATGAGTGCACCCGACGGCCCCCTGCGGGCCCGGATCCGCTACTGCGCGGTCCCGTCGCTTGTTGCGCTCGTCGCCCTGTTCTCCGTCATGATCGCAGGGGTTCCCCCCGCGTCGGCATACTGGACGGCGGACGGGTCCGCGGCTGCGCACGCATCCACGTCCACACTCGCCGCGCCAGCGAACATCGGTGTTCCTGAGACAGCAACCGCAGACGTTCCGGTCTCCTGGAGCGCTGGAATCGGCGGCGTGGAACCAGAGGGCTATTACGTCACTCGGACATCCAGTTCAACGACGGTCGCCGCCTGCGCGAGCAGTCCATCCTCTCTGATCGCGACAAGCGCATGCACGGACTTATCCGTTCCGGATGGCGAGTACACGTACATTGTCACGGCCGTCTACGCGTCGTGGACCGCTCCGAGCGTGAGCAGCTCGGCTGTGACGGTCGTGAACCCGTCACACATTCTCGGTGCAGCAGAAAGCTTCTCGGTGTTATCGGGCACTGCCGTCGTCAGTACAGGAGTGAGCTCGGTCAGCGGTGATCTCGGAGTGAGCCCGGGAGGCTCGATCACCGGCTTCCCTCCGGGAAATGTAGGCGGCGACATCCACGCTGGCGATGCACTGGCAGGACAGGCCGGCACCGCGGTCAGAGACGTCTATGACGAGCTGTCAGATCTGGCTCGCACGACGGGAACGGACGTCACGGGCAACATGGGCGGCCGGACCTTCACTGCTGGTGTCTATCGGTCCGTCCCCGCCCTCGCCCTGACGGGCACCGTCATCCTCGACGCGGAGGGTGATCCCGAAGCGGTCTTCATCTTCCACACCGACGCGGCGTTCAACACGGCAGCGGCCAGTGTCGTCACCCTCGCCAATGGCGCCATCGGGTCGAACGTCTACTGGGTGGTGGCCGGCGCGGCAGGCACGGGCGCGAACTCGTTCCTGTCCGGCACCATCGTCGCGAACGGCGCAATCACTCTCGGCGCCAGCACACAACTCATCGGACGCGCCCTCTCTCTCGATGCAGTCACCATGGATGCCGCCACGATCCGCTTCACGAACGCGCTTCCGCCCACGCTCAGCATCGGCAGCGCCGCGGTCACCAAAGACACCACGCCGACGATCAGCGGGACAACCAGCGCACCGGCGTCCAGCCCGATCACCGTCACCGTGGCCGGCCAGGCTCTGCAGACAGCGGCCGGGGCCCAAGGTGCCTGGTCGGTGACGACTGCGGCGTTGTCGGCGGGAGTCCACACCATCGTCGCGAAGGTCCGTGATCCCGCCGGCAATGGCAGTTCCGCAACACAGGCACTGACCGTCGAGATCAACCCGTCGCCCCTGGAGCTGGGCGCTTCGGCAACGTTCTCCGCCCTCGCCGGCACCAGCGTCGTCAGCACCGGGGCCACGACGTTGAGCGGCGCGATCGGTGTGAGCCCCGGCACCACTCTCACCGGCTTCCCTCCCGGCGTCTACGCCGGCGCGCGGCACGTCGGCGACGTGGCCGCCGCCACTGCGCAGAGCGACCTCTTGGCCGCCATCGAGGATGCCCTGACGCGAGAACCGCACACTCGGATCGCCGGCAACCTCGGAGGGCAGACCTTTCACGTCGGTGTTCACCGCACAGCCACGGCCACCGCGCTCGCCCTCACCGGCACCGTCACCCTCGACGCCGAGGGCAACCCAGACGCGGTGTTCATTTTCGTCACCGACGCCGCGTTCGACACTGCTGCCGCCAGCAGAGTCGCGCTCACCAACGGGGCACAGGCATCGAACGTGTTCTGGGTGGCCGACGGCGCAATGGGCGCCGGCGCGAATTCCTTCCTATCCGGCAGTGTGCTCGCACGCGGTTCTGTGACGCTCGGCGCCGAAACCGCTCTGACCGGGCAAGTTCTCTCGAGGGCTGCTGTGACCATGGCTGGCGCTGTCGTCACCGGCATCAGCCAGGGCGCGCCGATCGTGTCCCAGGGCAAACCGGCATCGGCGTCATCCGAGGAGAACGCCTTCTACGAGCCCGCTTCCGCAGCGGTAGACGGCAACCTCACCACCCGCTGGTCCGGCGCCTTCTCTGACCCGCAGTGGGTCATGATCGATCTCGGTCAGCGACTTTCCATCGAACGAGTCGACCTCTACTGGGAAGCGACGTACGGCACCGCATACGAGGTGCAGGTCTCCGACACCGGTACCGGCGACTGGCGGACGCTGTACAGCACGACCACAGGACCGGGAGGCGACGAGTCGCTGACCGTGGAGGGAGAGGGCCGTTTCGTCCGGATGCTGGGAGCGACGTGTACCACCGGATGCGGGTATTCGCTGTGGGAGTTCCAGGTCTTCGGTGCACCGATCGACGCGGCCAACCCAGGGGAGTCGCCATGAATTGCGAGCCCCTCGCGACCACAGGACCGGGCTCGGGCGTCGCAGTCATCGTGTGGATTGCGATCATCTGCCTGATCGGCGGGGGAGTCATCGCGCTCCGCTCTCGCACTCGCCGCCGCATGGCAGGCCGGGCGACCGCAGCTCTCGCCCTCGTCCTGGTGGCGGGGACCGCCCTCGCCCTCGCCCCGGTCCCGGCGGTACATGCCGCCACCGCGGACTGTGCCACCACCGACAACACCCTCGCGGTCACTCAGACCTCCACCATGGACGCCATCGCACCCGGCGTCGCCGCCAGGCCCATCGCAGGGCTGGTCGTCAATCAAGGGGATCGCCGCACCGCCATCGTGACGGTGGACGTCACGATCACGTCGGTGACCACCAGCTCCGAGGCCCCGTCAGGCACCTGTGATGCCAGCGACTTCGCGCTCTTCGATCCTCGGATGCCGGTAGGTCACGCACTCGCAGCCGGGGCTTCCGCGACCTTCTCGGGTGCGGCCATCGGCTTCGTGAACAAGACGACGAATCAGGACGCGTGCAAGGACGCCGTCATTCATCTGCTTTACACGGTCAATCCCGGCTGAGCGGGCGCGCCACCATGACGGCGGTTGCTCGGGCGGAAGTATACGACGACGGGCTCACATCCCACCGTCGCCGCCACCACGAAGGCCGACGCAGTTCCCCCACGGGTCGCGGACCTGGCACATCCAGAGATCACCATCGATCTTCATCGGTCCGCGATAGAGCTCTGCTCCCAGCGACTCGAGGTGGGACAGCGCCTGGTGGAAATCTTCCACGGCCCAGTACACGACGCTGCCGGCCGCGCCGCTTGCCACCTTCTCATCGGCCCACACGATCTCGAGCTGAGTCTGCCCGATCTTCAGATACTCGAAACCGGATGGCTGGCTCGTCGTGACCACTGCGTCCGGGAAGGCCCGCCGGTACCACTCTCGTCCGGCGTCCACATCGGAAACGTGCACGAGCACTGCGGCTACGTGTGTCATTCGTCGAACCCTTCCCGAGGATCTACGTCGCCGTCCCTCGCTACGCCGAGGGGGACGACGCCTGCCAGGTCATCGAGAGTGCGCGTGAGCCATTCGTGCTCAGCTCTCCAGGTGTGTGTGGCCATCTGAATCATCCCCTGTCGGAAGACATCGGCATCCTCGCTCGGTGGCACCTTGGTCACGAAGAATCCTCGTGCAGGTGACTCGAGAAAGGCCAGGCGACGCTGCAGAACCTTCGTTCTCGCAGCGGGTTCCGGAACCTGTCGGAGGAAAGCGAGCAGCACGAAGTATCGGTTGCGGTCGCTGATGTCGAGGTCGGAGGGCTCAGTGAGCCTTGTCAATAGCTCCCCTCGGCCCGCTTCCGTGAGGGAGTAGACCTTTCGCGCGCGACCGCCCTCGCTGATCTCAGGCCGGTGCTCGACCAGTTGCGACCGTTCGAGGCGCTTCAAGGCCGGAAGAAGCGCCCCGTCGCTCACTCGACGGACGTGGCCCGTCAACGCGGACACATGCCTTCGAAGCTCGTACGGATGCATGGGCGCCTCCGCCAGAAAACCGAGGATGCAGAGATCCAGCATGTTCGTCGCCTCCGAGGAAGGTGTGCTGCTCATCTTGGTCGGCGTGAGAAAGACTGCGACCGATCCGATCAGGATCGCGACGCCGATGACGATCTGCAGCGACAGCGGCTCTCCCAAGATGATGATACCGAGAGCGACCGAGACGATGAGCGCCGAGTAGGAGACGAGGGATGCGCGCGTTGCTCCGGCTTGCTGCATGAGTGCCGTGTTCGCGAGCCAGCCCAGCCCGGAGCAGCCGATGCCGGCGACCGCGATGGCGATCCACGAGACGGGATCTGCCCGTATCGCGCCGTCGCTCCACGCGAGAGGCAGCAGCACGACGCTTCCCAGGAGCATCTCCCCGGTCACCAGCAGGAGCGCACTGGTCTCCCTGAACCACAGGCGCGTCACCACGCCGGCCACGGCGTAGCTGACGGCGGCTCCAAGAGGCAGAACCGACCAGTACCACGGGGCGGATCCCGGCGAGGGCGCCGACGTGAGGGCGACACCCGCGACAGCGGCGAGCAGAGCCACCCATTGACGCCAGCCAAGGCGCTCATCCAGTCGAACGAGCAGTGCGCCGACGGCGACCCAGATCGGAGTGGTAGCGAGGATGATCGCCATGCTTCCGGTGGGGACATGGCGTTCTGCAGCACCGATCAGGAGGTTCGGGATGACCGCTGCTGTGAGGGCGACGACGAGAATCGCCATAGGGCGCTTCCACATCAGCGAAGCCAGCTGTCGGAACCCGGTGTCGCGTCTGGCGGCCAGCACGACACTCAAGGTGGTGGCGGCCAAACTCACGCGGAGAGCCGCCATCACCCATGTCGACATGGACTCCTGGGCGACGCTGATCAGCAGGAACGGGATCCCGAGGCTGACCGATGCGGCCGCGCCCAGCCACACCTCCCGTCTCGCGAAGAATCTCACGTCGTCATCGTATACCTCTAATCGAGGTATCCAAACGATGCGACGGCGGTGCGTTCCGTCGCAGGAGGCGAAAGATGATGAGGGGGATGATCGCGAGCGCCGCAATGGCTGCAGCGATGAAGGGAAGCACACGCAGCCCATCGTGCGAGGACACCAGGCTCCCCACCCCGGCTCCGAGGCCGACGCCGAGATTGAGAACGGTGACGAGGACGCTTCCGGCCAGAGGTCGGAAGCTCTCTGATGCGACGCGCATCACGTTGGCTTGCAGCACGACGGGGAGGATCCCGATCATCACGCCCCACAAGACGGCGAGAAGGATGTACGCCATCGGCGCGTGAGCGAAGCCGGTGACGCCGAGGATGATCGCGAGAGCCACGACGGTCACCGGAAGTGCGCGTGTGGGCCAGCGGTCGCTGATCCGACCGGCAACGAGCACCCCCACGACGCCCCCGACGCCGCTGGCCAACAGCACGCCGGGAACCTCCCCGGCAGGGATCCCTGCGACGGCTTCGCTGACGGGGACGACGAAGGTGAACAGGGCGTAGAAGCCGACGAGTGCGAAGAACCCTCCGCACGCGACCCACAGGACGGGCGTCACGGAGTGATCCCACGTCCCCTTCTCCATCTCGACCGGCGTGACTGTGCTGGCGGGGACGACCGACGCCACCAGAAGCACGCACAGCGCGCATGCGGCGGCCACCGCGAAGAACGTCGCCCGCCAGCCGACCTCGTGCGCCAGGGCCGCCCCTGCTGGCAGGCTGACAAGATTCGCCAGCGTCGGGCCGGCCAGCACGATAGACAATGCCTTGCCCACTCGCTCGGGCGGCACGAGCGACGCCGCGTATGCAACGACGACGGCCCAGAACACGCCGTGAGCCGTCGCCCCGACGATGCGCGAGACCATCGCGAGCGCGTACGTCGATGCCAGTGCGGTCATGACGTTCGCGACGGTCATGATCCCGAGGGTGACCAGAATCAGAGGCTTGCGCTGCCAGCTCATCGTCGCCCGGACGAGCGGAACGCTCGTCACCGCGATCGTCACCGCCCAGAATGTCACGAGCAGACCCGCCGTCGAACCCGTCACCGACAAAGACGCACCGAGCTGGTCGAGAACACCGGTGGGCATCATCTCCGCGCTCACCGTCGTGAAGGTCGCCGTGCTCAGCGCCAGTAGGGGCAGGAAGTGCCTGTTGCGTCTCGTCATGTCGCCAACCTAAACTTTGACATCAGTGTCAATGTCAATGTGGAGGACGCCGTGAAGATCGGAGAACTCGCGAAACGGGCAGGGACATCGACGCGGATGCTGCGCTACTACGAGGCGCAGGGACTGCTCACCGCCCAGCGATCGATGAATGGATACCGCTCATACGACGAAGGCGACGTCGAACGGGCGCGCACGATCGTCAGCCTCATCCAGTCGGGCTTGCCGTCGAAGCTCGTCCAGGTCGTGCTCACCGCACAAGACGAGCCCGCAGGGTGGGGTGTCAACTGCGACCTCGAGTTCGCCAAACTCCTGCGGGAGGAAGTCGACACCATCGACGAGAAGATCTCATGCCTCACGCGCAGCCGAGCCGCGGTCGAGAACTATCTCGAACGGACAACCGCCAACGACCTCATGCCCGGCGATGACCAGGGCTAGGCGGATGCGGCGAGCGGTAATGCCAGATTGACGAGGCTCACGACGAACTTCCCCGGCTCTTCATGCATGCAGAGGTGCCCGGAGTTCTCGAACCAGACGACGTCCTTGAACGGCGCGGTCATCGTCTCGAACCAGCGCTCCACGGGAGCCGTCGGGGTGGTCCAGTCGTGGCGTCCGAGGAACATCAGCATCGGCACGTCGAAGGCGAGCTGATCCCGGGCGTCGAAGCTGAGCAGCTGCGGGAGGACGTGCGGCATGGTCGCCTGCTGCCCGACCCCGATCAGCTCCAGCTCGCCATCTGAGTAATACGGGGACAGCTCCGCTGATTCGGTGAAGTACGCGGAGTCGGATCGATATGCCGACAGGCCGCCGTAGTGCTGCGCCCATCTCCTGCAGGTCACGACTCGCTCGACGGTCAGGGGCTGGCTGCCGGGGTAGTCGCCGAGCGCGCGGAGCTCCGCGAGAGCTTCCTCGTTCTGATCCGCCGTGGCGCTCCGCAGGGCATGGCCGAAGCTCTCCACCTCGTTCTCCGGACCGGAGATGACCTGCCCGACACCGATGTAGCCCCAGAGCATGTCGGGTCGTCGCCGGGCCAAGGTGATGCCGATGATCGATCCCCAGCTGTGGCCGAGGACTCCTACCTTGTTCGCGTCGAGTTCGCCGCGCACCCAGTCGATCAACTCCATGAGGTCGGCGACGTACCTGTCGACGCTCAGGTCCATCGCGTCGTTCACGCTGCCTGCTGACCTGCCGCTGGCGCGCTGGTCGTAGTTGACGACGGTGAAGTAGTCCTCCACCCCTCGCTGCCATATCCACGACGACGGCAGCGACGGAAGCGCCGGCCCGCCATGGCAGACGATGAGTATCGGGTTCGTCGTGCTTCGACCTCGAATCGAGACGAACTGCTTCACGCCGCCGAGCTCGACGAACTCCGTGCGATCGATCGCTTCGGGGTTGGGGAGGCGGCACAGATCCGCGATCACCGCTCTGCCGACTTCGTCGCTCATGCCGTCAGCTTACGAGCGTCGCCCGTGGGGCTCGCGCATCTCATCGCGAGGACATTCTGTCGAGCCAGTCGCGCACAAGGGCGGCGACGACAAGGGGGCGTTCGAGGTGAGCGTTGTGTCCGGCCGCATCGACGACCGCGAAGGTCCCGCGCACGTAGTGGTCGCGCAGTGCCCAGCCGTCTTCGAATCCGGTGACGTGGTCTTGGCGGCCGAAGACGTGCAAGGACGGCGCCTCGAAGGGATCAGGGTGCGCCGCTTCGGGTTCGACCGTCAGTGCGTACGAGGCCTCTATTCTCGCCAGTAGGGCCGCATCGGCACTGCGGACGCCGGGTAGGACGTGGCGGACGAACATGTCGAGGGTGTCGGTGGACTGGACGACCGTCATCTCCTCGTAGTCGCCGCGCGCCCGTCCGGCCGCGGCGGTCACGCCAGGGTCGGACTCGACGACCTGCTTCTCCGGCAGAATGCGCGTGCCCTGATCCGGCTCGAACACTCCGGCGAGCGTCGCCAGGCCGAGGACCTGACCGCGAAGCTCGTGAGCCACGTGACGCGCGAGCATCCCGCCGTACGAATTGCCGACGATGGCGAAGGGGTCCGCCCCGACGAGGTCGACGATCGCTTCCACGAGCTCGACGGCGATGTCTTGACTGCTGGCTGCGCGAGATGGTGAAGCCGCCGCGGCCCAGGGCAGGTCGATGTAGCAACGCCGCCAGCCCGCGTCTCCGACCATGTCCTCCAGCGGAAGCATGATGCGGTGATCGACGCCGAATCCATGGATCGCGATCAGCGGACGACCCTCTCCGAGTACGTGGGCAAACACTCGATGATCCTAGGGGGAGGGGATGCGTCGGTCGCTGATCAGCGTCGCTCGCGCGAAGTCCACGACCTCCGTCGTGAGACGCACGCGGTGATCTGCGAGTGAATGGTCGGTGTCGAAGACGGTGTGGCGAAGCCTGCTTCCTGCGCGTGTGAACGACGTGACGAGCGGGTCGTGATGCAGCGCGGAAGGGCTGACGTCGTCGCGGCTGGTCCCGATCAGGAGGACCTCCCGGCCGGAGAAGTCGTCGGCGAGCGAGCGCAGCGACCAGTCCTGGCCTGCGTCGAGCATCTCGCGGGCGAGTGACTCGCCGTCCGCGTTCGCGAGCACCGAGGTCTCGGAGCCGAAAGCGTCGGTGTACGTCTCGAGAAGTGTCGGGTCGGCGTCGATGGTCGCCGCGACGGCGCCGAAGTCGAATCCGGAGATCGAGACGATGCTGCGCACTTCCGGCCGCCGAGCTGCCGTGTAGAGGGCGAGGAAGCCGCCCAGACTGTGCCCGGCCACGCCGACCCGGGAGGAATCCAGCTCGGACATCTGAGGGTGGTCGCCGCGAAGCAGAGTGTCGAGGACGGAGTCGGTATCGGCGATCGTGTTGGCCCAGGACCAGTCTCCGGGCATGCCCCAGCACCCGCGGTAGTGGAACACCAGCGACGCCACCCCCGCTCGGCGCAGAGCATGCGCGATGTCGAAGTTGCGCTCCCACCCGGGGAACCCGTGCAGCAGCAGCACGACCGGGTGCGGTTCGGCGCCGGGCGGCAGGTGCAGCACCCCGTGCAGCGCGTGGCCCGAGCTGGCCAGAGTGACGTGCCGGGTCGCGGCGGGCGTGGTCTCGCCTCGCGGCGGATCGGCGATCAGATATTCCACAGCGCAACTCCTTCTTTAGATAGAACCGATCAGTATCATCTAACGATGCGAGCATACACAGAAGCCGACTGCGGGGCTGCGCTGAGGACGCGCGAGTCAGATCGACCGATCGAGCAGAACCTCGGCGGCGGCGCGAGCGTCGGCCCCGGCGGTAGATCCCTCGCCGTCCACAACGGTGACAGCGGTGGCCCCTTCGATCAGCAGGAGCAGCTGGCGGGCAAGACTGTCAGCGCGCGCGGCATTCGTTACTCCCGCTTCGACGATGCGGGCGCGAAGCAGTTCCCGGTAACTGTCGAGGTGAGTGCGGGCCGTCGCACGCACCCGGTACTCGTCGTCACCGCGACTGTCCGTGACCGCATTGAGCACGGCGCAACCGCGGTACTGCGGCTGCGCGAACCAGTCGATGAGGAGGTCGAAGATGGCCAGCACGCGGTGGGGCCCTGCTTCTGCCTCGGCCGTCTCCCGGCGCAGCCACTCGTGGATCCGTTCGCTCCGGCGGGTCGCAACGCGGGAGGCGAGTTCGGCCTTGGAGGGGAAGTAACGGTAGAGGCTGAGCTTCGACGCGCCCGCCTCGGCTGCGATCTCGCTCACCCCGACGGAGTGCATCGCGCGAGCGGCGAAGAGGCGGTCGGCGGTGTCGAGCAGTCTCGACTGAGTCTCCTCGGGATCGATGCGGGCACCTTTCGGCACTGGCATGGGGTCTCCTCTCGCCTGGACATCGCGTGATGACCGATCGGTCTTATCCTACGAACGCTCCACCCGTGCGGCGCCTATGGGCGGCTGTCTTTCTCGCGTATCTGGCATTCGGCGGAACGCTGCAGCTCCTCCCCGCGACGCTCTCGATCCGGTTCCACTCCGACGCAGCGTTCGTGGGCCTTGCCGTGGGCATCGCATTCGCCGCCACCGCTGTGTGCCGGCCGATCGCGGGGTGGGCGAGCGACGCCGGCGCAGGCAAGCGCGTCGTCATCCTCGGCGCGGCTCTCACCCTGGCGGGAACGCTGGGTCAGGCGCTGGCTCTCACCGAGTGGCACGTGCTGGCGTCACGGGTCGTCATGGGGGCGGGGGAGGCCGGGGTCTTCTCCGGGGCGCTTCCTTGGGTGTGGCGTCAGGTTCCCTCTCGCAAGCGCGGCAGCGCCTCGGGATTGTTCGGCCTGTCGATGTGGTCAGGTCTCGCCTTGGGGCCGCTGGTCGCGAGCCTCGCTGTTCTCGGCGGCCAGCACGTCGCCTGGCTGACACTGGCGGCACTCAGCCTCGGTAGCCTGACCGTCGCGGCCACCGCTCCCTCGTCGGGGCGGGTGCAGCTGCCACCGTTCAGGCTGGACACTCTGTGGGTGCGGGGGATGGCGGCGCCATCGGTCATGTTCGGGCTTGCGGCCTACGGGTACGGCACGCTCTCGGCGGTGCTGGTGCTCTACCTCGAAAGCGGCCCCGGTGGCAGTTCTCTCGGACTGCCGGTCTTCGCCTGCGCGTTCCTCCTTGTCCGGGTGGCGGGGAGCCGCCTGGTCGATCGGGTCGGCGGCCGCACGGTCGCTGGCGGGAGCTTGATCGTGGAAGCTCTCGGATTCGTGGTGATCACCGCCTCGGACACCGCCGCAGGCGTGTTGGTCGGCGTGGCACTCGTCGGCGCGGGATGCAGCCTTGCCTTCCCCGCCGCCGTCGGGATCGCGATCGCTCGGTCCCCGCACCATGCGGCCGGTACCGCCGTGGCCGGCATGACATCGTTCTGGGACCTCGGCATACTCGCCGCGGGAGTGAGCGCTGGGATCCTTGCTGAGGCGGTCGACTTCCGAGCGGCGTTCATCGCCGCACTGGCCGCGGCGCTCCTCGCGTTGATCGTGGCGGTGTCGATGTCGTCACGCCGATGAGATGCCGGTGCGGGCTACGGCACGACATCCGACGGGTCGGTTGTGCAAGAGCCGGTGTCGAGGAGCTGTTCGCCATGATGTGCCGCCCAGGTGGCCAGCGTCTGCAGGGGCCCGTCGTGGAAGCTGCGACCCAGGGGAGTGAGCTCGTAGACGTGGATCGACGACGAGCCGGTCTCGTGGCGACGCGCGACGAGGTTCGCCGCCATCAGTCGAGAAAGCGCCTCCGTCAGCGGCTTGTCCTTCACCTGGCCGATCGCCTCGCGCAGCTCGACGCGACGATGGGGTCCGGCGCCGAGGGAGGCGAGGACGACGCCGTCCCAGCGGTGACTGAGCACATCGGTCGCCGCACGCACGCGGCAATCCGCCATGGGCTCATCGGTCTGGTGGGTTCTCTCGACCATCACCCCATTGTCGCCGAGCGGCATGCACCAACCGGTGCACACGCCGCTGTCTACCGTCGAGACATGACGACCACGACCCTCGCCGACTCTTCCACTCTCCGCATCGCGCTCATCGGCGCAGGCAACGTCGCACGCGCCCTCGGCTCGCGGTGGGCCGACGCTGGGCACCAGATCATCATCGGCGAACGGTCGAGTGGCAGCGCCCGATCCCTCGCTGCCCAGATCGGTCACGAGGTGACAACAGCGCCGTCGGCTGACGTGATCCAGGCGGCCGACGTCGTTCTTCTCGCGGTGCCCTGGGCGAGTATCGACGACGTCCTCACCCTCGCTGGTGCGTCGAGCGGCGTGCTGGCGGGCAAGGTCCTGATCGATCCGACGAACCCGGTCGAGCACGGTGTCGGGCGACATCTGCTCGAGCACGGATCCGCGGCCGAGTACATCGCGCAGCGTACGCCGGGTGCGAA
>JAESFY010000191.1_pt1 | contig 22994 bp, 26 predicted proteins | sample 9266201 | NCBI WGS metagenome assembly JAESFY01 (sample SAMN14515071, study PRJNA621656) | algae metagenome | isolation source: Nodosilinea sp. WJT8-NPBG4 and co-occurring heterotrophs from soil, lower... | place: USA: Pinto Basin, Colorado Desert, California | collected 2006-05-27 | reverse complement strand
GTCGCCTCGGTCAACAGCAGCAAGCGCTTTTTCGCGCAGATCATTACTATAAGCGGCTGGCATCGTTACTCAAGCAATAGTCCTACTCTCCTAGAATGTCCTATCTACGCCTTCATCTGCAATAAATGGGTGAGTAGAGCTTGCCCCGACCTTTGGCTTAAATCTTTAATCCTTGCAGTAGCGGTAGCCAGCGAAACATGGCCTGATGTAGGCTCAGCGCCCAGGCGATCGCCAGCAGCCAGCCCCCCAACACATCGCTCGGAAAATGCACCCCCAGGTAAACTCGGCTAGCCCCAATGCAGAGCGCAAACAGACCGCCCAACCCCAGCAGCCAAGAGCGCTTAGGACTATCCCAGTTGAGCAAAATTAGGGCCAGCACAAAGGTCATCGAGTAAGTGGAGTGGCCGCTGGGGAAGCTAAAGTCGGTGTGGGGCGGAATGCCCTCCCAAAGAGCGGGGCGCACCCGATGCCAAAGCACCTTGGCAACCTGGTTAAGCTCGGCGCTGCCCCCCATCACAAAGGCCAGGTAGCTGACCGGTAGCCAGCGACGATGCCAGAGGCCGAGAGCCATCAGCCCCAGGGAGGCGGGCAGCACGCCCCAAAATGTGCCCAATTTGGTGGCGATCGCCACCCCTCGGTTCAGCCCTGGCGTAGCGTAGCGGTGCAGGTGTAGCAAAAAGGCCGCATCCCAGGCAGGCAGAGTCGGGTAAGCCGCCACCAATAGCCCCAGGCCAATCAAAATCACCAGGGCCAGCAGCGGTAAAATCACTCCCAGCCAAAGGGGGCTGGGGGCTGAAGCGCGAGCAGAATTTTCCATTTAACTAAAAATTAAATTAGGCCGAAATCCAGGTCATGAGCCAATCGGGCAGCACAGCCTCGAGATTGGTGAGCAGGTCACCCGTGAGAAAATCGGGCACATCGAGGATGTGCAGCTGCAGCAGCACCACGATCGCCAGGGTATACACCGTAGACGTAATCAAGCCGTTGCGCAGCGAGTGACCACTGCTGCCCTGCCCCTCTTTTTGCAGCGCGGTGACCGCCCCCTGCTGCATGAGCATAAAGCCAACGACATTAGTCAACCAGTAGCCTAGCCCGGTCATGGGCACCAGCGTGCCGGGAAACGGGCGGCTGACCAGATAACCAAAACCCAGAGCCAGGGGCAGATTGATCACCAAATCATTCCACCAACACAGAGGTGAAAGCAAGTAGCCGACCACCACCAGGCTGCCACCCCACAGCCGCCGCAGCCAAGGGGCTGTCGACTGGGCCTCATCCACGGCAGGGGTGCTGTCTGCGACGGCGTAGGCAGCAGGTGCTAACTCGGCATCGGAATTTAACTCGGTATCGGGCTGAAGGAGTGACAAGGGGTTCATCCTAACTAAAGGGCTAACGTTAAGTAGGGGAGCAAAACTACGATCGCAAAGTAGCCACCAGTCGCCGAGGCTGGCGCAGCAGCTCTAGGGCATCCAGAATGCTGGGGGCAACAACATCAGCTGAGACCAGGGTTTCAACCGCGCCCCCTTCGCGCTGCACCAGGGCAATACCCAAGGCGGCAGCTTTGAGCATTTGGCGATCGTTGCGGCCATTGCCGATCGCCACCACCCGCTCGGTGCCCAGATCGGCGACGTAGGCCAGCTTGGTTTCGGCCTGATTTTCGGGTGGGGCAATAGTCAGATTGAGCAGCAGGTCCGCCAGTTCGCCCTGGGCCAGCCCAAAGGTGTCGGCGGTGATGACGTGAATCTGCAGTGCCTCAGAGAGAGCGGCGAGGGTGTCGCCCGCCTGGGGAATCAGGTGACCGTCTACAGCCAAAGTGCCGTTGTAGTCCAAGACGAGATGGGCTAACTGGAGGTGGCGAAAGCCGGGGATGTTGATGTCGATCATGGGCTTAGCAACAGTCTCAGGGCAAGGGCAATAACGGCAACGACATAGATGCGGCGAAGCCAGCGGTTAGGCAGGTGCAGCACCACCCGGCCTCCCAAAAACGCGCCCGAGAACATCACCACACCTAACAGCAAACCCAGGCCAAAATCCACTAGCCCCAGGTAGATAAATATCAGGGTGGCCACCAGAGAAGAGAAAATGTTGACCAGCTTGCTGGTGGCGATCGCCTCGATGAAGCTGTGGCCGAAGCAGCCCACAAAGGTAGCGGTGAGCAGGGTGACGTAGCCGCCGCTAAACAGCCCGCCATAGATGGCCAACAGGAATGCGGCTAGGTACCCGATCGCAATTTCTAGAGCAGAATCCTTGGCAGGTAAGGGCTGGAGACCTCTATCGCCCATCGTCAAGGAGACCCCAACTACCACCAGCATAGAGGCGGCGATGAAGGGCGATAGGGCGCTGGTGGGCAGCCGCTGGAGCAGCATTGCCCCCACGGCCGACCCCACCAGGGTGAGACCAATTAGCCCCGGAGCGCGGCGGCTGTCGAGTTTGCTTTGGCCCACAAAGGGCAGGGTAGCGCCAACGCTCATTAGGGTGAGGGCGGCCATGTTAGTGGCGATCGCCACCTGCGGCTCTACCCCCGCCTGTAGCAGCGCGGGCACCGTAATCAGCGAGGTGCTGCCGGTCACCATGCTGATGGCGCTGGTAAGGAAAAACACTCCCACCAAGAGCATCAGCACCGCTGGGGAAAGCCCTAGCTCAACTGAGCTAAGCCTGATTTGACCTGCGATCGCAACATCAACCATGGCGAATCCGCACAAACTACTAAAAACCCATCGGATTACCGGTGTTTCCCTCAAGAACTATGCCACAGTTTCAGGACACTTTCAATATTTTTGAGAGCCGCTAGATTTGACCGACTGTCTCGCCAACTATCACAAACGTCCAGGGGTTAGAACGGGCTTAACATAGAGGTATTGCACTGCAACGCCCTTGCCAAAGAATTCTGCTTGTCGAAGTGTCTTAACTAAATCAACTGCTGCAACATCGCTTAGAAGTTGTTCCAAAAACTCTGCCTTGTGTAGTAAAAGGCAAGCCTTCTGAAATACTCTCTTAGCGAAAACTCTACGAAATCTTTGCTGAATAGATGGTTTTGCTGTTGTAGTCCAGCTTGTTAGGTAGGGTATATATCGGCAGCGATCGCCCAGCGCCGTCAGTGCAAATACTTAATTTCTACCCGAGGATATATGACTAAAGGGACTCGCCATCTCAAGCTAAAGCAAGTTAGAAAACGCTGAGGCAGGCTTGGTTAGAGGTTTTTACGTGGGGGCTGTAGGCTAGAAGCAGCTTGCTATCGTCCTAAATGCTTCATAACGATAGGCTGCTATGAATGCTCACCTTTATTTGCGTCCTAAAACCTGTGGTATAGCGGTTTTAAGCGTGACGATGGCGCTCCTGCTGATGGAGTTGCTGAATCCGTTAGCCGATATGGCTGTGACTCCATTTTTAATGTTTTTTGGAGCGGTGGTGATAGCTGCGCTGTGGGGCGGTGTTGCCTGCGGATTGCTAACCACGGGCTTATCGGCTTTTGTTAGCGACTATTTTTTCATGACACCGCAATATAGCTTGAGCTTAGATGCTCCGGCCATTATTCGGATCACAGTATTTATTACGCAAGGTGTCATCCTCAGCCTGCTGTGTGGGTCGTTGCGGTCGACCCGCGATCGCTTAGAGCACAGCTCACTACAGCTGCAAGAAAGCGAGTCTTCTCTGCGCTACACCAATCAGTGGGTGACGGCTATTTTAGAGAGCATTACCGACGGCTTTTATGCCGTTGATTTGCAGTGGCGGTTTGTTTACATCAATCCCCAGGCTCAGTACCTGTTTAATCGTCCCCTAGATACATTGCTGGGGCAATCGATTTGGGAGGTGATGCCAAATTTAAAGGGCAGCGCCATGGGGGAATCGTTTCAGCGAGCAATGGCAACTCGACAGCCGCTAATCGTTGAAATTCCAGGGGTGCTGCACTCCGATCGCCTGTTTGAAATGCACATTAACCCCCTGGTAAACGGGCTGGCCATCTATTTTCGCGATGTGACCGATCGCAGAAATAATCAGCGCCAGCTCTACCAGCAAATGCAAATGCTCGACCTGGCCAACGACAGCATTATTATTCAAGACCCCGATACGGCCACTATTACCTACTGGAACCAGGGGGCCGCGCGTCGCTATGGTTGGTCGGCGGCAGAGGCGATTGGGCAATCGACCACAGAGTTGCTCAAAACCGTTTTGCCAGAGCCCATGGAGGCGATTCGCGAGGCCATTTTGCAGGAGGGCTACTGGACGGGGGAGCTGACGCAAACCACCCGCGACGGCCGCTCAATTATTACCAACAGCCGCTGGACGCTTCAGACTACCCCGGCAGACGAACCCGACGCCGTTTTGGAGATCAGCTCGGATGTGACCGAGCAAAAGCAAGTGGAGGAAGCCCTGCGCAAGAGCGAACTGCACTTTCGCACCTTGGCCAACTCAATGCCGCAGATGTTTTGGACAGCGCTGCCCAGTGGCCAGTTGGAGTACTGCAACCAGCGCTGGTACGACTACACGGGCCTGACCCCGGCCCAGAGTTTTGCCCAGGGCTGGCTGGCGGTGCTGCATCCCGACGATCGCGATCGCGGCCAGAGCGCCTGGGATGAGGCGCTGCACAAGGGGCTGCCGCTAACCTTGGAGATCCAGCCACAGCGGGCCGCCGATGGTCAATATCGCTGGCACCTGGTGCGGGCGTTTCCCCTTCGGGATGAGCAGGGGGAGGTGCTGCGGTGGTTTGGCTCTTTGACCGATATTCATGACCAGAAGATGGCGCTGGTGGAGCGCGATCGCGCCCTGGAGCAAGAGCGCCTCGCTCGCGAAGAGGCTGAGGCGGCCAACCGCATTAAAGACGAATTTTTGGCGATGCTCTCCCACGAGCTGCGCACGCCGCTGAACCTAATTTTGGGCTGGGTTTCGCTGCTGCGATCGCGCCCCCTCGACGAGAGCACTCGTGCCCGAGCCCTCGAAACCATTGAGCGCAACGCCAAAGTTCAAGCCGAGCTGATCGAAGATTTGCTCGATGTGTCGCGGATTTTGCGCGGCAAGCTACCGCTCAACATTCAATCGGTGGTGCTGTCTGACGTGGTGCGGGCCGCACTGGAGACCGTGCAGCTCTCAGCCCAGGTAAAGACGATCACCATAGTCACCCAGTTTGACCCCAACTTGGGAACGGTAGCGGGCGACCACAACCGCCTTCAGCAGATCGTGTGGAATCTGCTCTCCAATGCAATTAAGTTCACCCCCAAGGGCGGTACAGTCACCATCAGACTGCGCCAGGATGACAACTGCGCCGTCGTCGAAGTAGCCGACACCGGCCAGGGAATTAGGGCCGATTTCTTGCCCCACGTGTTTGAGCGCTTTCGCCAGGCCGACAGCAGCAGCACTCGGGCCTTTGGCGGGCTAGGGCTGGGTTTGGCGATCGTGCGCTATCTGACGGAGCAGCACGGCGGCGAGGTGTCGGTGACTAGCCCAGGTCTGGGGCAGGGGTCAACCTTTACAGTGCGACTGCCCTTGCAGCCCACCATGCCCGCAGCCTCTCCGGCGATCGCCCCCCCCGCAGTCATCACTTTCACCGATCGGCGGGTGCTGGTGGTCGACGACGATCCCGATTCGCTGCACCTGTTGACCGCCCTGCTGGAGGGCTACGGCATGGAGGTGCTGATCGCTGAATCGGCCGAGGTAGGCCTGCACCTGATCGAGCAGCACCATCCCGATTTGCTAATTAGCGACATCGGCATGCCCGAGAAGGATGGCATTATGCTGATTCAGGCCCTACGCCAGCGGCCTGCGGCAGAGGGAGGTTTGACCCCGGCGATCGCCCTGACTGCCTACGTCGATGGTCAAACGCGCGATCGCGTCCTCGCCGCCGGGTTTCAGCGCCACCTGAGTAAACCCCTCGACCTGGATCAACTGGATCAGGCCATAGCAGAGCTGCTCTGCGGTAGCGGCTAGGCCCACCTCTGTCTCAACCGCCATCCCAACTTTATCTAAGGAACAACCCATGAAAATTTTGATGATTTTGACCTCCCACGACCAGCTGGGAGACACCGGCAAAAAAACCGGCTTCTGGCTAGAAGAATTTGCGGCTCCCTACTACGTGTTCAAAGATGCTGGGGCCGACATTACCTTGGCTTCGCCCCGAGGTGGACTACCCCCGCTAGACCCCAAAAGCGACGCCCCTGATGCCCAAACTGAGGCCACCGCTCGCTTTAGCCAAGACCCCGATGCTCAACAGGCTCTGGCCAATACCGCTGTGCTGTCTACGCTGTCAGCCGCCGGTTACGACGCTGTGTTCTATCCCGGTGGCCACGGGCCGCTGTGGGATCTCGCCGCCGACACCCACTCAATCGCTCTGATTGAGGCCTTTTATGGGGCAAATAAACCTGTGGCTGCCGTATGCCACGCCCCTGGGGTGCTGCGCCACGCCAAAGCGCCCGATGGCGCGCCCCTGGTGCAAAACAAAGGCGTAACTGGCTTCACCAACAGCGAGGAAGCCGCCGTAGGCCTGACCGATGTGGTGCCCTTTTTGGTAGAAGACATGCTGAAGCAGAACGGCGGCAACTACTCCAAAGCCGAAGATTGGCAGACTCACGTGGTCCACGACGGCCTCCTAATCACCGGGCAAAATCCGGCCTCCTCCGAGGCCGCCGCCCAAGCCCTGCTGCAAGCGCTAAGCATCGCTCGGTAGGGGAAGGGCTGAGGTTGCGATCGGGTTTAAGTGCAGGGCTCAAGGCGCGCTTGGTACCCGATCGCCAAACGCACTGAGCTATTCCGCCAAAGGCTGATCGGTGATGAATCGGTGGCGTTGCTGAACTGATGCGTAAATTTGGATAGGGGCAAACGGCCGTTTGTCCCTGCGAGGTATATTAATTTACGAGCGAGCCTGGGTGAGTTCGACCACGGCCTGCACCAGTTTTTCGAGATCGAGGGGTTTGCTGAGGTGGCGCTGATAGCCGCTGGCCAAGGACTGCTGCTGATCTTCGTCGCGGGCATAGGCGGTAAGGGCGATCGCAGGAATGTCTCCTCCTTGGTCGGGGGGCAGGGCGCGCACCCGGCGAATGAGTTTATAGCCATCCATATCGGGCATGCCGATGTCGCTGATCAGTACGTCGGCGTGCAGGGTTCTAATGGTGGCGAGGGCTTCGCTAGCCGAGCCGGCAGTAATCACATTGGCACCGTACTGCTCTAGCAGCACCGTCAAGAACTCACGCGTGTCAGCCGAGTCATCGACAGAAAACACCCGAATGCCGCTTAAATCGAGGTCTGCTTTGGGCAAGGCAGCGGCAGGGTCGGTGCTAGCCTCCACCGACAGCTGAGGGAGCCGAACTCTAAAGGTGGCCCCCTGCCCCTCGCCAGGGCTGCGGGCGGTAATGGTGCCACCGTGAATGTCGACTAGCTGACGCACGATCGCCAGCCCCAGCCCCAATCCCCCGTGCTTGCGAGTGATGGAAATATCCTCCTGCCGAAAGGACTCGAACAGGTGGGGCAAAAACTCCGGGCTAATGCCAATGCCTGTATCGCTGACGCTAATTTCGGCTTGGTCGTCGACGGATTGCAGGGTGACGGTGACCTGGCCGCCGCTGGGGGTGAATTTAACGGCGTTGGAGAGCAGGTTGCAGACAATCTGCTGAAGCCGCGCGGTATCGCCTGCGACTTGAATTGTGGGCTCTAGGTCGAGCTTGAGGGCAATGGTTTTAGCCGCTGCCGAGGTTTTCACCGTCTCCACGGCCGCTTCGACGACGCCAGCCAGGTAGACCGGCACCGGGTGGAGATGGAGCTTGCCGCGCAAAATTTTGGCCAGATCGAGCAGATCGTCGACCAGCTGAGTCTGAAGCAGGGCGTTGCGCTCAATGGTGGCTAGGGCCTGGGCGGTTTTAGCCGCATCAAAGCTGCGGGTTTGCAGCAGCTTGGCCCAGCCCAGGATGGGGTTGAGGGGCGATCTCAACTCGTGGGAGAGCACCGCCAAAAACTGATCCTTGAGCCGGTTGGCCTGCTCGGCCTCTTCGCGGGCAAAGCGCTCGCGCTGGAGCAACTGCTCGCGCTCGTGCTCGCTCTGTTTGAGCGCGGTAATTTCGGCAAAGCATGCGATCGCGCCCCGCACCCCACCATTGGGTGCATAGAGCGGCACTGCCTTGCCATAGATGGTGCGCACCGTGCCGTCGGGGTAGACAAACTCAATTTCATCGGTGACTTCCTGCCCGGTGCGAATGGCCTTTTGCAGGGGCAGGTCCTGGGGCAGCAGTTCTTGCCCCTGCCTGTACTATTTAAACGGCAGCTTGCCGCCACCAGCCCAGGAAGTTCCAGCGGGTAGCGATCCCGGTTCCGCCTGCATGAGCTGATGGGCCATGCGGTTGGCGGTCATCTGACGGCACTCGACATCGTGGGCAATCCAGATGGCGGCGGGGGCAGTTTCCATCAGAGCAGCCAGTTCTTCGGCCTGGGTGCGAGCAATGGCCTCGCTGCCGATCAGGGCTTGTTCAAAGCGCTTTTGCTCGGTGACGTTGATGGCGATGCCCGTCATGCGGATGGGGTTGCCCGCTGCGTCGTAGAAGGTTTGCCCCCTGACCATGATCCAGCGTCGGCCATCCTGGGGGTGGGCAATGCGAAAACTGGTCTTGAGGTTTTTGCCCCGCTCAATGGCCTCACGGACTTTTTGCTCGACGTGAGGGCGATCGAGCGGTGAAATGCAGGCCAGCCAGTTGTCGTAGGAGGGCTTCACCGTCAGAGGCAAGCCGTAGAGATGATAGTACTCCTCCGACCAAGTGACGTCATTGGCGACCATGTCCCAATCCCACAGACCGGCCTCAGCGCCCTGCTGGGCCAGGCGCAACTGCTCTTCACTCTTGCGCAGGGCACCCTCCGTCGAGGGGCAATGGGTGGCCTGGCCGGTGATAAACACCCCACCGACCTGGCCAGCCTCATCCCAAATAGGGCTACAGGCCCAGTGATACAGAACGGCATCTTGAATAAAGTCGAAGGACTGCGATCGCCCAGTGGCAAATACCTGCTCAGTGGCGCTGACTGCCGTTCCCCAGCCATCAATGGCGGTGAGGGGCTGTCCCTGGGTATTAACGGCGGGTAGCAAAGTGGCGCAGGCTAAGTTGTGCAGTAGGACGCGATCGCAGCCCCAAACGCACGCCATCGGTGTCTTGGCGCTGAGCACAATGCCTAGAGTTGTCTTGAGGGCGGGGGGCCAGGTGGTAACGTCGCCCAGCGAGGTTTGCGACCAATCGCGCGATCGTAGCAGCGCTGCCAGTGGGGCTGGGCCAGCAAAAACAGCTTGAGTGGTTCCCTGAAGGGACATTCTATTCTCCCGTAACGCCCGATGCCCTTAGCGCCAGCAGCCCTCAACCCTAGAGGAATATAGCTGCTCTCAATGTTATGTTGCAGCGGCGAATCACCAATTGGCTAAACCAGATCCCTGGATGGTCTTGCTGACCCAAGCCTGATTCAACCAAAACTTCGACTGACCCAAAGGACTGGATTGATTCTAGGCCTGTCTCGTTAGCTATAGTTTTGAAACTACCGCTATGACTGATAATCAGTCTTTTTATAGAAAGGGTGGTCTACCTTAGGGTAGAAACCTTTTTTACTTTTAATTACGCTGACTACTTTAGATAACTTGATATTGGCCTCTGTTGAAGCCGGTCAGGTAAACAAAACGTTAAAAATGCTGCTACAAGTACACAACTCAAATGTGCTGTCAACTACAGCCGTCATCTTTGCGTAGAGTTTTGTGATTGACCCAATTATCTCAGAGCGGTCAAAAGGTATCTACGATCACTTTTACTATCGGGTATTTCTCTATGCTTTCATTAAGGAAAAATATGTTCGGGTTAAAGGCCTCTTTTCATATCACCTTTAGGCTGTCAGGAAACCAAGAAGTTTAGGAGCTTTTTGATTTTTCTTGTGAGGGGAAGCGCTTTTAATAAAACCCTCAATAAATCAAACAGACAATATTCTATTCAACCACTCAAACTTGTGCGACAGAACTATGATCAGTGCTCCTTCAGCACTAAATTCAAGTTGTTTGGCAATACAATCTTAAGCGTTAAAGAATGTATTGAAAGACTAGCGGTATTACAAAAACCTCTTTCTTTAGTGGTTCAAGGAATACAAAAAAAGACGATTTAACGGCCGTTAGACATATATCTTGGGGTCGATGTTGAGTCTGTAGCAGTGCCCTAGGGTTGTATTGCTATAGCCGAAAACACCGCAGATGCTATCTAAGGCTCTGTCAAAGGGCTGATTATAGAAGGTCTGCGATCGCGCTCACAGCGATTTCGGCTTTAAATATCGGTTAAACAACTAAGTTGAAAGGATGATGAAAATAGAACACGTTCTGCGTCGCCTAAATCGTAACCTGGCTCGAATTTCTATGGTAGTGGTGGCCTCACTGTTTTTGCTTTTAGGGATAGCTAACCCAGCGATGGCCTTTGGCAACTCCAGCAGCAGCCCCTCTGACGGCACTACTCAAATGAATAAGCTCCAGGAAACGTCAGAGCGTGCCCTTAGCGCCGAACCCCGGGATCAGCAAGAGGTTCAGCGTAAAGCCCAGCAAGGCCCCAACGAAGTGCAAGGCGATGCTGACCTGCACACCATGAACTCCCCCGCCGATTCTCAATCTGCCACCACCGTGCAAGATCAGATCGAAAACGTGTTAGAGAAAATTACCCCCGGCAACTAGACCGCATTGGTACCAGCAATGTCTTGAGCTGCAATCTGATGCCTCAAAGCCCTCTTCTTTTTGAAGGAGAGGGCTTTCTTTGTGTTTAGTGAATTGAGAAATGATCCAAAAACACGCTAAGCCCTTATCTTGCGAAGCCTATAGGGCTTGTGGTTGAGGCCTTGAAAGGCTTAGCGCATCAGCTCGGAAAGGTGGGGGATAGAATCGCACCCGCATTGAGCAACATTAGGATCACTGAGCAATTCTCACCAAACTCGTTGGTTGTCTGCCTCAGCTAGCTAGCCTGGTGGCTAAGAACAATGTCTTGACAGAGCCGCTGGAGGTTTGAGTGAGACCCAGCCGCTAGAGCTAGCTGAGCGACCCGACGATAGCTGCGGTGAGCCTCTTTCTCCCGCCCCAAGCGCTGTAGGGCAACGCCGCGAAAGAGCCAGGCTTGACTGTGGTCGGGGTTGAGCCAGAGGGCGCGATTGCAGCAGGTGAGCGCGTTCTCTAGGCGGTTGAGCCAGATTAACACCACGGCTTTTTGCACCAGCAGGCGAGTGGTGGCAAACCCAGCTAGGGTTTGGGCCTGCTCTAGGCTGGCCAGGGCATCTTCGTAGCGGTTGAGGCAGGTGAGCGCCTCGGCTCTGTTGAGCCAGCTTTCGACATCGTGGGGTTGTAGGGCTAGGGCTTGCTCAAACAGCTCAAGGGCATCCTCAAAGCGGCCCATCTCTAGGCGAATTTTGCCGAGTTCGCACTGGCCCATGGCAACGGTTTCGTCGTCGCAGGGAGGTAGGGCCTTGGGGACGGTGGCCAGAGAGCGGCCTTGGGATGGCATTGCACTGAATCGAAGGCCAATGGGTGTGATTTGGCGATCGCGAACCATAGTTTCCATAGCGTCTGTCCTTTTCCTAATGGGAATCGGTGCATTTCCAGAAACGGTAGTTAGCGGTTGTGGCGATTTTGTGTCGGTAGCGTCTCAGTCACGTCTCGGCGGTGATGCCCCGGCCAGATTTAGCTCTTTTGTCATAGTCTTGGCACAGCAATGACACACAGCAAATTTACTCTGAACACCATTGTTAGTGAGGAGGTAAACGATGGATTTGGAACTGTCCTGTAAGCGGTATCAGCTCGATATTCCCCACGGCATCTGGCAAGAATTTTTTGCCCAGCTCACCGATGAGCACCGGGGACGGTTAGTCACCTTAAAGCAATTAGATAAAGAACTGGGCGACTTTAATGTGCTGTATCAGAAGCCCCTGTTTTCGATTACCTACGACCAGCCCGACCACCACAACGACGTGATGGTCACGGTCAATCGCTTTTTGGGCACTCGCGAGGCTGTCTATGCCCACCGCATTGTGTCTCCCCAAGCCGTCAGTATCGTCACTGACGAAGATGGAGCAATTCAGTCTTGCACTATCACCGATGATGATTACGCCCAAACCGTGATTAGTTTTCAGTTCCAACGGTTGAGCCCAACCGGAGGGTTTTAGGGTCACAGGTTACTAACGTTTTTGAGAAGGGGTGCCCGATTGATCGAGCACCCCTTTGGATTTTTGGGTGATCTAACCCAAGCAGTGGTTTAAGGAATTCTGCGAGGGCATTGGATATCTATTGACCCCCCCTATCCCCTCCTGATTAAAGGGAAAAGGGGGGCAGAAAGCGTTGTCTAGCGGTTGACGGTGCTCATGTCGGCGTAGCGATCGCCTACAGCTGCACCCTGGGGGGCTACGGCATTAATGCGATCGAGTTCAGCTTGAGACAGCTCAATCTCCACCGCCCCTACGTTCTCTTCGAGGTACTTGCGGCGCTTGGTGCCGGGGATGGGCACCATGTCGTTGCCTTGAGCGAGCAGCCAGGCCAGGGCGAGCTGGGCTGGGGTGACGCCTTTTTCCTGGGCGATCGCTTTCACCTGGTCAACTAGGGCCAAGTTTTTGGCAAAGTTCTCACCCTGAAAGCGGGGGGCGTGACGGCGGTAGTCGTCGGGGGCAAAATCTTCGATGCTCTGGAAAGCACCGGTCAAAAACCCTCGTCCCAGCGGGCTATAAGGCACAAAGCCAATGCCCAGCTCGCGCACCGTCGGCAGAATTTCGTCCTCCGGCTCCCGGCTCCAGAGGGAGTATTCAGTTTGCAGCGCGCTGATGGGGTGCACAGCATGGGCGCGACGAATGGTGTCTGGGGCCGCCTCCGACATGCCTAAGTAGCGCACTTTCCCCGCTTGCACTAGCTCAACCATGGCTCCAATGGTGTCTTCGATAGGCACCGTGGGGTCTACCCGGTGCTGGTAATAGAGGTCGATCACCTCGACCCCGAGCCGTTTGAGCGAGTCGTCGCAGCACTGCTTGACGTAGTCAGGTTTGCCGCTAACGCCGCCCCAGCCGCCCTCGGCAGTGCGCACATTGCCAAACTTGGTGGCCAGCACCAGCTGGTCGCGGCGATCTTTGATAGCGCGGCCCACCAGCTCTTCGTTGGTAAAGGGGCCATACATGTCAGCGGTATCGAGCAGGGTGACGCCTAACTCTAGGGCTCGGTGCAGAGTGGCGATCGACTCCTCCTCATCGCGACCGCTGTAAAACTCTGACATGCCCATGCAGCCAAGCCCAATGGCAGAGACTTCGAGTTGACCTAACTTACGGGTTTTCATGATTTGACTCCTAATTGGCGTGTTTTGTCTCAATATCGTTCTCCCCCAGGCCCAGGATTTAGGGACTGTGGCTTTCAAACTCGCGCATCACAGATTGACTGGATGGGCTCACAAGGCGGAGACTCAAAGGCTGAATCCAGGTTGCACAGCTGCCAAACTGGCGACGCTCGGTGCTGCGGTTGCCCTATTCTTCGCTTGTCAGAGCTGTAACCCTATGCCCTAGGCAGACTGGGTCTGTTTAGGTAGGTTGAGTGAGTCATGAAGATTTGCCTCTAGTTCTGAATAGTGCTGAATCTTCCAGTCGATGACGGCTAAGTTGTCTTGCAGCTACTGAATTTGGGTCAGCACCGCTTCTCGGTGAGATTCCAGGATTTGGCGTCGGCTGTGGAACCCAGAGTCGGGCTGCGATCGCACCAGCTCTGCGTACTCCTGCATTTGACGAATGGGCATACCCGCCAGCCGCAGCTTGTTCAAAAACTCGATCCAGCGGAGGTCGTTGGCTGAGTAGCGCCGATGGCCGCTAGTGGAGCGACCAATGGGCGCAATCAGGTTGCAGCGCTCATAATAGCGCAAGGTGTAAACGCTGAGCCCGGTGGCGGCGGCGACCTGCTGAATGGTGAGTTCCTGTTCCATATCTGCACGTTAGAGGTTAGAGCGCACTCTAAGTCAAGCAGAATTTTTCAGATCTGTCTGATTTGCCCTAAAACGAGGATGCTTGCCCTAAGAAATTCGCTTGAAAACCGCTAATTCGATAGGGTAAAGGCCGTTTGCCTTACCACCTGCCCGTGGAAGAACGAAAGTGTTGAGTTCGCATTCAGTATTAGACTTTAACCGCGGGCGGCAACAGCCTAGGCTTATTCGTTTTTCTCCGGCATGGCAGAACCCATTACCACCCTGACCGACTACGCGATCGCCCTAGAGTGCCTGCTGCTGGCGGGTCTACTGTTTGTGCAGGGCGGTGTGCAACGGCTCTGGGCGGCGGCTTTTACCAGCGTCAGCGGCGCGGCGTTGCTAGGTGGCATTTACCACGGGTTTGCCCATCAAATGTCTCTGCTCCAGCGGATTTGGCTCTGGCAAGGCATGGGGATGTCGGTGGCGATCGCCAGTGTTTTTACCGTGGCGGCGGTGGCGGTGACTTTACGCCGGGGCCATCGCCTGGCTCTACTTGCCCTGGCGACAGCAAAACTCGCTCTTGCGATCGCCGTGGGGTTTACCCTGTGGGGTTTTGCTCTGCGGGTAGTCGATTACCTCAGTGCGTTGATCATTGTGTTGCTGGTGCAATCGCTTTACCCTCGCTCTGACCCTGCCGCACCAATTTGGATGCTCACGGCGATCGCTCTCTCTGGGCTGGGTGCGATCGGGCTGCTAATTCCCTGGCCTGGGGTTAGCCCCCTGGTGGTCTATCATCTGGTGCAAATGGTGGCGCTGTTCTGCATCTACCGCAGCGCTACCGCTACGCACCCAGCCAAAGCCGGTGTTTCTAGCTAGAGCTGGGGGTAGCGGCAACGGCTGATTGGGTTGTGCCAGTGGCGATCGAGCCACCCAAAGTTTTGAGCACATCTAGAAATGCGTAGACGGCGGGGGTGTGCAGGGCACCGTCTAAAACAGCCGTCCCAATAATGCGCTTTAGGGGCATTGGCAGTGCAAACACCTGCACCTGGAGCGGAATCGGCTCGGCGGCTAGCCGGGGCAGAATGGTGGCCCCCAATCCCTGGGCCACCAGGTTGACAATGGTGGTGTCCGTTTCGACCTCAGAGACCACGTTGAGTGAGTAGCCGTGGGCCTGCACGTGCTCGTAGACATCGCGCATCATAATACGATCGGCGGGGGGCATAATCAGCGGGTACTGAGCCAGCTCGGCCCAGGTCAGCTGCGGCCCAGCTAGCTTAAAGCCGGGCGGAAATAGGGCTACGTAGGCGTTTTCTAAAATCTCTTGAGTATCGAAATCGGCGGCGGCGGGCAATAGCGTAAAGCCAATGTCGGCGTGGCCCTCCCGCAGGGCGCGTTCGACCTGAAGGTAGTTGTCGTGCTCGCTGAGGTTGACGGCAATTTTGGGGTGGCGATGCTTAAACTGGGCGATCGCATTGGGCAGCAGGTGAATGGCAATGCTGCGAAAGGAGGCAATGCGCACCTGGCCCCCTTGCAGGCCCCGCGCCAGTTCTGCTTCGCGGGCAATGGCGTCGGCCTGCTGCAAAATGATGCGGGCATGATCTACGATGCGATCGCCCACTGGAGTCAACCGCGCCCCGTGTCGCCCGCGAGAAAATAGCACCACCCCCAAATGATCTTCTAAAGCCGAAATGCTGTGGCTTACCGCTGACTGCGATATGTCGAGGTTGAGCGCGGCCTCGCTGAAGGTTTCATGCTCCACCACGGCCACTAAAATCCGCAGCTGAGACAGTTTCATCTGATTTTGGTGGTTGTCCCTCATTCCAACCCAAATTTAAAGACTATGGTCAGACCCCACGAGACTACAGCAGGTTAGCGGCTAAAACCGCTCGCAGGCGACATCAGGCCGAGCTAGTCGCTGCGCTGAGTAGGTAGTCGCAAGCGGCCCTTCAAAAAAATGGAGAGATATAGCTGTGTAGTAGGTGATTCGTTTTCCCTAAACCCTTTTCTCTACCCACTGGCTATGACCATGTCTCCCCCGCAGTCGATGTTGGGGTAAGGGCAGCGGGTTTAGGGTAAGGCGAAGATATTAGATGTGGATGATTATATGGCTTCTAGAACAACTCAAATTACTGAAGACTCCACTAATGATCTGTTTCAGCGCTACGATGCGTTGTCTGTAGATGACAAACTGGCATTGCTTTACTACATCTATGAGGCAATGGGAAGCTCTATCACTCCGGCAGCACCCGAAGCCGCTGATCCTGAACTGGCTGAGCCGCTGATCACAGGGCTGTATGATCTATCTAAAGAAGATCAGCTTGAGGCCATGCGTAGCGTGGCGCGGGGCGAGCACGGTGATATCTCGGAGCGCTACGGTGCTCTAAGCGCCAACAACCAGCTACTGGTGTGGTATGGCTGGGCTGAAGCCATGGGCAAGCAAATTGTAGACATGCCCAGCGACTACCAATCCGAAGGCGATGTCAGCAAAATTCTCTCTGATATCAAGGGACTGGAGTTCCAATCACAGATTTCGCTGCTGCGGGAAGCTGCCACCCAAATGGGCTTCACCAGCGTCACCGCTCCCCCTCCCCTAGCCGAAACCGGCGTCACTGATAGCTTGTAGAAACAATGTGGCCCCGGCACCTTTAGAGATGCCGGGGCCGTGAGCATAAAGCCTTGTGTTCACGCTGCTACCGGTGGTTCTCGAGCTGGTCGCGCGCTAAGAAATAGCCGGTTGCGCTGTTGCCAATCTGTAACCCTGCCTCAGACCAAGCGATCGCCCCCCACTGCTCTACTGCCTCGGCATGGGTTTTGACTGTGCCAAGCTGACCGCAATCGTAAATGTAGCTGGTGCCCCGCCCGATGTTGTCGCGCCCAATATAGACTTTAGCCCTGACGGCATACCCGCTGCTTTGAGGCTCCAGAGATACTAGGGCACCGTAGAAGGCATCCCCATACTTGCCATCGCCCCAGCTCATGGCAACAACTTGGTTAATTTCTACGGTCTCCGAAGTATTGGCTATAGCTAGACCCGAGACAAACCCAATCATCAGAGCTACAGCAACGCTGAAAAAGAGCGGTAAAAAGCGTCTCACGGTAGATTGGCCTCGGCATTAAATTTCTCTCAGCTCAGGCAGCCTCGGCCTCAGCCTCTAGCCCATCAATGTAGCCGTCGATCGAGTGGTCGCTAAAGCGGCGGCTGAGCACCTGCCAGGTCCAGCGAGAGCCCAGCTGAATAGCTTTTTCCACATGGTCAAAGCCCTGCCAGGTGCGGGGAATGCGGGTGACAATATCCCAACCGTAGACAAATCGGTAGCTGTTGGGAATGCGGCCGTTATAGGACTCGACCATGGCGCGGTTGCCCACTCGGGGAGCGCCAAAGGTGTAGACCTCAAAGCTGAGCTCGCGCTTGGCGCCCAGGTTGTACTGAATATCAAGGGCGGCGATGGTGGCGAGTGCCCCACCCAGGCTGTGACCGGTGACAATGACGTGCTGCCCCACAAACTTATCCATGGCCTCTAGCAGCTGCTGACGCACAGCGAAGTAGGCCGTCATAAATCCTTGGTGAAACTTCACCTCGGTGTTGCCGTCCCCGTAGGGATAGACCTGCTGGCGAAACTGAACATTGTTCATCCAGTCAACGGATTTGTCAGAGCCGCGAAAGACAATAAAGAGGCGATCGCTGGTCATCTCGTTCAAAATCGATACTTGGGTGTCGGTAACGCCATTGTCCTGACTTTCCACAAACACCGGCTCAATGTCGGGATAGGCCGAAAACCGCAGACCGCTAAAGTCGCGGTAAACCTCCTGACACAGGCGAGCGCATTTAAGAGCAACGGCATAGTCGACCATTGGGCATTCCTCCAAAAAGGCCTGTAATTGTTCCTGAAAACCGTCAGAAGAGTGGCTGACCCCGCTGTGGCCTAGGGCGTAGGCACCGACCACCAGGCCAAGGCGTAGGGCTGGGTGGGTTCGCCGTGGGCCTGCTGCTGATAGACAACTCTTAGTTTGTACCGACCCGTTTCTGGAATTTGATAAAAAATGTGTTCGATGCTGTCAACCTCGCTCACCGAAGACCACACACTCTTGGTGATGTCGTCTTCGTCAGCGGGCATGAGGTAGACATCGATGTTGTTGAGCCCCTTGTCGTCAAAGCCTTCGCCCAGATCGTAGAGGCCATTGCGGTTGGCATCGACCAGCTCTACTACCCGTTCCCAGGCCAGGGTGGCCGACAAAAAGCTGCCTGCTTGGAGGGCGTCGGCAAACTCGTAGTCGTGGACGGTGGCGGGCCGAGCCTCTAGCTCGGCGAAATTCCAGCCGGTGGCAGGGATGGCTTGGTCAGGGCCAGTGGCACCGGGGGCCAGCTGCTGGTAGGCGCGGTAGGCGTTGAGGTGACCAGTCCCCAATTCGCTGTGGAGCGGGATTTTAGGGTCGCGGTAGGCATCAGACTCCAGCCAGGAGCGGTTGCTGTCGTCTACCAGGGTGCGACTCATGCCCAGGCGCAGACCGTCGCCGCTGTCTTTGATTTTGTCGGCGGAATTGAGCAGCACGGCTTTCATCACCATGGGGTGGCGGGCATCTAGGGACCAGTTGGGCGACTCGGCGCGAAACTGGCGATCGACTAACTGTTGCAGCAAGGCGATGGTGCCCACCACGTGGGGCGAGGCAAAGCTGGTGCCGCTAGAGCGCCGCACCTGCCCATCGGGGTCAATTAGCTCAATGTCGCTGCCGGGGGCGACCAGAGTAATCGAGCGGCGGGGGCCTTCGTTGGTTTCGGGGGCGGCGCGTTGCGATCGCATCGTGGGTTCGCTGCCCAGGTTCGAGTAGTCGATTTTGTTGAATTGGCCGTTGACCTGGCGCGAGTAGGCAATATTCAACCCGTTAAAATTGTCGGTGGGAATGGGAATGCCGCCGCCGCCCTGGTTGCCCGCAATCACGTATAGAGCACCGTGCACCCGGGATGACCAGTCGATGCACTGGGTAAGCAGGGCATTGCCGTCGAGCACTGCATTGGGTCGCGGGTCGCGGTCTAGGGGTTCGCCAAAACTAAAATTGATGGCCCGCACATCACCGCCGTTTTGCGACGCCACCGACTGGGAGGCAAGGCATTCTTCGGGCTGGGAGCTGCGATCGCCCAAGGGCCCCACCGCGCCCGAATACAACATGGCGGCGGGGGCGACTCCCACCCGCAGCTTGTCTTGGCTGATCATGACGCTGGCTACATTGGCGGCGTGGCCATCGACATACTCATCGGCCACGGCCCAGCCGTCGAGCACCAGCACGCGCCGCACCATCACGGGCAGAGTTTCTGAAGCAACCTTGTCGAGGCCAAACTGGCTGGGGCGGCCGATTTCAACCTGGCCAATGGCAATTTTTTCGCCGGTCAAGTTGTAGGGGGCGTCGTGCAGCCGTCGGGCGTCAATCCCCTCGGGGCCGACGGACTCGGTGAGGGCCAGCACCGGCAGGGCCAGGGGCACCAAAGCACCAATTCCCCCTAGCCAGAGCAGCGCCTTCAGACGGGACTTTGGCCCTCGGTGCTGCGTCATCCCCTTACCCCACTTAGCCATAGCCCTACCCTGCTGCAAATATCTCTGGGCAAACTCTATCGCAAAGGCCCCGGCCTCGGGATGAAAACCACTGAATCTATCTATTTCTTCAGAAATCCTCCGGCTGTTTGCTCTGGCTCCAAAGATGGGGGTGCCACCACCTGAACCTTGACTTGGGCTCGGGTCAGCAGTCGGCTCAGGCGCAGAGCCTGGTGGCGGTAGAGGGGCAGTGGTAGGGTACCGGGCAGCTGGGCCATAAACTCGCGGGCCTCGCCCAGGCGGTAACCTGCCACGCGAGCGATTTCGGCGGCACCGTCAAACAGAGCATCGGCGGTGAGGGCCTGATTGAGGTAAACATGCCAGGTGCGGGGTGCCATCTGGTGCTGCTCAATGCGGCGCAGACCGCTGATCGTGGCCAGCACCACTAGGCCATCGCCCGGCTGTAATCGAGCATCGTCGGACGGCATAATTTTGCCGGGCTGACCCTGGGGCTGATGCCATAGGGGGACAACGCCATAGCCATAGGCCACCTCTGACAACAGCCTGTCGACCAGGGTGTCCTCGGATTCGATCTGGTACTGGGTGATCAACACCGTTTGCTCGTGGAGCCGAAATAGACCAATCACCTGCTCACCGAAGGCTGCTCCGGCAAAGGCTTCGGCCGATAGGGCTGAGGCACAGAGCACCTGGGCAAAGGGAAAGATCTGGGCGACGCGATCAGTAAACTGCTGGTCGTAGGTGCGAATGATGGCTCGACAGTGGGGGTTGAGCCGATGGGCTAAAAGCCCCATCTCCAAGTTTTGAATTTCGTCTTCGCTGACGGCCACTAGGCTTTTGGCGGTGGCTAGGTTGGCCTTGTTGAGAGCGGCGGTGACATCGCCAGTTATCAGCGGCACTTTGGGTAGCAGATCGGCATCTAGGCTGTGGGAGGAAATCCCTAGGACGGGCTGGTTGAGCTCTTGCAGGGCAGCTACCACCTGACGCCCGACTCGCCCCAGCCAGATCACCACCACATGGTCTTTTTCGGGTACGGGGGGGCGGCGCTCCATAAACTCAAACCGTAGGGTGAGCAGCTTCTCGGTCAGCAGGGCATAAAGTACCCCGACAAAGGCGGCTCCGGCTACCGTCAGCAGCACCCCAAAGGTTTGCAGTAGGCGCGGATGATCAAACTTTTCTAGGGCGGTATAGACATCGCCGTAGCCCCAAACAGGGTAATAAAGGTGTATAAAAATGCCTGAAACAGGGGAATGTCATCAGGAGAATTGACGTCCAAGAGCAGGGTGCCAACCAGACAGAGGGTCAGCACGGTAACGCCACAGAGAATTGCTACTCGCCGCAGCTGATGCCCAGAGCTGGCCTGCCAAATGCCGAGCCAGTCTTGCCTGAGGGTCGACCAGCTACCCCGGCGGGCGATCGCCCGCCTCAGGCCCTTAAACGCCCCCTTGGCGAAGAGGTTTAGCGGTTTCACCATGAAGCGATCGCAGCTGGGCGCCGCACTCAATCAAGACAACCTCATCGTCGGTGCGCAGCAGGGTGTCGGGCAACCAGGTGTAAAACAGCGTCGAGGGGCTGGCTGCCACCCTCGTCAGATCTGGAGCGAGGGGGGTATGGCAGAGCACCCGGCGATGGCCGGTCTCTAGCTCGTGGATCTGGCGGCGATCGCACCACCTGTGCCCTGGTTCTAGCCGCTGCTTCACCACCTGAAAACGGTGGCCGTCGAGGCTAAAGTAGCCGATTAGTTCTTCCCCAAAAGCCCCCAGTGCAAAGGCTGGTGCTGTCAGCTGCGTGGGCTCAAAGGCAACAAAGTTCTTGAGCTGCTGTCTCATCAGATCGTTGAGGTTTTGCTTGTCTGAGCGCATGACTATCCGCACCCGGGGGTTCAGCACCCGCGCCGTCAGCGCCGCCTCTAAATTGACTCGCTCATCCTGGGTAACTAGTGCAGACAATGAGCTAGTTAGGACAGTTTTATGAAGGCATTGTCGACTGCGTCCCAGAGGCTGTCAAACGCATTGAGAGTTTTGCGCAGGTAATGTTTTAAGCGCGCCCAGAACTTTTCAATCTTGTTGAAGTCCGGAGAGTAGGGCGGCAGGAAGAGAAGGGTGCATCCCGCCTGTTCAATCAACGCCTGAGTGCGTTGAGATTTATGAAAACTGGCGTTGTCCATCACCACGACCTGTCCAGAACTGAGTTCAGGCACCAAGTACCGCTCGACCCAGGCTTCAAACAAACGGGTGTTGCAATAGCCTTCAAAGGTCATTGGAGCAACCACAGTCCGATTTCGCCAGCCGGCAACCATGCTGATACGTTGAGTGCGATGGCCCAGCTTGAGGGCATGAAATCGCTCTGAGCGAGGGCAGTAGCCGTAGGGATAGTCTTCGGTATCGTCGACACCCGCCTCGTCGAGGTACACCACTTGAACCGGGTCAACCTGCGCCAGCTGCTTTAGAAAGGCTCGGCGCTCGGCCTCATTGCGATCGCGGTACCCATATGTCTTTTTTTACGCGTAAACCCAATGCGGCGCAGCGCTTTGCCCACCGTGACATCGGTAATTGGCTCAGGCCACAGGTCGGCCATCTGCTGCTGCGTGAGATGACCGTGAGCGTTGGCAAAGGCGCGGAAGGCCTCTAAATCGTTGACCTTGGGGTCCGGTCCCCGATGATACCCCCGAACTGGGGATGCACTGCCGGTGGCGTCACGACGTTTAAGCCACAAATCAAGAGTGTTACGGCTGATGTTAAACATCCGACTGACGTGACTCTTCTTCTCACCTCGGTCAACGGCGGCAAGCACTTTGTCACGTAGGTCATCACTGTAGGCGGCTGGCATTAGGAGTAGAGATACGGTACATATACAACTCCTCTATACTGTCCTAACAACACCTTCGACTGCCATAGTGGCGAATCGGTACAGTGCTGCCCGTCACCTCGCGACGTTTCAACCACAGGTCGAGGGTGTTGCGGCTGATGCTAAACACTCGACTGACGTGGCTTTTGGGGTCGCCTCGGTCAACAGCAGCAAGCGCTTTTTCGCGCAGATCATCACTATAGGCGGCTGGCATCACTACTCGGACGATATTCCTACTCTCCTAAAATGTCCTAACTACACCTTCATCTGCAATAGCAGCACTGCTCGGCACTGGCGAATGCCTGCCCTCCCTAGCACCGCCGCCGAGCGGCAGTCTCCCATCTCTAAATGGTCAATTAAATCCCGTAGGTGGGGAACCTCCCACTGGTCGGGCAGGGTGTTGTTGATGGCATGCACCGGCACCCCAAAACTCTTGAGATTAGCCACGCAGTTTTGGCCCAGGCTGCCCAACCCGCACACCAAAAAACCGTCATTCGGGGGTGGAGTTTCGCGCTTTTCGGGTTGAGGGGCTGCGGTTGCCATGCCGGTCACAAGGGACTATGCCCAAAAAAAGAGGGTATAAGGTCTAATACCAATTACTTATAAAGCTGGGCTAAACAGGGCTTCTAGGATGAAGTTGTAAGAGGTCAAGGAGATGATGTGCTCTGGCATCAGGGCATCGAGGGCAGCCGTAACACGTTCGCGCAACTCA
>JAESFY010000190.1_pt1 | contig 23121 bp, 23 predicted proteins | sample 9266201 | NCBI WGS metagenome assembly JAESFY01 (sample SAMN14515071, study PRJNA621656) | algae metagenome | isolation source: Nodosilinea sp. WJT8-NPBG4 and co-occurring heterotrophs from soil, lower... | place: USA: Pinto Basin, Colorado Desert, California | collected 2006-05-27 | reverse complement strand
GGCTCACAAGAGCCGGCGGGTGCTCGCGATCTCAGGCGCGCCAGGGTGTGAGGATGCCGTCGAGCACGGCCAGGTGAGACGCGGCCGTCTGCGGCTCGGTGACCTCCACGACCTGCTGCCCGTAGGTGATCGAGCGGAGCAGCGTCATGACGGCTTTCCGCGGGGTGTCGGCTCGGAGTTCGCCGTCGTCGACGGCTTCGTCCAGAGCTGCGCGGATGCTCTCCTGCCAGGGCGCGAGCGTCGGCGCCCCGGCATCCGGAGTCGAGGCGAGCGTCGCGAGGCGCCCCCAGAATCCGACGACCACGTGCGCCTCGGTGCGGGTGCGCTCGTCGATCGGCAGCACCTCGCGCATGAGCGCCTCGAGGCGGCTCAGGCCTCGGAGGCCCTCGGTCGCCTCGGCGATCCGCGCATCGGTGCGGCGTGTCACCTCCGCCGCGGCGGCGCGCACGACGTCGTCGAATCCGTCGAAGTAGTGCCAGAGCGAACCGGTCGCGACGCCGAGTTCCTTGGCGACCGCGCGCGACGACACGCTGTCATGGCCGTCGCGTGCGGCGACCATCAGCAGCGCCTCGGCGATCTGCCGGCGGCGCTCATCATGGTCGACGATGCGGGGCACGTCCTCATCCTGTCGCATGTCGCGCGAGTCTGGCTATATTGAGCGGCCGATCAATATACTTCGCGGGTGGACCATCTCCTCCCGGCGGCACCGTGGCTGATGGCCGGGGCGGCGATCGTCTCGGCCGCCGCCGGTGTCGCCGCGTGGCGAGCGGTTCCCTGGCAGGGGCGGCAGACGGCGGTGATCATGGCGGTCGCGATGCTGATCCTCGCGACCACGGACGGCGACCCTGTGGTGAGCCTGGTGCTCGGGGCGGTGCTCGTGATCTCGGCGATGGTCGGCACGATGGGGGTGCGTGGAACGACAGCCGCCGCCACCTGCTGCCATCGCGCGCTGGTCTCGCTGGTCATGGCGATCTGCTCGTTCGAGAGCGTGTCGACCGCGGGGGAGGTCTCGGGGGTCGACGGTCATAGCCACGCACAAGCAATTTCCGGTCTTCTCCCGGTACTCGTGACCGTCGGTGTGATCGCCGTGGTGCTGTGGACGGTCGTCGTGGAGTCGGTCCTCACACCCGTGCACCGCGGTCGCACGGCACGATTCCTGACGATCGAGTCTTGGGCCATGGCGGCCGGCGTCGCGGTGATGTGCCCGGGGTTCTGAGGCGTGTATTCCTGGAAGCGAAGCCCTCCGGTAGCGTGGCCGGATGCCCCTCGCCCTGATCACCGGTGCCGCCCGAGCGAACAGCATCGCCGCCGGCATCGTCCCCCGTCTGCGCGCCGCCGGATGGACCGTCGTCACGAGTGATCTCCGCGACGCGGATCACCTCGCCGACCTCGCGTCGCCCGACGGCCCCGAGGCCCTGATCGCGGCGGTGAACCGCGAGCACGGAGTCATCTCCGCGCTCATCCTCAGTCATGCGCACGACGTGGAGTCCGGCATCCTCGACACCACCGCCGAGAGCTTCGACCGCCATGTCGCGGTGAATGCGCGAGCGAGCCTGCTCCTCATCGCGGCCTTCGCGCGGCAGATCGGCGGCGACGGCGGTGCGATCATCGCGCTCACCAGCGATCACGTTACCGGCAACCTGCCCTATGGCGCTTCCAAGGGTGCCCTCGACCGGATCGTGATCTCCGCCGCGCGCGAGCTCGGTCCGCGGGGGATCGCGGCGAATGTCCTCAACCCCGGCCCGATCGACACCGGGTGGATGGATGACGAGACCCGGGTCGGACTGGGCGAGATGACGCCGCTCGGCAGGCTGGGGCAGCCGCGGGATGTGGCCGCTGTCGTGGAGTTCCTCGTGTCGGATGAGGGCCGGTGGATCTCTGGGCAGCTGCTGAAGTCGGATGGGGCGTTCTCGGCGCAGTTCTGAGGGGGCCCTCCGGATCACGCGGCGGCGGCAGGCCGCACGAAGAACCAGGCGGCGACCATGGCGGCGGCCGCCGCGCTTGCCATCGTGACCGCCATCGTCACGGCGTTCGTTCCCCCGACCCCCGCAGCGAGCGGAGCGATCACGGGACCGAACAGGAACGTCGCCATGCCGAGCAGAGCGGATGCCGTACCTGCGCGGGCCCGATGATGTGCGAGGGCGAGCGTCTGCCCGTTCGGGCCCCCGATCCCCGAGCAGAGCATGAAGCCGACGAGCGCTGCCACGATGCCGGTGACGCCCGTGCCGGTCAGGGTGAGAGCGAGGAACACCAGCGTCGCCACGAAGCTCGCGGTGATTCCGCCGAGATAGACGTTCAGCGGACCCCAGCGGCGTACGACGAGGCGGCTCGCCTGGCTGCCCACGATGCTGGCGAGAGCGCCCGCCGCGAAGGCGAGGCTGAACGCCTGGGGAGAGAGGCCGAACTCGTCCTGCAGCACGAACGACGACATGGACAGGTAGGTGAAGAACGCGACTCCGCCGCCCGCTGCGGCGATGAGCACGGCGACGAAAAGCCGATCCCGCACGACGGCGCCGGCGTGAGCGCTCAGCGCCCGCATACCGCCGCCATGGCGATCCTGCACCGGCAGCGTCTCCGGCAGGGCGAAGACGACGACGAGCAGGAGCACGACCCCGATCGCACCGAGGACCCAGAAGATCCCGCGCCAGTCCATGATGCGAGCGAGCTGACCGCCGACGACCGGCGCGATGATCGGCGCGGTGCCGGAGACGAGGAACAGGAGCGACAGCATCCGCGACAGCTCCACGCCCTCGAACTGATCGCGGGCGATCGCCAGGCAGATGACGATGCCGGCGGACCCGGCGAGCCCCTGGAGGAACCGCGCCAGCAGCAGAAGCTCGATGCTCGGCGCGATCGCGCACAGCGCCGACAGCACGGCGAAGGCGACGACGCCGACCATCAGCGGCAGCCGACGACCGAAGCGGTCGCTGAGGGGTCCGGCCACCAGCTGACCGAGGCCGAGTCCGATCATGCACGCCGACATGGTCGCCTGCCCCAGCGCCTCCGTGGTGCCGAGGGATGCCGCCAGCTGCGGGAGCTGTGGCAGGTAGAGGTCCATGGACAGCGGGCCGAAGGCCTCCAGCATCCCCAGCACGAGCATCGCGTGGAGAGTGCTCATGCGGGGACGGGGCGGGTCCCCGGGTGCGGGGATGCTCATTCCTCGAGGTGGAGTATTCGGCGCAGCCAGCTGTCTCTGGAGGCATTGGCCGCCTGAGAGACCGCGGCGTCAGGGGAGAAGCCGGCGAAGCCGTGATACCCGCCCGCCCAGACGTGCAGTTCGGCCTGACCTCCGGTCGCCCAGATGCGCGTCGCATAGTCGACGGCCTCGTCGCGGAAGGTCTCGGCCGCACCCACCTCGATGAACGCGGGTGCGAGGCCTTCGAGATCCGTGGCGCGCGCGGGAGCCGTGTAGGGAGAGACCGCGTCACTGAATCGATCGGCTCCCGCGATCGCGTTCCAGGCCGTGTCGTTGTTGTTCCTGTCCCATGCGCCGAACCCGTCGTACTGCTGGGCGGAGACCGTCTCGTTACGGTCGTCCAGCATCGGGCACCCCAGCAGCTGACCCGCGAGTCGGGGGCCGTCCCGGTCGCGTGACAGCAGCGCGACAGCAGCGGAGAGTCCGCCGCCCGCGCTCATCCCCGATGCGATGATGCGGGAGGCATCGATCCCGAGCTCGTCCGCGTGGGCAGCCATCCATTCGAGGGCGGCGTAGCAGTCCTCTGCCTGGGCGGGGCCGGGATGCTCGGGGGCGAGGCGGTACTCGACGGCCACGCCGACCACCCCGAAGCGCTCGGCGAGGTCGATGAGCTCGCCGGTGCCGAAGAACCGGGTGCCGAGCACCATCCCGCCGCCGTGGATGGACAGCACCGCGGGCGCCGGTCCGGCAGCCGTGCGACTCGGCCGCACGATCGTGATCTCCAGGTCGGGTGCGCCGACCGGGCCGGGGATCATCCGATCCTCCCAATCCACGTCTCGCCCTTCGGCCTGTTCGCTGATCGAAGGGATGATCGTGGCGAAATGGTCGCGGTTCGCGTGGATCGTGTCGGCTCGCAGGGGGATGATCTCGACCAGGTTCACGAAGGCGTCGAGTCCGGCGACGAGTTCCGGGTCGTAGGGCACGGGCGCGGGAGCGGTCACCGAGCAGCCCTCCAGATGCGGCGCAGCCAGGATGCCCGCGCGGCGAGGGCCGCGCGGGAGATCTCGGCATCCGGCATGTACATGTCGAATCCGTGCGCACCGCCGCCCCAGACGTGGAGCTCGGCCTGGCCGCCGGTCGCCCAGATCCGCGATGCGTACTCGGTGTCCTCGTCGCGGAAGGCCTCTGCCGCGCCGACCTCGATGTAGGCGGGCGGAAGACCCGCCAGGTCGGTGGCGCGGCTCGGAGCGGCGTACGCAGGCGCGTCCGTGCTGAAGGCCAGATCGTCGCCGAGCACGCACGACCAGGCGAGCAGGTTCATGTCCCGCTGCCAGGTGCCGATGCCGTCGTACTGCAGGCTCGACACCGTCGTGTTGGTGTTGTCGATCATCGGGCACAGCAGCAGCTGGCCCGCCATGACCGGGCCGCCGCGGTCGCGCGCCATGAGTGCGACGGCGGCGGCGAGGCCTCCACCGGCGCTGCCGCCGCCCACGACGATGCGGTCGGCATCGACGCCGAGCTCGGCAGCGTGCTCGTGCAGCCAGACGAAGGCCGCGTAGCAGTCCTCGACGCCGGCGGGGAAGGGGTCTTCGGGAGCCAGGCGGTACTCGACGTTGACGGCGACCACGTGATGTTCGGCGACGATGTCCACGACGCGGCCGGTCTCCCACGAACGGTGACCGACGATCATGCCGCCGCCGTGGATGTTCACGTACGCGGGGAGCACCTCGTCGGCGCTGCCGCGCGGACGGAAGATCGTGATCTCCAGTTCGGGGGCACCTTCCGGTCCCGGGATCACCCGGTCCTCCCCGTCGACGTCTCGATCGCCGATCACCGCGTCGTTGTCGGGGAACATCCGGTCGACGTCGGTGCGGGGAAGCGTGTCGCGGGTCAGAGCAGGTTGCGGGTTCTTCGCGATCTCGTCGAGCACGGTCCGCAGTTCGGGATCGAAGGGCACGGGCGTCACTGTCGGATGGCCGGCGGCGGTGATGGTCATGGAATCTCCTCGGTGGGTCAGGGGCCTTCGGGCGAGACCACGTCGCGGTCGGCCCAGAACGGAGTGACGAGGCGACGCAGTTCCGCCGCGCCGAGGCGGTCGACGAGGTCGGCGGCGTCGAGATTCGCGCGCAGCTGCTCGACGCTCGAGGCGCCGAAGAGGGTCGTCGTCAGGGCCGGATGCGTCAGGGTGAAGGCGATGCCGAGCTGCGCGGGCGTCGCGCCGACCGACGCTGCGAGCGCGGTGAAGGCGGGGACGTCGTCGATGATCCGCTCGCGGATGTCGCCCGGATCGCGGCCGATCTGCCGCTCGCCGGCGAGCTTGCCCGCGAGCACGCCGCCCTCGAGACAGTCGGATGCCTGCAGGGTCAGTCCCTGATCCCACAGCCGGGCGAAGGGTTCCCCGTCGGGGATGGAGCGGCGGGACACGCTGTACTTCAGCTGCGCGATCTGCGGGCCCGGCACTCCTTCGTGGGCGGCGATGTCGATCAGGCGCTGGATGCTCGCCGCCGACCAGTTGTTCACGCCCCAGGCGCGTACGAGACCGGCATCCGTCAGCCGAGCGAGGTCGAGCACGAGATCGCGCAGGTCGAGGTCGTCGCGCCGCAGATCTCCGAGGATGACGAGATCGGCGTGCTCGACGCCGACGCGCATCAGGGCGTTCTCGAGCTGCGGGCGGAACCCGTCGGCACCGAACGACTCGAGCCACAGCTTCGACGACAGCAGCCACTCGTCGCGTCGGAGCCCGGCGGCGCGAACCATTCCCGCGAAGATGATGTCGGTGAACACCGGGGGCATTCCGGACGCCGAGTACACGCCGACGTCGAAGAGGTTCACACCGCGGTCGACGGCTTCGCGGAGCATCGCGACGGCGTCGGCGAAGTCCATCCGGTCGTAGGTGTGCCAGGAGCCGAGGGAGAACAGCGAGGAGCGGATGCCGCTGCGGCCGATCTCGCGCTGGTGCAGGGGAGTGGTCATGGTGGTCCTCACCGTCTCGGGTCGATGACGGCCTTGACCTCATCGAGGTGGTGCATGTGGGCGATCTTCGCCGAGGCCTCGGCGAGGCCGACCGGAGCGCTGAAGAGGTCGTCCCAGGGGTAGCGGTCCGCGAACGCGGTGAAGAAGTCGATCGCGCGCGAGTAGTCGGAGATGTCGCCGTTGAGCGAGCCGACGAGAGTGAGCTCCTTGCCCATGATCGCGCTCAGTGGGAAACCGTCGCCCGCGGGGCCGGTCGACCCGACGATGACGACCGTGCCGCGCTGCGCAGCCATGCCGACGGCATCCGGGCCGACGCTCGGAGCGCCGGCGAAGTCGAACACGTGGTCAGCGCCGTGCCCGCCCGTCAGCTCGTTCACCTGCTCGACGACGGGGCCGTCGCGGAAGTCGACGACCGCGTCCGCCCCGAAGCGCGCGGCCAGTTCGAGCCGGGCGGCCGGGGCGCCCACGGTGATGACCTGTCCGGCGCCGGCGATCTTCGCGACCGCGGTGGCGAAGATGCCGAGAGCGCCGGAACCCTGCACGACGACCCGCGAGCCGGGACGGATGCGTCCCGCGCGCTCGAACGCCCGCAGCACCGTCTTGGCCGCGCAGCCCGCCATCGACGCCCACGTGTCCTTGACGGATGCCGGCAGCAGCAGCTTCGCCGCGCGGGGGGTTACATAGGCGTATTCCGCCAGGCCAGCGGTGGCGAACGGATGCACGTCCGCGCGCTGCAGGAACCCGTAGCCGCGACGGGAGCACGCGACCGGCTCGCGCAGCACGACGCAGCCGTGGCATTCCCCGCAGGTCGATTCGGACCAGCCGATGCGGTCGCCGACGGCGAGCGGGCGGCCGAGTGCGTCTCGGGTGTCCTGCCCGGTGGCGACGATCTCGCCGACCATCTCATGGCCGAGCACCATGGGGAGCATTCCGGGGAAGGTCATCTTCCCTTCCCAGATCTCGATGTCGGTGCCGCACAGCGTGGTGCAGGCGATGCGCACCAGGGCGGCTCCGGGTTCGATCTCGGTCGGCAGCGGGAGATCCTGCAGCGTGAGCGGGGCGCCGTGCTCCGTGAGCACGGCGGCGCGGGTGGTGATGGGGAATGTCACGGTGGGGAGTGTCATGGTGTCCTCTCAGACCAGGAGCTGTCCGCCGTCGACGGCGACGGACACTCCGGTGATGTGGCTGGCGGCATCGCTCGCGAGGAAGAGCACGAGCGGGGTGACCTGGTCGACCTCGGCGATCGTGCCGAGGGGGATGCGCGCCTCCCAGGCCGCGCGCGCCTGAGGGTCCGACGCGAAGCCCGCGGTGAGTGGGGTGAGCACGGGGCCGGGCGCGACGGCGTTGACGCGTACGCCGGCGGAGGCGAGCTCGATCGCCGCGGTGCGGGTGAGCGCGTCGACCGCCGCCTTCGTCGCCTCGTAGTGGCCGAGGCCGGGGGTGGGCTGACGGGCGCCGATCGATGAGATGTTCACGATCGAGCCGCGGCGCGCCTCGGCGATCAGGGCGCCGAACACCCGGAGCATGAGGAAGGTTCCGCGCACATTGACGCGGAGAGCCGCGTCGACGACGTCGACCGGGACCTCCTGCAGCGTGCCGCCGCCGGCGACGATGCCGGCGTTGTTCACGAGCACGTCGAGTCCGCCGGAAGCGCGGATGCGCTCGGCGGCGGCGAGGACGGACGCCTCATCGCCGATGTCGAGCGTGAGCGGTGTCGCGCCGATCTCGGTGGCGACGGCCGCCGCGGCATCCGCATTCACATCGCCGATGAAGACATCGGCTCCTTCGGCGCGGAAGGCCGTGGCGATGCCTCGTCCGAGCCCGGAGGCTCCGCCCGTGACCAGGATGCGGCGGGGGGAAGCGATCATGTTCGTCCTCACTGACGGGTGTTGCGAAGGGATGTGTCCGTTATATTCTACAAGCATAGAAAAACGCAACACCGGTTCCGTCGTTCGTTGAGCGAACGGAGTGAGACGAAACGCCCTGAACCTTCTGACGCACCCTGAGGAGCCCTGATGCCCGACTCGACATACGCTCGAAAGCCGCTGTCCGCCGGTGGATCGCCCGTTCCGCCACTCGCGCTGGGTTCGTGGAACACGTGGGATCGGATGACGCAGGACGAGGCCGTCGCGCTGATCGCACGAGCCGCCGACCTCGACGCCGGATTCTTCGACGTGGCGTACTACAACATGGGTCCGCACGCCGAGAACTCCCGGACCGACATCCTTTTCGGGACGGCGCTGAGAGAGAGCGGTGTCCGTCGGGAGGACGTCGTGCTGTGCGGCAAGCTCTGGCTCTGGGACTGGCCGGCTCAGGGGTTCCGTGCGCAGATCGAGGAGTCGCTCGAGCGCGCGGGCCTGGACCGCTTCGACACGCTGGTCGTCGGCGACTACCTCGACACCCCCGACATCCCCCGCCTCGTGACCGACGTGAATGAGCTCATCTCCGACGGCCTCGTCGACTCGTGGGGGATCAACAACTGGCGCATCGAGCAGACGCGCGACGCGCTTGTCGAGGCGGCGGACCAGGGGCTCGCGGGTCCGGTGTTCGCGCAGCTGAAGTACGGCATCGCCCGGCGGTCGATGGCGGAGGGCGACGCGTACGGGCCGCTGTTCGCGGACGGAACTCTGACGCTGCAGGCCTCGGATGTGTTCGAGGGCGGCATCCTCGCCTCCGGGCGCGTGCCCCAGCGCAAGATCGGCGCCGATGTGGGCGGCATCCGCGAGCAGATCGCGGCGATCTACCCGGCCGTCGAGCGTGTGGCCGCCGAGTTCGGCGTGACACCGGCCGCACTCGGCGTCGCGTTCTGCCTCACCAACCCGGCAACCGCGAACGTGCTGTTCGGCGCGTCACGCCTCGAGCATCTCGAGCAGAACCACGCGGCGCTGGCGCTCGCGCGGGATCACGGTGACCAGGTGCGCACGGCGCTCGCCGCGTACTGGGTCGATCGGGAGGTGCGGGCCGACGGGGTGTGGTGACCGGTTCGGTGACGCGGGCGAGTGGGGGCTGACATGTCGGTGGTGTTCTCTAGCTTTGCCCCATGGATTCTTTCGTACCGATCTTCGCGGCCCTTGTCGGCAGTGCTGGGCTCGTCGGCATTGCTCAGCTCCTTGTCAGCGTGAGTAAGCGGCGACGGCTTCGCTATGCGATCGAGCAGTTGTCCAGTGCGCGCAAGCGCGTAGATGATCGGTTGATCAGGCAAGTCATGCAACAGGCAATCGATGCTGACGCGCTGAGGCTCGCCACGATGTCGCTCGTGCGACCCGGCCCATCCTCAACGATGTGGATCGGCGCCGTCGGGTACCTTATGGCGGTGCTGTCGTTGCCGCTGCTCACCACTTGGTGGCTGTCGGGATGGAACGCGCAACTGTTGATTGCGTGGGCGCCACTCTTTGCAATTCTGCTGTTCGTGCTGATCTACAGTCCGATGTTTCTCTTGATGATTGGCGTGAGCCGCCAGCGTGAACGGCATCACTTCGCCACGCTCGTCATGGCGCAGTCGCGGCCGCCGCTGCCGACCGCAGAGGTGCGAGCGGGGCGCGCACTTCGTTTGAAGCTGCGGACTCGTGCGCGGCTGCAGAGAGCGAACAGGCGATCAGCCCGCGAACAGGCCCGGGCGACCGACTGGGCCCGCGCTCGGCGGATCGCTGTCCGCCGTCGTCGATTCGGGCTGATCTCGGGATCTGCCTTGATGCTCTCCGGGTGCGAATCGGCTGAGCTGCTCCAACGCCTCGAAAGGTCGCAGCTCCAAGATTCGCGAGTCGGCTGAGTATCTGAGCCTTTCGGCGCCGGTGCTGCGTCAGTGCCCGCCGCCGAACTCGATCAGCGCGACGCCGACGACGATGAGGGCGACGCCGACCGCCATCATGGTCGAGAAGTGGTCCTTGAAGATGACACGGCCGAGGATCGCGGTGATCGCGACGCCGGCCGCGGCCCACACGCCGTAGGCCACGCCCACGGGCATCCCCATCGCGAGGATGGTGCCGAGGAGTGTGAAGGCGGCGAGGTAGCCGACGACGATCACGGGGATCCACCGTTTTCGACGCAGCCCCTCTGACGCACGCAGGCTCAGCGTCGCGGTGACCTCGCTCGCGATCGCGAGGGCGAGCAGCAGCCAGGTCACGACGCGCCCCCTGCGGGTTCGCGCTTGTGCGAGCCGAGTTCGACGAGCAGCACGCCGACGACGATCACGCCGACGCCGACGATCTGCACGGGGCCCAGCAGCTCGCCGAAGAGGACCGTACCGAGTATGGCTGTCAGCACGACGCCGATCGCTGACCAGATCCCGTAGGCGACGCCGACCGGCATCCCGCGATCGAGGACGATCGACAGCAGCCACAGCGATCCGCTGTATCCGATGACCACGAGGATGAGCCAGAGAGGGTGCGTGAATCCCTCGGCAGCGCGCAGGGCGAGCGTCGCTGACACCTCGAGCGCGATGGCGACGAGCAGCGGTGGCCATGCTGAACGGCGGGGGTGATCGGTCATCGCGCGCCTTAGGTCGGGGTCTGAAGAGGGACGTGGTCCACGCGCGGGCGATTCCCGCGATGCACGACGGAGCGGAGGCGTATCGCAGCGTGCGTGGGGGAGGAGATTTCGATTCTCGCAGAATGCCGGAACACCGGAATGCGATTCGAACAAAGCTTCGAATGTCGGGTGGTGAGCGGGTAGAATTGGGGTATGTCCCAGCTCACCGGTTTGCACGAGGCGGTCTCCCGTCTCGATGCGGTGTGGGCCGGCGCGGATGACGCGGCGGGATTGTCGCGGGAGCAGCTGATCGCCGTGAATGACGCGATCGGGGTGGTGCAGCGGAGGTTGGATGCCGCGCACGCCGATGTTGCGGCGGGGATCGCGTATGAGTCCCGGGTAGAGCTCGGGGCGGGGAGCCTGGCGAAGGAGCACGGCTACCGGACCGCGGCGAAACTGCTGGAGGCGTCGGGTGGGATCTCGCATCGGGATGCGTCCCGTCTGGTGGCGGTGGGGGAGGCCACGGCACCCCGGACGGATTTGATCGGGGCGAGGTTGCCGGCGCGGTATGAACTGTTGCGGGAGGCGCTCGCGTCGGGGGAGTTGGGTATCGCGGCAGCGGGGTTGATCATCGCCTTGCTGGACCGGTGCCGAGTGGCGGCGGGGGCGGAGCGGATCGCGCTCGCAGAAGAAGCGTTGGCTGCGCGGTGCGTGGGTATGGGTTTGGACGATGTGCGGAAGCTGCTCGCTCGCGCGGAGGCCTGGTTGGACCCTGACGGGGTGCAACCCAAGGAAGAGGAGCGGCGCGCGAAGCGCTCGTGCACGTTCTTCGAACGCGACGGCATGGTGCACCTGCACGCCGTGTTGGATGCCGAGACCGCAGCACCCGTGGTCACCGCCCTTCGTGGGCACGTGTCCGCGGTGATCGCCGCTCGCCAGGACGCCCCCGATCCGAGTGCCCCCGACGCGGACCGGCGGACCGTGGCCATGATCCAGGCCGACGCGCTCGCCCTGTTCTGCGCCCATGTTCTCGGCTGCGAATCCCGGGTGCCGCTGGCCGGTGCGACCATGATCATCCGCCTCACGTTGGACAACCTGCGCTCTGGGATTGGATCGGCGACGGTCGACGGGTTGGACACCCCGGTGAGTGTCGGGGCGGCGCGGCGGATGGCCGCCGGCGGTGGTGTCATCCCGTGGGTGTGCGGGAGTAGGAGCGAGGTCCTCGACTGGGGTCGCGAGAAACGGTTGTTCACCCGTGCGCAACGATTGGCGTTGGGGGAACGGGATGGAGGGTGTGCGATGTGCGGACTCCCACCGGGAATGACCAAAGCCCACCACATCCGATGGTGGGAGCGAGACCACGGGCCCACCGACCTCACCAACGGGGTCCTGCTCTGCGAGTCCTGTCACCACCGCATCCACGACAACGGGTGGGACATCCGCATCGACGGCACCGGTGTCACCGCCCGCGTCTGGTTCATCCCACCCGCGCATGTCGACCCCGCCCGCGCACCCCGCACCAGCGTGCAACACCGATTCGCCGCCGCCGCATGAACGGCCTCCGGCGCGAATGGGAAGTCGCCATTCGCTGAGACCTGCACGCTCGGACAAGCCGTGTGCGCCCGGAGGCATGGCCCTCGGCATCCGGCTATCAGATCACTCTTGCATTCATTTTCCACGCCTGTAGACTAAACATCACGACACATCGGAGTGGCGTCGGTCCCGGCTCGCCGGCCAGCGGCTCCTCGAATCTCCTTCACCATCCCTGCACCCGAGAGAAGGAACCATGAAACGAATGCCCCTCGCGCTTGCCGCAGCGGTGGCCGCGACCCTCGCGCTCACCAGCTGCAGCGGCGGCACAGCTCCGAACACGTCCGACGGCAGCGGCGCCGAAGGACCGGATGCCCTCAACATCGGCAACTTCCTCGACATCACGTCGTGGGACCCGTCGCTCGCCGACATCGGATTCGACGGTCCCTACCTCTCCGCCGTCTACGACGCCCTGATCGCACTTGACGAGGACGGCGAGCCGATCCCGTCGCTCGCCACCGAGTGGACCGTCGCCGACGACGACCTCAGCATCGATCTCGACATCCGCACCGATGCGGAGTTCAGCGACGGCACGCCGGTCGACGCGGATGCCGTCGTGGCGAGCCTCGAGTACCTCAAGGCCGGCCCGCGCTCAGGAGAGGCGTTCCTCAACGTCGCCTCGTTCGAGAAGGTCGACGACGACACGATCAGCATCAAGCTCACGCAACGCGACGACACGATCCTGTACCTGATGGGCCTCGGTCGCAGCTACGTGATGTCACCGGCATCCATCGACGCAGGAACGCTCGGCAAGGAGCCGATCGGCTCCGGCCCCTACGTCCTCGACAGCAGCACGAGCGTCGCCGGCGCCGAGTACCACTTCACCAGGACCGCCGACCACTGGGACGCGGAGACCTACCCGTTCTCCGAGCTGTCGATCTTCCCGATCACGGATGCGACCGCGCGGCATAACGCCATGCTCAGCGGCCAGATCAACGTGCAGTACGGCGATGTGGCCAACCTCGAGCAGGCGGAGCAACAGGGATGGAACGTTGCCCAACGAGTATCCGGGTGGGCGGGTCTCGTGATCACCGACCACACCGGTGCCAAGAGCGAGCCCCTCGGCAAGCTCGAGGTGCGACAGGCGCTCAACTACGCGTTCGACGGCGCCGCCGTCCTCGCCGCCGTCGGCAGCGGAGCCGGAGTCGCCAGCAACCAGGTGTTCCCTGACGGCGGGGCGATCAACGACCCTGCACTGAACGAGACCTACGCCTACAACATGGACAAGGCCAAGGAGCTGCTGGCGGAGGCCGGCTATCCCGACGGCTTCGCGATCTCGATGCCCATGTCGCCCATCTTCGAGATATGGAAGCCATCTGCCGAGCAGGCACTGAACGAACTCGGCGTGACGGTCACCTGGGACAACATGCAGATGCCCGACTATCAGCTGAACGCGCCGAACTATCCCATGTTCATCTCCTTCCTGGCGATGGACGGGAACGACGTCGCGACCGTCGCACGTCAGGTCACGAGCGTGCAGTGGTTCAATCCCGAGCCCGACTACGCCCAGAACGACGTCATCGCCCCTCTCGTCGAGAAGGTGCAGACCGAACGCGGCGAGGCCCAGACCGCGGCGATCGAGGAGCTGAACAAGGCTCTCGTCGACCAGGCATGGTGGTCGGTCTGGTACCAGGCGAGCAACACCTTCTACACCGCCGCGGGCATCGAGCTCCAGCCGGTGGTGGGGATGATGTTCCCCACCCTGCGGTACATCACCAAGGGCTGACGCCCGCCGGGGCGGTCGCGACACCGACCGCCCCGGCATCCTCAGCCGCAACGACCCGACCCGACCCGACCATCGAGAGGTTCCCATGCTTCTGTTCACGGCGAAGCGCGTGCTGTCCGGCATCGTCCTGCTCGTCGCGGTCTCCACGGGCACGTTCTTCCTCGCGCACCTCGCGATCAGCGACCCGACCGCGTCTCTGCTCGGAACCTCTGCGAGCCCTGCCCAGCAAGCCGCGCTGGCCGAGAAGATCGGCCTCGACCGTCCCCTCATCGTGCAGTTCTGGGAGTGGCTCTCGCACGCGGCCCTGCTGGATTTCGGTGTCTCCTGGCGCAACTTCCAGCCGGTCTCCTCGCAGCTCGCCATCAAGGTCCCCGTCACGCTGTCGGTCGTGACGCTCGCGACTGTCATCACCGCCGTCATCGGCATGTGCTTCGGGATGATCACCGGCCTGCGCCCCGGCACCTGGTTCGACCGCATCATCAAGGGGATCTCCGTCGTGCTCTTCGCCCTCCCAGGCTTCTGGGTCAGCTTGGTGCTGGTCATGTGGCTGGCGGTGCAACTCAGGTGGTTCCCGGCCGTCGGATACGTTCCCCCCACCCAATCCGTCGACGGCTGGCTGCGCTCCATCACCCTTCCGGCGATCTCGCTCGCCCTCGGCGGAATCGTCGCCGTCGCCGAGCAGCTGCGCAACGCCGTCATCGCGCAGAGCCGCCAGGACTGGGTGCGCACCCTGCGCAGCCGCGGGCTCTCACCCGCCCGGGTGAACCTCCACATCCTGCGCAACGCGTCACCTGCCGCGCTCACCGTGATCGCACTGATGTTCGTGGGCCTGCTCTCCGGCGCCATCGTCGTCGAGCAGATCTTCAGCCTCCCAGGGCTCGGCCAGCTCACCAACCAGTCCTCGCAGAACGGCGACATCCCCATGCTTCTCGGCATCACGGTCATCTCCATCGTCTTCGTCGTCCTGATCAACCTCCTGCTCGACCTCGTGCTCGGCTGGATCAACCCGAAGGTGCGCGTCGCATGACCACGACAGATATCCGCGTCGCCTTCGATCGCGCGGCTCAGAAGCGCCGGACCAGCCTGTTCCGTCGGTTCCTCCGTCACCCCGGCGGCTTCATCCCGCTCGCGATCCTGACCCTGATCGTGCTGGTGGGTGTCTTCGCCCCGCTGCTCGCCCCGATGGATCCGAACCTCGTCGACCTGGCCGCGGCGAAGGCGGCGCCCGGCCCCGAACACCTCCTGGGCGGAGACTCGACCGGTCGCGACATCCTCTCCCGTCTCATCTACGGCACCCGCACCACCCTGTGGGGCGCGCTCATCACGATCGTGACGGCACTCGTCATCGGCGTGCCGGCCGGAGTCGCCGCGGGATACTTCGGCGGCGCCTTCGACCGGATCGCGACGTGGATCAGCGATGCACTGCAGTCGATCCCCGGCATGATCATCCTCCTCGTCGTGGCCGCCGGCAGCCGCAACAACTTCGAACTGCTCATGGCCACGGTCGGCGTGTTCATGATTCCGGGCTACTTCAGAATCTCCCGTTCCCAGACGCTCGCGGTGCGCGGTGAACCGTACATCGATGCTGCGCGGGTCTCCGGTCTCTCCGACGGCCGCATCATCTTCCGCCACGTGATCACGGCCGTCTACCCGCCCGTGATCATCCAGACGGCGCTCACCGCGGGCATCGCGATGGGCATGCAGGCAGGACTGCAGTTCCTCGGCATCGGAGACTCGAACGTTCCGAGCTGGGGCGCCATGATGCTCGAGGGCTTCCGGCTCATGCTCACCTATCCGCTGATGCTGCTGTGGCCCTCTGCCGCACTCGGCCTCACCATCGCGGTCCTCGCCATCATGGGGTCCACCCTGGCCGAGCTCGTGCAGGTGCGCACGCCCCGTGCCGCGCGTCAGCGCAAGGGCGCGACGACCATCGTCCCGTCGGATTCGGCCTCCGGTACCGCGCAGCACGACGCCCTGGACTCGGCCCTGCGCGTGGAGAACCTGCGGGTCAGCCACGCCACGCCCTCCGGCGAGACGGAAGTCGTGCACGGCGTGACTCTCGATGTGGCTCCCGGCGAGGTCGTCGGCATCGTGGGGGAGTCGGGCTCCGGCAAGTCCCAGACCGTGTTCTCGGTGCTCGACCTGCTGCCCTCCACGGGGCGCGCCGTCGCCGATGCGATCTGGGTCGGCGGCCGGGACGTCACTCGAGCGACTCCGAGACAGCGGCAGGCGCTGCTGGGTCGTGAGATCGGCTATGTGCCACAGGAGCCCATGAGCAACCTCGATCCTTCGTACACCATCGGTCATCAGCTGATCGAACCGCTGCGGCGTACGCACGGGCTGAGCAAGGCCGCCGCGTCGGACCGCGCCAGGGCAGTGCTTCTCCGCGTCGGACTCACCGAGCCCGACCGCGTCATGCGCAGCTACCCGCACCAGGTCTCCGGCGGCATGGCGCAGCGCGTGCTCATCGCCGGCGCGATCTCGGGCAAGCCGTCCATCCTCGTGGCAGACGAACCCACCACCGCGCTCGACGTGACCGTGCAGGCCGAAGTCCTCGAGCTGCTGCGCGAACTGCAGGCCGAGTACGGCATGGCGCTGCTGATCGTCACGCACAACTTCGGCGTCGTCGCCGACATCTGCGATCGGGTGATCGTGATGCGCGACGGCCGGATCGTCGAATCCGGCCCCGTCGACGACCTGTTCGCAGCCCCTGCGGACGAGTACACGCGAGAGCTGATCGCCGCGTCGCTGGATGACGCGGCCGGCCGAGCCGAGATCGACCAGGCGACGGAGGTCCGCGCATGAACCCGTTGCTCGAGGTGCGCGACTTGGTGGTCGAGTACGGACGCGGACGCGCGGCCTTCCGCGCGCTGCACGGCGTCTCGCTCGACATCGCTCCGGGCGAGTGCCTCGGGCTCGTCGGAGAGTCAGGTTCAGGCAAGTCGACCCTCGGAAAGGCCATCCTCGGACTCGCGCCTGCGACGAGCGGCAGCATCCGCTTCGACGGCCAGGAGATCGCCGGACTCGGCGGTCGCGCACGGCGCGCGCTCGCCGACGACCTCCAGGTCGTGTTCCAGGACCCCTACGGCTCGCTGAACCCGGCCATGACGATCGGCGACATCCTGTCCGAGCCCCTCCTCACCACGGGGATCGGGGCGACGGCGGCCGACGCGAAGGTCAGGGAGATGCTCGACCGCGTGCGCCTCCCGGAGACGGCGATGGATCGATATCCGAGCGAGTTCTCCGGCGGACAGCGCCAGCGCATCGCCATCGCCCGAGCACTCGTGCGCGGGCCCCGTCTCATCGTGTGCGACGAGCCCGTGAGTGCTCTCGATCTCACCACGCAGGCGGCGATCCTCGACCTGTTCATCGAGCTGCAGCGCGACACGGGCGTGGCCTACCTCTTCGTCTCCCACGACCTGGGCGTCGTGCGGCGCGTCTGCCACCGCGTGGCGGTCATGTACCGGGGCGAACTCGTCGAGGTCGGCGACGGAGAACAGGTCACCCGCTCGCCCCGGCATCCGTATTCCGAGCGGCTGCGCCTCGCCTCGCCCGTCGCGGATCCGGCGGCGCAGCGCGAGCGGCGTGCCCAGTGGCTCGCTCTCCGGGAGGTGCGCGATGCGGCGGTACGGTAGCTCCAGGCCGGTTCCACCCGCCACCCAGAACCGGCCGGAAGGACTCCATGCCGAAGATCATCGATCACGACCAGCGTCGACGGGACATCGTCGAAGTCGCGAAGAGCATCATCCTCAAGGGAGGCTTCGAGGCGGCAACGATGCGCAGCATCGCCGCGGAGGCCGGCTTCGCCAACGGTGCCCTGAAGCACTACTTCCCCGGCAAGGAGAGCATCGTCGCGGCGACGTTCGAGACCGTGCTGCAGGAGATCTCCGAGGGCGTTCAGGCAGCCGGCGAGGAGCCCGTGTCGGCGGATGCCGCGCTGCAGGGCTTCCTGCAGGCCACGATCCCGCGGGATCGCGATCAGATCGCCTCCGGACGGGTGCTGCTGGCCCTCTGGGAGTACGCGATGGAGAACGAGTCGCTGGCAGACCTCTACCGCGGTCACCTCGGCGCCTGGCGGGCGTCGCTCATCGCGCGGATGGAGGCGGCGCGCGACGAGGGCTCGATCCGCGATCAGGACTTCGTCCCGCTGGCGAACGAGTTCATCTCGGCCGCGGTCGGCGCCACGATCATCAACCTCCTGTACCCGGCCGGCGACCGCCTCGCCGACTATCAGACCTACATCGAGCAGTTCCTGGCGCGACTCCGCTGAACGCGACGCGCCGGACCCGAGAGGACGGCGCATCGTGAGCTCCCCCCTGTCCGTCGAACGACACCCCGGCACCGGGCGGCCGATCGTCTTCCTGCACGGCCTCGCCTCGCGAGGCGCGCAGGACTGGCCGGATGCCGAGTGGACCGGCCTCCTCGCAGGTCGACCGCGGCTCGTGGTCGACCTTCCCGCCCACGGCGAGAGTCCGGCACTGGGCACCGCCCCGACCTCGGCGGTGGTCGCTGCACTGGCCGACGTCGCCGGCAGCGAGGAGATCGACCTCGTCGGCTACTCGCTCGGCGCGCGCCTCGCCTGGGATCTGGCGCAGCATCCATCACTCTCGGTGAGGCGGCTCGTGCTCGGCGGGATCAGTCCGGGGGAGCCGTTCGCCCTGGTCGACCTCGCCGCCGCACGGCGTGCGATCGACGGCGGAGACGTTCCGGGCGACCCGCTCACGGGAATGATCACCCACATGGTCTCCCTGCCAGGCAACCGTCCCGCCGCACTGCTCGACCTGATCGAAGGGCTCGCTGCCGAGCCGTTCGCTCCCGCAGAGCAGGCGCTGCAGATGCCGGTACTGCTGCTCGGCGGTGCCGACGATCCGATGTCTGCGGCCATCGGCGAGCTTGCGGCACTCCTTCCCGACGCCCGCACCACGCGCGTGCCGGGCGACCACCTGACCGCCCTGCACACGAGCGAGTTCCGCGACGCCGTCGAGCAGTTCCTGGCGCACAGACCGACTTTCACGAAAGGCAACACATGACGAACCTCACCACCCCCGACGCGGCCCGCATCCTCGACATCGCGACGGGATACATGGCGTCGAAGCAGCTCTTCGAAGCCAGCCGGATCGGACTCTTCGCGGCCGTCGCGAACGGAGCCGACACGGTCGAGGCGATCGCCGGCCGCTGCGGGGTCAGCGAGCGTATCGCACGCATCCTCGCCGACGCGATGGCCGCGAAGGGACTGCTCGAGCGCACCGCCGGAAGCTATGCGATCATCTCGGATGCCGAGGCCTACCTGACCGGTGCCGACGCGGCGATCGACCTCGCGCCGTTCCTCACCTTCCTCGACGAGATCAGCTACCCGCACTGGCTGCAGTTCGCCCACACGGTCGACACGACCAAGCCCGGCGACCTGCAGATGGACGACGCCCGCTGGGCGACCTTCATGGCCGGCGTCATGACGTACAACCGTCTGCACGCCCAGGAGTTCGGCCGGCACATCGACCTGACCGGCGCGACGAGGGCGCTCGACTTCGGCGGTCTCTCCGCCGAGTTCGCCCTGTCGATCATGGCGCAGCACCCCGCGCTGCACACGACGTTCGTGTATGCCCCCGGGTTCGAAGACGGCATCGCGGATGCCGTCGCCGACGCGGGTGTCGCAGATCGCGCGGTCATCGAGGTCGGCGACACGGCGACGGCGACGCCGGCGGGCGAGTACGACGTGATCTACGCGAATCACGTCATCCACCGGTTCAACGCCGAGGAGAACGCGCAGATCTTCCGCAACCTGCGACAGGCGGCAGTGCCCGGCGCGACGCTCACGGTGCTCGACTTCTTCCTGGACGACGACGCCGAGCAGCGCCCGATCGATGCCCTGCACGCAGGGGAGTACCTGGTCATCGACGGGACGACCGTGTACCCGGAGGCGCAGGTGCGCGGGTGGCTGAGCGACGCGGGCTGGGATGCTCGCGAGAAGATCGCGCTCCCTGGCAGCCCGCGGGTGCTGGTGGCGACCGCCGTCTGAGGCGAAAGGCTGGTCCGAGGGGGACCGGAGGCGGGCGGCATGCGTGAACATGCCGCCCGCCGTTTCACTCTTCGTGCTGTTCGAAGACGGTGCGTCCGTCCACGATGGTGCGCCAGATCCCGACCGAGGCGAACGAGCGACCGGGCTCGAGAGGATCCTCGTCGAGCACTGTGATGTCGGCGACCTTCCCCTGCTCGAGCGATCCCTTCCATGCGGCCGCGCCGTCCTGACGCGCGGCGTCCACGGTCATCGAGCGCACGAGCATCCGCCGCGTCTCTGCATCGTCATCCATGCCGTTCGCAGTGAGCAGGTCGAGGGAGGCGTCGAGGCCGACCCGCCAGTCCGGCGTCGCGATGGGGGAGTCGCTGGTGATCGTGGTCAGCGCTCCCGCCGCGAACATCTCCGCGAGCGGCCACGCCGAGGCGAGGCGCGCTGCGCCCAGCTGAGCCTCCGCCCACGAGTGCGTGTGCGCGGCGATCAGTGGCTGGACCGCGAAACCCGCGCCGAGCCGCCGCATCCGCTCGATCTGTTCGGGCGTCGCGAGATCACCATGCACGACGTAGTGCGGAGCGGGCGGAACAGGTGCGTCGCCCACCGCTTCGAGGCAGCGCACGAACTCGGCGATCGAACGATCGCCGGTCGCGTGCACAGCGATCTGCAAACCCGCGGATGCCGCGAGCGTCAGCATCCGCCGGAATGCGGTCAGCGGATCCGTTCCGCCCCGGGTGAGCAGTGCTCCGGTCGAGCCGTCGGCGTAGGGCTCGTCGACCCAGGCCGTCGCCAGGGGAGGGATGCCGTCGGCGAAGATCTTCACCCCGGTGATGGCCAGCCAGCGCGGGTCGGTCACAGGGGCGGGCGTACGGATGCCGCGTTCGAAGTCGTCGAGCGTGCTCTCACCGTCGATCGTCCCGAAGAGCCGGAGCATCGTCACGCGTGAGGTGTGGGCCCCGGCGCGGTGGAGGTCGAGATAGGTGGACAGCATGTCGGTTCCGAAGCATCCGGTCTCGCCGTCGTCTTCGCCGGGGCCGATCCCCGGTTCGGTGTAGCTCGTGATGCCGAGTTCGGCGAGCAGGCGCCACGCGCTCTGCAGGGCCGTGCGCCGTTCGGAGGCATCGGCGACGAGGCGTCCGGACGGCTGCTGATCGGGTGGTGTGTCCGAGAAGAACAGGTGCGGCCACCGGGCGCCCAGCCAGGCGGCGTGCAGGTGCGCGTCGTTGATGCCGGGGATCGCGGTGCGCCCGTCGAGCTCCACCGTCGTCGGCGCATCGAGCGCTTCCGCTTCTCTGCCGATCGCGATGATGCGGCCGTCCCGTACGGCGACGGCGTCGGTGACGGAATCGCTGAGATCGAACGTGTGCACGCGTCCGCCGCGGATGATCAGATCGGCGTCGTCGCCAGGAGAAGTCTCACTCATTATTCCACCAGTGTAGACATAAAGACGTGGTCAAACGACGAAGGAGAGCGCCCGATTCGGAAGCCGCCCGCCCCGACGCGTACGCTGGATGCATCCCCCGAATCTCACCCGGCAACTTCGCGCGCCGGCGATCTCGGCGCGCGCTCACACATGCAAGGACGCAGATGAACGATTCCGCCGCACGCCACGATGACTGGACGGCGCGAGAAGAGCTGGCCGAGCGGATGATCCCGCTCATCGGCGCGCTCAAGCGCGAGCACGACGTCGTGACGTCCCTCCATGGGCACCGGCTGCTCGGGCTCTCGGCGACCGGCCTGGTCGAGGTGCACGAGCGCGTCGCCCAGCTCGGTCACGAGCAGCTCGCGCTCGACGACACCCTCGCGGTGCTGGAGGCGGTCCATGCCCTCGCGCCCGGAGCCTCCTCGCTCGACGTCGCACGCCTCGTCGCCGGCCACGCCGAGAGCGACGCGCCACTGGACGACTACCTGGCAGAGGCCCTGGCCCCGGCCTTCGGCGCGACCGCCGCGGAGCCGACCGACGTGGTCCTCTATGGCTTCGGACGCATCGGTCGCCTCCTCGCCCGCATCCTCATCGCGCACACCGGCGGCGGCAGCGGACTGCGACTGCGCGCGATCGTCGTGCGCCGCGGTTCGGCGGACGACCTCGTCAAGCGCGCATCGCTGCTCCTCCGCGACTCGGTGCACGGCCGATTCGCCGGCTCTGTCACGGTCGACGAAGAGGCCGAGCAGATCGTCGCCAACGGCACCCGCATCCAGGTCATCTACTCCGACGACCCGGCATCCGTCGACTACACCTCCCGCGGCATCCATGACGCGATCGTCGTGGACAACACCGGACGCTGGCGCGACGAGCAGGGCCTGAGTCGACACCTGGAGGCAAAGGGGGTCGCGCGCGTGCTGCTCACGGCGCCGGGCAAGGGCGCGCTGAAGAACATCGTGCACGGCATCAACGACGACACGATCGCGCCGGACGATCGCATCATCACCGCCGCGTCCTGCACGACCAACGCGATCACGCCCGTGCTGAAGGCGATCGACGAGGCGTACGGCATCGTCCGCGGGCACGTCGAGACCGTGCACTCGTTCACGAACGATCAGAATCTCATCGACAACTTCCACAGCGGCGACCGTCGCGGCCGCTCGGCCGTGCTGAACATGGTCATCACGGAGACCGGTGCCGCGAAGGCCGTCGCCCGGGCTCTGCCCGAACTCGAGGGCAAGCTCACGGGGTCCGCGATCCGCGTCCCCACTCCCGACGTCTCGCTCGCGGTGCTGCACCTGAGCCTCGATCGCCCCGCCGAGAGGGACCAGCTCAACGACTACCTGCGCCGTGTCTCGCTGCATTCGAAGCTGCGGCAGCAGATCGACTACGTCGAGAGCCCCGATGTCGTCTCCACCGACTTCGTCGGCTCGCACCGCGCGGGCATCGTCGACGGCCTCGCCACCATCGCGAACGACCGCGACGTCGTGCTCTACGTCTGGTACGACAACGAGTACGGCTACTCCTGCCAGGTCATCCGCGTGCTCGAGGTCATGGCCGGCTCGCACCCCGTCGTGCTCCCCGCCCGTCGCGAGGTCACCCTGCAGGCCTGACGGCGCGCCGAACACCCCGCCGAGCGGCCCCCTTCTGCGCGACCCGGCCCCTTCGCGACGCACGAAGAGGGGCCGTTCGCACAGAGAGGGGTGGGTCGACGGGGGTGGTCCCCGGCATGATGGGCTCATGAAGACCGCGACCCTGCTGGCCGAGCGCCTCCGATCGCACCGTCTCACGGCACCGGC
>JAESFY010000189.1_pt1 | contig 23204 bp, 22 predicted proteins | sample 9266201 | NCBI WGS metagenome assembly JAESFY01 (sample SAMN14515071, study PRJNA621656) | algae metagenome | isolation source: Nodosilinea sp. WJT8-NPBG4 and co-occurring heterotrophs from soil, lower... | place: USA: Pinto Basin, Colorado Desert, California | collected 2006-05-27 | reverse complement strand
CGGTGATGCGGCGCTCGACGTGCCGGGCGAGCCCGACCGCGAGTCGCTGCAGCAGTCGCTCGAAGGGCGTGGGTGCTGCGAGTCGCAGCGTTGCGGTGGTCATCATCCCTCCTCAGGGCGGTTCTGGCGGGTTTTCATCTTCGGCAGGTCGAAGATCTCGGCGCGCAGAGACACGCGGCGCACATCGGGGCCGACCTGGCCGCGGAAACGTTCGATCGCGCTGTCGACGAGCGTTTCGATCTCTCCTCGGAGCTCCATCAGCTGAGCGGCGGTCATGTCGAGATGAGTCGTCATGGTGAGACCGGCATCTCGCCATTCCTCAGGCTCCTCGGACTGCGGGCGGTTGAGGTAGGTCATGAGCGTCTCGTGGCGCAGCCGAAAGAACTCCGACGTCACTATCTGCGCGGCCGCGCGGCTCGCGGGCGACATCGTGTCGTCCGGCCCTGGCACGTCGATCCGCCCCTTGGGTCGCTCCCACCATCGCTCGCGTGCAGTACCGCGGCCCTCGACCTCGCGGATGAGATCATGCGCCGCCAGAGCGCGGAGGTGATAGCTCGTGGACCCCGAGGTCTCGCCGACCAATGCAGCCAGCGAGCTGGCGGTCTGCGGCCCCTGCGAGGCAAGAAGATCGAAGATGCGGACCCGCAGGGGGTGTGCAAGTGCTTTGAGCGCTCCCGAATCGAGCGTTCGAATCTGCGCGTTGTCGGTCATGAGTGCAAAGTTATCATTGCAACGGTTTCTTTGCAACCGTTTCTTTGCAACAGGTTCTTTGCAACCAGACGCTTACAGGCGTGTCTCCCAGATCGACGCCGGAAAAGTGCGAGATGCCGCCGCGCCTCACCCCTGGAGCCACGGTCGTCGTCGGTGGCTAGGCTCGGATGATGACCGACGCCTCGAATCCGCTGCTTCTGCCATCCCCGCTCCCCTACGGTCTGCCCGACTACAGCGCGATTCGCCCGGAGCACTACCTCCCCGCCTTCCACACGGCGTTCGAGGAGCACTTGCGTGAGATCTCCCGCATCACGATGGTGCGATCGATGCCGACCTTCGAGAACACGATCGAGGCGCTGGAGCGGTCGGGAGAACTGCTCGATCGCGTCTCTCACGCGTTCTACACCGTGAGCTCTGCGGATGCGACACCTGCGATCCAGGTCGTGGATGAGACGCTCGCGCCGCTGATGGCCGCCCATCAGGATGCGATCACGCTCGACAGCGCGCTGTACTGGCGTGTACAGCAGGTGCACGACCAGCTCGACTCTTCGCACCTCGACGCCGAGCAGCGCTACCTGGTCGAGCGTCATCACCGAGAGATGACGCACGCGGGCGCCGCGCTCGATGACGAGGCGAAGGCCCGCCTCACGATCCTGAACCAGCAGCTGTCGACGCTCAACAACACGTTCGAGCGCAACCTGCTCAATGACACGAACGACCTCGCCGTCATGTTCGGGTCGGCCGCCGAACTCGACGGACTCAGCGCGGGCGAACTCTCGGCCGCGGCCCGTGCGGCTCAGGAGCGCGGGTCGGAGGGCGCGTTCCTGATCGCTCTCCCGCTTTTCACCGGTCATCCGTACCTGGCGCAGCTGAGCGACCGGGAGTCGCGGCGGCGCATCATGGCTGCATCCCGGGTCCGCGGCTCACGCGACAACGCGAACGACAATCGGCCGGTGCTCTCCGAGATCGTGCGTCTGCGTGCAGAGCGAGCGAAGATCCTCGGATACGCGTCGCACGCCGCCTACGTCACCGCCGACGAGACCGCAGGGACCCCGGAGGTCGTCGAACGGATGCTGCGGCAGCTCGCGGCCCCCGCCGCGCGCAACGCCGTGGCAGAGCACGAGGCGTTGCAGGCCACCGTCGACGAGACGGAAAGCGCGCCCTTCCCGATCGAGGCGCACGACTGGGCCTTCTACACCGAGAAGGTGCGCAGCGCTCGCTACGACATCGACTCCAGCGCCCTGCGGCCGTGGTTCGAGGCCGAGCGGGTCTTGCAGGACGGGGTCTTCTTCGCCGCGGAGCGCCTGTACGGCGTGACGTTCCTCGAACGCAGCGATCTTGTGGCCTACCACCCCGGCGCTCGCGTGTTCGAGGTGAGCAATGCCGACGGCAGTCGCCTCGGGCTCTACATCCTGGATCTCTACACACGCGACTCGAAGCGCGGCGGCGCCTGGATGAATCCGATCGTGAGCCAATCACGTGTGCGCGCCACGTCACCGGTCGTGGTGAACAATCTCAACGTTCCGCTTCCCGGCGGCGACGAGCCCACGCTCCTCACCCTCGACGAGGTCACGACGCTGTTCCACGAGTTCGGCCATGCTCTCCACGGCCTGTTCGCAACGGTCACCTATCCGCACTTCGCCGGGACCAACGTCTTCCGCGACTTCGTCGAGTTCCCCAGCCAGGTGAACGAGATGTGGATCCTCTGGCCGGAGGTGCTCGACAACTACGCGCGACACCACGAGACCGGCGAATCGTTGGATCCGGCGATCGTCGAGCGGCTTCGGGCGACGGAGACATTCGACCAGGGGCACGGGACCGTAGAGTACCTGGCTGCCGCGTGGCTGGACCAGGCCTGGCATCGGAGCGAAGTGGATGCCGAGATCGACGATGTCGTCTCCTTCGAGGCTGCGGCGCTCGCTGACATCGGGCTCGATGACCCGGTCGTCCCCACGCGCTACTCGTCGACGTATTTCGCGCATGTCTTCTCCGGGGGATACAGCGCCGGGTACTACTCCTACATCTGGAGCGAGGTGCTCGATGCCGACACCGTCGATTGGTTCCGCGAGAACGGCGGCCTGACGCGCGAGAACGGCGACCGCTTCCGGAATCGTCTGCTCGGTGTGGGTGGATCGAAGGACCCTCTGGAGGCATACCGAGACTTCCGTGGTCGCGACGCCGAGATCGACCCACTGCTCAAGCGTCGAGGGCTAGAGGCCTGAGGGCTCCGATGCGCGATCCACTGCGCATCATCAGCGCGTCCTTCGACGCCCGCGCGACGCGATATGACGAAAGCATGATGCATCGCTCGGTCGCCGATGCCACGGCCGCGTTCGTCGACCTCACCGACGTACGGGACATCCTCGATGTCGCCACCGGAACCGGTCTTCTCCTGCGCGCGGTCGCATCACGATCAGCCGATCTGAATCTCATCGGAGTCGACATCTCCCCCGGAATGCTAGACGTCGCCCGATCGCACCTTCCGCGCGCGATGTGGATCGAGGCGGAGGCGTCCGATATCCCGATCCCGAGCGCATCCGTCGATCTGATCACGTGTGTGACGGCGCTGCATATCATCCCGACTGTCGCTGAAGCGGCTGCCGAGTGGCATCGGCTTCTCAGGCCCGGCGGCCGACTCGTGACGGCGACCTTCCGCACGATCGATGCGAGCGGCCATGGTGCGCCTGGGGCCGCCAGGATCGACCGTCCGTACGACCGGGACCATCGGCCCTACTCGAACGAGACGCGGCTGTCCGACACTTTCGACCGCTACGGGTTCGCGCTGCGTCGCCGACGCGACTGGAGCGACGGCACGGACGAGCTTCTCATAGCGGAGCTTGTCACGAAGTCCCGCTCCGCCTGAATCCCCGCCGTTGCCGATCTCAGCGCATGAGCAAGCCGAGTTCGCGCGCGAAGGCACGCATCCGTTCCGCCATGGCCCCGGGAACCTCGGCGACCGCGAAATGCCCTCCCTCCGGTATCCGATCGAATGAACGAAGGTCACGGTAGAAGGAACGCGCCACACTCTCGGGGTAGTCGTGCTCATGCCGTTGGATCGCGACCGCTGCCGGAACCTCGACCGGCGGAATCCGCTCCGCCTTACCGCCGTCAAAGTATGGGCGGAATGACGTCCCGATGCTCTGCGTCCACCAGTAGATCGACGCCTCGGTGAGAATCCGATCACGGGAGATCCGCCGTTCGACCAGTTCCGGATGCTCGATCGGGGTGTCGCTCCATTCCACCAGCTTCTCGGTTAGCCATGCGAGCAGACCGGCGGGAGAATCGTTCAGCCCGGCAGCGATCGTGTCGGGACGAGTCGCCTGGATGTGCGCGTAGGCGCCGCTCGACTCCTCGCTCGTGGCGAGGCGCTCGAAGAAAGCACGCGCGGCCGGGTCGTCGATCGCGACGCGCTCTTCATCGGTGCCGAAGTGCGCGTGGGTCGCGAGAATGCCCTGCACTGCTTCTGGGTGACTGGCTGCGATCAGGTCGCTCACATTCGCGGAGATGTCTTCGCCGTATGTGAGATAGCGCTCGTACCCCAGCACGTCGGTCATGAGCGTATGCATCAGTTCGGCCATCACGCGCTCGGTCATCGTCCCCTCGAACGGCGCAGAGAAGCCGAACCCGGGCATGCTCGGGAGCACGACGTGGAAGTCCGGCAGCTGACGGGCGAACTCGAGCTGAAGCGCGAAGGTATGCGGCCAGCCGTGCATCACGAGGAGCGCGGGTGCATAAGGACTATCGGAGGCAAGGTGTACGAAGTGGAGCTCGGTGCCGTCGATGTCGGCGATGAACTGCGGATGCTCGTTGAGCCACCGCTCGCGAGACCTCCAGTCGAAGTCTGCCCAGCTGGCGACGAGGTTCCGGAGGTATTCGGCTGACAAGCCGGCCTCCGGCCGCCGCGGCGAGTCGGGCAGCAGCCTGGAGCGAGCGAGCCGCGCACGCAGATCGTCGATGAGGTCGTCTGGAATCGCTATCTCGAAGCTCCGCACGGCGGTCACGTTACGGGTGACCACCGACATCTCATCGCGCGAGCCAGGCCGAGGCCTTGTACCAGGTGAGCTGGTGGTAGCTCCACCGGTCCTCGACGATCATCGAGGACGTGACGGTCCGCCACGGGAGAGGCGAATCCCAGGCCGTTCCGCTCATCTGCTCAGCCACGGAGGCTGAGTCGTCGGACGGGGACCTCGTGCTCGACGGCTTCACCATCGACGGAGTCGACGCGGTAGACCGGCCGATCCGGGCGCTCGCAGACCGCTTCCTCGATCACGCCGTCGCGGAAGACGATCGCGGCGTAGTCGTCGACGGCGTATCCCGCGTCGAGTGCCCCTGCGACCACCCATCGCCGATACTTCTCGCGCCGTTCCGGTTCCCCGAGGTAGTGGGGGCAGGCGCTTCCCGCGATGAAACCCAGTCCGTCGGACAGGGGCGCGAGTGGTCCGAAGGAGTCGGTCGAAGACTCTTCGAACCAGCAGTTCATCCCGGCGCTGATGCCCGCCAGCACCGTCCCGTTGGCTGCCGCGTCGCGGAGCAGCTCCGGCAGACCGTGCAGGCGCCACACGGCGAGGAGATTCGCAGTCGATCCGCCGCCGACGTAGACGAGATCCTGCTCGAGCAGCAGCCGCGGGTCGCCGTATCCCCACGGATCCTGTCCGAACAGCGACAGAACCGACGTCTCGGCACGTCCCGCGAAAGCAGCTTCGAACCGCTGGCCGTAACCGACTGCGTCGCCGCTGGCCGTCGGGATGAAGCAGACACGCGGTCGGGGCTTGCCCGTCAGTTCCAGCAGGTGGTCGTCGATCAACGAACTGCCGTCGTCCGACATCGAGAATCCGCCGCCGCCAAGAGCGACGATGGTGCCTTTCATGCGCTCTTGCGCTTGCGCTCCATCACAATGGTGGGCGGTGCGCCCTCGTCGACCGCGGCGCGGGTCACGATGACCTTGGCGACGTCTTCAGCGGATGGGATCTCGAACATGATCGGCCCGAGTACGTCTTCGAGGATCGCGCGGAGCCCACGGGCGCCCGTCTTCCGCTCGACGGCGAGATCGGCGATCGACCGTAGCGCCTCCTGGTCGAACTCCAGCTGGACGCCGTCGATCTCGAACATGCGCTGGTACTGCTTCACGAGGGCGTTGCGGGGACCCGTGAGGATCTCCATCAGCGCATCCTGGTCCAGCGGGGAAACGTTCGTGACGATCGGCAGGCGACCGATGAACTCCGGGATCAGCCCGAACTTGTGCAGGTCCTCCGGAAGGACTTCGCTGAACAGATCGAGGTCCTTCGTCTTGTCGTGGAGCGGGGCGCCGAAGCCGATGCCGTGCTTGCCGACGCGAGCCGAGACGATGTCTTCCAGGCCGGCGAACGCACCGGCGACGATGAAGAGCACGTTGGTCGTGTCGATCTGCAGGAACTCCTGGTGCGGGTGCTTGCGACCGCCCTGGGGCGGAACCGAGGCGACCGTGCCCTCGATGATCTTCAGCAGCGCCTGCTGCACGCCCTCGCCGGACACGTCACGCGTGATCGAGGGGTTCTCCGCCTTGCGGGCGATTTTGTCGACCTCGTCGATGTAGATGATGCCCTGCTCGGCGCGCTTCACGTCGTAGTCGGCGGCCTGGATCAGCTTGAGGAGGATGTTCTCGACGTCTTCGCCGACGTAGCCCGCCTCGGTGAGTGCCGTGGCGTCAGCAACGGCGAACGGTACGTTGAGGCGCTTCGCGAGCGTCTGCGCGAGATAGGTCTTGCCGCAGCCGGTCGGCCCGATGAGCAGGATGTTGCTCTTGGCGATCTCCACCTCTTCGGCCTTCTGCTCGGCCGTCTGGAGCGTGCCGTGCGCGCGGACGCGCTTGTAGTGGTTGTAGACCGCAACGGCAAGAGCGCGCTTCGCAGGCTCCTGGCCGACGACGTACTCCTCGAGGAACGAGAAGATCTCGCGCGGCTTCGGAAGGTCGAACTCCGCGACGCCCTCCGCGGAGGATTCCGCCATCCGCTCTTCGATGATCTCGTTGCACAGCTCGACGCACTCGTCGCAGATGTATACACCGGGGCCAGCGATGAGCTGCTGCACCTGCTTCTGGCTCTTTCCGCAGAACGAGCACTTGAACAGGTCAGCGCTTTCACCGATACGGGCCATGCGCGTCCTCCTAGGGGGGATCCAGAGATCGTCCTTCGAGCCTAACCTCTGCATACGACACAGGGCCGCATTGGCGCGTACCGGTTCAGACACGGCGGTGAACGGCCGAGGCCCGGTCCGCAGTCGCCTGCGGGCCGGGCCTCTGGGGACCTCGGATCAGACCATGCTCTTCGTGTGCCAGACCGTCTTCACCTCGGTGAAGGCGCCGATGCGCTCCGGCGAGGCGACGACTTCTCCCGGCGCCAGTACGCGCTTGAGCGTCTCGGCTGCGGCGATCTGCATGTCGACCCAGTCCAGGTCACCCGCTCCGGCGAGATCGAGCGCATTCACGTCCTGGTGAGAGGCGAGCCATGGGGCGATCTCGGCGGGCGAGCCGGTGAGTACGTTGACGACTCCCCCGGGCACGTCGCTGGTCGCCAGCACCTCGGCGAGGCTGATGGCGGACAGCGGATGCCGCTCGCTCGCGATCACGACGACGGCGTTGCCGGCGACGAGGGCCGGAGCGACGACCGACACGAGCCCAAGCAGGGCGGAATCCTGCGGGGCCACGATGGCGACCACGCCGGTCGGCTCGGGAACCGAGATGTTGAAGTACGGCCCCGAGACCGGGTTGGCGTTGCCCGCGACCTGCGCGTATTTGTCGCACCACCCCGCGTACCAGACCCAGAGGTCGATGGCCTCGTCGACCTGCGCGGCAGCAGCCGACGAAGACCCGCCCTCCTGCGCGACGATCTCGTCGATGAACTGCGCCCGGCGCCCCTCGAGGACCTCGGCCACACGGTAGAGCACCTGCCCGCGGTTGTATGCGGTCGCTCCCGACCAGCCCTTCACCGCGGCGCGGGCCGCGACCACGGCGTCGCGGGCGTCCTTGCGGGAGCCCTGCGCGGCGTTCGCGAGGAAGGCGCCCTTCGGCGACAGCACCTCGTAGGTCCGGCCGGATTCGCTCCGCGGGAACGCCCCGCCGATCGCGAGCTTGTACGTCTTCGGGACGGTCAGTCGCTTGCTCATGCGGAGATCTCCTTCTTGCGGGAAAGCGTTTCGTCTCGCTTCGCTCGCTCAACGACCGAGAGGCTCATGCTGCGGCTCCCTTGAGGTAGGCGGTGAGACCCTGGCGTCCGCCCTCGCGGCCGTACCCGGACTCCTTGTAGCCGCCGAACGGGCTCGACGGGTCGAAACGGTTGAACGTGTTGGCCCAGATCACACCGGCGCGCAGGCGATCGGCGACCGCGAGGATACGCGAGCCCTTGTCCGACCAGATACCGGCCGAGAGGCCGTACGGGGTGTTGTTCGCCTTGGCGATCGCCTCGGCCGGGGTGCGGAACGTGAGCACCGACAGCACCGGCCCGAACACCTCGTCCCTGGCGATGCGGTGCGAGGCCTCGACACCCGTGAAGATCGTCGGCGCGAACCAGAAGCCCTTCTCCGGGATCGCGCAGTCAGCGGTCCAGCGCTCAGCACCCTCAGCCTCACCGATGTCGCTGAGCTCGCGGATGCGGGCCAGCTGAGCGGCGGAGTTGATCGCGCCGATGTCGGTGTTCTTGTCGAGCGGGTCGCCGAGGCGCAGCGTCGAAAGGCGGTTCTTGAGGCGGTCGATGACCTCGTCGTGGATCGACTCCTGCACCAGCAGACGGCTGCCGGCGCAGCAGACGTGTCCCTGGTTGAAGAAGATGCCGTTCACGATCCCCTCGACGGCCTGATCGATGGGCGCGTCGTCGAAGACGATGTTGGCCGCCTTGCCGCCGAGTTCGAGCGTGACCTTCTTGTTCGTGCCGGCGACAGCGCGCGCGATGTCCCGGCCGACGCCGGTCGAGCCGGTGAAGGCCACCTTGTCGACGTCAGGGTGGCGCACGAGCGAGGCGCCGGATGCCCCCGCACCCGTGACGATGTTCACGACACCGGCGGGCAGGTCGGCCTGCTGCAGGATCTCGGCGAAGATGAGCGCCGTCAGCGGCGTGGTCTCGGCCGGCTTCAGCACGACGGTGTTGCCGGCGGCCAGGGCCGGAGCGAGCTTCCACGCGAGCATCAGCAGCGGGAAGTTCCACGGAATGATCTGCCCGGCGACGCCGAGCGCGCGCGGGTTCGCGCCGAGCCCGGCGTAGTCGAGCTTGTCGGCCCACCCCGCGTAGTAGAAGAACCACGAGGCGACCAGGGGAACGTCGACGTCACGGCTCTCCTTGATCGGCTTGCCGTTGTCGAGGCTCTCGGCGACGGCGAGCTCCCGCGCGCGCTCCTGCACGAGACGGGCGATGCGGAAGAGGTACTTGCCGCGATCGCGACCGCTCATCCGCGACCACGTCTTGTCGTAGGCACGGCGGGCAGCGGCGACCGCACGGTCGATGTCCGCGTCGTTCGCGGAGGCGATCTCGGCGATGTGCGACTCGTCGGCGGGCGAGATGGTGGTGAAGCTCTCCCCCGAACCGTCGACGAATTCGCCGTCGATGAACAGCCCGTAGCTGTCCTTCAGGTTCAGGACGGCCTTGGACTCCGGTGCCGGAGCGTATTCCAGAAAAGACATGTGGATTCCTAGTCGATCGTGACGTAGTCGGGACCGGAGTAGTGGCCGGAGCTGAGCTTCTGACGCTGCAGGAGCACGTCGTTCAGAAGGCTCGATGCGCCGAAACGGAACAGGTGCGGCTGCAGCCATTCCTCCCCGACGGTCTCGGCGACTGTGACGAGGTACTTGACCGCATCCTTCGACGCGCGGATGCCGCCGGCGGGCTTCACGCCGATCTTCTCGCCCGTCCCCTGGTACCAGTCGCGCACGGTCTCGAGCATCAGGAGCGTGGTCGGCAGAGTGGCCGCGGGCTGCACCTTGCCGGTCGACGTCTTGATGAAGTCCCCGCCCGCGAGGATGCCGAGCCAGGACGCCCGCTTGATGTTGTCGTAGGTGTTGAGCTCACCGGTCTCGAGGATCACCTTGAGCGATGCGAACGAGCCGTCTTCACGACGACACGCCTCCTTCACCCGGGCGATCTGATCGAAGACGAGTCCGTAGCGGCCGGAGAGAAACGCCCCGCGGTCGATCACCATGTCGATCTCGTCGGCTCCGGCTGCGACCGCCTCGGCGGTGTCGGCGAGCTTGATCGCGAGCGAGGAACGGCCGCTCGGGAACGCTGTTGCCACGGCGGCGACGGAGATCAGACCGTCGTCGGGGTCGCCGTGCAGCGAACCCAGAGCGGTGACGGCGTCGCCCACCATGTCGCCGTAAACGCAGACAGCCGCGACCCGAGGAGTCGAGGGGTCGGCGGCATCCGGGTTCTTCGCCTTCGCGACGAGGGAGCGCACCTTGCCGGGTGTGTCGGCACCCTCGAGAGTCGTGAGGTCGATCAGCTTGATGATCGTGTCGAGCGCCCACGCCTTCGACGTGGTCTTGATCGATCGGGTGCCGAGCGCGGCAGCCCGCTGCTCGAGGCCGACCGCATCCACACCCGGGAGGCCGTGCAGGAAGCGCCGGAGTGTGGCGTCGTCAGGCTCACCGCCGAGAACGTCCACCGCCGTCCTGCGGCTGAGTTCTTTGGTCGTCACAGTTCCTCCAACAATGCTCGTGCTGTGGTCTCATCGGTCACCAGAACGCCGCACATGCCGCTGGTCACGACTGTACGCGCGATGTCATGCTTGGCGGGGCCGGCAGTGACGAAGATCGCGCGCTTCGCCCCGCGCAGACGATCGAGCGAGACGCCGACCGTCCGGGCGTCGAGCTGCGCGTCGACGATATTGCCCTCGGCGTCGACGTAGCGGCCGAGAACGTCGCCGACGGCGCCCCGCCGTGCGAGTTCTTCCACGTCCTCGGCGCTGAGGTATCCGTTCTCGACGTGCGCGGATGACGCGTCGCAGGGTCCTGCGGTGAAGAGAAAGGCCTGCGCTTCCGCAGCCTCCTCGAGAATGGCGGCGACCGTGCGGTCGGCCTCGATCGCGAGCTTGGTCTCGACGCGCTCCAGAATCGCCGGGCTCGGCAGCAGCGACACATGCCCCGACGCACGCTGTGCGATCGTCACAGCCAGGCCTGCAGCACCGCCGGAACGGCGGTTCAAGCTGACGCCGCCGTTGAGCTGCACGACCGTGACGCCGTTGGCCCAGCCATCGGGAAGCGCCTCGGCCACTGCACGCAGAGTGCGCCCCCAGCTGACGCCGAGGGTGCGAGGAGCCGGGCGCAGTGCGGCCAGGAAGTCCGCGGCGGCCTGCGCGACGCGCTCGAGGGTCCCGTCATCACCCTCCGGGGCCGGGACGACGACGGCATCCGACAGCCCGAAACGTTCGACGAGCATTCGCTCGAGTCCGAGGCGGCGTGCGCGCGGGTGCACGATCTCGATGCGGACGATGCCGCGTTCGCGTGCCTGCGTCAGCAGACGGCCGACCTTCCACCGGGAGATCTTGAGGAGTCCGCCGATCTCGTCTTGGGTCTTGTCCTCGTCGTAGTACAACTCGGCGACACGGACCATCAGCAGATCGTCTTCCACGGCATCCTCCTTCCGTTTCCAGAATAGGCCCTGATCCGCTTACGCGCACGGTGTTGCGCATATGAGCATCCCACGAATGGGGCGTGCACATCTGCGGGAACGACGAAGGGCGCCCGTCGCGATGACGAGCGCCCTTCGATTCGACCTGCCTACGCGCGCTTGCGCGTGGTGAGCACCTGGTCGACGATGCCGTACTCGAGCGCCTGCGCAGCCGAGAGGATGTTGTCGCGATCGATGTCGCGGTTCACCTGCTCGACGGGCTTCCCTGTGTGAGAAGCCATGGTCTCTTCGAGCCACGTACGCATGCGGAGGATCTCCGCGGCCTGGATCTCGATGTCGGATGCCTGGCCCTGACCGGCCTCGCCCATCGCGGGCTGGTGGATCAGCACGCGAGCGTTCGGCAGCGCCAGGCGCTTGCCGGGCGCGCCAGCGGCGAGCAGCACGGCCGCGGCCGATGCCGCCTGACCCAGCACGACCGTCTGGATCTGCGGCGCGACGTACTGCATCGTGTCGTAGATCGCCGTCATAGCGGTGAACGAGCCACCGGGCGAGTTGATGTACATCGTGATGTCGCGCTCAGCGTCCTGGCTCTCCAGAACGAGCAGCTGGGCCATCACGTCGTCGGCGGACGCGTCGTCGACCTGCACGCCCAGGAAGATCACGCGGTCTTCGAAGAGCTTGTTGTACGGGTCCTGGCGCTTGAAGCCGTAGGCCGTGCGCTCCTCGAACTGCGGGAGGACGTAGCGGCTGGAGGGCATGTCGCCTGCGGATTGGAAAGTGGGGGTGTACATGGTGTCCTTTCGAATCCGGATTACTCGGCGTCGTCCGCGGTGCCGCCGCCGCCGGTGACATCGCTGGCGTGCTCGCGGATGTGATCGACGAAGCCGTACTCGAGGGCCTCCTCCGCAGTGAACCAGCGGTCGCGGTCGCCGTCGGCGTTGATCTGCTCGACGGATTTGCCGGTCTGCCCGGCCGTGATCTCCGCAAGGCGCTTCTTCATCGAGAGGATGAGCTGCGCCTGGGTCTGGATGTCACTAGACGTGCCTCCGAATCCGCCGTGCGGCTGGTGCAGGAGCACACGCGCGTTCGGCGTGATGTAGCGCTTGCCCTTGGTGCCACTCGTGAGCAGCAGTTGTCCCATGGATGCGGCCATACCGATTCCGACCGTGACGATGTCGTTCGGCACGAACTGCATCGTGTCGTAGATCGCCATGCCCGCGGTGATCGAACCACCGGGCGAGTTGATGTAGAGGTAGATGTCCTTCTCTGAGTCTTCCGCGGCGAGAAGAAGGATCTTCGCGCAGATCTCGTTGGCGTTCTGATCGCGCACCTCTGAACCGAGCCAGATGATGCGATCCTTCAGCAGCCTGTCGAAGACGCTTGTCGCGACGAGGGGTTCTGCAGCCATTTCAGCTCCTGTTTCCTTGTTCGTGCTTCGAATCTACCGGCGGCGGCGCGGCGCTCAGGCCGTGTTCGCCGTCGGCATATCAGGTGTCGGATTCGGCGATCTCACGGGCATACGCGGTCATCGACCGGTGGTAGCGCGGGAGGTGCGGTACGAGGGCGAGGAGCGCCACCGAGAGCCCCTGCGCCGGGCGGCCGGCGCTGGCGAGCACCAGCGCATGGACTGCCGAGATCGCATCCGCGTACGAGCTATCCGGAAAGGACTCTTGCTCCGCGCGGATCACGTCGAGCGCGTCGTCGTACTCGCCCATATTGCGAAGCGAGCTGGCGAGCTGCACGACGCACTGCGGGCGATGCTCCTCATCGAGCCCCAGGGCGAGTGCGCGGCGATACAGCGCGACCGCTTCGGCGGGACGCCCCGCTGAGTCGCGTGCTCCGCCGCGCTCGAACTCCGCTCGCGCATCATCCGGGCCGCGTTCCGCCGCGAGGGCATCGATCCGCGCGATCGTCTCGTCGCCGACCTCGTAACCGGCGGCATCCGCCCACACGTCGTCGACCCGCGCGTCCCAGCTCTTCATCGTCTCTCCCTCGATGCGAAAGAGGGCGGATGCCGCAGCATCCGCCCTCTTCACTGGATCGTGTCCGATCACTCGGCCTTGTCGGCTGCCTTCTTGGCCGGAGCCTTCTTGGCGGCCGGCTTCTTCGCGGCCGGCTTCTCGGCGGCAGGCTCTTCAGCGGCCTCCGCGTCGTCTGCCTTCTTCGCCGGAGCCTTCTTGGCTGCCGGCTTCTTGGCGGGAGTCTTCTTCGCCGGCTTCTCCTCGGCGTCCGCAGCGTCAGCCTCGGTCGGCTCGGCAGCCTCATCGTCGCTCACGACGAAGTCCGACAGATCCACGGGCTTGCCGTTGGTGTCGACGACCTTCACCTTGCCGAGGGCGATCGCGAGGGCCTTGTTGCGGGCGACCTCGCCGACGAGCGCGGGCAGCTGGTTCGAGGACTGCAGCGCCTCGACGAACTCCTGCGGCGCCATGCCGTACTGCGAAGCGGACTGGATGAGGTACTGGCTCAGCTCTTCCTGCGAGACCTGCACGTCGGCCTGCTCGGCGATCGTGTCGAGCAGCACCTGCGTGCGGAACTGCTTCTCGCTCGCCTCGGTGACCTCTGCACGGTGCGCGTCGTCCTCGAGGCGGTTCTCGCCCTCGAGGTGGGTGTGCACCTCGTCCTCGATGAGCTTCGGCGGCACCGGGATGTCGATCTGCTCGAGCAGCGTCTCTACGAGCTTGTCGCGCGCGGCGGAGCCCTGCGTGAAGACGCCCTGCTGAGCAACGCGCTCCGCGAGGCTCGCGCGCAGTTCGGCGATCGTGTCGAACTCGCTGGCGATCTGAGCGAAGTCGTCGTCCGCTTCGGGGAGCTCGCGCTCCTTGACGGCCTTGACCGTCACCGAGACCTCGGCCTCGGAGCCGGCGTTGTCGCCGCCCACCAGAGTCGAGCGGAACGTCGTGTCCTCACCCGCGGTGAGGGACTCGACGGCGTCGTCGATTCCTTCGAGCAGCTCACCGGAGCCGATCTCGTAGCTGACACCCTCGGCACGGTCGATCTCGGCGCCGTCGATCGTGGCGAGCAGGTCGAGCTCCACGAAGTCGCCCTTCGCGGCCGGACGGTCGACGGTGACGAGCGTGCCGAAGCGCGCACGCATGTTCTCGAGTTCGGCGTCGAGTGCGGCCTCATCGGCCTCGACGGCGTCGACCGTGACCGTGATGCCCTCATACGAGGGGATCTCGATGTCGGGACGGACATCGACCTCGACGTCGACGAGCAAGTCGCCGGAGAAGTCCTTCTCGTTGGGCCACTGCGTGATATCCGCCGCCGGGCGACCGACGACGCGCAGCTTGTGCTCGGCACTCGCCTCGCGGAAGAACTTGTCGAGGCCTTCGTTGACCGCGTGCTCGATGACTGCGCCGCGACCGATTCGCTGGTCGATGATCGGTGCCGGGACCTTGCCCTTGCGGAAGCCGGGGATCTGGACGTCCTGAGCGATGTGCTCATACGCGTGAGCGATGCTCGGCTTGAGGTCGTCCGGGGTGACCGTGATGCTGAGCTTGACCCGGGTCGGGGTCAGCTTCTCGACGGTGCTGTTCGCCATGCTTGTGTGTTCTCCTTGTTGTCTCCGCGCTGAACCGCGGCTGTCAGGCCTGAAGATGCCGTGTCGGGGCGACAGGAGTTGAACCTGCGACCTCCCGCTCCCAAAGCGGGCGCTCTACCAAGCTGAGCTACGCCCCGGGGAATCCGCGCACAGATTCAGCCCCATCGAGTCTAACGGACAGGAGCACCCCTCACGTTCCGGTATGATCGATGACGCCGGAGTCACCACTCCGGTCCGATCTCGGCGGACCGAGATTCGGGGCTGTAGCTTAGTGGTAAAGCCTTAGTCTTCCAAACTAATGATGCGGGTTCGATTCCCGTCAGCCCCTCCGATTCGAAGGCCCTCACCGCACGGTTGGGGGCCTTCTCGCATACTCTGGCAGTGCTTACCCATGCTGCTCGAACGCGAGGCCGATCGAAATGACCGCTCTTCCCCCGCTCGGCCCCGAAACGCCTGCATCACTGCCTCCCGGCAGTCACGAGCTGGCTGCCCGCTTCACGGGTGCCGGCGCTGCCGCCGATGCCGGCTCTCCGATCGCTCCCCCACGATCGCCTCGACGCAAGCGCACGGGACTCGTCCTCTGGTTCGTCGGAGCGGCTGCCGTGATCGCGGCGCTGACGTTCACACAGCTCTCCAGCAGCATCGGATACGACAGCGCAGCCGAAGATCACGCGGATGCGGTGTCCGCGGCGAGCACCGAGAAGACGCGGCTCCGCGGCGGGAGCACCGATGTCAAGGCCGTCGTCGACAACGCCGGCCTGATCCTCGCGAGCGAGAACGAGGCGATCTTGCCACCGCCGGAGGCGGAGGAGGCGCTGGCGAACGCGGTCACCGATGCGCAGCGAGCTGCGACAGCAGCTGACGAACTGATCGCCACCGATATCCCGCCCGCCGGCGAGAAGCCCGTATGGTTCTGGGAACTCTTCGGCGAAAGCGCACGACTCGATCAGAACACCGACGATGCGCGCGAGCTCGCCGTCGACCTGGAGGCGGCGTCGACCGAGATCATCGAAGCATCCGGCGTCGTCACCGAAAGCGGAGTCGCGCTCCTCGCCTCGGCGGGCGAAGCCGCCACCGCCTTCGAAGCTGCGCATATCTCGGCTCGGAATGACGCGGTGATCGGCCTGCGCGACGCCGCAGCCGACGTGATGGCGACGACCACCATCGACGAGACCGCTGTGGCCACGTACGCCGCCCTTCAGACGGCCGCGGCGCAGGTCGTGGCCACGGAGAACGACGAACTCGCCGAGAAGTCTGGCCCCCTCATGAACGCCCGGCTCGAGATCGAGGCCTTCGCGCGCGGTCTCGCCCCCGGTGTGCTGCTCGAGTTCGACTGGGCGCCGATCGTCAACGGCGCGGGCAACAACGGCAGCATGGGCGGATACACGACCTGGTGGTGGGATGATCCCGACCGATCTGTCATCGAGCTGTCGAATTCGGTCGCCGAGCAGTGGCCTGCGGAGCGGAGCAAGGCACTCGTCGCGCACGAGGTCGGCCATGCGATCAGTGTCAAATGCGAGGACATGTACGACTCGTCGACGCAGGACAGCATCGAGAAGTGGGCGACGGCCTGGGCCATCAGCATGGGGTTCACCGATGACGCGAACGGTGTCTGGGCGTACGGCTATCCGCCGCAGAGCTATATTGACGCCGCGGCGGGCTGCCGCTGAACCCCCCTGTCGATGAGACAGAAGAGGCCGCCGCGAATGCTCGCGGCGGCCTCTTCGATGTCAGATCAGAAGGTCACTGGCCCCGGCGCTCGCGCAGCTGCGTGAGGGCGTCCTCGAGGAGCTGGACGGCTTCCTCGTCGGTGCGACGCTCCTTCACGTAGGCGAGGTGCGTCTTGTACGGCTCGGCCTTCGCGAGAGCAGGAGGGTTCTCCTTGTCGCGTCCCGCCGGGAGGCCGGATTGCGGATGGTCGATCGTCTCCGGGATCTCATCTTCGGGGAGACCGGCGGCGAAGTAGCGGACGGTCTCATTGCCGAGCCCGTCCCAGTACGACACCGCGATGCGGTCGGCATGGTAGCCGTGGTCCTGTTCGCCCATCGGGCCGGAACCAACTCGGGTGCCGCGGATCGCGTTTCCACCGGTAGCCATCAGATGACCTCGAATTTCGTGATGAGGCCCAGCGCGACGATGGCGACGAACCATGTCAGTGCCAGGACGACGGTGAAGCGGTTGAGGTTCCGCTCCGCGAGACCGGAAGACCCGACCGCCGAGGTCATGCCTCCGCCGAACATGTCGGAGAGGCCACCACCGCGGCCCTTGTGCAGGAGGATGAGAAGAGTCAGCAGCACGCTGGTGATGCCCAGCACGACCTGCAGGACGAACTCGAGAATTGCCACGAGAAAGAGCCTTTCGCTGGGGCAGGTGCGCCCCCGTAACGGTCAAGTATACGGTGCAGCGGGGCCGCAGCCCCGCTGCACTCACACGCCGACGTGCTTCTCGAAGCGGATGATCGCGGCGAATTCGTCGACGACGAGGCTCGCACCGCCGACCAGTGCACCGTCCACATCAGGCTCTCGCATGAAGCTTGCGATGTTCGCCGACTTCACGGAACCGCCGTACAGGATGCGGGTGCGCGCAGCGGCATCCTCTCCCAGGACGTTCGCGATCACGGTGCGGAGCGCCGCGCAGACGTCCTGCGCCTGCTGCGGCGTCGCGGCCTGACCGGAGCCGATCGCCCAGACGGGCTCGTACGCGACGACGATGTCGGCCTTCGGGGAGACGCCCTGGAGCGCCGCCTTGAGCTGACCGGCCGGTACGGCGCTGGCACCGAACTTCTCGAGGTCCTCCGCGGTCTCGCCGACGCAGATGACCGGGACGACTCCGTGCTTGAGCGATGCTTTCACCTTGGCGGCGACGATCTCGTCGGATTCCGCGTGGTACTCGCGGCGCTCGGAGTGGCCGATGATCACGTACTTCACGTCGAGCTTCGCCAGGAAGGCACCCGACACCTCGCCGGTGTACGCACCGGAATCGTGCGCCGACACATCCTGCGCGCCGAGGGCGAACGGGATCTTGTCCGCGTCGACCAGCGTCTGCACGCTCCGGATATCGGTGAACGGCGGGAACACCGCCACCTCGACAGAGCCATCCTCGTGCTTGGCGTCCTTGAGAGTCCAGTGCAGTTTCTGCACGAACGCGACCGCCTGCAGGTGGTCGAGGTTCATCTTCCAGTTGCCCGCGATCAGCGGGGTACGGGTCGCTATGCCCATCCGAGCACCTCCAGGCCGGGTAGTTTCTTGCCCTCGAGGAATTCGAGGCTGGCGCCGCCGCCGGTCGAGATGTGACCGAACTGGTCGTCGGTGAATCCGAGCTGACGCACTGCCGCCGCGGAGTCGCCGCCGCCGACGACGCTGAGGCCGTCGACCTCGGTGAGCGCCTTGGCGACGGTCTTGGTTCCCGCAGCGAACGCCGGGAATTCGAAAACGCCCATGGGGCCGTTCCAGAACACCGTCTTCGACTCACGGATGACCTCCGCGAAGCGCGTGGCGGTATCCGGGCCGATGTCGAGACCGATGCCGGAGGCACCGAAAGCCGTCGACTCGATCGCGTCAGCCGCGACCGTCTCATGCGCAGCATCTGCGCTGAACGAAGCGGCCACGACGACGTCGGTCGGGAGCACGAACTCCACGCCGCGCTTCTCGGCTTCAGCGATGTACCCGCGGACGGTCTCGAGCTGATCCTCCTCGAGGAGGCTCGAGGCCACGGCGTACCCCTGAGCCTTGAGGAAGGTGAACAGCATGCCGCCGCCGACCAGGATGCGGTCCACGCGCGGGAGCAGGTGCGAGATGACACCGAGCTTGTCGCTGACCTTCGAACCGCCGAGGACCACCGCGTACGGGCGCTCGGGCTTCTCGGTCAGACGGTCGAGCACGTCGAGCTCGGTCTCGATCAGCAGGCCGGCGGCGGACGGCAGCAGCTCGGCGAGCTCGTACACGCTCGCCTGCTTGCGATGCACGACGCCGAAGCCGTCGGAAACCAAGACGTCGCCGAGCTTCGCGAGTTCAGCGGCGAAGGCACCGCGCGTGGCGTCATCCTTCGCGGTCTCCCCCGCGTTGAAGCGGAGGTTCTCGACGACGACGACTCCGCCGTCTTCGAGGGATGCGACAGCATCCTGTGCGGATTCGCCGACGGTGTCGCGGGCGAACGCGACAGGGGATCCGAGCAGCTCCGACAGCCGCTGGGCCACCGGCTCGAGGCTGTACTGAGGATCGGGCGCGCCGTCGGGGCGTCCGAGGTGCGAGCACACGACCACGCGGGCGCCCGCATTGATAAGTGTGTTGAGAGTCGGCAACGAGGCGCGTACACGGCCATCGTCCGTTATGACCCCGTCCCGCAGGGGGACGTTCAGATCACAACGGACGATGACGCGCTTGCCCTCGAGCGAACCCAGCGATTCCAGGGTGCGCAGAGTCATGAGTCGGAGCTCAGAGACGCTCGGCGACGTACTCGGTGAGGTCGACGAGACGGTTCGAGTAGCCCCACTCGTTGTCGTACCAGCTGGAGACCTTGATCAGGTTGCCGCTGACGTTGGTCAGCGTCGAGTCGAAGATCGACGAGTGCGGGTTGTGCACGATGTCGCTCGAAACGATCTGGTCTTCGTTGTACTGCAGGTAGCCCGCGAGGCGGCCCTCGGCCGCAGCCTTCTTGTACGCCTCGTTGACCTCGTCGACCGTCAGGTTCTCACGGTCGGTGACGAGGGTCAGGTCGACGATCGAACCGGTCGGAACCGGCACGCGGTACGAGGAGCCGCTGAGCTTGCCCTGCAGTTCCGGAAGGACCTCGCCGATCGCCTTGGCGGCACCGGTCGACGCGGGGGTGATGTTGATCGCCGCGGCGCGAGCACGACGGAGGTCGCTGTGCGGCCCGTCCTGCAGGTTCTGGTCTGCGGTGTAGGCGTGAGCGGTCATCATGAAACCGCGGTCGATGCCGAAGGCGTCGTTGAAGACCTGCGCGAGCGGAGCCAGGCAGTTCGTGGTGCACGACGCGTTGGAGATGATGTGGTCCGTCTCCGGGTTGTACGTGTCCTCGTTCACACCCATCACGAACGTGCCGTCGACGCCGGTGCCGGGGGCAGAGATCAGGACCTTCTTGGCGCCCGCCTCGATGTGCTTCTTGGCGGCCTCGGCCTTGGTGAAGAAGCCCGTCGACTCGATGACGATGTCGACACCGAGCTCGCCCCAGGGGAGGTTGGCGGGGTCGCGCTCGGCGAACGCCTTGATGACCTTGCCGTTGACGGTGATGCTGTCCTCGTCGTAGCTGATCTGAGCGTCGAGCACTCCGCCCGACGAGTCGTACTTCAGCAGGTGCGCGAGGGTCTTGTTGTCGGTGAGGTCGTTGACCGCGACGATCTCGAGGTCTGCTCCTTGCGCGAGAGCCGCGCGGAAGTAGTTTCGTCCGATGCGGCCGAAGCCGTTGATACCGATCTTGACAGACACAAAGGTCTCCTGATTTCTCGTGCGCATACGCGCGGTTTCAACTAGACAAGCATGGACAACGGCGTCCCGACGGGCGAGATGTCCGTCGGGACACCCGTCTTGATTACGACAGTACCAGCAGGCCGTTCGTCTGCTTGCGGGCGACCTCGAGGCGCTGAGCGACGTTCTCCCAGTTGGCGATGTTCCATGCCGCCTTGACGTAATCCGCCTTGACGTTGAGGTAGTCGAGGTAGAAGGCGTGCTCCCACATGTCGAGCTGGAACAGCGGGATGGTGCCCTGCGCGGTGTTCGACTGCTGGTCGAACAGCTGCTGGATGATCAGGCGCGAGCCGATCGAGTCCCAGCTCAGGACGGCCCATCCGGAACCCTGGATGCCGGTGGCCGCGGCGGTGAAGTGCGCCTGGAACTTCTCGAACGAGCCGAAGTACTCGTCGATCGCAGCCTTCAGCTCACCTTCGGGCTGTCCTCCGCCGTTCGGCGACAGGTTGGTCCAGAAGATCGAGTGGTTGACGTGGCCGCCGAGGTTGAAGGCGAGGTCCTTCTCGAGCTTGTTGACGTTCGCCAGGTTGCCGCTGTCGCGAGCCTCGGCGAGCTGCTCGAGTGCCGTGTTCGCACCGGCGACGTAAGTGGCGTGGTGCTTGTCATGGTGGAGTTCCATGATCTTGCCGCTGATGTGCGGCTCAAGGGCTGCGAAGTCGTAGGGAAGGTCGGGGAGCGTGTAAATCGCCATATCGCTTTTCATCCAATCCGCGCCGCGCCGCGGCGCTTGCCGATCCTCCGCGCCACCGATGTGCGGCGTAGAGCGGACGTAACTCATCCTACTGACGACAACGCGGGGCCGGACCAGAACCTTCCGTCATATGACGGTGTTCTGCTATACGCATCAGCGGCCGGGCCGAACCCCACCGCGACGGCGGCTCAGACGTCGAGGCCCGCGGGTACGGCTGCCTCGGTGCCGGAGATGCCGTCCTGCTGTGCCTTCTTGTCGGCCATCGCGAGCAGGCGACGGATGCGCCCCGCGACGGCATCCTTGGTCAGAGGCGGATCGGCGTGATGGCCGAGTTCATCGAGGCTCGCGTCGCGGTGTGCCAGACGCAGTTCCCCGGCGACCTTCAGGTGATCGGGGACCTCGTCGGCGAGGATCTCGAGGGCTCTCTCGACGCGCGCACACGCCGCGACGGCGGCCTGTGCCGACCGACGCAGGTTCGCGTCATCGAAATTGACCAGGCGGTTGACGCCGGCACGGACCTCTCGGCGCTGACGGAGCTCTTCCCACGTGATCGCGGTCTTCTTCGCGCCGATCTCATTGAGGATGGTACGGATGGCCTCGCCCTCGCGCACCACCACGCGCGGCATGCCGCGAACCTCGCGCGCCTTGGCTGCGACGCCCAATCGATGAGCGGCGCCCACGAGCGCCATCGCCGCCTCCGAAGAAGGACAGACGACCTCGAGCATGGCGGAGCGTCCCGGTTCGCTGAGCGTGCCCGCTGCGAGGAAGGCACCGCGCCAGAGGCCGGCGACCTCGGCGCGGGATCCTGTGGTCAGGCGATTGGGCAGACCGCGGACCGGACGACGGCGCTGGTCGAGGAGACCGGTCTGGCGGGCCAGGGTCTCGCCCTGCGAGATCACGCGGACAGCCCACCGTGCACCATCGTTCGCCGTGCTCGACTGCACCTGGGCGATTTCGGGACGCACGCCGTAGATCTCGGCGAGATCACGGGCGACGCGACGCGCGAGGGTCTCGGCGTCGACCTCGGCTTCCACCGCCACACGCCCGGCGATCGAGTGCAGACCACCGGCGAACCGGAGGATCGCGGTCACCTCGGCGACACGCACCGTCGGGGGTGCGTTGCGGATGCTGACCAGCTCAGCCTTGACGTCGGTGGTTAGTGCCACGACACTCCTTCACGTTCACGCGCCGGATCGCGACGCAAACGTCCAGCCTACTCGGCCGGGCGACCCGCTACTCTCTCCCGAGGTCCCGGTGACGGACATTCACGGCCACGCCGGGAACGGCGGAGAGCCTCCGCGCGAGCTCTTCCGACATCGCGACGGAGCGGTGCTTGCCGCCCGTGCAGCCGATCGCGATGGTCGAGTGGCTCTTGTTCTCGCGTTGATACCCCTCCAGCACCGGGACCAGCGCTGCGGAGTAGGCGTCCAGGAACTCGGTGGCACCCTCGCGGGAGAGGACGTAATCGCGGACGGTCTCGTCCTGCCCGGTAAGACCGCGGAGCTCCTCGTTCCAGAACGGGTTGGGGAGGAACCGCATGTCGGCGACGATGTCGACGTCGGTCGGCAGGCCGTACTTGAAGCCAAAGCTCAGGAGGGTCACGCGGTGGCGGGCCTCGCCCTCCGCGGAGAAGATGTCCGAGACCTGCGTCGCCAGCTGATGGATGTTCAGCGCCGAGGTGTCGATCACCAGGTCGGCCGCTTCGCGGATCGGCGCGAGTCGCGTGCGCTCGATGCGGATGCCGTCGAGCAGGGTTCCATCGCCCTGGAGCGGATGCGGTCGGCGGACCGACTCGAAGCGCCGAACCAGCACGTCGTCCGAAGCGTCCAGAAAGAGCACGCGAACGGATCCGCGGGATCGGAGGGCGCGAGCCACCCCGGGGAAGTCGTCGAAAAGGTTGCGTCCGCGGACGTCGACCACCGCGGCGACCTTCGGCAGCGCGTTGCCTCCCATGTCCGTCAGGTCGAGAAGCGGGCGGAGGATCTGCGGAGGCAGATTGTCGACGACGTACCAGCCGAGATCTTCGAGGGCGTTCGCCACCGTCGTGCGCCCCGCGCCCGACATCCCCGTGACGATGAGAAACTCGCCCTTGTCCCCAGTCATTGCTCCGCGCTCCCTCTCCCCCGTGCGTTCCAGCCTAGCGAGTGGAGAGGTGCGTGTGGATATTCTGCGCGAGGACCGGGCCG
>JAESFY010000188.1_pt1 | contig 23684 bp, 17 predicted proteins | sample 9266201 | NCBI WGS metagenome assembly JAESFY01 (sample SAMN14515071, study PRJNA621656) | algae metagenome | isolation source: Nodosilinea sp. WJT8-NPBG4 and co-occurring heterotrophs from soil, lower... | place: USA: Pinto Basin, Colorado Desert, California | collected 2006-05-27 | reverse complement strand
ATCCTGGTCTGGTTCGGCGGAGAGCCGCAGCAGTTCCTGCTGAACGGTCCGTGGAACAACCTGGCGCTCATCGTCGTGCTGATCTGGGTGCAGACCGGTTTCGCGATGGTCGTGCTCTCGGCATCCATCAAGGGAGTCCCCACAGAGCTCCTCGAAGCGGCGGAGCTCGACGGCGCGAACGCCTGGGAGCGTTTCCGTTCGGTGACGATCCCGTCGATCCGACCCGCGCTGATCGTCGTTCTCACCACGATCTCGATCGCCTCGCTGAAGGTGTTCGACATCGTGCGCACGATGACGGGTGGTAACTACGGGACATCGGTGCTCGCGAACGAGATGTACACGCAGTTCTCCAAGTTCGAGGCGGGACGCAGCGCTGCGCTCTCCGTCATCCTGTTCATCCTGGTGCTGCCGATCGTCATCTACAACGCGCGCCAGATCAAGAAGCAGCGGGAGATCCGATGACCGACACCGTGAACTCAGACACCGGACAGAGCACGAGGGCGATCACGACCGCCGGACGCTTCGAGGCCTCAGCCGGGCGGGCACGCAAGCGCCTGAGTCGCCCGTGGGCCACCGTCGCCTCGATCGTGATCGCGGTCGTATGGACCATCCCGACGCTCGGACTGTTCATCTCGTCGTTCCGTGAGAGGGATGCGATCGAGACGACGGGGTGGTGGACCGTCTTCACCAACCCGCAGTTCACCCTCGACAACTACGCGGCGGTGCTGCAGTCCGGTACGACGCAGCTGACGATCCTGGAGTCCTTCTTCAACTCGATCGTCATCACGATCCCGGCCACGCTCATCCCGTTGATGATCGCCGCGATGGCGGCGTACGCGTTCTCGTGGATCGACTTCAAGGGACGCAACGCGCTGTTCATCTTCGTGTTCGCTCTGCAGATCGTGCCGATCCAGATGGCACTGGTTCCGCTGCTGTCGTCGTTCTCGCGGGGCATCAACCTCTTCGGGGTCCAGGTGACTCAGGGACTCGACGCCTCTGGCGGCTACGCGCAGGTGTGGATCGCTCACACCATGTTCGCGCTCCCGCTGGCGATCTACCTGCTGCACAACTTCATGTCGGAGATCCCGGGCGAGATCATCGAGGCCGCGCGCGTCGACGGCGCATCCCGCGGCCAGATCTTCTTCCGCATCGTGCTGCCGCTCACGATGCCGGCGATCGCGTCGGTGGCGATCTTCCAGTTCCTGTGGGTCTGGAACGACCTGCTCGTCGCGCTCGTGTTCGCCGACGGCGCCGCCTCGCCGATCACGAAGGTGCTCGCCGAGATCACCGGCCGAGGCGAGGGCTGGTACCTGCTCACCGCCGGGGCGTTCGTGTCGATCATCGTTCCGCTGATCGTGTTCTTCTCGCTCCAGCGGTACTTCGTGCGCGGACTCCTGGCGGGTTCCACCAAGGGCTGATCGGCCCTCATCGAAAGGTCGAGCACACGATGCCGCGATCGGGCGCAACACAGCCCCGGTCGCGGCATCGTCGCACGTACGCTGTGAACATGAAGTACGCAGACTCCATCGTCGACCTCGTCGGCGACACGCCCCTCGTGAAGCTCCAGCACGTCACCGAGGGCGTCGCGTGCACCGTGCTCGTGAAGCTGGAGTACCTCAACCCCGGCGGGTCCGCGAAAGATCGCATCGCCTCGCGCATCATCGACGCCGCCGAGGCCTCGGGCGAGCTGCGGCCGGGCGGAACGATCGTCGAGCCTACGAGCGGCAACACCGGAGTGGGACTCGCTCTCGTCGCCCAGCAGCGCGGGTACAAGTGCGTCTTCGTGCTTCCGGACAAGGTCGGCGAGGACAAGATCGACGTCCTGCGCGCATACGGCGCGGAGGTGGTCGTCACCCCGACCTCGGTGGCTGCCGACAGCCCCGAGTCGTACTACAGCGTGAGCGATCGGCTCGCCCGTGAGATCCCCGGCGCCTTCAAACCCAATCAGTACGAGAACCCCAACGGACCGCGCAGCCACTACGAGACCACCGGCCCGGAGATCTGGCGCGACACCGACGGCAGTATCACGCACTTCGTCGCCGGCGTCGGCACGGGTGGCACGATCACCGGCACCGGCCGGTATCTGCGCGAGGTGTCCGACGACCGAGTGCGCATCGTGGGAATCGACCCGGTGGGCAGCGTCTACAGCGGCGGCACCGGGCGCCCGTACCTGGTCGAAGGGGTCGGTGAAGACATCTGGCCGGGCGCCTACGACCCGAGAGTGCCGCACGAGATCGTCGCCGTCGATGACGCCGAGTCGTTCGCGATGACCCGTCGGCTCGCACGCGAAGAGGGGATCCTCGTCGGCGGCTCGAGCGGTATGGCCGTGGTCGGGGCGCTGCGGATCGCGCGCGATCTTCCGGCGGATGCTGTGATGGTGGTGCTCCTGCCGGACGGCGGACGCGGCTACCTGAGCAAGATCTTCAACGACGGGTGGATGCGCTCCTACGGGTTCAGTGAGATCGAGGACGGCGAGACCGTGGCCGATGTGCTGCAGGCGCGCACCCTTCGACAGGATCAGGGGCCCAGGGGAGCGACGAGCATTCCCGACCTGGTGCACGCGCACCCGGCCGACACCGTGCTCGAGGCCATCGGCATGATGACCGAGTACGACGTCTCGCAGCTCGTGGTGCTCAGCGCCGAGCCGCCCGTGATGATGGGCGAGGTCGTCGGGACGGTCGACGAGAAGGGGCTGCTCGATCTGCTGTTCCGCGGCGAGGCCAAGCCGGCGGACGCCGTGGGTGAGCACGTGGGGGAGCGGCTGCTGCTCATCGGCATCCACGCGCCGATCGCGCAGGCCCGCGCCGCGCTCGCCGATGTCGACGCGCTGCTCGTCACGATGGACGGCAAGCCGCACACCGTCCTCACCAGACAGGACCTGCTGTCGTACATCTCGCGCTGACGCCCGGCGTAACAGGAGCCGCTGCAGTGCCCGGGGCGGACGTAGGCTGAGGAACATGTCCGAGCATGCCTTCGCCACCAGAGCCATCCACGCAGGCCAGGCGCCTGACCCCACCACCGGGTCGATCATCCCGCCGATCTATCAGGCGTCCACCCACGTGCAGGACGGCATCGGCGGGTTGCGTGACGGCTACGAGTACAACCGCGCAGGCAACCCGACGCGCTCTTCGCTCGAGACGCAGCTCGCGGCGCTCGAGGGCGGCGCGAGCGCCCTGTCGTTCGCGTCCGGGCTGTCTGCCGAGGACGCGCTGCTGCGCGGCATCCTGAGGCCCGGCGACCACGTCGTGCTCGGCAACGACGTCTATGGCGGCACCTACCGACTGCTCACGAAGGTGCTCGCGCCCTGGGGTGTCGAGACCACGACGGTCGAGCTGTCGAACGTCGACGAACTGCGCGCGGCCATCCGCCCCGAGACGAAGATCGTCTGGGTCGAGACGCCCAGCAACCCGCTGCTGAAGATCGTCGACATCGCGCTGATCGTCGAGATCGCGCACGCATCGGGCGCGATCGCCGTCGTCGACAACACCTTCGCGTCTCCTGCGCTCCAGCAGCCGCTCTCGCTCGGCGCCGACTTGGTGGTGCACTCCACCACCAAGTACCTCGGTGGACACTCCGACGTCCTCGGCGGCGCGGTGGTCTTCGGCGACGACCGCTTCTTCGAGCAGATCAAATTCCAGCAGTTCGCAGTGGGCGCCGTCTCCGCTCCGCTCGACGCGTGGCTCACGACCCGCGGCATCAAGACTCTCGCGGTGCGGGTGCGCCAGCACTCCGAGAACGCGCAGGCGATCGCCGAATGGGCTGCCGCGCGCCCGGAGTTCGCGACCGTGTATTACCCGGGGCTCACCTCGCACCCGGGACACGACGTCGCCGCACGGCAGATGAGCGGGTTCGGCGGGATGCTCTCGCTCGGCCTCTCCGCAGGTGCGGACGCCGCGAAGTCCTTCGCCGAGTCGACCGAGCTCTTCCAGCTCGCGGAGTCGCTGGGCGGCGTCGAGTCTCTGATCGGCTACCCGCCGGACATGACCCACGCCTCGGTGCGCGGCACCGCGCTCGCCGTGCCGGAGAACGTCGTCCGTCTGTCGGTGGGCATCGAGGGAGTCGACGACCTGATCGCCGATCTCGAGCAGGGACTCTCGCGCATCGGCTGATCGCTGGGTCGCGGTCCCGCCGGGGTCGGTCGCCCGAGCCGGTCGCTCGTCCCGAGTCGGCGGACTGGTGCATCCGACCTGTCGACATGCGAGTGTGTGCCGGCGGGCTGTAGCATGGACTCTTCGCCCAGGTCGAATCGATTCGACGTCGTTCGCTTGGGCGTCGTTCGCCGATTCTGCCCCTTTCGACGCGAATACATCCCTCTCGAGCGCGCACTCCTCGAACAGCCCCTTGAACTCCGGAAGGACCGTCGTGCCCGACGCTCCACGCACTGATCCCATCTCGACGACCCCCGCTCCCGAGCGCACGGCCACCGGCAGCATCCGCATCCCGTCGGCGACGGGCGCGATCCGCACCCTCGGGTCGAACCCCGCCACGGCACCGATCATGCTGCACCCCGGCGACTCGATCTCGAACGGCCGCCGCGCGCTGTACATCGTGCTGCTCGGTGCTCTCACCGCACTCGGACCGTTCACGATCGACCTGTATCTGCCGGCCTTCCCGGTGCTCGAGCAGGACTTCGAGACCACAGCCGCGGCGATCCAGCTGACCCTGACCGGCACGATGATCGGGTTCGCACTGGGCCAGCTCGTCGTGGGGCCGCTCAGCGACAAGGTGGGCCGCCGCATTCCGCTGATCGTCGTCACCGCACTGCATGTGCTGGCGAGCGTCGCCGCCGCCTACGCCCCGACTCTTCCGCTGCTCAGCGGCGCCCGCGTGCTCATGGGAGTGGGGGCCGCCGCAGGTGGCGTCGTCGCGATGGCGATCGTGCGCGACCTGTTCGGCGGCCGGCGACTCGTGGTGATGCTGTCTCGGCTCGCCCTGGTCTCGGGAGTCGCGCCGGTGATCGCCCCGCTGATCGGCTCGTGGTTGCTCACGCTGATGCCGTGGCGCGGGATCTTCGTCGTGCTCGCGCTCTACGGTGTGCTGATGCTCGTCTCGACCGTGGTCTTCATCCCCGAGACGCTGCCGATCGCACGCCGCCAGGAGAAGGGCGGAGCGACGGTCCTGCAGCGCTATCGCTCGGTGTTCTCCGACCGTGTCTTCATCGGCGTGCTGATCATCGGCGGCATGACGTTCTCGGGTCTGTTCTCCTACCTGTCGGCGTCGCCGTTCCTGTTCCAGCAGACCCACGGACTGGACGCACAGCAGTACGGCCTCCTGTTCGCCGTCAACTCCCTCGGGGTCGTGGCCGGCGTTCAGACGGCGTCGCGCCTCGCCGCCCGATTCGGGCCGCAGTGGGTCATGGCGTACTCCACCGCCGTGCTGCTGCTCGCGGGCGTCGCGATCATCGTGACCGACCAGCTCGGTCTCGGGCTCTGGGGCACGGTCATCCCGCTGTTCTTCTTCATGACCGCGTGCGGCTTCACATTCCCGAACGTGCAGGTGCTCGCCCTCGACCGCCACGGCAAGGCGGCAGGCACCGCGGCATCCGTCATCGGCGCCACGAACTTCGGCGTCGCGGGGCTCATCTCTCCGGTCGTCGGCTGGATCTCGCACGGCGCCGGGATCACGGCGACCACGATGGCTTCGGTCATGGTGGGGTGCGCCGCGATCGGCATCCTCTCGCTCTGGCTGATCGTGCGTCCGCGGACCGTCGGCATGCTGGCTCCCTGACATGCCGAACCCTGCATCCCCGAACATCCAGGGTCGGACCGGCAGAATGGTCGGATGAGAAGACGAACGCTGCTGTGGTCGGGAGTGGGGATGCTCGTCGCGGCGACACTCCTCGGAGCGGCGATCGTGTTCGGGTACACCGAGCCGCCGGGATTCGACACCTGGTGGAATGAGACGATCAGCGCCACCCGGGCCGACTGGATGCTGTCGTTCGCGCTGGCCCTCGATCACATCGGCGGGGGATGGATCGCGATCCTGCTGGTGCCGTTGCTCGTGATCATCGCACTCCTGATAGCGAGGCGGTGGCAGGCCGCGCTGTTCGCTGCGATCGCGTTCCTCGCCAGCGCCGGAGCCGTGCAGCTTCTCAAGAACCTGTTCGGCCGGGCGCGCCCGGAGGACATGATCGTCGTGAGCGACTTCGGCTCATTCCCGTCGGGGCACACCGCGAACGCTGCGACCATCGCGGTGGTGCTGTGGTTGGTCTTCCCGCGCGTATGGACGGCGATCCTCGGCGTGCTCTGGGTCATCGCGATGGGGCTCTCGCGCACGCTCCTCTCCGTGCACTGGGCCACAGACACGCTCGGCGGCGCCCTGGTCGGAGCCGGCGTCGTGCTGGTGCTCGGCGCGTGGCTGCTGCCGTGGGTGCGCTCGGAGTCCCGGCGAGACCCCGCAGTCGCGGCGATAGGCTGACACCACCCCCACTCATCGAGGAGTCGTCGTGTCTCGCATCCGCCCGTATCGTCCGTCCGATCGTGCCGCCCTGTATGAGGTCTGCACGAGAACGGCGGATGCCGGAGCCGATGCCACCGGGATCTTCACGGACGACTCGCTCTGGGGGGACCTCTTCGCGGTGCCGTACGCGGAACGACACCCCGACCTCGCGTGGGTCGTCGAGACCGACGACGAGCGTGTGATCGGCTACATCGTGGCGACCGACGACACCGACGCCTTCGCGACCTGGTTCCGCGACGAATGGTGGCCGGCGTTGCAGCAACGGTATCCGCGGGCCGCCGAGCCGAAGACCCGTGAGGAGCGCATGATCGAGCACGGGTACGCGCAGGCCCCGGGGACGGACGCGAACGCCGCGGAGTACCCGGCTCACCTGCACATCGACCTGCTGCCCGAGACGCAGGGGCAGGGGCTCGGACGGCAGCTGATCGAGACGCTGTTCGCCGAGCTCACCCGCCGCGGAGTCCGAGGACTGCATCTGGGCATGGACCCGAACAATACGGGGGCCGCAGCCTTCTACACGCGGCTCGGCATGACGCCGCTGCCCGCGGAGCCGGGTGCACAGAGCTTCGGCGTGACGTTCGACTGAGCTTCTGCCGGCGGTGACGGCGGGACTCCGATCCTCGCTGCGCTCGGTTCTCCCCGAATCCCACGGTGCTCGATAAAAAGCACGAAGGGCCCCCGCTGGCGCGGAGACCCTTCGTGCTTTTTGGCGGTGACGGCGGGACTCCGATCCTCGCTGGCGCTCGGTTCTCCCCGAATCCCTGGTGCTCGATAAAAAGCGCGAAGGGCCCCCGCTGGCGCGGAGACCCTTCGTGCTTTTTGGCGGTGACGGCGGGATTCGAACCCGCGGTTGCTTGCACAACACACGCTTTCCAAGCGTGCTCCTTCGGCCGCTCGGACACGTCACCAAGGAACAACCTGAACAGTCTATCCGATCGGCTGGCCCGCCCATTACCAGGCATCTCGGCTGCGGATGCCGTCGCCTCGGAGCGGGATGCCGTTCAACCGACATCGGGATGCATTCTCGTCTTGCGCTCCCAGTGGTGGGCGTCTTAACCTCATGAGCAGGCATGATGTCGTCATATGAAGGCGCTTCGCGCCGGATCAAGCGCTACCGTTCCGGAAGGACCCCGATGATGACCGTCGCCCCCGCAGTCACGAACAGCTCGGCACTGCGCATAGCGCTGCGCGCAGCTCACTCGCGCGCGCTCGTGAATCTCGGACTCGATGCCATCGGCCGGGTTCGCTTCGGGGCCCGCAATCGATCGATCGGCTCCGTGGTCGCGCGGGCAGGGACGCAACACTGGTTGCGCGTGGTCTGGGCGCCGAGGGGCCGGGTGCGCGGTGCGTGGTGGACGGGAAACCAGGATGCGTCGCAGGTCACCGGGGTCACGAAGCCGCGCCTGCTCGATGTGCGGGCCTGGGAGGACGGACCGCTCGTGTACCGGGCCGAGCTCATGAGCCTGCTGCCGGGGCGAGCGTGTGCGCCGACGGCCGTGCTCGACCGGACACCCGTTCTCGAAGAGTCCTGGTGGGAAGAACTCGAGGGCAGTCTGGATTCCATCTCCGCCACGCGGACGGACCGCACGGTGCTCGACCCCGAGATCGTGCGACGCCGGATCGCGGTGTTCTTCGGTGTGGACATGGACGTCGATCAGCGCGACTGGGTGCCGAGCCACGGTGACCTGCACTGGAACAACCTCCATCGTGACCCGCTCGCGATCGCAGGGTGGGCGACGTGGGGGCTCGCTCCGCGCGGTTACGACGCCGCCCACCTGCTGGGCCATTCCCTGGCTGTCCCACGCGTGGCCGAGGAGATCACCCGGCGGTTCCGCCACGATCTCGAGTCTGAGGGGGGCATCGTCTCGCAGCTCTACGTGATGACCACGCTGCTCACCCGCGCCGGCGCCGGGGAACATGAGTCTCTCGTGCCCGCACTCCATCGCCATGTCGGGCGCCTCCTCGGCTCACGGATCGCTCCCACCCGGGGATCCGCTGACCCCGCGACCTGAGGTCCACGGTGACGGCCGCCTCGGCGCTGGGGGCCTGCTCTTCGCAGGGCTGTCATTCATGAAGCGCGATGTGAACTAGCAGGCCGCGTCCGCTCTCCGCGAGGGCGGACAGTCAGGTGGCCGACGTAAAATCGCTGGGTGGCAACACCCAAGATCGTCCTCTTCTACGTCTTCACCCCGCTCGCCGATCCGGACGCGATCCGGGTGTGGCAACGCGACCTCGGCGAAGCGCTCGGGCTGCGTGGCCGGCTACTGATCTCGAAGGACGGAGTCAACGGCACTCTCGGCGGTGACCTGCCGGCGCTCAAGAAGTGGGCGCGGTCGTTCCGGTCCTACGCTCCTTTCAAGAACGCGGACATCAAATGGAGCGAGGGCACCGGCGTCGATGCAGACGGTCGCAGCGTCGACTTTCCGAAGCTCAGCGTCAAGGTGCGCGACGAGATCGTGTCGTTCGGAGCGCCGGGCGAGCTGCGCGTCGACGACGGGGGCGTCGTCGGGGGCGGCACCCGGCTCACACCCGACGAGCTGCATGAGCTGATGGGCGAGCGAGGCGATGACGTCGTCTTCTTCGACGGCCGCAATGCGCTCGAAGCGCAGATCGGCCGCTTTCGGGGAGCCGTCATTCCCGACACCGAGACCACCCGCGACTTCGTGCAGCTGCTCGACTCGGGGGCGTACGACGACCTCAAGGGCAAGCCGGTCGTCACCTACTGCACGGGCGGCATCCGCTGCGAGGTGCTCTCGAGCCTGATGACCGCGCGTGGGTTCGGCGAGGTGTATCAGCTCGAAGGCGGCATCGTCCGTTACGGCGAGCAGTACGGCGACGACGGCCTCTGGGAGGGCTCGCTCTATGTGTTCGACAAGCGCGGGTCCGTCGACTTCTCGGATCATGCAGCCGTCATCGGCGAGTGCGTCGGATGCGGCACGGCGACCAAGCGGACGGCGAACTGCGCCGATCCGGCGTGCCGCTCGCAGTTCGTGGTCTGCGAGTCCTGCGATACCGTGCGCTGCGAGCTGCACGCGGCCTGATCCCATCCGGGTGCGTCCTCGCCAGGCCGCGACGCGAGGAGGTCAGACGAGCAACGGCACGTCGGTCCGTCGGCTCACGAAGAGCGATCGCGGCAGCAGGAACGCGTGCAGCCTCGTCCACCTGTCGACACTCCGGCGCAGCTGAGCCGTCACCTCGACCAGGGCGGCATCGAGATCTCGCCTCGCGTCGGCCGAGGGGCGCGCGTAGCTCGCCTGCTCGACCGCGGCGACGAGCACCCGCATGGCATCGGCATCCACACGGCTGTCTCTGACGAGATCGTCGCCGCGCATGCGCGGCGTCTCGGCATCCGACAGCGGCACGCGGAGATCCTGCATCGTCGCCCGCAACTCGGCCCAGGCCGCCCCCGCGTCACCGCGACGTGAGCGCGCGCGACGGGTGAGGCGCAGCACGAGACGAGCGAACGCGGGCAGCAGCAGCGCCACCAGCACGCCGAGCGTCGTCAGCAACACAGGGGTGGGATCCAGACGCCGGAGCTCTCCGGTCGCCCCCGCGTTGTCGCCCGCATCCTCGCGCTCGAGCTCCGGCCCCGAGGTCTGCTCGGCGCTGGGGGCGGCCGTCGGTGCTGGAGTGGCGGCTCCGCCCGACCCCCCGCCTGCGGTCGCCGCAGCGGTGAACGCCGTGGGAACCCCGAGAGAGGCAGTCGGCTCGAAGGGCACCCAGCCGACGCCGGGGAAGAGAACCTCGGGCCACGAATGCAGCTGGTCGCTGGAGACGGAGTACACCGCTTCATCGCCGCGCGTGGTCTCGGTCAGCACCCCCGGGAGATAGCCGACGACGATGCGCACCTCCATGTCGAGGCTCTCCGCCATGAGTGCGAACGCCCCGGCGAAGTGGATGCAGTAGCCCGACCGCACATCGAGGAACCGTGCGACCGCGTCAGCGCCGGTGCCATCGAATCCCTCGTCGACCGGCGTCTCCAGGGAGTATGCGAACTGGCTCCGGAACCACGACTGCAGTGCGATCAGGCGGTCGTAGTCGTTCGTGGCGTTCGCAGTGACCTCGGCCGCCGTCTCGCCGATCACCTCCGGCAGCTCGACGGGCTCTGCATCGGGATCGACGATCGGTGCTGCGGCGGGAAGGGCGCGGATCTGCTCGAGGCTCGGCGACACCTCGACCGACCGCACGGTGTAGTCGTTGCCGACGGCATCCGCGTTGCGAGACGCGAGCGTGCGGTTCTCGGGGCTCACCCTCCACGCCGATGGAAGCCCCTGCACATTCGTCGCGGGGTACGGGATGGGGAGCCAGGAGCTCGACATCCGGATCACCCTGATCGAGGTGTTCTGTTCGGTGGTCTCGATGTCGTCTGCCCACTCGGCGGGGCCGAAACCCTCGCTCTGCGCCTGCAGGCCGCCGCGGTCCGGCTCCCACACGCGGCCGTCGAACGCCGACAGAGTCGTGAGTCGCAGGTAGGGCGCGGTGTCCGCGGTCGTCGCCAACGTGAGCACCTCGACCGGGTTCGGCTGCCGCAGATCGTCGCCCAGCCGCAGTGACGCATCGACCGTGACGCCCGTGCCTGTGCCTGCGAGGCTCGCTGACACCGGCAGGATCGGTGCGACGATCACGGTCGCCGCCAGCGCCGCGACTCCGACGCCCGCGGTGACCGCCATCGACGTGCGCCGGGGCGAATCAGGGTTCTGCGCAGCCGTGTACTGCAGCAGTACGAGGATCAGGATGCCGAGCATGACGAACCAGACGACGTTCACCCCGCCGAGGGTGACGATCATCGGCATGGACCCGACGGCTGCCGTGAGAAGACTGGCGAGAATCGCCCCGCGTTGCGTGACCAGCTGGTCGAGCAGGATGGCGACGACGCCGAAGCCGATCCCCATCACGGCTTCGAGTCCGGGGGAGGCGACGAGCGGGGCCGAGCCGAACGCGATCTCCTGCCAGGCCGCCGCCGCCAGCGTCTGGAAGGTGAAGAGGGTCGCGTCGGTGGGGAAGAGGCCGAACACCGCGGTGTCGCCCGCGACGAGCAGGATGACGGTGCCGATCACCACCAGGATCTGGATGGCGATGGTGATCAGGTCACGTGCCCAGGCGGGGCGACCGCGCATCAGTGTCCGCGACGACATGCCTGCGAGCGCGGTGACGACGATCACCGCCAGGACGGCGAACGACCAGCTGCCGGGTTCGATGACCGAAGTGAAGGGCCACATCGCCACGAGCCCGGCGCCTGCGGCCAGCACCGACGGGAGGACGGTGCCTGTGGGCAGCTCGTGCTCGCGGTGCCACGACAGGCGGGATCCGCGTTCGGCCCTTCGCTCAGCCCGCGACATCGGTCGCTCCCGGGTGTCGGGCGGGGCCGCCGATGCGGTCGGGCAGCACGTCCTCCCACGATTCGGCGACGTCGTCTCCGAGTCTCGCGAAGCGCCAGCCGTGCTGCTCGGCCGCCGCTGCCGCGCCGGGGTGCGGCGCAGTCGCGAACAGCATCGGCGCCGCAGCACCGGACGGACGCAGCAGGGCGGCGTCCTCCTCGTCGATCTCGCCGGTGATGTAGACGAGCGGGCCGGGAGGAGCGCCGCCGACCAGGGCCATGATGTCGCGGGCGTCGCCGCGCGGGCCGACCAGCGCAAGGGCGACGAGCAGACCGTCGCGGTCGTCTTCGTGACCTCGCAGAGTGCCCAGGAGAGTCCCGCTGCTGTCGATCACGTCGACGCCGTATCCCTCCTGCACGAGGTGCACGGCGACGGAGGCGCACATCGACACGGCGGTCTCGAAGGCTCGATCCTCGTCGTCACCGGGGCGTGCCCAGCGCGCGGCGCTGCGGTCGAGGATCACGAGAGCATCGGGGCTCGACTCCTCCTCTTCCTGTCGCACCATCAGCTGCCCGCGGTGCGCGGTCGCCCGCCAGTGGATGCGACGCATCGAGTCGCCGGGGATGTACCGTCGCGGCGACAGATTGTCGCTGCCCTGCCCCAGTCGGCTCGACGATGTGTGAGCCGTGCCGCCGGCGGCTCCGACCTTGACGGTCAGCGGCGCCAGTGTGAACACCTCCGGCACGACCGTCACGGTGCGGGTCTCGCCGAACGCCTGCTCGCGTTGGGCGAGGCCGAACGGGTCGACGGTCCGCAGCACCAGCGGACCGATCGGCCAGACGCCTCGGCGCACACCGGTGATCAGATAGGTCAGCCGGCCGGTCTCCGACGGGTATTCGCCTGCTGAGTCGCCCGTCACCGCAGGGGGCAGCACATCCCGCCAGAGGCCGCGCGGCACACGCAGGGCGCGCAGCGTGAAGCGCAGAGTCACTCGAGAGGTCTCCGAGACCGTCAACAGGTCGGTCGAGACCTGCCGGGTGACAGATCCCCCGCGGCGGGGCAGCCGCACGACGAGCACCGAGAAGACGGTGAGCACGAGCAGGAGGACGCCGATGTAGAGGAGGATCGGCGCGCCGAGCATGTTCGCCGCGATCAGGCAGCCGAGCCCGGAGAGGAGCGCACCAGTGCCCCGAAGGGTGAGGGTTCGACGGCGAGGCATGGCGAGCGAAGGGTCAGGAGCGCGCGGTCACGGGCACGCGCACGCGATCCACGATCTGCCGGAGGGCCGCTTCGACGGGCTGGGCTCCGGCGCGGTGCGCCCCGCGGGCCGGAAGAAGGCGATGCGCGAGAACCGGGACGATCAGCGCAGTCACGTCGTCCGGGATCACGAAGTCGCGCCCATCGAGCGCCGCCCACACCTTGGCGGCGCGGATCAGCTGCAGGGTCGCCCTCGGACTCGCGCCCAGGTGCAGATTGGGGTCGGCGCGGGTCGCCTGAGCGAGAGCGACCGTGTACTCCTCGAGCGCCGGGGCGACGTGCACCGAACGGGCCCAGGCGATCAGCCCCGAGATCGACGCCGCATCCGCGACGGCTCTCACGGAGGCGAGCGGGTTGACGGTGTCGCGCTGGCGCAGCATCAGAGCCTCGGCCGCCGCGTCCGGGTAGCCCATCGAGATCCGCATCATGAAGCGGTCGCGCTGCGCTTCGGGCAATGCGTAGGTGCCCTCCATCTCGAGAGGGTTCTGGGTGGCCACGACCAGGAACGGGTCGGGCAGCATGTGCGTCGATCCGTCGACCGTCACCTGCCCCTCTTCCATGGCCTCGAGCAGCGCCGACTGCGTTTTGGGAGAGGAGCGGTTGATCTCATCCGCGATCACGATGTGCGCGAACACCGCGCCTCGCTTGAACTCGAACTCCCGATCGACGGGGTTGTAGACGCTCACGCCCGTCACGTCACCGGGGAGGAGGTCGGGAGTGAACTGGATGCGGCGGACCGTCGCGTCCACGCTCGCGGCGAGAGCGCGCGCCAGCATGGTCTTGCCCACTCCCGGAACATCCTCGATCAGCAGGTGCCCCTCGGCGAGCAGGCACACGAGCGCGCTCCGCACGGCATCCGGCTTGCCGTCGATCACCCGTCCGACAGACTCGACGATGGCCGACGTCTGCGCGGCGAACTGCTCGGCGTCGACGACGGCCGGGGTCAGGGGCGGGTTCTCTGGCATGCGTTCCCTCTCGCGTGGGCGCTGCGGTGCGCGTGATCTGATCGTAACCCGGCTGTCTACGGTTGGGGTGGGAACCGCGATCCGGCTCCGCGGCACGGTGCCGCCTGCGTCGCGACGGTCAGCCCCAGACGCGGGCGCGGGGCTCTGCGGGGTCGAGCCGATCGTCGGCGGTGCGGGCGACCCGCAGCAACGCCAGGCCCTGGATCCCGGTGAGTTCGTGCAGCGTGCACGCGCCGATCACCGCCTGCCAATGCTCGCGGAAGCGTTCGGCGTCGCCCCGGCGCCGGGCGATCAGCCGAGGCACCGCGAGCAGCGTGCGTGCGGGAGAGAGACGATCCGCCAGCCGCTCGAGCAGCGTCAGCCGCGGCAGGCCGGCGGAGTCGATGCGCAGCAGAAAACGCGCAGTGCGGACAGGGGCGAACAGCTCCTCGACGGCGTCCGCGATCACGCGGGCGTCTCGCGCTGAGCCGCCCATCTCGATGCGGATCCGGGTCGGGTCCGCCGTGTCCGGTCGCGCCACGATCACGGACTCGTCCACCCGTCCGATCCGATCCGCGTCCTGCAGGGTGCGGGCCACGGCGATCGCCGCCGCGCGGTAGATCTCGGCTGGCCGCGCACGGTCGCGCAGCAGCCGGGCGAGCATCCGCAGCGATGAGACGGCGGCAGCGGCGGCGCCACCGCCGAGCGCGAGCGCCGTCCAGAGCAGCGGGGTGATGTCGGCACCCGACGCGATGAGCACGCCGACGAGCCCGCCCACTCCAGCCGCTCCGGCGACGAATGCGCCCACCGCACCCGCGCCGGCCACCGGCGCAGTGCGCAGCAGCGGTGCTCGCGAGGTGCGGCGCACCGTCACGACTTCGCGCTCGCGCGGCACGTATGTCTCGCCGATCCGCCATTCGCTCCTGGTGCTGCTCCGGGTCGGCCACCGTTCGCGCAGCAGCGAGTCGAGATCCTCGATGGAGGTGGACGTGTCCTTGGCGAGCACTCGCTCCCATGCGTCGAAGGCTGCGGTCGGAAGCGCGTGGCCGAGTCCGCTCACGATCCGGCCGTCGCCGTCGGCGCTCAGGCCCCACAGATGGGAGTGCCGACGGCGCAGTCGGCTCGGCTCCGACGAGTCATCGAGGTCGACATCCGAGGGGATCAGGCAGACGACCGACCAGTTGTGCGCGACCTTCTCGGACCAGGCCGGATCCAGGCGCAGCGTGCGTCCCCGAAGCTGCTGCGTTCCCGATGATGTGGCCACGGTCGTGAGGTCGATGAGGGTGTTGACCGTCGGACAGTCCCAGCCTTCGCCCAGAAGCCCTCGAGTGCCGACGAGCAGCCGCACGTCGCCTCGGCGGATCAGCTCCGACACGGCGCCGACCATGCGTCCGCTTCCGACGCCGCGCACATCGAGGTCGCGCACGGGGCCGGTGCCCGAGGCGACCTCGACGGGTTCGCCGACAAGTCCGGCCAGCGCGTCGGCGAGGTCGACCGCGTCGTCGGCGCGGACGCGCAGGTGCCGAGCGGTGAGCAGCACGGGCCGCAGCCGTGCAGTGGTGTCGTCGGCGGCGAGCAGCTCGAACGTGCGCAGGGCCCCGGCCGGTGCGTCGCCGGCCAGTCCGCGGTTGTTGCCGTGCTCGACGAAGTCTGTGACGACGACGGCGCGGATGCGGTCGCCGTCGGGGCCGTCGAGCTCTCGGCGGAGGATCTCGACGGCCGCACGGTCCTTCGCCGCCGAGAACGCCAGGGTGCTCTCGACCGGGTTGCGGCCTCGACGGATGCCGCGGTCGGTGAGCGCGTAGCCGAAATCGGCGAGAGAGCGTCGGACGTACTCCCACTGTCGCCCGGCAGCAGGGTCTGGCAGCAGCCGGACCTGGGCGAAACGCGAGAGCACGGTGAGCAGGTCGTCGGTGGTGCAGCGCTCGAGCAGCACCGGCGGGATCGCGGAGACGAGCGGATGCCGCGGTGCGACCTCGCGCAGCACGAGAGCGCAGGAGCGCGTGAGGGAGAAGTCTGCGGAGAACGCGCGGTCGAGGCGGGTGAGCTGTGCCGCATCGTCGTCGGAGCCATCGGCGGGTTGCAGTTGCTGCTCGAGGTACGACATCGCGTCGGGCGTCGACAGCACCTGCGTGATGATGTCGTGGAGCAGAGCCTCGTGTCGGCGGATGAATCCGGCCTCAGCGGGTGTGGGCTCGGTGAACAGCACGTGGTCGCGGTAGGGGGCCAGATGGCCCTCCTTCACCACGGCGGGGGTCGGCACCTCGTAGTCGATCTCGCCGAGCAGCTGGCTGTAGTTCTCGAACTCCGTCTCGTCGTCGGGAGATGGGAGGGTCGCGGTCAGGCCGATCAGCAGGGGCTCGACGCCGCTCTCGCGAATGCGAGCAGTGAGGTACGCGATCACGATCGCCCAGTGGTCGAGAAGGTGATGGCATTCGTCGAGCACGACCGTGCGCACGCCCGCGGCGACGAGACGGTCGATGAGGGCGACGGCGTTCGGATGCAGCACCCGGGCGAGTTCGGCCGGGCGTCGCCTCGTGAAGCGCGAGCGCAGGCGCCGGGCGCGGGTGCGGATGCCGGCGCGGTACCTCCCCGGGTTGTCGATCGCGAGTCCGGCGAGCCACGTCGCCGCGTCCGCCTCGGTGCGACCGCTCGCGGTGAGCTCGTCCATCCAGATCGATCGTGCGAGATCGTCGAAGGGCGAGCCGTCTCCCGTCACGCTGAGCAGCTGATAGGTCAGCGCCGTGAGATCGCCGATCCGTGCGGGGTCGTCCGAGATGGCCGCCGCCTCAGGGGCGAGTGCCGCGGCGGTGCGCACCCACTGCTGACGGATCGTCACCGTCGGCGACAGCACGAGGGTGCGATGACCCTCGCGCGCGGCGAGCAGCAGGCCGAGCAGGGTCTTTCCGGATCCAGGCGGGGCGACGATGTGGAGCGGATCCGTTCGTCCCTGCGCGAGACGCTCGAGGACCTCGGCCTGGTAGGTGCGCAGTGTGCCCGGAAAGCGCCACGTCGACAGGGGAGTGGCGGCGACGGGATCCATGACCTGTCCAGTCTGTCAAAGAGCGGGTGCCGACATCGGCTAGACTTGTCGACGGCTCTCCGCGTGGCGGCATCCAGGCCAATTCCCCCAGGGCGGAAACGCAGCAAGGGTAACCGGGCTCTGCTGGGTGCGCGGAGGGTCACTTTCTTTTTGTCAGCGTCCTCCGGGGCAGTCCTGACAGGATCGTGACGTGACAGGGCCAGATGTGATCAGCACCGCCGACTCCCCGCGCTCCGGTGCTCTCGGCCGTTTCGCAGCGCCCCTGCTGCTGGTCGCCCTGATGTGGGCTGTGCAGCTCGTCGATGCTGTCCTCCCAGGGTCCTTCACGGGCTTCGGGCTCCGCTCGTGGGATCTCTCCGGCCTCGGCGGCATCGTCGTCGGTCCTCTCCTGCATGCCGATTGGGCGCACCTCATCGGCAACACCCTGCCTCTTCTCGTGCTCGGGTGCCTCGTCGCGGTCGAGGGCGCGCGCCGCTTCTGGGCGGTCACCGCCTTCGCTGCGGTGATCGGCGGCCTCGGCACCTGGCTCGTGAACGCACCAGGGGCGTTGACGGTCGGGGCCTCCGGGCTCGTCTTCGGATACTTCGGATACACCGTGATGCGGGTCTTCGCCCCGGGAAGGGTCGCGCACCGCGTGCTGTACGCGCTCGTCGCTCTGATCGTGATCGGTCTCTACGGCGGATCCATGCTCGCCGGCGTCGTCGGCGTGCGCGAGGGCATCTCGTGGCAGGCGCATCTGTTCGGCGCGATCGGCGGCGGGCTCGCCGCCTTCGTCGGCAGAGGCAGAACCACGACGCGGAGCGCATGAGCACGACCAGGAGCGGCCGAGGCACCACGTCGAGCGGGAAGCCGGCGAGCCGGAAGCCGGCGAGCCGGAAGTCGGCGAGCAAGAAGCCGGCTCGCAAGAATCCCGCGAGCCGCAAGCCGCCGAGCCGTCAGCGTCCGCGCACACGTCGCGTCTCGCCGCGTCGCCGAGCGCAGCGGCGGATGCAGCGTGTGAAGCTGCTGCGTCGCATCGCGCTGTCCGCCGCGGCCGTGATCGTCGTCGCGCTCGCCGCGGTGCTGATCCCGCTGGGGCTCGCTCACGAGAAGCCGCTGGCGATCTGCATCACCGACCCGAGCACGTTTCCCGAGGCGGGGGTCGAGGGGTGGCAGGGCGAGCAGCTCGAGAACGCGGCGACCATCATGCGGACGGCGACCGCGCTCGGGTTCGGTCGCGACGGTCAGATCCTCGGGGTGATGACGGCGATGGGTGAGAGCAGCCTGAACAACATCGACTACGGCGACTGGGAGACGAGCGGGTTCACGAACCCCGACGGCAGCCGGACGACGAGCATCGGACTCTTCCAGCAGCAGCACTGGTGGGGGTCGGCCGAGCAGCGCATGGACCCGGCGACCGCCGCGACGCTGTTCTACGAGCGACTCGCGAAGCTTCACGACTGGCAGTCGATGGATCCGTCGCTCGCGATCCACCGGGTGCAGATCAACCTCGACCCCACTTACTACACGCGCTACACCTCGGACGCCACGGCCGTGGTCGACGCTCTCTCCCGCCCCTGCTGAGCGATTTCGCACGGCTGTCAACCCAGCGAGATCATGAGGTCGTGCACCTAGGGTGGGAGTGTGGCGCAGAGCATCTACATCACCTCGGCCGAAGGCCATACCGGTAAGTCGACCATCGCCCTCGGCGTGCTCGATGCGCTCATGCGCGTCACGCCCCGGGTCGGCGTCTTCCGTCCGATAGCGCGGTCGGTCACCGAGCGCGACGACGTGCTCGAGCTGCTCCTCGCGCACGACGGGGTGCACCTCGACTACGAGGACTGCATCGGCGTGACCTACGACGACGTGCGCGACGACCCCGACCGGGCGCTCTCGACGATCGTCGCCCGGTTCAAGGCCGTCGAGGCCCGGTGCGACGCCGTGGTCATCATCGGCAGCGACTACACCGATGTCGCCAGTCCCGCAGAGCTCGGGTACAACGCCCGGATCGCCGCGAACCTGGCGGCCCCCGTGCTGCTCGTGCTGAGCGGTCGTGATCAGCAGCGTCAGGCCGAGCAGCTGGGCACGACCACCGCCCGCACTCCTGCCGCCGTCGGACAGATCGGGGCGCTCGCGCTCTCCGAGCTCGAGGTCGAGCGCGCCGAGCTGTTCGCGGTCGTCGTGAACCGCGCCGACCCTGAACGGCTCGCGGACATCGAGGAGGCGGTCGCAGCGGTGCGTCCGCAGAAGACCACTCCCGTGTGGGCGATCCCGGAGGACCGCACCCTGGTGGCACCGTCGATCAACGGCATCCTCGCCGCCGTCGACGGCCGTCTCATCAAGGGCGACCCCGATCGTCTCGCGCGGGAGGCCCTGACGATCGTGGTCGCGGGGATGTCGATGGTGAACGTGCTTCCTCGCCTCACGGAGGAATCGGTCGTCGTGATCCCCGCCGACCGCACCGAGGTGCTGCTGGCGACGTTGCTCGCGGATGCCTCCGGCACGTTCCCGCGGGTCGCCGGCATCATCCTCAACGGACCCTTCCCTCTTCCGGAGCCGATCGTTCGGCTGCTCGACGGCTTCACGTCGACCGTGCCGATCATCGCGACCGACCTCGGCACCTACGACACCGCAGTGCGCGTGATGGGAGCGCGAGGTCGCATCTCTCCCGAGTCACGTGGCCGCTACGACCGTGCGCTGGGACTCTTCCAGACCCACGTCGACATCGCCGATCTCACCACCCAGCTGGGTCTCGCCGAGTCGCGCGTCGTGACTCCGCTGATGTTCGAGTACGGGCTCATCGAGCGCGCACGCTCGGATCGTCGGCGCATAGTGCTGCCGGAGGGCGATGACGATCGCATCCTCCGGGCGGCCGCGACGCTGCTGGCACGCGAGGTCGCGGACCTCACGATCCTCGGAGACGAGTCGGCGATCCGTGCCCGAGCCGTCGAGCTGGGGGTCGACATCTCGGCAGCGCAGGTGATCAGTCCCGCCGATCCTGAGATGGTCGAGCGCTTCGCGACGGAGTACGCGCGGCTGCGTGCGCACAAGGGCACCACGCTCGCCCAGGCGGCCGACACCGTCACCGACGTGTCGTACTTCGGCACGATGATGGTGCACCTGGGCCTGGCCGACGGCATGGTCTCGGGCGCCGCGCACACGACGGCGCACACCATCCGTCCTTCGTTCGAGATCATCAAGACGAAGCCGGGAGTCGAAGTCGTCTCGAGCGTGTTCCTCATGGCGCTGGCCGATCGCGTGCTCGTCTACGGCGACTGCGCGGTGATACCCGATCCGACCAGCGAGCAGCTCGCCGACATCGCGATCTCGTCGGCGGCCACCGCACGGCAGTTCGGCATCGAGCCCCGCATCGCGATGCTCTCGTACTCGACGGGTGAATCAGGGTCGGGGGCGGATGTCGACAAGGTTCGTGCGGCGACCGCCCTCGTGCACGAGCGCGCGCCTGAGCTGCTCGTGGAGGGTCCGATCCAGTACGACGCCGCGGCCGACGCCGCGGTGGCGAAGGCCAAGCTCCCCGACTCCGCGGTGGCCGGGCGGGCGACCGTGTTCGTCTTCCCCGATCTCAACACCGGGAACAACACCTACAAGGCTGTGCAGCGCTCGGCTGGCGCTGTCGCGATCGGTCCGGTGCTGCAGGGACTCAACAAGCCGATCAACGACCTGTCGCGTGGCGCACTGGTCGACGACATCGTCAACACCGTGGCGATCACGGCCATCCAGGCGCAGTCCGAAGGAGCGACCGCATGAGCGCGATCCTCGTCATCAACAGCGGGTCGTCGTCGCTCAAGTACAGCCTGATCGACATCGAGAACGAGAACGAACTCGCTGCGGGGCTCATCGAGCGGATCGGGCAGGATCTCAGTGCGATCCGGCACACGGTCCGTCCGGACGTCAGCGGGGATGCCGTCGTGGCGATGCTCGACGCCTCGTATGACTCGGAGCGCCCCGTCGCCGATCACGGTGCCGCCTTCACGGTGATGCTCGAGCAGTTCGCCGAGCACGGTCCGCTGCTGGACGAACATCCTCCGGTCGCCGTGGGTCACCGCGTGGTGCACGGCGGAGCGCGGTTCTATGCGCCGACCCTCGTCACGCAGAACGTCGAGGAGCAGATCGAGGAGCTCTCGGTCCTCGCCCCACTGCACAACCCCGCGAACCTGGCCGGGATCGTCGCCGCCAGGGCGGTGTTCTCGGGCGTCCCGCATGTCGCGGTGTTCGACACGGCCTTCCATCAGACCCTGCCTCCGGCCGCCTACACCTACGCCATCGACGCCGAGCTCGCCGCCGCGCACCGGGTGCGCCGGTACGGATTCCACGGCACGAGCCACCAGTTCGTGAGCGAGTCCGCGGCCGCGTTCCTCGGACGCGACCTCGGCACGCTGCGGCAGCTCGTCTTCCACCTCGGCAACGGGGCGTCGGTGACCGCGATCGAGGGCGGCCGATCTGTCGAGACATCAATGGGGCTGACGCCGCTCGAGGGGCTCGTGATGGGAACCCGTTCGGGCGACCTCGACCCCGCGGCGCTGGTGCATCTGTCGCGGAGAGCCGGATACTCGATCGACGATCTCGACGCGCTCCTGAACTCGCGGAGCGGTCTGAAGGGACTCGCCGGGCGCAGCGACATGCGCGACATCCTCGCGGGCAGGGATGCCGGAGATGCGGCGGCGGCGCTCGCGTTCGACGTCTACATCCACCGGCTGCGGGCATACGCCGGGTCGTACATCGCCCAGCTCGGCGGTGTCGACGTGATCTCCTTCACTGCGGGGGTCGGCGAGAACGCGGCCGCCGTGCGCGCCGAGGCGATGGCGACGCTCGGATTCGCCGGTGTCGAGATCGACCACGGGCGCAATTCTGCGCGGCAGCGCGGCATCCGACAGATCTCCACCGACGCCTCGCAGGTCGCGGTGCTCGTGGTGCCGACGAATGAAGAGCTCGAGATCGCCAGGCAGACCTCCCGCATGCTCTGATCGACACGCCTCGGGGGTTACCGCCCGGCGCCGAGCCGCACTACGCTTGCACAGTGGCACGGAGAGGTGCCGGAAAAACCCTCGTCCTTCTCCTGGAGGCTCCTGTGCCCGAAGCCCTGCCCGATCCGCTCCGCGCCGAAGGCGTCCTGTTCGACCTCGACGGCGTGCTGACGCCGACCGCCGAGGTGCACATGCGCGCCTGGAAGGTCGTGTTCGACGACGTGTTCGAACGCTGGGGCATCACACCGCCGTACTCGGATGCCGACTACTTCGACTACGTCGACGGCAAGAAGCGCTATGACGGAGTGGCCAGCCTGCTGCGCAGCCGCAATGTCGAGATCCCGTGGGGCGCGGTCGACGATCCGCCCGAGGCCGAGACGATCTGCGGCATCGGCAACCGCAAGAACGCGGCATTCGCCGAGTCCCTGCGAGGCGAGGGCATCGCTCCGTTCCCCGGGTCGCTCGCTCTCGTCGAGAAGCTCTTCGCCGCCGGCGTCCCGATCGGCGTCGTCTCGAGCTCGAAGAACGCCGAGGAGGTGCTGGCTGCCGCCGGCATGCGCTCGTTCTTCCGCATCGTGGTCGACGGCGTCGTCGCAGAGCGCGAGAACCTCGCCTCGAAGCCCGCCGCGGACATGTTCAGGGCGGGCGCGGTGGCGCTGGGCGTCGACCCCGCCCACAGCATCGCCGTCGAGGACGCGACCTCCGGGGCGGCCTCTGCCGCGGCCGCCGGGTTCGCCACCGTGGTCGGCGTCGACCGCGGCACCGGAGCCGATGCGCTGCGCGCCGCCGGTGCGACCGTCGTCGTCGAGGACCTCGATGTGTTCCTCGCCGACTCGGGGGAGCAGGCGCCCGACCAGGCCGTCCAGGCCATCCGCTCAGACGACGAGGAGTCCGCATGATCGACCGCGACCGCTTCCCCGTGGACCCCTGGCGACTCATCGAGACGCGCTACTCCGAGGACGGAGTGGCCGAGACCCTGTTCGCCGTCGGCAACGGCTACCTCGGCCTCAGGGGCAATCACATCGAGGGCCGAGGCGCCCACGAGCACGGCACGTTCATCAACGGTCTGCACGAGACGTGGCCGATCCGGCACGCGGAGCAGGCGTACGGCTTCGCCGAGGTCGGGCAGACGATCGTCAACGCACCCGATGCCAAGGTCATGCGGGTGTACGTCGACGACGAGCCGATCTCGTTCGACGAGGCCGACGTGCGCGAATACCGCCGCACTCTCGACATGCGCACCGGTGTGCTCGAGCGCATCGTGGTGTGGGAGACGCCGTCGGGCAAGCGTGTGCGGATGCGCGACGAGCGCATCGTCAGCTTCGAGGAGCGTCACCTCGCGGTGCTCCGCCTCGAGGTCGTCGTCGAGAACGCCGACGCCCCCGTAACCGTCAGCTGCCAGATGATCAACCGTCAGGACGGCGCCGGCGTGTACGCGGGCACCCCCAACCAGGCGAAGGGCGGATTCGATCCGCGCAAGGCCGAGAAGATCGCCGAGCGCGTGCTCGAGCCCGGCGAATACTGGCAGGACGGACTGCGCTCTGCCCTGTCGTACAGCGTCGCAGCCTCGGGCATGACCGTGGCGGTGGTCGCCGACCACGTCATCGAGACCGAGAACGACTACACGTCGCGCACACTGATCGAGGCCGACATCTCGAAGAACGTGTTCCGCGTGCAGGCGAAGGCCGGGGTGCCCATC
>JAESFY010000056.1_pt1 | contig 23715 bp, 27 predicted proteins | sample 9266201 | NCBI WGS metagenome assembly JAESFY01 (sample SAMN14515071, study PRJNA621656) | algae metagenome | isolation source: Nodosilinea sp. WJT8-NPBG4 and co-occurring heterotrophs from soil, lower... | place: USA: Pinto Basin, Colorado Desert, California | collected 2006-05-27 | reverse complement strand
CGTGCTGAAGGACGGCCAGGCGGCGCTTCGCCCTCCGGAGCAGATCCTTCTCGCTCCACACTCGCTCACCCACTGGGTCTCCTCCGCTCAGGAGCCCAGACTGTCAACGACGTCCGTCAGTTCTAGACCTAGCCCGGCGGCGCCGCCCCGCCGCCCGCTGATGGGGCCCCTTGACAGCTCCGCCACCGTGGACGCGTGGGGCGCGGACCGTGGGTCGGACCGGTGGCGGCCGCCGCGGTGGCGGTGGCGACGGTGCTGGCGGTGGTGCTGGCCGCCCGCCCGGCCGCACCGACGGTGCCCCCGCTCCCGCTGGACCCCCCGCCGCCCGACCGGACCGCCCTGAGCCTCGACCGGTGCGCCGCGGCGCTCGACCTGGCCCAGCTCGAGGAGGACTACCCCCCGCGGGGCGACTGGCGGCCGGTCGCGGTGCTCGCCGAGCCCGACCTGCCCACCGGGGTCCGCGCGACGCTGGTGGACGCGACGGTGCCGTTCGCGTGCGTCACCGGGCCGACCACGGTGGAGGTGTCCGACCCCGAGGCCGCCGTCCCCGTGGCCGGGGCGCTGCTGCTGCTCACCGCGCCGTCCGGGGTGGTCGCCGCGGCCGGGCCGGGCACCGTCGGGGTCCTCGGCGCCGGTGACCCGGCGCCGCAGTGGTTCCTGGGCCGCGGCGGGGGCGAGGGGGCCACGGTCGTGCACGACGGCCGGGCCGGGCCCGCCCCGGCGACCGCCCCGCCCGCGCTGGCCGTGGTCGACCGCCGCGAGCTGCCGGAGGACCGCTCGGCCGAGGCGACCGAGCTGCTGGACCGGTGCAGCGTCCACGGCGTCGACCGCTACTGGGTGCCCGCCGTGGTGCTCGACGGCGTCCCCGACACCGTGCTCGTCGCGACCGGCGCCGGCCTGGTCGGGGGCTGCACCGTCTCCGCCGACGGCCGGGCCACCCCCCTGGCGGTGTGGCGGGTGGGACCGGGCAGCGACGGGCCGCGCCCGTTCGTCTGGCTCACCGCCCCGGGGGGCGGGCCGCCGGACCTCGCCGCCGGCCCCGCCCAGGCCCGCCTCGCCCGCATGGAGGTCACCGCGGCCGACGGCACGACCTGGACGGCCGTCGTCGGCGGCCGCGCCTTCGCCACCCGCGTGCCGCCGGGCGTCGACCCCGACCCGCGCGGGCTGACCGTCCGCGCGCTCGACGCGGCGGGTGCGGTCCTGTTCGAGGGCCCCGCCGTGCCGTAGCCGCGGCTCAGTGCTGCTGCTGGCTCGCGATCCGCTGCTGCACCGTCATCTGCAGCTGCTGCAGCGCGGGCAGGCCGAGCACCCCGACCTGGCTCTGGATCTGCTGCAGCAGCTGGGGGTCGGCGACGGCGTTCTCGCTGGACTGCAGCAGCACGGTGCCCGCGCCGGTGAAGTCGAACTGCCGCTCCTCGCCCGACTGCCGGCCCATCATCCCCGTCAGGCCGCCCAGGAAGCCCTGCATCCAGCCGGCGTCGTAGTGGTGGCTCGGCGACGGGCAGTCGGCCCAGCCGACGAGGGCCTCGGGGTCGACGCGGATCGGCGGCTCGGCGAAGATCACCGGCCCGGAGCTGGACGCCAGGAACTTCCCGGTGCCGATCAGGGTGAGGAACCCGGGCACGATCGACTGCTTGAGCTCCAGCGTCGAGTCGAACGCGAGCAGGTTGGCCGCCCGCAGCGTCAGGTTGCCCTCGTCGAGGTCGTAGCTGTTGATGTCGTAGCCGCGGTCGCCGAGGACCAGGTGCCCCGCTCCCGTCGCCACCACCCAGTCGCGGGTGTAGAGCGGCGCGGAGAAGCGGGTCGCCACCATGCCGGTGATGCTCCCCGACGACAGCGGCTCGAAGCGGATGCCCGGTCCGTAGCCCGCGGGGTAGTAGGCGATCATCCGGCCGGTCTGCATGAACAGCTGGCCGTCCAGCCGCACGCAGTAGGCGTAGTGGTTGCCGGGGATGTTGTCGTTGTCCGGCAGGGTGGTGGGGTCGAGGGGGGTTCCCTGGGAGGTCGTCACAGCTTCTGCTCCGATGCCTGGACGTACACGGTGCCCTGTCCGGTCAGCTTGAGCTGCAGCGCCTCGCCGGAGCCGCGGCCCACGGCGTCGCGCCAGCTCACGGCCGCGGCCACGTCGACCTGGACGTGGCCGACGTGGGCGACGTAGGCCTGCGGGTCGACGGTGACGGGGCCGGCGGGGCCCACGGGGATCGCGATCGTGCCGCCGTGCGAGAGCAGCGCGACGCTCCCGGCGCCGTGCAGCTGGGTGGTCGCGAGGCCCTGCCCGCTGAGCATCGCGCTCGCGGCGCCCCGCATCCCGCCCTGCTGGCCGATCATGACGATCGTCGACTGCAGGTGGGCGTCGTGCGCGAGCAGCCGCGCCGCCTCCACCTGCAGCGGGCCCGACCCGTCCAGCTCCACCGGCGTGACCTGCAGCCCGCGGAAGCCGTAGTGCACCGTGCCGCTGCCCTGCGCCGCCATCAGCGACACCTGCTCGCCGGCGAGCATCCGCCCGGCCATCCCGCCCATGCCGCCCCCGCCGTGCACGGGGGAGAACCGGACGTCGCCGGTGTAGGCCAGCATCGCGCCGCGGCGGGCCAGCACCTCCCGGCCGGGCGCGACCGTCGCGCTGACCACCTTCGCGTTGACCTGCTCGAAGCCCACGTCAGCGCTCCTCGGGCTGGATGTAGACGACGCCGGTGCCGTCGAAGCGCAGGGAGAACGCCTCGCCGGAGTCCTCCCCGATCAGGTTGCGCCACGACACGTCGGTGACGAAGGTCTGGTTGAGGTTCCCCTGGCTGGCCACGAACGCGTCGGGGTCGACCACCAGCGGGAACTGGGGCGACACGGCCAGCGCGATCGGCGGGCCGCCCGCCGAGAGCAGCGCGACCTGGCCGTTCCCGGTGACGGTGGTCGTTGCGAGCCCCTGCCCCGACGACATCCCCCGCAGCCCGGCGAAGGCCACGTCGGTGCGCAGCCCGTCCGACAGCGCCAGCAGCTGCTCGGACTCGACCTTGAGCGTGTCGCCGTGGAGGTCGACCACCAGGACGTCCATCGCGTCCTTGGCGAACCACACCGTGCCGCGCCCCGAGCACGTCATCAGGGCGAGCGACTCGCCGACGGCGCGGCGCTTGAGCCCCGCCATCAGGCCGTCGCCACCGCCCGAGCCTGCGTTCTTGAACTGGACCTCGCCGGTGTACGCCACCATCGAGCCCGTGGCGGCGCGCACCGCGTCGCCGCCCAGGTCGATCTGGAGCACCCGTGGCCCGTCGAGCCGGAATCCCTGCACGGCCGGAGATCCTGGCACAGACCGCCCGGGAGGGGACCCGATCGGTGGTGATCTGCGTAGCCGTACGGTCGCCGCGGCCGTGGGGCCGCTCCTAGGGTCCCGGTCGGAGGTGGTGGCGGATGGGCTCGCGGCTCGCGGGGGTGGAGGTGCACCTGCCGGAGCGGTGCCTGGGCAGCGCGGAGGTGGAGGCGCTGGTCGGGCCCTACCGCCCACCGCCGGGGCTGCTGGCCCGGCTCACCGGCATCCGGTCGCGGCACGTGGCCGCCGACGACGAGCAGGCCTCGGACCTGGCCGCCGCCGCCGCGCGCAAGCTGCTGGCCGGCACGGGCACCGCGCCCGACGAGGTCGACCTGCTGCTGTTCGCCTCGGCCAGCCAGGACCTCGTCGAGCCCGCCACCGCCCACATCGTGGCGGCCGCGCTCGGGCTCGCCTGCCCGGTCATGGACGTCAAGAACGCCTGCAACAGCGTGCTCAACGCGTGCGAGGTGGCCGACGCGCTCATCCGCACCGGCCGCTACTGCACCGTGCTCGTCGCCTCCGGCGAGACGCCGTCGCGCGCGGTGCGCTGGGAGGTGGGCGACCTGCGCGCCTTCCTGCGCAGCTTCGCCGGCTACACGCTGTCCGACGCGGGCGCGGCGCTGCTCGTCACCGCGTCCGACCGGCCCGGCCTGCTCGGGTTCGGGTTCACCGCCGACTCGCGGCACTGGAGCGCCGGCACGTTGGGCGCGGGCGGGTCGCGGCACCCGCGCGACGTCGAGCACACCTACTTCGCGATGGACGCCGCGCAGCTCAGGGCGGCGTTCCTCGACGTCGGCACCGGGGTGCTGGACACCACCCTGGACCGGCTGGGGATCGGCTGGGACGACTGCGCGGTCGTCGCCGTTCACCAGGTGTCACTGCCCTACCTGGAGGTCTTCGCCGACCGGGCCGGGGTGCCGCGGGAGAAGCTGGTCGTCACCGTCGACGCGCACGGCAACGCCGCCTCGGCCAGCCTGCCGCTGCAGCTCGTCACCGCCCGCGAGCAGGGCCGCTGCGGGCCCGGCGACCTCGTCGCGCTCGTCGGGCTGGCCGGCGGGGTGTCGCTCGGCCTCGGGGTGGTGGAGCTGTGAGGCTGGCTGTGGTCGTCCCGGCCTTCGACGAGGCCGCCGGCATCGGCGCCACGCTCGCCGCGCTGGCCGCGCAGCAGGACCGCGACTTCCGGCTCGTCGTCGTCGACAACGCCTCGACCGACGGCACCGGCGACGTCGTCCGCGCCTCTCCCCACATCGACGCCGAGGTCGTGACCGAGGCGCAGCGCGGCACCGGCGCCGCCGCCGACACCGGGATGCGGCACGCCATCGCCACCGGGGCCACCCACCTCGCGCGCACCGACGCCGACTGCCTGCCCGACCCGGACTGGACCGCGCGGATCCGCGCGGCGTTCACCCGCCTCGACCTGGTGTCGGGGCGGCTGCGCCCGCGCCGCGACGAGGGGCTGCCGGCGGCGCAGCGGGCCGTGCTGGTGGGCGCGGTGGGCGTGGCGTCGGCGTTCGGGCGGTTCCGGCCGGGCAACCGCGTGCCCGGCGCGCTCGGGCCCTACGTCATGGCCGCCGGCTGCAACATGGCGATCACCGCCGAGCTCTACGAGCGGGCCGGCGGGTTCCCGCGCACGCGCATCGAGGACGTCCACGAGGACCGGGCGCTGGTCAACGCGGTCCGCCCGCTGACCGCGCGCTACGGGCACCGGCGCGACGTCGTCGTGCGCTGCTCCAGCCGGCGGGTGCGGGCCTGGGGGCTGGTGCGCACGCTGGGCTGGTACGCCGACCACCGCTACCGGCCCGAGCACGTCGACATCAGGGACGGGGACATCAGGGACGGGGATATCAGGGACGGGGATATCAGGGACGGGGATATCAGGGACGGGGACATCCGGTGACGGCGCCGGCCGACGCCTGGGAGCGGCGCGTCCAGCTCGGCGCCCACCCGCTGGCCTACCCGCTGGTCCGGGGCCTGGCGCGGGTGGGACCGGTGGTGCGGGTGCCGCGGGTCGGGGTGGTGGTGAGCGACGCCGCGCTCGCCCGGGCCGTGCTCACCGACACCGCGGCGTTCACCAAGACCGGTCCCGGGTCGCCCGCCGCGCTGTGGACGCCGGTGGTCGGCCCGTCGGTGCTGCTCAACATGGAGGGGCCCGAGCACACCGCCCTGCGCCGGGCGCTGTCCGACCTGTTCACCCCCGCGGCGGTGCGCGAGCTGTGCGAGCGGGTGGCCGCCCCGGTGTGCGCGGCGCTGGGGGAGCGGCTCGCGGCGGGCGACGCGGTCGACCTCGTGCCGGTGGCGCAGCGGCTGGCCGGGGCGGTCATCGCCGGGCTGGTCGGGCTGGACGCCCGCACCGCGGCCGGGCCCGCCTTCGCCGCGGCCACCGCCGTCACCTCGATGGTGCGCCTGGCGCGCCCGGAGCTGACGCCGCGGCAGGTCGCCCGCGGCCGCGCGGCCCTGGCCGGGCTCACCGCTCCGGCGGCCGGCGCCTACCGCGACGGCGACCCGGCCACCGTGCCCGGCCGCATGCGCGCGCTCGGGCTCACCGAGACCGAGGCCCTCGGGGCCGTCGCCGCGTTCGCGCTGACGGGCACCGAGACCGTCGTGTCGTTCCTGCCGCGGATGGTCGCGCTGCGCCACGACGGCGGCGTGCTCGACCGCGCCGGGGAGGACCTCGACGAGGAGCTGCGCGTCGCCGTCCCCTCGCCGGTGATGCTGCGCCGCGTCGCCGCCGCGGCGCGGGTCGGGGACGAGCCCGTCGCGCCGGGGGACCGGGTCGTGGTCGCCACGCTCAACGCCGCCCGCGCCCTGGGCCCCTACGCGCCCGGCCGGGCCCACCCGCCGGAGCTGCGCCGGCTGTGGTTCGGCGCCGGCCCGCACTTCTGCCTGGGCATGCCGCTGGCGCTGGAGCAGGCCCGGCGGGTGCTCGCCGCCGTGCGGGCGGCCGGGCCGCTGCGGGTCGTGCGCCGCCGCGTGGCCCGCCGGGTGCTCATCCCGGCCTACCGGGAGCTGGTGGTGGCGCGGTGACCGACCTGATCGAGCGGCTGCTCGCGACCGCGGAGGCGCACCCGGACGCCCCCGCCCTGACCGGCCCCCCGCGTCGCGCCCGCCGCGCGGCCGCGACGCTCACCCACGCCGGGCTGGCCGGCCGCGTGCGGGGCGTCGCGGGACTCCTGCACGAGCACGGCTTCCGGCCCGGCGAGCGGATGCTGTTCTCCGTGCGCCCCTCCCCGGACGCCGTGGTGCTCGCGCTGGGCACCGTCGCGGCCGGGGGGACGGTCGTGTTCGTCGACCCCGGCGTCGGCCCCGCCCTGTTCGCCGCCCGCACCGAGCTGGCCGCCGCGGGCTGGGCGGCCGCCGAGTCCGTCCTCCACGCCGCCGGCCGCTGGCCGCTGCGCGCGCTGGCCCGCCGGCGCGGGGTGCTGCTGCCCGACTACGGCCGCCTGCCCGTCCGGCACGTCCGCGTCGGCCCGTGGCTGCCCGGCGTCCCCCGCGGCGCTGTCGCGCTCACGAGCGCTGTCGCGCTCGTGAGCGCGCAGGAGTGTTCTAGCCCTCCTCCGCGCGCACGGGTGCCGGAGGCGCAGGACGCCGTCGTCGTGTTCACGGCGGGGACGACGGCGGAGCCCAGGGCGGTCGTGCACACCCGGGGCTCGCTCGGGGCCGGGCTGGACGTGCTCGCCACCCGCTGCGCGCTCGGGCCCGGCGCCCGCGTGCACACCGACCAGTTCCTGCTCGGGCTGCCCGCGCTCGTCGGCGGGGCGCACTGGTCGATGCCGCCCCACGGGTTCGCGCCCGGTGCCCGCCCGGACCAGCTCGCCGCGGGGCTCGCCGGGGCCACCCACACGTTCCTCGTGCCCGCCGACCTCGCCGCCGTGCTCGACGCCGTCGAGGCGGGCGCGGTGGCGCTGCCGGCGTCGCTGCGCCACGTGCTGATCGGCGCCGCGCCCGTGCTGCCGCCGCTGCTGCGCCGGGCGCGGGCCGCGCTGCCGGGCGTCGAGCTCCTCGCCGTCTACGGGATGACCGAGATCCTGCCCGTCGCCGTGGCCACCGCGGAGGAGAAGCTCGCCCACCCGGGGCCGGGCGACCTCGTCGGGGCGCCGCTGCCGGGCGTCACCGCGCGGGTGGACGGCGCCGGGCGCCTGGTCGTCGCGGGCGCGAACCTGGCCCGGGGCTACCTCGCCGACCTCGACCGCGGGGAGCCCGCGATGACCGAGCACGTCACCGGCGACCTGGCCCGGATCGAGGACGGTGCGATCGTGCTCGCCGGCCGGGCCACCGACATGATCATCCGTAGGCGGACCAACATCTACCCCGGGCTGCACGAGCCGGTGATCGCGCGCCTGCCCGGCGTGCACCAGGCCGTCCTGGTGGGGGTGCCCGACGCGATCGGCGACGAGCGGGTCGTGCTCGCCCTGGTCGGGGAGCCGGGCGCCGCCGAGCGCGTCGCCGCCGCCCTGCCCGCCGTGCTCGACGCCGCCGCGCTGCCCGACCGGGTCGTGCAGCTCGACGCCCTGCCCACGGCCGGGCGCACCCGCAAGGTCGACCGCGCCGCGGTGCGGGAGCTGGTGCGGTGAGGGTCGCGGTCACCGGCGCGGCCGGGTTCGTCGGCGGGGCGGTCGTGGCCGCGGCCCGGGCGCGCGGCTGGACGGTGCACCCGCTCACCCGGCGCGAGTGGGACCTGACGACGGGCCCGCTGCCCGACCCGCCCGCCGTGGACGCCGTGGTGCACTGCGCCGCCGAGCTCGTCGACACCGCCGTCACCGACCCGGCGGACCCCGGCCCGGTGTGGGCGGCGAACCTGCACGGCACCCGGCACGTCGCCGCCACCTTCCCCGGCGCGCGGCTGGTGCACGTGTCCACCTCCAGCGTGTACGACGCGACCGCGCCGACGGTGCGGGCGCGCGAGGAGCAGGCGCCCGTCGCCCGCTACGCGACGACGTACGCGGCGTCGAAGGCCGCGGCCGAGCGGCTGCTCACCGGGCGGCCGGACACGGTCGTGCTGCGCCCGCACGCCGTCTACGGGCCCGGCGACCGGACCCTGCTGCCCCGGGTGCTCGCCGCCGTCCGCGGGCGCACGCTCGTCGTGCCCGGGTCGGCGGGCGCGCTGCACACGCTGACGGCCGTCGGCACCCTCGCCGAGGCCGCGCTGCTGGCCTGCACCGGGCCGCCCGGCGTCTACAACGTGGGGGACGCGGCCCCCGTGGCGCTGGGCGACGCGCTGGCCGCGCTGCTCGCCGAGCGCGGCCTCGACGTCCGCGTCCGCTTCCTGCCCCCGCGCCCGGCGCACCTGCTGGCCGGTCTCGCGCCGCTGCGCCGCCGCGGCCTCACCCGGTACGCGATCGAGCACCTCGGGGCCGAGCGCACGCTCGACCTCACCGCCGCCCGCACGCGGCTCGGGCTGGACCCCGCGCCCACCTCCTTCGCCGGAGCCGGCGGGTGGTGAACCCCGGCCGACGACACGATCGGTGACCGGAGGTGAACGGCGCGTACGGCGCGACGGGTGGTGGTTCCCCCCGCGCGACGAAGGGAATGCCACGACCATGTCGCACGCCCGCGAACACGTCGAGTTCGTGCACCGCAGCTGGCCCGCCGATCCCGAGCAGCTCGTCCGCATCCGCCGCGCCCTCGCCGGGTGGCTCGCCCCGCTGTCGCTCACCGAGGACGAGGTCGCCGACGTCGTCCTCGCCGTCGACGAGGCGGCGGCCAACGCCGTCCGCCACGCCTACGGTCCCGACGAGGCGGGCGTGGTGGAGCTGACCCTGTGGACCGAGCCCGCGAGCGGGTCCGTCCCGGCCACCCTCAGCATCGAGGTCGTCGACCACGGGAGCTGGCGGCCCCCCGCCGAGGTGCCCACGGACGGCGGGCGCGGCATCGGGCTGATGACGACGATGAGCGAGTCGGTGCTCATCCACTACGACCACCGGGGCAGCCGCGTGCTGCTGCGGCACCGCATCCCCGACCCGGGGTGACGGAACCGGCCGGTGGTCCGCCGGCGCGGGGGTACCCGGGCGGTATGGACCGACCCGACGGCTCCGCCTCCTCCGGCAGCAGCTCCGGCCGCACCTCCCGCGGCGACGACCGACCCGACCGGCACGGCCGGACCCGGGCCGACTACGAGCGCGGCCTGCCCGACCACCACGACCCCACAGCCGGCTTCGGCGGCGCGTCCCCCGCGCTGAGCGCCCTGACCCTGCGCGCCGTGCTGGCCGCGTTCGGGCTGGTGTTCTGCGCCGGGGCGGCTTGGTTCGCCTTCGCCGCCGGCCTGCCCGTGCTGGGCTGGGTGCTGGTCGTGCTCGCCGTGGTGGCCCTCGTTGACCTGGCCTGGGTGCTGCACCGCAAGCGGCGCGGCGAACCCGGCTGAGCGCCGGGCGACCGGGGTCAGGCCGGGGCGGTCCAGGTGAGCGAGTACCGGAACAGGGGGTGGCGCCGGTAGCGGACGCCCGGCAGCAGGGCCTGCGCGGTGCGGCGCACCCGCGGGTAGGTCTCGGTCGGCGGCCGGACGGGCGCGGCGTGCTCCCGGTAGCCGTGCCGCCGCCGCAGCACCCGGTGCGCGACCAGCCCGGCGGCGTCCGCGGGCAGGTCGCGGAGTCCGCTGCGCGCCAGCCCGACCACCACCAGCGTCCCGCCCGGCGCCACCAGTTCGCGCAGCCGCCGCAGCCCGGCGGCGGTGTCGCCGTGGTGCAGGGCGGCGACCGAAGTCACCAGGTCGGCGGGTGCGAGGTCGACGGCGTGCACGTCCCCGTGCACCCACCGGACGAGCCCGTGCGGGTCCCGCCGGCGGGCCAGCGCGAGGGTCGGCCCGTCCGCGTCGACGCCGGTGACGTCGGGGAGGACCTCCCGCAGCTCGCGGGCGAGCGCGCCCTCGCCGCACCCCACGTCGATCGCGCGGCGGTGGCCCGGCCGGACGGCGTCGAGGACGAGGCGGTGGTGGTGGGTGTTGTGGTTCCAACCGACCGTCACCGCAGCAGCTCCCACAGCGCCTCCAGGTCGGCGGGGCTGGTCGTCACCGCCCCGAAGGCGACGCGCAGGGTGTAGCGGCCATCGACGACCGTGTGGCTGAGCAGCACGCGGCCCGAGGCGTTGGCCCCCTCCAGCAGCGCCCGGGTGGCGTCGTCGCCGCCGCGGTGGCGCAGGCAGACCAGGGACAGCGAGCGCGGAGCCGCCAGCTCCAGGTCGGGGTGGGCCTCGACCCGGGACTCCAGCTCGGCAGCCAGGGCGACGTGCTCGCGCAGGTGGGCGCGCAGGCCCTCCAGGCCGTGGCCGTGGGCCACCGCCCACAGCTTCAGCGCGCGGAAGCGGCGGCCCAGCGGCACCTGCCAGTCGCGGTAGTCGACGACCCCGCGGTAGCCGTCGCGCAGGTACTCCGGGGTGATCGACAGGGCCGCGGGCGGGGCGGTGGCGTCGCGCACCCACAGCAGCGACGCGTCGAACGCGGTGAGCAGCCACTTGTGCGCGTCGGTGCAGAACGAGTCGGCCAGCTCGACGCCGTCGAGCAGGGGGCGGTGCTCCGGGCACAGCGCCGCGACCCCCGCCCAGGCGGCGTCCACGTGCGTCCACGCCCCGTGCCCCGCGGCGGCCGTCGCGATCTCCCGGACCGGGTCGACCGCCCCCGTGCCGGTGGTGCCGACCGTCGCGCAGACGAGCACCGGCCGCAGCCCGGCGGCGACGTCGGTGGCCAGCGCCGCGGCCAGCGCGTGCGGGTCCATCGCGTGCGGGGTGCCGGGGACGACGGCGAGCGCCCGCTCGCCCAGCCCGGCGACGCGCACGGCCTTGGCCACCGACGAGTGCGTCTCCGCGGTGACGTAGACCCGCTCGTCGCCCTCGACGCCGGTCTCGCGCCACCGCCCGCCGGAGCGGCGGTGCAGCGCGGCGAGCAGCGCGACGAGCACGGCCGAGGACGCCGAGTCCTGGATCGACCCGCCCCCGCCGCCCGCGAAGGTGAACGCCGGGTCCAGCCCGAGCGCGCCGGCCAGCTCGTCGAGCAGGGCCTGCTCCACCTCGGTGGCCGCCGGCGAGGTCGACCAGAGCATCCCCTGCGCGCCCAGCCCGCCGGAGAGCAGGTCACCGAGCAGCGAGTGCAGCGAGGCGTTGGCCGGGAAGTAGGCCATGAAGCCCGGGTGCTGCCAGTGGGTGCTGCCCGGCACGACGACCTCGTCGAGCACGCGGAGCAGGTCGTCGAGGGGCTGCGCGGACTCGGGGAGCAGGCCGGGCAGGGCGGCGCGGACGTCACCGGGCGCGACCGGCCCGCGCACCGGCCGGGCGGCCAGCCCGGCGCGGTGGTCGGCCACCCAGTCGACGACGGCGTGGCCCAGCCGGCGGAACTCCTCGGGATCGGTGTCGGCCACCCGGTCAGTGCGCCTGGTCGAAGGCCTCGATGACGTTGGCCGGGATCCGGCCCCGCTCGGCGATCTTGAACCCGTTCTGGCCGGCCCACTCCCGGATGGCCTGGTTGCGTTCCCGGTCGGTGCCGTTGCGCGGGGTGCCGTTGCGCGGGGCGGGAGCGGCGGGGGCCGCCGGGCGGCGGGCCGTTCCGGTGCGCCGCGCCGCGGAAAGGTAGGGCGCGAGCGCCTCGCGCAGCCGATCCGCATTCCCGGGCGACAGGTCGATCTCGTAGGAGCGGCCCTCGAACGCGAACTCGACCTGTTCGGCCCCCGACGATCCGTCGATGTCGTCGATGATGGTGACCGTCGTCTGCTTCGCCACGTCCGTGCCTCTCGAGTTGTTTCCCACCGGTGCTGCGAATGGCACGGTAATCCATCGCCGTGCGCATTGTCGAACCGCCCGACCCGGCCCGGCGCGTTGTCTCCACGATCGAGAGTCCCGCCGGGTATCCTCGGTGCGTGAACGCGGACCGGGATGAGCTGGTGCGGTTGCTCCAGGAGTACGCGGGCGAGGCCGAGCGGCTGAGCCAGGTCTTCGCCGAGCGGCACGACATGCACGTCACGGACCTGTACGCGCTGCTGGCGGTGATGCAGGCCGAGCGGTCGGGCGCGCCGCTGACCCCGGGCCGGCTCGGGGAGCACCTGGGCCTGTCGTCGGGCGCCACCACGGCCGTCATCGACCGGCTGGAGCGCGCCGACCACGTCTCGCGCAGCCGCGACGGCCACGACCGCCGGCGCGTCACTCTGCATTACGGAGCAACTGCAGCGCGTGTCGGCGGGGAGTTCTTCGGCCCGCTCGGGGCGAAGATGGACGCGTTCCTGGCGGATTACTCCGAGGCCGAGCGCGCGGCGGCGCGGCGCTTCCTCACCGACGTGAACGCGATGATGCGCCGGCACCGCGCCGAGGTGCGCGAGGCGCCCGTCAACGGGATCGGCGCAGCGCCCGCGGAATGAACCGCCGGAATCGTCCGGCCCCGGGACGGTGCGGTCCGATCTCGAGTGCGGGCGGCGCATTCCCCTCCGGCGGGGGGAGGGCCACCTCGATCTCGCCGCCGAGCGCGAACCCGGGGGCCAGCTCCAGCTCGTCCCCGCTCCAGAACCGGCCCGGGTCGTACCAGTTCGGACGCCGGTCGCGCGGCAGCAGCCCCATCTCCTCGTAGGTCAGCGCCACCACCTCCGCGCAGTACGCCGTGGTGAGGCCCACCGGCTCGGGCTGGGCCGACCCGGGCAGCGCCGGCAGCCGGCCCCACAGCCACCGCCCGGCGAGCCGCGCGGTGGACGGGAACGGGGTGCCGTCCAGGCGGGCCACCGCGCGCAGCGCCCCGTCCTCGTGCTCGGGCCCGAGCGGGCCGGCGAGCTGGCGCAGCCACGGCCGCTGCCCGTAGCGGTGCCCCCACTGCAGCACCGCGTCGCGCAGGTCGTGCAGCTGCACCCCGCGCTGGCGGGTGCCCGACCACAGGTCCGGCAGCGACCGGCCGAGCTCCGCGTGCCACATCATCGGCGGCAGGTCGTCGAGCACGACCGCCATCCCGACGTGGTTCACCGGCGCGTTGGTGAGCCCGCGGATCGCGCGGTCGGCGCCGCTGCTGCCGCGGAACACCCACACGTCCCCGGTGCGCACCAGGTCGCAGGCCCGGTCCAGCGTGATCACCGTCGTCGCCACCGCGGTACCGTAGCGGGGTGCGCTGGTGGAAGTGGCTGGGTCTGGCCGGGCTGGCCGGGGTGGCGGCGACGGGCGTGCTGACCGCCCGCGCCGAGCGCGAGCGCCGCGCCTACACCCCCGACGAGATCCGGGAGCGCCTGCGCGAGCGGGCGGCCCGGGCCGGGGTGCCGGACAGCCGCTCCTGACCCCTGACGGTCAGGGCAGCACCAGCACGCGCTTGCCGCGGCTGTGCCCCGTCTCCAGGTCGCGGTGCGCCGCGACCACGTCGGTGAACGGGTAGGTCGTCACCGGCAGCACCAGCTCCCCGCGGGCCGCGAGGTCCAGCGCGTCGGCCAGCCGGGCGGGGGACCGGCGCACCCGCACCACCCGCGCCCCGTGCTCGGCGGCCGCGCGGTCATCGACGATCGTGCCGATCCGCCCGGGAGCCACCCCCAGCGCCACCGAGGCGGCCACCGACCCCGCGCCCGCGGCGTCGAGCGCCACGTCCACCCCGTCCGGGGCGGCGGCCCGCACCGCCTCGACCAGCCCCGGCCCGTACGCGACGGGGACGGCGCCCAGCGACCGCAGGTGGTCGTGGTTGGCGGGCGAGGCGGTGCCCACGACGGTGGCGCCGCGGCGGCGGGCCAGCTGCACCGCCACCGTCCCGACCGACCCCGCGGCACCGTGCACGAGCAGCACGTCGCCGTCCGCCACCCCCAGCTCGTCCAGGGCGCCCGCCGCCGTCTGCGCCGCCGCCACCAGTGCCGCCGCGGCCACCGCGCCGAGGCCGCCGGGCACCGGCACCACCTCCCCGGCCGGCACCAGCACGTGCGTCGCGTAGGCGGTGAGGAACGCCGATCCCGCCACCGCGTCCCCCACCGCGACGCCCGCGACCCCGGCGCCGACGGCGTCGACCACGCCCGCGTACTCGTTGCCGAGCGTCTGCGGGAACGCCACGGGCACCCGGCTCGCCATCGCGCCGCGCCGGACGCCCGCGTCGAAGGGCTGCACCCCCGCCGCGCGCACGCGCACCCGCACCTCGCCCGGCCCGGGCCCGGGGTCGGGGAGCTGCGCGAGCCGGAGCACCTCGGGCGGGCCGTAGCCGTCGAACACCACCGCTGTCGTCATGCCGGCGAGCCTGCGACCTCGAGCCGGGTCGAGGTCAAGGCCCGGTCGGGTCGAGGGCCCGGGCCCTCAGAGGTCGGCGGTGACGAGGTCCAGGTGGGCGGCGAAGCGCTCCCGCGCCGCGGCCGCGCGGGTGGGGACGTGCTCGGTGGGGACGTCGACGGGGGCGTAGCCGCGCAGGATCCGCTTGGCGACGGTGGCCTTGTGCACCTCGTCGGGACCGTCGTAGATCCGGGCGGCGCGCGCGGCGCGGTACATCTCCTCCAGCGGCAGGTCGCCGGAGAAGCCGAGCGAGCCGTGCACCTGGATCGCCCGGTCGATCACGTCGTGGAGCACCTTCGCGCCCCAGTACTTGACCATGCCGATCTCCAGGCGGGCGTTGGCCGCCCCGACCCGGTCCATCGTCCACGCGGCGTGCAGCGTCATCAGCCGCGCGGCCTGCATCTCCGCGGCGGAGGTGGCCACCCAGTCCTGCACCATCTGCTTGTCGGCCAGCACGGAGCCGTGCGTGTGCCGGCTGACCGCGCGCTCGCAGAGCATGTCGAACGCGCGCCTCGACTGCCCGAGCCAGCGCATCGCGTGGTGGATGCGGCCGGGGCCCAGGCGCTGCTGGGCGAGCCGGAACCCGTCGCCGGGGTTGCCGACGAGGTTCTCCCGCGGCACCCGCACGCCCTCGTAGAGGACCTCGGCGTGCCCGCCGTAGAGCGCCGGGGAGCGGGTGGGGTGGTCCATCACGGGGATGTCGCGCACGATCGTCACGCCGGGGGTGTCGACCGGCACGATGATCATCGAGCTGCCCTGGTACGGCGAGACGTCCGGGTCGGTCACGCACATGACGATGAGGAAGTCGGCGACCGAGGCGTTCGAGCTGAACCACTTGTGGCCGTCGATGACGTAGTCGTCGCCGTCGAGGACGGCACGGGTGGTCAGCAGGGTCGGGTCGGCGCCGGCGCCCGGCTCGGTCATCGAGAAGCAGCTGCGCAGCTCGCCGCGCAGCAGCGGGTGCATCCACCGCTCCTGCTGCTCGGGGCTGCCCCCGATGGCGAGCAGCTCGGCGTTGCCGGAGTCGGGCGCCTGGTTGCCGAAGATCCCGGGGGCGTAGCGGCACTGGCCGAGGATCTCGTGCATCAGGCCCAGCCTCACCTGCCCGAACCCGCCGCCGCCCAGCTCCGGGGGCAGGTGCGCGGCCCAGAGACCCCGCTCCCGCACCTGCTCCTTGAGCGGGGCGGTGATCCGGTCGAACGCGGCGCGGTCGAGGTCGAGCACCTCCAGCGGGATGATCTCCTCGCGGACGAACCCCCGCATCCACTCCAGCTGCGCCTCGAACTCCGGCTCCGTCGAGAAGTCCCATGCCATGCGCGCGACGCTGCCACGCCGTCGCGGCCCGGCGCTACCTCCGCGTGCGGGCCCGCACCGCGCGCAGCAGCAGCGCCACCCCGGCCACCAGGCAGACCAGTCCGATCACCAGCCAGAGCCGGTCACCGGTCATGAAGCTCCCCGGCAGGATCCCGGCCCCCTGCAGGGTCCAGACGAGGCCGACGAGGACGAGGACCACCCCGAGGGCGGGGACGAGTGCGCGGTTCACGGACCGATCCTGCCGCCGGGCGGCCGCGGCGGCACCTCGACGGCCGCCCCCGCGGTGTGCGGCGACACCACCCGCTGCCGGGCGCCGCACGTCGCAGCGCACGAACAGCGCATCCCCGTCCTCCCACCCGCCGACCCCGGCGGTCGGAGGACCGCGGCGTGGCGGCCACGGGCGGAGGAGGGGTGATGTCGGCACACCGGTCAGGTCCACCCCGGGTCAGGAGGCCAGCCGGCATCTCCGGCGCCGGACACGTCCATCCGGTCCAGGCGTTCGGGGTCCGCCACGACGTCGATCGAGACGATCCTGCCGTCCTCGACGCCGAATCGCATCACGGCGAAGGGTCGGCCTCCCGGCGCGAGCACTGCGCCGACGGCCCCGTCGACCACCACGGGCCGGGCCGACCGTGCCGGGCCGGAGAAGTCGACGGCTCGCGCAGCGACCGCGTCGGCGCCCCGCAGGTGCCGCGGTGCTCCCGGTGGGATCTCGCGGTCGACCCTGAGCACGACGTCCGGGTCCAGCACCTCCACGATCGCGTCGAAGTCGCCGTCCTGCGAGGCCGCCAGGAATGCGGTGACGACCCGGCGCTCACCGGCGAGGTCACGCTCGGGGGCCGGAGCCCCCCGGACCCGTCGGCGCGCGCGACTCGCGAGCTGGCGTGCCGCCTGCGGGGACCGGCCGACGACCTCCGCTATCCCGTCGAAGGGGACGCCGAACACGTCGTGCAGCACGAACGCCAGCCGTTCCGGCGGAGTCAGCGTCTCGAGCACGACGAGCAGTGCGAGCCCGACCGAGTCGGCCAGCAACGCCTCGTGCTCGGGGTCCGTCCCGCCGGTGCGGTCGACCACCGGCTCGGGCAGGTGCAGCCCCAGCGGTTCCTCGCCCCGGCGACGGCGAGCACGCAGGGCGTCGAGCGAGATCCGACCGACGACCGTCGTCAGCCAGGCCTTGAGATCCTCGATGTCGTCGACGTGCGAGCGGCTCAGGCGCAACCACGCCTCCTGCACGGCGTCGTCGGCCTCGCCCGACGAACCGAGCATCCGGAGAGCGACTGCGCGCAGGTGGGGCCGGTGCTCGCCGAAGCGGCCCGCCAGCCACTCGTCCCCGTCGTCCATCATCACCCCGTCGTCGTGGTGCGGCCTCAGGAGGAGGACGACCGGCCGCCCGCCGTTGTGACCCGACGGGTGGTGTCGCGTCGGGCGGGAGGGATCAGGCGACCGGGCGCCCGCGGACGGCCGATCACAGGACACGCCTGTAGTGCTGGTCACATCGGCGTACCCGCCGACGTCCACCAGTTCACCGACGCTCTGGTGAACTCGGAGGAACCGCGATGGCACGTCCCACGATCCGCCCTGCCCGGCACGCGCCCGGCCCGCCCGGCCGGTCGGCCGGTACACGCCCTTGCGCCGACCCTGGACGGGCCGAGCGATGAACGTCGCCGCCGTGGCGGTGGTCGTCATCACCGTCGTGCTGAACGGGATCGTGGCGGTGGGCGACCTGTTGCGCGCGCAGTTCGTCCTGGCCACGTCCGAGCAGGTGCGAGTGCCGGAGGCGTGGCTGCCGGCTCTGGGTGCGGCGAAGATGGCCGGCGCCGTCGGGCTGGTCGTCGGCCTGCTGGGCATCCGCACCATCGGCGTCGCCGCAGCGAGCGGGCTCGTCCTCTTCTTCGTCTGCGCCATCGCCCGCCACGTGCAGACCGGCGTCCTGCGCACCATCCCGTTCCCGGGCGCCTTCCTCGTCCTGGCCGCCGTGTCGCTGCTCGTCTTCGTGACCGGCTGACGGCCCGCGTCCCGCGGGCCGGGCGAGCGGATCCCCCGAGCGGTCGTGGTGCTCGGGAGGCCCACGACGTCGGCTCCAGCCGTCGGTCACCACGCCGCTGCGGGGTGCGGACGAGTCAGCGGCCCACCGGGACGGGCTCGACCTCGGTGTCGACCTCGGTACGGGCGGCGGGCTCGCGCGCCGGCGGCGCGGCCGCGGGGACGGGTGCGCACACCCAGCGGCACTGCAGGTGGTCCCACCAGCAGGCCCGGCCGTGCTCGTGGACGCGATCGGTGATCTCCATCGGCTGCTCCTCGCTCGTGCGGGTGGTGTCGTCCGCCGGGGGAGGAGCGTTGCGCCGGTGCGCTGATACACCGGGCCGTGGTCTTCGACACCCTGTAGAAGGGGGAGGGGCGGGGTCCGGCATCCTGGACGGGTGAGTGCACCGGTGCTGTCCCCGCCCGTCGTCACCCGGGTCTTCCGCGCGGTCGCGATCGCCGAGGCGTGCTCGTGGGTCGGGCTGCTGGTCGGCATGTTCTTCAAGTACGTGGTGGTGGGGAACGAGATCGGCGTCACCGTCTTCGGTCCGGTCCACGGCGCGCTGTTCGTGGCCTACGGGGTCGTGGCGCTGGTGACGGCGCGGGTGCTGCGCTGGGACCTGCGCACCACCGTGCTCGCGCTGGCGGTGAGCGTGCCCCCGCTGGCCACCCTGTGGTTCGAGCGGTGGGCGCGGCGCACCGGGCGGCTCCCTCAGGCCCCGGGGTCGCCCAGCGCCCGGTAGGCCGGGCGCAGCAGCTCCACCACCGACCCGCCCCGCACCGCCACCGGGAACTCCGGCACCTGGTCGAGCAGGGCGTCGGACGGGATGCGCGGCCCGGCGACCGGCTCCACCGGCTGCCCGGTGAAGAACGCGTCGAGCACGTCGGCGAGCGGCGCGACCCCCGACGGCCGGGCCGCCGCCGCCTCCCGGCGGGCGCGCAGGTCGTCCAGCAGCTCGGCCCGGTCGCGCCCGCGCAGCGCGAGGATCTGGAACGGGTCGGCGTCGAACCGCTCGGCGAGCACGTAGAACACGGCCGCGAGGTGCTTGCACGGCACCGCGGGGTCGGGGCAGCTGCAGTCCATGACCAGGTCGCGCGGTCCGGCGGGGAACAGGCTCAGCCCGGCGCGGGCGAAGACGTCCTCGATGTCGCGCGGCAGCTCCCCGGCCAGCAGGGTGGCCGCGTAGGAGGCGTCGGCGGCGAGCGCGTCGAGCACCTGGGCCCACTCCGCCTTGCCGAGGGCGGGGACGCCGATGCGCGCCCGGTACGGCCGGGGCCGGCTGCCCTGCACCTGCGCGACGGCGCCGCCCGCGCCGACGTCGAGGGAGACGATCTGCCCGGCCCGGGCGTAGGACCGGCCCCGCGACAGCCGCCCGCCCACCCCGAGCGACTCGACCACGGCGAGGAACCGGCCCGACCACCAGGTGCGCGCCACCTGCCCGCGCGTGCTGGAGATCTGGATCCCGCCCTCGACGGGCCGGGGGCGGCCCCACGACGACGGGCCGGCCTCGTCGCGCCACCAGAACGGGTCAGCCATCCCCGACCTCCTCCGCGACGTCGTCGAGGGCCTCGCTGCCCAAGGCGAACACCTCGCGCAGCGACTCGGTGGACAGCTCGGTCAGCCAGCCCTCCCCGTCGCCCACGACCATCTCCGACAGCGCCCTCTTCTTCGTGATCATCTCGTCGACCCGCTCCTCGACCGTGCCCGGGCAGACGAACCGGCGCACCTGCACGTTGCGCTTCTGCCCGATCCGGAACGCGCGGTCGGTGGCCTGGTCCTCCACGGCCGGGTTCCACCAGCGGTCCAGGTGCACGACGTGGTTGGCGGCGGTGAGCGTCAGCCCGGTGCCGCCCGCCTTGAGCGAGAGCAGCAGCACCGGCGGGCCCTCGCCCGCCTGGAACCGGGCCACCATCTCGTCGCGGCGCTTCTTCGGGGTGCCGCCGTGCAGGTAGGCGACGTCGGTGTCGAAGCGGGCCGACAGGTGCGGCACGAGCAGGTGGCCGAACTCGGTGAACTGGGTGAAGCACAGCACGCGGTCGCCGGAGTCGAGGATCTCCGCGAGCACCTCCTCCAGCCGGATGACCTTGCCGGACCGCCGACCGACCGCGGACCCGTCGTGCAGCAGCTGGGCGGGGTGGTTGCAGACCTGCTTGAGCTTGGTCATCGCGGCCAGGACGTTGCCGCGGCGCTCGATGCCCTCGGAGTCCTCGATCCTCTCCATCATGTCGTCGACGACGGTGCGGTAGAGCGAGGCCTGCTCGCGGGTGAGCCGGTAGTGCTGCGTGATCTCGATCTTCTCGGGCAGGTCGTCGATGATCGCGGGGTCGGTCTTGACCCGGCGCAGCAGGTAGGGCCGGGTGACGGTGCGCAGCAGCTGCGCGGCCTCGGTGCTGCCGTGCCGCTCGACGGGGATCGCGTACCGGGCGCGGAACCGGTCGGCGGTGCCCAGCAGGCCGGGGTTGAGCACGTCCATCAGCGACCACAGCTCCGACAGCCGGTTCTCCACCGGCGTGCCGGTGAGCGCGACCCGGTGGCCCGCGACGAACCGGCGCACGGCCCGGCTGTGGGCGGCGCGGCTGTTCTTGACGGCCTGGGCCTCGTCGAGCACGAGCCGGTGCCAGGCGTGCGACTCCAGCTCCTCGACGTCGCGGGTGGCGGTGGCGTAGGTGGTGACCACGAGGTCCGACGCCGCGATCCGCTCGGCGAGCTCCGCGCCGCGGGGGCGCCCGGCGCCGTGGTGGGCGTGCACCCGCAGCGCCGGGGCGAACCGCGCGGCCTCCCGCTGCCAGGTGCCGACCAGCGACATCGGGCACAGCAGCAGCGTCGGGCCCGGCGACCCGTCGCGCCGCTCGGTGTCCGCGCTCGCTCCGCCCGAGCTCCGCTCGGTGTCGGTGCTCGCTCCGCCTGCGCTCCGCTCGGTGTCGATGCTCGCTCCGCCTGCGCTCCGCTCGGTGTCGATGCTCGCTCCGCCTGCGCTCCGCTCGTGGGCCTCCAGCGCCAGCAGCTGCACCGTCTTGCCCAGGCCCATGTCGTCGGCGAGGCACGCGCCCAGGCCGAGCCGCGCCAGGAACGCCAGCCAGGCGACGCCGCGCTGCTGGTAGGGGCGCAGCTCCGCCCGGAACCCGGGGACCGGCGGGACGGGGGTGAGGGTGCGCTCGACCTCGCCGGCGAGCAGGTCGCCGATCCAGCCGTCGGTGCGCACGGCGACCGGCAGGGGCGCGTCCTGCTCCTCGGGGTGGCGCTGGGCCAGCGCGAGCACCTCGGCCGCCGTGGGCGCCGTCCCGCCGCGCCGCCGCTTCGCCTTCGCGAGGAACTCCAGCCCGGCGCGCAGCCGCTCGGCGTCGACGCTCACCCACCGCCCGCGCAGCCGCACCAGCGGCGCCTTGGCCGCCACCAGCTCGGCGATCTCCTCCTCCGACAGCTCCTCGTCGCCGACGGCGATCGACCAGCGGAAGTCGGCCAGCTCCTCGCGGCCCAGCCCGCCGCGGGTCAGGACGCGGTCGGTGGGGGTGGAGCGGGCCGACAGCGTGAGCCCGACGGTGCGCGCGCCGTCCCAGCCGGCGGGCAGCTGCACCCCGAACCCGGCCCCGACGAGCAGCGCGGCCTCGGAGGTGAGGAAGCGGTGCGCGCCGCCGAGGTCGAGCTCGTGGCGCGACGGGCACGGCTGGCGCAGCGCCCCGGCCAGCGACGGCACCACCTGGGCCGCGCGGCCCAGCTCGGCGAGCAGCAGCTCCTGCGGACCGGCGAGCAGCCGCTCGGCCGCCCCGTCCCAGACCTGCTCGGCGGGCACCTGCAGGCTCGGGTCGGCCGCGGACTGCAGCAGGAACTCCAGCACCCAGCGCGTGCCGTCGCCGGTCTGGTCGTCGGGGTCGCCCGCGGGGTCGGACGGGTCGTGCAGCGTGCGCTCCTCGACCAGCCGGAAGCACGCCCGGCCGTCGCCGGTGGGCGCGGTGCCGACCGCGTCCCAGGCCTCGAGGTGCCCGGCCAGCTCGACCAGCTCGCGCGGCGGGGCGTCGACGCGGGCGTCGGGGGTGAGCAGCGCGGCCAGCCAGGCCTCGGTGACCGGCGCGTCGGCGGACGGTCGCCGGACCGGCGCGAGGGTGGTCGGCTCGGGGGTGCGGGCCAGCCGGTCGCGCACGCCCGCGTCGACCAGCACGGCGAGCGCGTCGGCCACCAGCGCGGCCGGGTCGGGTCCGGTGGGCTCGGCGCGCCCGCGCCCGCCGGTGTGCTCGGCCCGGGCGACCGGGGGCGTCCCGCGCACCAGCGCGTCGACGGCCACCGCGTCGAGCCCCTGCACGACCGGCCGCCAGCGCGCCTCGGCGGCGGCGAGCGGCCCGGCCAGCGTGGGCAGCACCCGGCCGCGGGCGACGAGGTCGGCGGCGGTGGCGGAGACCGCCCGCAGGTGGGCCACCGACGCGCCGTAGCGCACCTCGTCGACCGGGTCCTCCAGCTCGGCGGGGTCGACGACCAGCGCCGGCACCGACCACGGCCGCAGCACCGGCTCGCCCCGCACCGGGGCCGACGGGCGGGACCGCACCAGCTCCGGCGAGGCCAGCGGCCCGCCCGGGCGCGAGGGCAGCAGCAGCACGGCGGTGGTGGGCTTGCCCGGGTGCAGCGCCGCGAGCCCGGCGACCGGCACCGCGAACGGGTGCGGCCGCGCCGTCCGCAGCGAGCGGCTGCTGCTGGTGGCCGGCCGCTCGCCGTCCTCGGCCCAGATCAGCAGACCCCGGCCGGGGGACCAGAAGGCGTGGACGGCGAGCACGGGGCCAACCTACGTCGCGCCCCCGACAGCGACGCCCCACCCACCCGCCCCCCGTTGCAGGAAGGCCACCTTCACCCAACGAGCTGGCGTGAAGGTGGCCTTCCTGCAACGGACGGGAGGGTCAGGGGAGGGCGTAGCGGGCGCGGTCGCGCTCGGCGACCAGGTCGAGGTGGTCGGGGTGCTTCGCGATCCAGGCCCGGACGAACGGGCAGGCCGGGCGCACGGTCAGGCCGCGGCGGCGGACGTCGGCCAGGGCGGCCCCGACGAGGACGCCGCCCAGGCCGCGGCCGCCGAGGTCGTCGTCGATCTCGGTGTGGACGAAGGTGACCACCCCCGGCCGCTCGACGTAGGTCGCGAGCCCGGCCCGCCGCCCGTCGACCTCGATCTCGTACCGCGACCGCTCCGGGACGCGCCGGACCCGCGGCTCGGTCACCCGCGCGCCCCGGCGGGGGGGACGTAGGTGGCGGGCACGACGCCCAGCTTCCCCTTCTGGTAGTCCTCGAAGGCCTGCAGCACCTCGGCCCTCGTGTTCATGACGAACGGGCCGGCCCACGCGATCGGCTCGCGGATCGGCGCGCCGCCCAGGACGACGACGTCCATCCCGTCCAGCCGCGACTCCTGGTCGTCCGCCGCGGCCACGGTGATCGTGTCGCCGGGGCCGTACAGCGCGGCCTGGCCCGTGCGGACGGGGCGCCGCTCGGCGCCGACGGTGCCGTCCCCGGAGAGCACGTAGACCAGCGCGTTGAAGTCGCGCCGCCACGGCAGCCGGACCTGCGCCCCGGGGGCGATCGTGGCGTGCACCATCGCCATCGGCGTGCGCGTCGAACCCGGCCCGGAGCGCCCGGCCAGCTCGCCCGCGATCACGCGGATCAGCGCGCCGCCGTCGTGCGTGGTGAGCAGGGCCGACTCCGAACCGCGCAGGTCCTGGTACTTCGGCTCCAGCCACTTGTCGGCCCTCGGCAGGTTCACCCACAGCTGCAGGCCGTGGAACAGCCCGCCGCTGGCGACGAGCGCCTCCGGCGGCCGCTCGATGTGCAGCAGCCCGCCGCCGGCCGTCATCCACTGGGTGTCGCCGTTGGTGATCACACCGCCGCCGCCGTGGGAGTCGGCGTGCTCGAACGTGCCGTCCAT
>JAESFY010000187.1_pt1 | contig 23993 bp, 22 predicted proteins | sample 9266201 | NCBI WGS metagenome assembly JAESFY01 (sample SAMN14515071, study PRJNA621656) | algae metagenome | isolation source: Nodosilinea sp. WJT8-NPBG4 and co-occurring heterotrophs from soil, lower... | place: USA: Pinto Basin, Colorado Desert, California | collected 2006-05-27 | reverse complement strand
GCTGTGGTGCTCCCGTGGCAGTGGGGGCGGGTGAATCGGCCGCAGCCCCGCCACAACTGCCACGGGAACACCGATGTCAGCTAGGGGATGAGGTGCTGGGTGCGGAGGCTTTGGAACAGGCGGAGGAACATCTCCTCGGTGTCGACGTATTCGTGAAAGCCGGCTCGTCGCGATTTCGAGGTGTCGGCGATGACGTCGTAGTCCCAGGCGAAGACGAAGTCCGCGAACGTCCACGACGACACGTCGGAGTACGGCGTGCCGGCCAGCCCGTGACGCTCGATCATCGAGTTCCAGAGCGGCTCCTTGTCGGCCATGATCTCGGCCAGGCTCATCTCGAGCGGTGGCGCCACCTCCAGCCCGAAGAAGGCGGCGATCTTCGGCCACATCGACGACCACCGGAACATGTCGCCGTTGGTGATGTTGTAGGCCTGGTTCGCACCTGCGGGAGTGGTGGCGGCCCAGACCGTCGCCTTGGCGAGGAGGTCGGCGTCTGTCATCTCGATCAGGCTCGTGTAGGCGCCGAGCTTGCCGGGGAATCGCAGCGGTACCCCGAGCTCCTTGCTCATGGAGGCGTACACGGCGATCGCCACGACGAGGTTCATCGGGTTGCCGAGGCCCACGCCGGCGACGACCGAGGGGCGCAACGCCGACCATGTCCACGACGCTTCGGCCTGTCGACCCTCCAGGAACTGCTGCTGGTCCACGTTGAACTCGGGCGGCATGTGCGGCGGATCCGACTCCTTCGCCGGTGTCGCGAACGCACCGAGGTGCGCGCCATAGACCTTGTAGCCCTGCATCAGGCTGATGTGCTCCAGGGCACTCGCGACGGGTTCGACCGCATCGACGACATTCACGAGCATCGCGAGATTCGGGGCGACCAACTCCGCCCAGGTCGGTCGGTCCTGGTAGGCGGCGTAGAAGATGTGGGTCACCTCCGCCAACTCTCCGAGCTGCTGCGCGGTCGCAGTCCTGTCGAGCAGGTCCACGGCGATGTGCCTGACGCGCCCCTCATCACCGCCGCCGCGCCGGGAGAGCCCGATGATGTCCCAGTCGCCATCCGACACCAGGTGTCGGATGAGATTGCCCCCGATCACTCCATGAGCGCCGACCACCAGAGCCGTCTTCTGCGTCATCCCGTCCTCCATCATTCATCGTCTTTTACCGATCTAAGGTGTACCACAAGATCGGGAAATCGCGATACTACGATATGCTTGACGCATGACCGAAGTGCAGGAGTTGGATCTCGTCGCGGTGTTCAAGGCACTCGGCCACCCGACGCGCCTCGCGATCCTGGGCTGGCTGAAGGAGCCGAGCTCGTTCCCGCCGCAGGACCGGCCGGCGGAAGAGGTCGGTGTCTGCCTCAAGCACATCCAGGCCAGAGCCGAGGTGTCGCAGTCGACCGCGTCGCAGTTCATGGCGACGCTGCAGCGCGCGGGGCTGGTGACCTGCACCCGAATCGGCCAGTGGTCGCACTACAGCCGCAACGAGCAGGCGATCGAGTCGCTGAGCCGAGAGGTCGCTCTCGGCATCTAGCCGAGTGCACACCGCGTGTCAGACTGACCCTGTGACAGACGCAGCACGCAGAGACGGCGAGCCGGCCCGGCGCGGTCGCCCGGGCTATGACCGCCGCGGCCTGCTCGACGCGGCCGTCGCCGTGTTCAACGAATCCGGCTACGACGCGACCTCCGTCGCTGCACTCGCGACGCGGCTGGGACTGTCGAAAGCGGCCCTGTACCACCACTTCTCCTCGAAGGAGGAGCTCCTCGAGACCGCACTCGGAGAAGCGCTCGACGGGCTCGAGGGCGTGCTCGCCGACACCCGGACGATCGTCCCGAGCGAGCGACTGGCCGCCGTGCTGGAGGGCGCCGTCCGCGTGCTCGCCGCGCACCTGCCGTCGGTCACCCTGCTGCTGCGCGTCCGTGGGAACAGCGAGGTCGAGCGGCGCGCACTCGAGCGACGCCGCGCCTTCGACCAGGAGGTCACCGGCATCGTCCGCGCCGCGCAGGATGACGGCGCGGTGCGGTCAGACGTCGACGCCTCCGTCGCCACCCGACTGCTGTTCGGCATGGTGAACTCCCTCGTCGAGTGGTACCGCCCGGGCGGGGCAGAGGATGCCGATGCCCTCGCCCGCGATGTGCTCACGGTCGCGCTCGACGGGCTGCGCACGCGCTGAGTCGCTCCCGCAGCATCCTTCGCCCCCGGACATCTACGACGCGCTCCACGACAAGTGCCGCGCCGAACGGCATCCGACAATGAGAAGACGATCGGCGTCCCCGTCGCCGCCCGCGTTCCGCTCGAAGGAGAGTCACCGATGTCCGATTCCGCCGCATCCGCAGCCGCCGCGCTGCTCGACCGCATCCAGGCGCCGGAGGGCGAAGGCCGGGAGATTCCGGATGCCGCGACGCGCGAGGCGATCGGCCGCGCCCCCGTGCACTCCGTGGAGGAGCTCGACGACGCCATCGCCCGCGCCCACGCTGCCCAGCCCGCGTGGGAGGCGCTCGGTCACGAGAAGCGCAGTGAGCTGCTTCTCGCCGCTGCCGATGCGATCGACGCCAACGCCGAAGCTCTCGCATACCTGCTCTCGCGGGAGCAGGGCAAGCCGCTGAACGGTCCGAACGCCCGCTTCGAACTGGGCGCCTGCTCCGCCTGGCTGCGCACGAACGCGACGACGGCGATCGAGTCGCAGGTGCTCGTCGACGACGAGACGCTGCACGCCGAGCTCGTCTACAAGGCCGTGGGCGTCGTGGGGGCGATCGGCCCGTGGAACTGGCCGCTGATGATCAGCATCTGGCAGATCGGGCCGTCGCTGCGGATGGGCAACACGGTCGTCGCGAAGCCCAGCGAGTACACGCCGCTGAGCGTGCTCGCGATGCTCTCCGTCATGAACGACGTGCTCCCTGCAGACGTGCTGATCGGCATCTCGGGGGACCGCGAGGTCGGCGCCCGCCTCGCCTCGCATCCCGACATCGACAAGATCATGTTCACCGGCTCCACTGCGACCGGCCGACGGATCATCGAGAGCTCCGCCGGCAACCTCGCCCGCCTCACCCTCGAGCTCGGCGGCAATGACGCCGGCATCGTGCTGCCGGGAACGGATGCCGCGACCATCGCGGAGGATCTCTTCTGGGGCGCCTTCATCAACACCGGCCAGACCTGCGCGGCGCTCAAGCGCCTGTACGTGCACGACTCGGTCTACGACGACGTGGTCGATGCGCTCGCCGAGATCGCGGCATCCGTCCCGATGGGCAACGGCCTCGATGAGGACAACGTGCTCGGCCCGTTGCAGAACCGCGCCCAGTTCGACATCGTCAGCCGGCTCGTCGACGACGCCCGCAGCCGCGGCGCCCGCATCGTCACGGGCGGCGAGGCCGCCCCCGAGCTCGGCGAGCTCTTCTACCGGCCCACCATCGTCGCCGACATCGAGAACGACGCGTCGCTCGTGCAGGAGGAGCAGTTCGGGCCGGCGCTCCCGGTCATCCGCTACAGCGACGTGGACGAGGCGTTCACGCTCGCCAACGCCCTCGACGCGGGACTCGGCGCCTCGGTGTGGTCGAGCGACCCGGATGCGGCCCGAGAGGCCGCGTCGCGAATGGAGTCCGGTACGGTCTGGATCAACTCTCATGGCGGGCTGCACCCCATGGTGCCCTTCGGCGGCGTGAAGAGCTCGGGCTACGGTCTGGAGTTCGGCGTCGAGGGACTCAAGTCCGTCGCCGTCTCGCAGGTGGTCTCCGGACCCGGTCGGAAGGCCTGACCCATGCGCTCCGCCATCGTCGTCGGAGCCGGGACCTCGGGGGCGATCGTCGCACGACGCCTCGTGGATGCCGGCATCGCGGTCACCCTCGTCGAAGCCGGGGGATACGACACCAACCCGGCCATCCATGACCCGTCCCGGGCGGGGGAGCTCTGGCACTCCGCGGAGGACTGGGACTATTTCACGGTGCCGCAGGAGCACGCGGGCGGTCGCCGCCTGCACCTTCCACGCGGCAAGGTCACCGGAGGCTCGCACGCCCTGAACGCGATGATCTGGGTGCGCGGCGCGGCATCCGACTACGACGCGTGGGAGAAGGCCGGCGCGACGGGCTGGGGCTGGTCCGAGGTCGAGCCCGTGTACGACGCGCTCGAGCACGACCTGCTCTACGTGAGCGACCAGTACGCGCTCTCACCGATCCAGGCGTCGATCATCGAGGGTGCCGTGCAGGAAGGGCTGCCGCACAACCCGAACTACAACGGCGGCACCCTGGACGGCGTCTCGCAGCAGCAGGTGACGATCCGCGACGGACGCCGCGTCAACACCTGGACCGCCTATGCGCAGCCCGTCGCGGAGAAGCTGACGATCATCACCGGGCGAGAGGTCCACTCGGTGATCGTCGAGGACGGCCGCGCGATCGGCATCCGGCTGGGGGAGGGTGCGGCCCTTCGACAGGCTCAGGAACCCATGGAAGAGGTGTTCGCCGACGAGCTCATCCTGTCAGCCGGCGCCATCGGGTCTCCGGTGATCCTGCTCCGGTCGGGCATCGGCCCCGCGGCGGAGCTCGAGGCACTCGGGATCGAGGTCGTCCAGGACTCGCCCGGCGTCGGCAAGAACCTCCACGACCACCTTCTCTCACCGGTCATCTTCACGACCGAGCGCCCGATCGGGCCGCCCCAGACGGGGATCTCGGTCACGCAGACGCACCTGTTCTGGCGCAGTCGTGAGGGTCTCACCGAGCCCGACACCCAGCCGATTCACTTCTCCGTCCCGATGTGGGGTGAACTCGAGCCGAAGGGCGACGACGGTTTCAGCCTGATGGCCGGTCTCGTGACGCCGTACAGCCGCGGCGCGCTCACGCTGACGGGTCCGGGGCTCGCCGACCCGCCGCAGATCGACCTCGCCGCCCTCGCGGACGATCGGGATGTCGCGGCGCTCGCGGCATCCGTCCGTCAGTGCCGCCGGATCGGCGCGCAGCCCGCCCTCGCCGAGGAATGGGGCGCCGTGGAGGTGTACCCCGGACCGGACGTGGCGGATGCCGACGTCGAGGACTGGGTGCGCCGCACCGCCATCACGTACCACCACCAGGTCGGCACCTGCCGGATGGGGACGGATGCCGATGCCGTGGTCGACCCGCAGCTCCGCGTCCGCGGGGTCGAAGGGCTGCGCGTGATCGACGCGTCCGTGATCCCCGTCATCCCGACCGGCAACACCAACGCGCCCGCCGCGATGATCGGCGAACGCGGCGCCCGGTTCGTGCTCGGCGACTGACGAACCCCTCCTCACGCAGAAATCCCCGCCGGCAGAAGCAGGCGGGGGTTTCTCGTGGGTGAGCGCGTCGCGTCAGACGGCGGAGTACACCGGATGCCCGGCGAACCAGGTCGACACGACCGCGGTGCGCACGATGTCGTCGGCGGGTCCAGCGATCGCGTCGCGGTCGAGCACGACGAAGTCGGCGGACTTGCCCGGCGTCAGCGAGCCCGTCTCCGCGCCGAGGCCCATGGCAATGGCGGCGTTGATCGTGAACACCTCCAGCGCCTCCTCTGCCGTGATCGCCTGCTCCGGCCACAGCACTCCGGGAGCGCGACCGAGGGGGTCGGCGCGGGTCACGAGACCCTGCAGCCCCTCCAGGGTGTTGGGCGACTCGCTCACCGGCCAGTCCGAGCCGCCGGCGACCAGCGCACCGGCATCCAGCAGCGACCGGTTGGGCTGCGAGTGCTCGGCACGATCGCCCAGCACCTCGGAGAGAGCCTGCGGGATGACGCCGGGGAACCAGATGAAGGGGGAGATGTCGGCGGAGACGTCGAGGGCGCGCAGCCGCGGGATGTCGGATTCCGCGAGGAACTGCCCGTGCGCGATCTGCACGGGCGTCGTGAAGCCGTCGGCGCGGAGCTTCTCGGTCGCATCGAGCACGAGGCGTGCCGAGCCGTCGCCGGTGCAGTGTACTTTCGCCCCGAGGCCACGCTCCGCGACCGAGCGCAGCCAGCCGTACAGCTCGTCGAACGTCATGGTCGTCTCGCCGTGGAAGTGCGCGCCGTGCCCGGCCTCCGGAAGATACGGCTCGAGGAACGACGCCGTCCGCGCGGGTGGGACGCCGTCGAGGAAGATCTTGACGAAGTCGGGACGGTGATGCGGGGTGCGGAATTCCTCGCCGCGCGCGATCAGCGGCTCGCCGATCGGGTCGGTGCCGAAGATCTCGTCGTTGACGAGCAGCGACGACACCACCCACGCGTGCAGGTCGTCGGCGCGGTCCAGCGTCGCCAGAGCGTCGAGGATCTCGACCGAGACTCCCGCGTCCTGGAACGTCGTGATGCCGAACGAGTTCAGCAGCTCCACACCACGCCGCGACGCGGCCACGTGCTGCTCGCGGGTGAGGCGACTGCTGCGGTCGTACGCCTTCTGCACCGGGATGCCGGCTGCCTCGAGCAGGACACCGGTCGGCGTGCCGTCGTCGGCATCCAGGATCGTGACGCCCGACGTCGGGATGCTGTCGGCAGTGATGCCGGCGAGTTCGAGCGCACGGGTGCTGGCCCAGCGATTGTGTCGCGAGTCCTCCGCGATCACCACCGGCCGGCCCCGGGCGGCCTCGTCGAGGCGGAGGCGCGTCGCCGTGTTCCCGAGAGTCGACAGCAGGGTCGTGGCGACCACGCCGCCGATGATCCAGGCGTCCTCCGGCAGGCTCGCCGCCTTCTCGCGCACCCGGTCGAGGATCTCGTCGAGGCTCAGGGACGGCGACAGCGACAGCTCGAACAGCTCGGTGCGCCCGGCGATCGCGTGATGGTTGTGCACGTCGACGAAACCGGGATACACCGCGGCGTCGCCGACATCCAGCATCCGCGTGTCCGGGCCGCGATGCACCGCGACGTCGGCCGCCGACCCGACGGCGAGGATCCGCCCGTCGCGCACGGCGAACGCCTCCGCGAGCGGACGCGCCCGGTCGGCCGTGCGGATCACGGATCCCGTGACGATGAAGTCGGCGACCGCCGCCATGTCAGTCGTCTCCGAAGGTCGCGGGCTCGAGCTCGGGCGCGTGCAGCGTCGTCGAGAGCAGCCGGCCGTGGGCGCCGAAGGTGAAGTGCGTCGGCACCTCGCCCGACTCGTCGAGCCCGAACAGCACGCCGTGCGAGCGGATCGCGTTCACGTCGCGGTGATCGGCGATCGTCACCGAGGCGCAGGGGATGACCTTCTCGCGCCACGCGAAGATGTAGATGCCGGGCCGCACCTCCCAGACGCTGTTCTCGTCGGTGTCGGCGAGACCTCGCTCGGGGCCCGCGAGGCACTGCCAGGAGTACCAGCGCGAGGACAGGTAGACGTGCTCGTACGCGTGCTCGGTGCTGTAGACCCATTCCACGCGGCGGCCGATCAACGTGGTGGTCGGCGCGGCTTCGCTGCCGGACACCTCAGCGCCCTCGATCACGCTCGGCGCGAAGACGTGCTGCACGCGCGTGCGGCCCTGCTCGGGCGCCGGGAGGATCACGGAGATCACCGCGAGAGCGCGGCCGTTGCGCAGGTCGAGCACAAGGGAGACCGCCTCATTCGGCAGGTAGTTGTGGTGGAACTGCACGAAGTACAGGTCGTCGTCGACCTCGAACGCCTCGTAGTCGTCGGTGTCGGATGCCGCTGCCGTGGGGTCGTCCGCGCCCGGCTGGTAGTCCCATTCGACGGTCGTGTCGGCGAATCGGTGCACGATACGGGTGCCGCGCGCGGCGACGACCGCGATCTCGCGACCGCTCAGTGCGGTGGTGTGCGGTGCCTTGTTCGCATCGAATCCGGGGGCGAGGCCCTCGAGCGGCAGCCAGGTGGAGGTGTCGGCGGGGTTCAGGGTGGTCATGGGCTTCCTTCTGTCGGAGGGGTGGTCGGAGAGGGAGCGTCAGCGGTCGCTGAACTTCTCCAGGTCGGTGGCGAGGTTCCCGTAGACCTCGGGCTTCGCGCGCTTCAGGTACTCGCCGTAGACGATGCCGCCGATCAGGGCCACTACGAGAAGCAGCGGCATGAGACGGATCGCGAGCTCGGAGGAGCCGGCGACGATGTCGAAGTTGACGACGGCCAGCACCGAGATCCCGGTGATGCCGAGGAAGCCGATGCCGGGCGCGATGAAGGTGCTCCACCAGCGCGGGTCGCGAGCTCGGCGGAAGTACACCACGATCGAGATCGCCGCGAGCCCCTGCAGGATAAGCACGCTGAGGGTGCCGAAGCCCAGCATCGCCGGGACGAGCGTGAGGATGGGGTCCGCTCCGGCGATCGCGAAGATGATCGCGACGATCGCGGCGAACGCGGCCTGCACGATGCCGGCCAGTTGCGGGGCGCCGTTGGCACGGGTGCGGGAGAGCGCATGCGGCAGGATCCGCGCCCGCCCGAGCGAGTAGAGGTAGCGCGTCGCGGAGTTGTGGAAAGCGAGCATCGCGGCGAACAGGCTCACCAGGAGCAGCACCATCATCACGGTCGTGAGCGGGCCGCCCAGGTACTGCTGCGAGATCGAGAAGATGAGGTCGCCCGTGGGGAGGTGCTCGAGCGCGGTGGCCTGCGCCTGCGCGACACCGGTCGCGCTGACGACCGCCCAGGTCGTGACGCCGAGGATGACACCGATCGCGATGATCGACGTGTACGTCGCCCGCGGGATCGTGCGCAGCGGCTGCTTCGCCTCCTCGCTGAACAGCGCGGTCGCCTCGAAACCGAGGAAGCCGGTCGCGGCGAGCAGCAGGCCGATCGGCAGCGAACCGGAGAACACCGCCTCCGGGCTGAAGGCGCCGAGGTCGTAGCCGGTCTGCACCAGCACCGAGACGTCGAACACCACGAGCATCAGCACCTCGAGCACCAGGCAGACGCCGAGGACCTTCGAGCTGAAGTCGACGCCGATGCGGGCGAGCACGAAGCACACCACGATCGACAGCAGGCCCCAGACCAGCCAGTGCACATCGAGGCCGGTGAGGTCGCGGATGATGTTCTGCATGAAGAAGCCGCTGGTGCCGATGGTGCCGACGACGAAGAAGTTGTAGCCGAGGGTCGCGATGAGCCCCGCGATGAGTCCGCCGGTGCGCCCCAGTCCCTTGACCACGAAGGCGTAGAACCCGCCGGCGTTCACGAGCTGCTTCGACATCTGGGCGTAGCCGACGGCGAAGAGCAGCAGGATCGCCGCGACGAGGAAGAATGCCATCGGCGTGCCACCGCCGTTGCCCAGCGCGATCGCGAGAGACGCGACGACGACGATGCCCGTCAGCGGAGCAACGGCGGCGAGGACGAGGAAGACGATGCCCGCGACGCCGAGGGCGCCCGGTCGGAGAGCGGTGTGCTCCTGCGAGGTTTCAGTCGGGGATGCCACGTCGGCTCCTTTGTGCTCGGTGACGGCCGTGCGCGCACGGCTCCGGCGATGAGGGGATCGCCGATGATGCGAGTCTGCTCGCGTCGACCGGTCCGCACTTGACCCTGAGGGAAAGACGATGGTGCGAGCGTGCACAGCACGGAGCAGCCCGTTCACCGGGGTGATGCGGAGGAGCAGGATGACGGCATGGACCTCCAGCTGACCGGCACGACCGCTCTCATCACGGGTGCTGCCAGCGGCATCGGCCGAGCCACCGCGCTGGCGCTCGCCGCGGAGGGCGTGCGGGTGGCGGTGCTCGACCGGGATGCGGACGGGCTGCGGGAGACCGCAGACGGATGCCGCGGCGCGCTGCCCCTCATGGCGGATCTCACCGACGAGCAACAGGTGCGCCGGGCCGTGGAGTCCGCCGTCGCCGAGCTCGGACGGCTGGATGCCGTGGTGCACTGCGCCGGGATCTCCGGGCCCGTCGGCCGCGGGATCGAGGGCACCTCGCTCGACGAGTGGAACGCCGTGTTCGCGGTCAACGTCACGGGTGCCTTCCTGGTGCTGCGGCACGCGCTTCCGGCGCTGCGCGCCGCGGAGGCGGCATCCGTCGTCCTGCTCTCGAGCGATTCCGCGGTCGTCGCCTCGCCGGGCATGGTGCCGTACGGTGCGTCGAAAGCGGCGCTGGTGCAGTTCGCCCGCGCGCTGTCGGTGGATCTCGCCGGCACCGGCATCCGGGTGAACACCGTCGCGCCCTCGATCGTGGACACGGCGATGAGCCGGCGCGATCTCGGCGACGACGCGTTCGCCGCTCCCGCATTCCCGGTGCAGTCGGCCGACGAGGTCGCCGCGCACGTCGCCTATCTGGTCTCGCCGCGCAGTCGGGCGATCAACGGCACGACGCTGCTCAGCGACTTCGGGTTCAGCGCCCGTTCCGGCTTCCCCGCATAGCGGCATCCTCTCGGCATCCCCGCGCACGCACACGAACACACACCACACACAAGGAGCAGTCATGGGAATCGCAGTCGGATCGACGGTCTCGGGACGCGTCGTCGTGATCACGGGCGGCGGCACCGGTATCGGTGCGGCGATCGCCGAACGGTATGCCGCCGAGGGCGCGCACGTCGTGGTCGTCGGGCGGCGACCGGAGCCGCTGCACGAGGTGGAGCGTGCGGTCGGTGCTCATCCCGTGGTGGCCGATGCTGCCGACTCCGCCTCGGCGAAGGCCGCCGTAGCGGAGGTGCTCGCGACGTTCGGGCGCATCGACGTGCTCGTCGCGAACGCGGGCGGACACGGCTTCTCCGCCGTCGGCGACACCGATGACGAGAGCTGGGAGGCGTCGATCCGCGCGAACCTGACGACGGCGTTCGTGATGGCCAGGGAGTCACTGCCCGCACTGATCGAGTCGAAGGGGCAGATCGTGATCGTGTCGTCACTCGCCGGGCTCTTCGCAGGTCCCTCCGTGGCCGGCTACACGGTCGGCAAGCACGCACTCGTCGGTCTCACCCGCTCGCTGGCCCGCGACTACGGCCGGCACGGCGTACGGGTCAACGCGATCTGCCCTGGCTGGGTGCAGACGCCGATGGCGGACGACGAGATGGACGAGTTCGCGGCCCATGCGGGACTCGACTCGCGCGAGGAGGCCTACGCGAAGGTCACGGCGGATGTGCCGCTGCGGCGCCCGGCGCGCCCCGCGGAGATCGCCTCGGTCGTGCGGTTCCTGGGGTCAGGAGAGTCGTCGTACATCACCGGCGCTGTCATCGTGGCCGACGGCGGTTCGCACGTCGTCGACGTCCCGACGATCGCGTTCGACCACGCGGGGATGTGACGCTCCCTCCGCCGAGCCACCCCTTTCTGTGCGAGCCACCCCCTTGTGCCAGTTCACAGGGGGGTGGCTCGCGTACAGAGGGCCGGGTCGGCCGACCGCCGCGCTCAGTCGATGACGATGTCGAACCCATCGTCGGTCGGGACGACGGCGATCTGGGAAAGATCGTCGACGCGGTAGGTGGGGGAGTGCGCGGCAGCGTGAGCGCCGACACCGATCACGCGCATGCCGGCGGCGAGACCCGCCTGGATGCCGGCACCGGAGTCCTCGAACACGACGCAGTCCGCGGGGTCGACGCCGAGCAGGCTCGCACCGAGGAGGAATCCCTCCGGGTCGGGCTTGGATGCCGACACGTTCTCGGCGGTGACGGCGAGGGCGGGGACGGTGAGGCCGGCCGCCTGCATCCGCGCGGTCATCAGAGCGACGTTCGCCGAGGTCACGATCGCGTGGGGGTGGCCGGCGACGGCCTCGAGCAGTGAATCCGCGCCGGTGATCGCGATCACTCCGTCGACGTCGCTCGCCTCGGTGGCCAGCATCCGGTCGTTCTCCTGCAGGTTGATCGCGTGGTCGCGCTCGGGGAGCATGATCGCCATGCTCTGATGGCCCTGCCGCCCGTGCACGACACTCAGCACCGTCTCGGGCTCGAGTCCGTGCGGCTCGGCCCAGGCGAGCCAGAGCCGCTCCACGACCGCAGTCGAGTCGACGAGGGTGCCGTCCATGTCGAGCAGGACGGCGCGGGCACGAATCGTTTCGGTCACTCCTCCAGGCTAATGGCCTCGCCCCCCTTTGCCGAGCGGCCCCCTTGCGTTCGACCGGCCCCTCTGCGGTGGTTCGCAACGGGCCGGGTCGCGCATAAAGGGGCCGCTCGGCAAGGAAGGGGAGCGGCCCTCACCCTCCCAAGTACGCGCGGTGCAGCAGCTGCGGGTCGGCGGCGAGCTCCTCGGCCGTGCCCTGGAACGACACCTGACCGCCGGCGACGACCACGGCCTCCCGCGCGAGTCCCAGTGCCAGCTGCGTGAACTGCTCGACGAGCAGCACGCCGACTCCTGATTCCGCGATCGAACGCACGATCGGCATGAGCCGCATGAACACCACGGGAGCGAGTCCCAGCGACATCTCGTCGATGAGCAGGATGCGCGGCTTCGCGGCGAATGCGCGGGCGAGCACGACCATCTGCTGCTCACCTCCCGAGAGCAGGGCGGTCGGCGCGTCGATGCGCTTCTCGAGCTCGGGGAACTGCGCGATCGCCGCATCGAGCTCGGCCGCGGTGCGTGCGGTGAGGGAGATGTTCTCCCGCACGGTGAGGGAAGGGAAGACGGCTCGTCCCTGCTCGATGTGCACGATCCCGCGCCGCGCCCGGGCGACCCGGGAGAGTTTGTCGATCGACTCCCCGTCGAGCGTCATCGTGCCGGCGGAGTGCGGAGTCACGCCCGACACCGATTCGATCAGGCTTGTCTTGCCGGCCCCGTTCGGGCCGACCAGCGCCAACACCTCGCCGCCGGCCACCCTGAGCGACACGTCGGAGATCACCGCACCCGCCCCACGGCTGACGCTGACGGCATCCAGGATGAGTTCGCTCACTTCAGCAGCTCCGTCTCTCCCATGTACGCCTTGACGACGTCGGGGTTCGCGAGGACCTCGGCCTGCGGCCCGCTGGCGAGCACGCGGCCGAAGTCGAGCACGGTGAGGGTCGGGCACACCGAGCGCACGAGGTCGAGGTCGTGCTCGATGATGATCAGCGCGACGCCGTACCGCGCCGGCAGCTCGCGCAGCCGCGCCGCGAGCGCCAGGTGTTCGTCGTGCGAGAGTCCGGCGGCCGGTTCGTCGAGGATCAGCAGCCGCGGACGCGCGACCACGTTCGCCGCGACCTCGACGAGACGGCGGGTGCCGACGTCGACGCTCGACAGGCGAGCCCGGGCCGGCGGGCATCCGAAGAACTCCAGCACCTCATCGATGTCGGATGCCGCGAGGCGGCGTCGCGCGACGAAACGCATGTACGCGCCGACGGTGAGAGACGGTGGCACGCGGTCCTGCTGGAAGGTGCGCCGGAGGCCGAGACGCGCGCGCCGCGTCGGCGAGAGACCGGCGAGGTCGCGATCGCCGAGCAGCACGCGACCGCCGTGCTTCGGCAGGAACCCGCTGATCGCGTCCACGAACGTCGACTTGCCGGCGCCGTTCGGGCCGATGAGTCCCATGATCGACGCCGCGGACACCTGGAACGACACGTCGTCCAGCGCCTTGAGCGCGCCGAATTGCACGGTGAGCCCGTCGACCGTGAGCACGGGTGCGCCGTCCAGCGCCGCCGCGTCGACGGTGGCGGTCGTCGTGGTCGTGATCGCCGCGGCATCCGCTCCGGCATCCGGCGGGAGCGCGGTGAGCGCCGCGCTCGCCGTGCGGCGATCCGCTCGTCGGTAGATCAGATTGCGGATGCCCTGGCCGAGGTTCGTGCCGCTCGTGAGCGCCTGCACGCCGAGCACACCGAACACGACGAATGCCCAGTCCTGCGGCACGCCCCAGCGCTTGAGCAGCTCGGGGACGAGCACCCAGAGGATGCCGCCGAAGATCGCCATGTCGATCAGGTGCGCTCCCGACATGATCGCCAGCACGTACAGGGCGAGCGACTGCAGCGGTGTGAAGCTCGAGGCGAACGGCAGCTGCACCTGCCCCGCGAGCAGACCACCGGCGATGCCGCCCAGAGCAGCGGATGCCGCGAAGGCCGTGAGCTTCGCGACCTGCACGCTCTGTCCCGCTGCCGCCGTCCCGCGTTCCGAGAAGGCGACGGCCTTCCAGCTCGACCCCCAACGGCTGCGCTGCAGGAAGAAGACGCCGAGTCCGCAGAGCGCGAGCACGACGATCGACAGGAAGAAGAACTCCCGGTCGTTGGAGAACATCGACGGCCGCTCGATCGCGGTGCCGTCGGCCGAGCCGGGGAACTGGATCTGCACGAGCGTGACGTCGGCGGCGGCCGCGAACCCGAGGGTGACGACGGCGAGGTTCACGCCGCGCAGTCGCAGCGCCGGGAGCCCGACGAGCACGCCGACCAGACCGGCGGCGATGCCCCCGACGACGAGCCAGACGATGAACCCGCCCGGCGCCTGCATGACATTGAGCAGCGACACGATCCACGCACCGACGGCGGCGAAGGTCAGCTGGCAGAGCGCGATCATGCCGGCCGAGCCGGTGACGATTCCGAGGCCCAGGATCGCGATGGCCGCGATGACGGCGCTGATCGCGAGGAAGACGAAGTAGCCGGGCAGTGCCGAGCTGAGGATCGCGCCCACGCCGATCCCGGCGACGGCGACCGCGAACGGCCAGACGATCCGGAACGCCCGGCTCTCGGTGAAACCGGGGTGGTCAGCGAGCGGCATCCCACACCTCCTTGCGTTGCGTCCACAGCAGCAGGACGACGATGAACAGGAACGGGAGGAAGTTGCGGACGAGTGCGACCTCGTCGATCTGGGCGACCAGTCCGCCGAGCACGCCGAGCACGACGCCGCCGACGACCGCGAGGTCGAGTCGGCGGAATCCGCCGAGCAGGGCCGCGGCTGCGGCGGGGACGATGAGCATCGCCAGGCTCGTCGCGTCGTTCGACTGCGACGGCGCGACGATCATGATCGCCATGGCGCTGATGACCCCGGTCACGAACCAGACGGCGATCGACAGCGGACGAGAGCGGATGCCGAGCAGCTCCGCCGTGGTCGGACGCTCCGAGAGTGCGCGCAGCTGCGTGCCGACGCGGGTGCGGCGCAGCACGATCCGTACCACGATCGCCGTGAGGACGGCCATCGCGACAGTCGCGACGGTCACCTGGCTGATCACCACGCCGCCGAACGAGAACGCCGGCCCCGCGATGATCGGCGTGAACGGCTGCGGCTTGTTGCCGAACAGGATGAACGACATCGAGATGAGCAGCAGCAGCGGGCCGACCGTCATCGCGGAACGCGTCGTCGTCGAGGCCTCGGAGAGCCAGGTCGCCGCGATGAAGCCGATGGCCGCGGCGAGGAGTCCGGCGACGAGCACGCCCAGCACGGAGCCGAGCCAGATCGGCAGGCCGAGTTCGCGGACGAACCACACCGCCGTGAAGGCGCCGAACATCCCGGTCGCGGCCTGGGCGAAGTTCACGACGCGCACCAGGCGTGACATCAGCGTGAGGCACACGCCGAGGACGGCGTAGAGGCCGCCGGCGGCGAGACCGGCGATGGCGCCTTGCAGCATGAGGCGTCCTTTCTTTCGAGGGGAGGGTGCCGGTCGTTGAGCGAGGAGCGGAGCGACGAGACGAAACGCGTGACCACGTTTCGTCTCGCGGAGACCCGCACTGAGCGAGTGAAACGAGTCGAAGCGTCGCTCAACGACCGGGCACGGACGTGACTACTCGCCGATGCGGAGCCAGTCGTCGGCGACCGTCTCCCAGGCGTTGGTGCCGGAGTTCAGGACGATCGGCCAGCCCGCGGTGTTCTGCGTGCCGAAGGCGAACGGCGTGCCCACCATCGGGTTCTCGATCGGCTCCATGCTCTTCAGAGCCTCCGAGACGCTCTCGCGGGTGATGTCTCCGTCGATGCCCTCGAGGACCTCGATGAAGTACGTCGCCGCGAGGTAGCCGCCCTGGCTGAACGACGTGAGCGGGATGTCGTTCGACTCCATCAGCTCGCGCCAGTCGGCGTTGATCTCGTTGTCGTCCGTGAACGGGTAGAACTCCGCGGGCACGTAGATGCCGGCGCCGGCATCATCGATCGCGTCGGCGAAGTTCTCGCTGTAGACGCTGGTGAGGTAGAGCCAGGTCACGTCGTCCCAGCCCTGCGCGTTGGCGGCCTTGACCTGGCCGATCGCGTCGGGCTCGACCGGGTTGATGGCCAGCGCCTTGCAGCCCTGGTCCCGCGCTTTGACGATGTACGGGGTGTAGTCGGATGCGCCGTACGGCACGGTGTCGTCGACGTACTTCGGCTCCTTGCCGGTGAGCTCGGTCCACTTGTCGATGGCCGCCTGGTACGTCGGGCGGGTGGAACCGGCGATCTCGAGCAGGATGCAGATGTCATCGAGCCCGAGCACCTCCGAGCCGTACTGCAGCGTCAGGGTCATGTCGTTGAACGGCCCGACGTTCGCCGGCGAGATGTTCTCGCTCGCGAAGCATCCGGTGTCCACGCCGATGCCCGGCAGCGAGAGGATGCCCTCCTGCTCGTAGTACTTCGCGTTGATCTCGCACTCGATCAGGCTCGCCGAGCCGACGAGCGCGACCGCCTCGTCGCTGCCGACGATCTCCCGAGCGGATGCCGTGGCGGTCGCAGGGTCGCCCTTGTCATCGAGCATCTTGTACTCGATCGAACGTCCGTCGAGGCCGCCCGCCTCGTTGAAGGCGTCGAACACGGCGGCGGCCGCCTGCGACGCCTCCGGGAAGGTCGCCGGTCCGCTGATCGTGTTGACCGAGCCGACGACGATCGGAGCGCCTTCGCCCCCGGAGCCGCTGCCGTCGCCTCCGGCGCAGCCGGCGAGCGCGAGGGCAGCCACGGCGATGAGCGCCGCGGTGCCGGATGATCGCTTGTTCATGTGATTCCTGCCTCTCGTGTTCCTGGTGGTGCAGTTCCTGGTGATGCAGTGCCGCTCAGGCGTGGGTCCCTGAGCCCGTCGAAGGGCGCAGCGCGCGGTTGACCATCTCGGTGTCGGTGAACTGCTCGAAGGCGATGACCTCGCCCTCGGCAAGGCGCCAGACGTGCGCGACGCGAGCCGCGAAGAACCGCCCGGTCCTGGTGTGGGTGCCGGAGTAGGTGCCGATACCGACGACCACGTCGCCGGCGTCGATGACCTCGTCGATCGTCAGGGTGTAGTCGTCCCAGTCGTCCTGGATGCGTGCGAAGACGTTCTCGGCCACGGCATCCGGTCCGATGTAGGTGCCCGCGTACGGGAAGCCGGCGGCCTCGGTCCAGCGGACGTCGGTGGCCAGCGGCGCGAGCATGCCGTCGACATCGCCGCGGTCGCTCGCGGCGTAGTGCTTCCGGATGATGTCTGCGTTGTTCATGGTCCCGGGCTTGTCGTAGGGTCAGACCGGCTGGGCGTCGGGGTAGGAGACGGAACCCAGCGGATAGATGTGTCCGCCACCGCGGGAGTGCTCGGACTGCCCGTCGCCGGTGAGTCCCAGGAAGATCCCTGTCGTCATCAGCTGGTAGCCGAGGTCGTGCAGCCAGACGCTCGCGACGGCGATGCGGAACTCGCGGAAGCAGAAGAGGTAGAGACCGTCGGCGAACTTCCACACCGTCGACAGATCCATGTCGCCATGGCCGCGCTGCACGCCCTCGAGGCACTGCCAGGCGTACCGCGTGCTGGAGACGTACACGTGCTCGTACAGGTGCTCGGGGCTGTAGCGGTAGATGTTGCGCTTGCCGATCAGGTCGCGACTCGGGCCGGGGACGTCGCCGGTCGCCTCGCCGCCGTCGGTCGTCGCCGCCCAGAACTGCTGGCCGACCTGAGGAGTGCCCTCGACGGCCTCGGCCGCGATGAGCGAGCGGATGACAGTGGCGCGGTGCGTCGTCGTCGAGTACACGACCGTGATGGCCTCGCGCTCCCTGCTCTCGAGCGGGATGTTCACGAACACGATGTCGTCGCGCACGGCGACCGCGTCGTACGGATCGGTGCCTGAGGCATCGAATCCCGTCCAGGTGACGACGACGAAGTCGAAGCGCAGCGCGAGCGTGGAACCGTCATCGAGGGTGAGGGTGAGGGCTGTGCCGGCGAGGGACACGTTCGGCAGTCGGAAGGCGTCGATGCCCGCGGCGAACTCGTCGTACGTGCGCCACTGGTCGAGTGCCGGGTCGGCGGAGATGTCGGTCATGCGGATCCTGACGTCGCATGCGGCGAGGCGTCTTCGCCTCGGGCACCGCGTCATCGCGGTGCGCTTGCCTCATGCTCCGTCTGCGCCCGCCATCCGCTCAAGGGCGCGGCCGCCATCGCGCGCCGAGAGTCAACCGGCGTGCCCTCCGGGGCAAGAACGGGTGAGCTGAACGGCTGTCAGCGGGTGTCAGCGGGCGGCGCGGTACTCGCTGGGGGAGACCCCGAACGCGGCTTTGAAGGCGCGGCTGAAGTGCGCGGCATCGACGAAGCCCCAGCGTGCGGCGACGGCCGCGACCGGCCGGTCGGCGAGCATCGGGTCGAGGAGGTCGCGGCGGCACTGCTCGAGGCGGCGGGTGCGGATCCAGGTCGAGACCGTCACACCCTGCTCCTGGAAGAGTCCGTGCAGGTGGCGCGTCGAGATGAAGTGGGCGGACGCGATCGACGCGGGACCGAGGTCGGTCGACGCGAGGTTGCGGTCGATGTAGCCCCGGATACGCTGCACGAGCGCGCGATGCGGGTCGGCCGACACCCCGTCGAGGCCGAGCTCGCGCGTGAACACCGTCGTCACGAGGTCGAGTGCGCTGTGCGCCAGGCGTGCCCCCGTCGTTCCGGCGAGCTGGTCCAGGTTGCCGGCCAGCTGCGTCAGATACGGCGCGACCATGCCGCCCAGGCCCTCCTGGCCGGAGATGCGCACGGCCGTGAGCTGTCCGATCATGTCGGAGGGCAGGCTGATCAGGTGCTTGGGGAACATCACGACCATGGTGCGGAAGTCGTCATCGAACACGAGGGAGTACGGGCGGTCGGTGTCGTACACCGCGAGATCACCGGCCTGCAGCACGGCCTCCCTGTCGTCCTGGATCAGGAGCCCGGTGCCGGCGAGCATGAGGCTGACCTTGAAGTAGGAGCGGTCCCCGCGCGCGATCAACTCGGGGGTGCGCTCCACGACGTGCGATGTCGCACGCACCTCGGTGACGTGCACCTCGTCGACGGATGCTCCGCGGATCACACCGCGGAAGCGATCGGCGCCCGCGCTCGACACCTGCAGCGGGACGAACGACTCCGACACGGCAGCGCGGAACTCGCTGATGTTGCGCGCGACGAGAGTCGACACTGATTCGGCGGGAGCAGCGGGTGCACCGTTCATGACTGATCACCTCGGGATGGTGGGAACGACGACGTTGTATACGATCCGTTCCGTGATGCTATCACCGGCCGCTGCCGAACGGGGCGACTTCTCAGAGGTGGCGGGAGTAAGGGCTACTCGCCGTGCAGCGCGCGTGCCGCCGCGGCGGTGCGCTCCAGGGCGTGCACGGTGCGGGCGGGCCGCCGCCGGGCGACGCCGAGGAAGATGCAGTCCACGAGCACGAGTTGGGCGATGCGGCTCACCATCGCGCCGGCGCGGAAGCGCGGCTCTCTGGCATGCGTGAGCAGGGTGTGGTCTGACGTGGCAGCGAGCGGAGTGTCGGCGGCGCTCGTCACGCCGATCGTGGTGGTGCCCGCTTTTCGGGCGGCTTGCAGGAACCGGACGGTCTCGATCGTCGTACCGGAGTTCGAGAAGCCGATCGCGGCCGAGCGGGTCGCGCCGAGTGCGGCGGCGGCGCTCGCCTCGTGGGGGTCGGTGAGGACGATCGCCGTGCGACCGATCCGCAGGAGCTTGTGCCCCAGATCGTCTGCGACCATGCGGCTGGCTCCGACGCCGAACAGGAGGATCCGCTGCGCACCGTCGATCGCCTCGACGATGGCCTCGAGCGCCTCGTGGTCGAGATTGCCGACGGTCTCCTCGATCGCGAGCGCTTCGAGCGCGGCGACCTTCGCGGCGCCCTCCTTCAACGAGTCGCCCAGAGATATCTCCGAGCCGAACCAGGACGGAGTGCTGAGCTGGGCCGACTCGCGCCCGAGCTCGGTCGCCAGTGCCATGCGCAGAGCGGGGTAGCCCGTCAGGCCCATCACTCGGCAGAAGCGCACCACCGAAGCGACGGACGTGTCGCATGCGGCGGCGAGTTCGGTGATCGTGCTCTTGGTCACCCTGATCGGGTCGTCGCCGATCACGCGAGCGATGCGCGCAAGCGACGGGGGCAGCGTCTCGACGGCGTTCGCGATCGTCGTCTGGATGCTCATTGCACAATTGTTCCACGATGCACGCTGAATGCGTAGAATATTTTCATGCGTCCCGCCCCTCGTGTCATCGCCGTCGACCTGGGCAAGTCGCGTTGCCGCGTCGTCGTGGACGGTGTGCCCGGCGCGGCACGCGACGGCGTGGGAGCGCCCGGGCTGGCGGCATCCGACGGCGTCCGCGCCGCCCTCGACGCGATCCTTCCTCTTCTCGTCGGGATCGATGCGACGTCGATCGACGCGCTCGGGGTCGGCGCCGCCGGCGCCTGGACGGCACCTGGCGCGGCATCCGCTCTGGCCCGGGGACTGTCCGCGGAACTCGGCCTTCCCGCGGTGGTCGCCTCGGACGTCGTCACCGCACACGTCGGCGCACTCGACGGGGGAGAGGGCGTGCTGCTCATCGCAGGCACCGGCGCCGCCGCACTCGGCATCGACGGAGACGCCGCGCGACTCGTCGATGGATGGGGACCCGAATTGGGCGACTTCGGCAGCGGATCATGGCTCGGGCGCGAAGCGCTGCGGGCCGTACTGCGAGCATCCGCCGGCCTCGCGAGCGACACGGCGCTTTCCGAGGCGCTGGCCGGTTCGATCGGAACCGCCTCCGACATCGGCGGCTGGCTCGCGCAGAGCGGATCGCTGCCGCGACGCCTCGCGGCCCTGGCTCCGCTCGTGCTCACGACCGCGGAAGACGGTGATCGCGTCGCCGGTGAGATCGTCGCCGAGGGGATCCGGCTGCTCACTGCCTCGGCCGTCGGCGCGACCGCCCGCAGTCGCGAGGTCGCGGTGCACGGCGGTCTCACCGACAATGCCTGGTTCCGCGGCGCGCTGACCGCCGCCCTGCAGTCCGCGAACCTTCAGGTGGTGAGCGCGCACGGCGACGCGCTGGCCGGAGCGCGTCTGCTCGCCGTCCGCAGAGATCTTCCCCATGAAAGGTTCGTGCATCGTGCCGACTGACGACACTCGTCTGACCGCCCTGCTCGCCGTGCTCTCCGGCCTCGACACCGAGGCTTCGACGACGGAGCGCGGCGACCTCGACCTGCTCGACACCGCGGAACTCGTGCGGCGCATGAACCGCGAGGACTCCCGGGTGCCCCAGGCGGTCGCGGAGCGGGTCACCGAGATCGCCGCCGCGGTCGACGGCATCACCGAGCGCTTCCGCCGCGGCGGACGACTCATCTACATCGGAGCGGGCACGGCGGGGCGCATCGGGGTGCTCGACGCCAGCGAGTGCCCGCCCACGTTCGGAACCGACCCGTCGATGGTCGTGGGTCTCATCGCCGGCGGCGAGACGGCGATCCGGGCGGCCGTGGAGAACGCGGAAGACGACGACGAGGCTGCCGCCGATTCTCTCGGCGAACTGGCTCTCGGAGAGCAGGACACGGTCGTCGGGATCTCGGCGTCGGGGCGCACACCCTACGTCGTCGGAGGTCTCGGTTTCGCCCGTGGCGTCGGCGCGCTGACGGTTGCGATCGCCTCGAATGCCGATTCCGCGATCGGTGCGGTGGCTGACATCGCGATCGAGGTCGTCACCGGTCCCGAGTTCATCTCCGGCTCCACCCGCCTGAAGTCCGGAACCGCGCAGAAGCTCATCGTGAACATGCTCACCACGCTGTCGATGATCAAGCTCGGGAAGACGTACCGCGGCGTGATGGTCGACCTGCTCGCCACGAACGAGAAGCTGCACGCACGATCGATCCGCACGGTGTCGCAGCTCGCCGGCGTGGACGTCGACGAGGCGGCGGCGGCGCTGGCGGATGCCGATGGCTCGGTGAAGCTCGCGCTCCTGATGCTCGCGACCGGGGCAGGTCCCGAGGTCGCGGCATCCGCTCTCGACGGTGCCGACGGGATCCTGCGCGACGCGATCACCACGCTCGCCTGATCCCGGCTTGCGCGCCGCGGGGCGAGTACGCGCTCGCCGAAGGGAGTCCGCGCCTCTAGTGCCCGCAGGTGCAGGCGGCGCCTCCGCCGCAGCATCCTCTCGTCTCGGCTGACCCGTGCGCCTGTGACGACTCCGGCACGTCCATCGCCGGGTTCTGGTCGAGGAAGCCGTAGGGCTTGAACCAGAACCCCGCGTAATCGACGGGCATGATCGGCCAGTCCTCCGGCCGCGGGAAGTGCGTGAGTCCGAACGTGTGCCACAGCACGATGTCCTCGCCGTCGAGCGAACGGTCGGCCGCGGTGTACTCCGGCAGACCTGCGCCGCCCTGGTGGGCGTTCGGGTAGCGGCCGGCCGGCCAGATCTGGCCCGGTTCGTGCCGAGTGGCCCAGAGATGCTTGGTCGCGAACGCCGCGCGCGCCGCGACCGAGGAGGCAGGGTCGGCCATCAGCAGCGCGGTCGGCTCGGGGACCAGGTGGTACGCCGTGGGGCGCCCGACCCGGTTCGTTCGGGACGCGCTCTGGACCTCCCAGACGCGCGCGACCGACGTGTCGGCTTCGCGCTGCGCGGCATGCTCGGTCGCGAGAGGTGTCTCCGACCAGGTGAACGCGTTGCCGAACGGGTTGTCCGGACCCATCGGCACGCGCTCGGCGTCGACCTCGACGAGCCGGTTGTCCTCGCCGTCGATCGCGACATCGAGACGTGCGCAGAACAGGTGCTGGTGCACGGGGGCGAAGACGCCGGGCGCGAGCTCGGTCGCGTGCTTCTGCCGCACGCCCGGCTCGCCCGCCGCCGCGAACACGATGCCGGTGGCCTTGGCGACGACCTCGATCGAGCCGTCCAGATAGAAGTGCCAGTAGAAGCCGTAGTCGTAGTTGCCGATCGTCGAGAAGTACGAGACGACGAAGCGCCGCGACCGGCGTACATCCGCCCGGCCCGCGAGGTCGGTGTGCTTCCAGAGGATGCCGTAGTCCTCCTCGTGCATGCAGATCACGTTCGGGATGCGCACCGGGTTGCCGTGGTCGTCGGCGACGTGGCCGTCGAGATAGCGGATGACGCCGAGGCAGTCGCAGCCGAGCTCGAGGTGGTTCGCGTTCTTGCCGAGCAGGTACTCGCCGGCGTCGAAGTAGCTGATCCAGAATCGGCCGGGCGCGGTGTCGCCGTAGGGAACGACCATCTCGGGCACGCTCGCGCGGCTGAGCACCGAGCGCCCGCCGAACGAGACGTCGTGCAGCACGAGACCTTCGCGCGCGTTGAAGTCGACGCGCATCGACCAGCCCTCCCATTCGACGAGGGAGCCGGCGACGGCGAAGCTCGGGCCCTCGGGTTGGGTGATCTCGATCGGCTTGAGGCTCGTGCGCGCCGCCCCCTGCGCTTCGGGGTAGTAGTTGCCGTGTCCGGCGGGTACCGGCACGTCGCCGTGATCCTCGACGCGGATGACACTGTTCGTCGTGAGGTCGAGGTGCACGATCAGGCCTTCGACCGGGTGCGCCCAGGGGGAGTCGTGCTCGTCGTATTTCACGAAGGTGAGCGAGCGGATGACGCGGCGTCCGACCTCGTCGGCGCGTCCGGTGTACCCCGGGGCGAGGGGGCCGCAGAACGCGAGAGCCATGTGCTCCGCCAGCCCGCGGCGGGTCATCGCGGCCTGCCATTCGGGGGAGGCCTTGGCGATGATCTCGGCGCGCTCGTACTCCTCGAAGAGATACTGGGGCTGGCCGTAGGGCGGGGCGTCGTTCGGCACGCGCGTCGTGCTCACGACCTCGCCGCGGGTGATCGAGACGATGGCTTCCGTCGCGACGCCGGTGGCGATGTCGAGGAGCGTGACGTCGACGCGGCGGTCGATCGGAGCTCCGGGATGCCAGGCCGCGCGCTCCTCCTTGGTCGGCTCGTCGGGGAGGAGCATCGGCACGCGTGTCGTCGCCGTCATCAGGCCGGCCGCGTCGAGCACTGCGCGGGCCGCGGCGATCTCTTCGCCGGAGAGTGGATCCAGCGGATGCGGCGGCGCGATCTTCTCGATCGTCACGGGCTGCGGGTGGTGGGACATCGTCGACCTCACTATTTTCGAGCGCCTGCTCAATAAACGGGTTGGACC
>JAESFY010000186.1_pt1 | contig 24046 bp, 21 predicted proteins | sample 9266201 | NCBI WGS metagenome assembly JAESFY01 (sample SAMN14515071, study PRJNA621656) | algae metagenome | isolation source: Nodosilinea sp. WJT8-NPBG4 and co-occurring heterotrophs from soil, lower... | place: USA: Pinto Basin, Colorado Desert, California | collected 2006-05-27 | reverse complement strand
ACGCTCTCCGCGGTGCCGGTGCGCGCCCTGTGCTCGCTCCCGATGACAGCATCGACCTGCGCGCGGTGGATTCCCAGTTCGCCGATGTCGATGTTCTCGGCGACACGGTGCAGCAGGAGGACCTCGAGCTCGCGATCGTCCTGGGTGGCGACGGCACGATCCTGCGCGCCGCCGAGCTGGTGCGGGGCTGCTCAGCTCCCGTGCTCGGGATCAACATGGGGCATGTCGGTTTCCTCGCAGAGATCGACAGGGATGACATGGATGCCGCCGTGGGTCGCGTCATCGACCGCGACTACGAGGTCGAAGAGCGTCTGGCGCTTTCGGTGCGGGTCAAGGACGTCGACGGCGCAGTGGTCTACGAGACCTTCGCGTTGAACGAGGCGACCGTCGAGAAGGCGAGCCGAGAGCGCATGATCGAGGTCGTGCTCGAGATCGACGGACGGCCGCTCTCGAGCTTCGGGTGCGACGGAATGGTCGTGTCGACTCCCACCGGCTCCACGGCCTACAACTTCTCCGCGGGCGGTCCGGTCATCTGGCCGAGCGTCGAGGCGATCGCGGTCGTGCCGCTCTCTGCGCATGCGCTCTTCGCCAAGCCCCTCGTCGTCAGCCCCGACGCCGCAGTGGCCATCGAGATGCTCGAAGGAACCTCAGGTGCGGGCATTCTCTGGTGCGACGGGCGGCGTTCTCACGACCTGCCGCCTGGGGCCCGAGTGGTCGTGCGGCGCTCTTCACGTCCGGTGCGCCTCGCGCGCCTGCACCCCACGGAGTTCACGAACCGCCTGGTGCGCAAGTTCCAGCTGCCGGTCGCCGGATGGCGCGGACAGGGGGCGGCCTCGTGATCGAGGAGATACGGATGCAGGGCCTCGGCGTGATCGCCGATGCCGTGCTGCCCCTCGGTGCCGGATTCACGGCGATCACGGGTGAGACCGGTGCGGGCAAGACGATGGTCGTGACCGGCCTCGGGCTGCTGCTCGGTCAGCGCGCTGATTCGGGTGCGGTCCGTGCCGGAGCCGCCCAGGCGTCAGTCGCGGGTGTGTGGCTCGTCCCGGAGACGGGAGAGGTCGCCGACATCGTGGCAGATGCCGGGGGAGAGCTGGAGCCCGCAGGATCGGGTGCCGCCGAGCTGTACGTCTCTCGCACGCTGAGCGCCGAGGGGCGCAGCCGCGCGAGTGTGGGAGGGCGCGCGGCACCCGCAGGCGTGCTGTCTGCTCTCGCCGAGGAGCTGGTCGTCGTGCACGGCCAGTCCGAACAGCTGAGGTTGCGCTCCTCCGCGGCGCAGCGTGACGCCCTCGACCGCTTCGGGGGCGCGCCGATCGCCGAGGCGCTCGACGCGTACGCATCGTCGTTCACCCGGTGGCGTGAGCTGGATGCGGAGATCGCCGACATCACCGAGAACCGCGATCGCCGTGCCGAAGAGGCATCACGGCTTCGCGAGGCGCTGGCACTCATCGAGGCTGCCGCTCCCGAGCCGGGCGAGGACGTCGAACTCTCCGCACGGGCAGAGCGTCTCGCGAACGCCGAAGAGCTGCGTCTCGCCGCGTCGCTCGCTCACAGCGCGCTGTCGAACGAGGAGGGCGAGCCGGACGCATCCGCCCTGATCGCCGAAGCGCGTCGCGCGCTCGAGCGCGTCTCCGACGCCGCTCTCACCGAGATCTCCTCCGGCCTCGCCGACATCGGCTACCGGATCGCCGACATCGCCGGGCAGCTCTCGGCATACCTCGCCGACCTCGATGAATCAGGGCCCCACGAGCTCGCGGCCGTCGAAGAGCGGCGAGCGGCTCTGGGCACCCTGATCCGTGCGCACGGTTCATTGGACGAGGCTCTCGAGCTCTGGCAGACGGGGTCGACGAGGCTCGCCGAACTCGACGACGACGGTGAGCGTCTCGAGCGCCTCGAGGCCGAAAGAGACTCCGCTCGTGCGGACCTGGATGCCCGCGCAGACGCGCTGACCGCGGCGCGCACCGAGGCCGCAGCGCGGCTCGGCGTCGCCGTGAGCGAAGAGCTCCACGCGCTCGCGATGCCCGACGCGACCCTCGCGGTCGCGGTCACGCCCGGCGCGGAGAGCACTCACGGTCGCGACGACGTCGCCATCCTGCTCGCACCCCATCCCGGGGCCGAACCTCGCTCTGTCGGGAAGGGGGCGTCCGGCGGCGAGTTGTCCCGTGTAATGCTCGCGATCGAGGTGGTCATCGCGGGCACCGACCCCGTGCCGACCTTCGTGTTCGACGAGGTCGATGCCGGCATCGGCGGTGCTGCGGCCATCGAGGTCGGCAGACGACTCGCCCGACTCGCAGAGAAGTCGCAGGTGATCGCAGTGACCCACCTGGCTCAGGTCGCCGCCTTCGCCACCAACCATCTCTCGGTCGTGAAATCCCACGACGGCGCAGTCACCGCATCGAGTGTCCGCCGTCTCGAGGGGCAGGAGCGCGAGGCCGAGATGGCTCGACTGCTGTCCGGATTGACCGATTCGGATGCCGCCATCACCCACGCCCGAGAACTTCTCAGCCTCGGCGCCCCCACCTCCTGATAGGATCGAAGCCCGTGATGAACTCTTCTTCTGCGGGGCCCAAGAACGACACGACCAAGCACATCTTTGTGACGGGTGGTGTCGTTTCGTCTTTGGGCAAGGGGCTCACTGCCGCAAGCCTCGGCAATCTCCTCACGGCTCGCGGACTCCGCGTCGTGATGCAGAAGCTCGACCCGTATCTGAACGTCGATCCCGGCACGATGAACCCTTTCCAGCACGGTGAGGTCTTCGTCACGGATGACGGCGCTGAGACCGATCTCGACATCGGCCACTACGAGCGCTTCCTCGATATCAATCTGTCGGAGGCAGCCAACGTCACGACCGGCCAGATCTACTCGCAGGTGATCGCCCGCGAGCGTCGTGGCGAGTACCTCGGCGACACGGTGCAGGTCATCCCGCACATCACCGACGAGATCAAGCGCCGCATGCGTCTGCAGGCGACCGAGGATCCTCGCCCCGACGTCATCATCACGGAGGTCGGCGGAACGGTCGGCGACATCGAGTCGCAGCCGTTCCTCGAGGCGGCTCGTCAGCTGCGTCACGAACTCGGTCGCGACAGCGTCTTCTTCGTGCACGTCTCGCTCGTACCGTTCATGGGTGCGTCTGGTGAGCAGAAGACCAAGCCGACCCAGCACTCGGTGGCGGCCCTCCGCCAGGTCGGCATCCAGCCCGATGCGCTCGTGCTGCGCAGCGACCGCCCCGTGAGTGAGAGCAACCGCAACAAGATCGCGCTCATGTGCGACGTCGACGCCGAGGGCGTCATCAACACGGTCGATCTGCCGAGCATCTACGACATCCCGTCGACGCTCAACGATCAGGGCCTCGACTCGTACATCGTCCGCCGCCTGGGCCTCGACCAGAAGGCCGCAGACGAGGTCGACTGGACGCGCTGGAGCAAGGTCCTGCACGCCGTGCACAACCCGAAGCACGAGGTGACGATCGGCCTGGTCGGAAAGTACATCGACCTGCCCGACGCCTACCTCTCGGTGACCGAAGCGCTCAAGGCCGGCGGATTCGCCCAGGAGACCAAGGTCAACATCCGCTGGATCCCGTCGGACCGCTGCGAGACCCCTGAGGGTGCACAGGAGCAGCTCGCGGCACTCGACGGCATCTGCGTGCCCGGCGGGTTCGGCATCCGGGGGATCGAGGGCAAGCTCGGTGCGCTGAGGTTCGCACGTGAGCAGGGGATCCCGACCCTCGGACTGTGCCTCGGCCTGCAGTGCATGGTCATCGAGTACGCGCGTGATGTGGCAGGGATCGAGGGAGCATCCTCGACCGAGTTCGACCCCGAGACCACCGAGCCCGTGATCGCCACGATGGCCGAGCAGATCGAGATCCTCGAAGGCGGTGACCTGGGCGGCACCATGCGGCTCGGCCTCTACAAGGCCGCGCTGGCCGAGGGCTCGCTGGCGAATGAGCTGTACGGCGGCCCCGAGGCTTCGGAGCGTCACCGTCACCGCTATGAGGTGAACAACGCCTACCGCGCGCGTCTCTCCGAGGCCGGTCTGGTCTTCTCCGGTCTGAACCCCGAGCTCGACCTCGTCGAGTACGTCGAACTGCCGCGTGACGTGCACCCGTACTACATCGCCACCCAGGCGCACCCCGAGCTCCGCTCGCGCCCGACCGCCCCGCACCCGCTCTTCCGCGGTCTGGTCGGAGCCGCGATCGAGCGTCACCGCTCGAGCGAGCTCTTCGACGTCGAAGCCGATGCCTGAGTTCGACGAGCTCAGGGACGAGCCCTTCGAACCCGAGGTGCTGCAGAGCGATCTCGCGTTCCAGGGCGCGGTCTGGAACGTGCGAGACGATCGTGTGCGCTACGGCGACGGGGAGATCCGCCGTCAGTACGTCGCGCACACGGGTGCCGTCGCGATCCTCGCTCTGGATGACGAGGAGCGGGTGCTGCTGATCCAGCAGTACCGGCATCCGATCCGTCACCGTGACTGGGAGCTGCCCGCCGGTCTGCTCGATGTGGCGGGTGAGGAGCCGCTCGAGGCTGCGCGACGAGAGCTCGCCGAAGAGGCCGACCTGGTCGCTGCGCATTGGGAGCCGCTCGTCTCGTCCTGGACGACTCCCGGCGGAAACGACGAGCTCATCCACGTCTTCCTCGCGAGCGGAGTCTCGGCGGCGCAGAACGCGCATGCACGCGAGGACGAAGAGGCTGACATCCGCGTCGAGTGGGTTCCGCTGGACGCCGCGGTCGCGGCGGTTCTCGACGGACGGATGCGTAACGGCATCCTCGGCATCGGCGTGCTCGCAGCCGCCCAGAGGCTGCGCGACCGGAGCTGAGCATGCAGCTCGATCGTGCGTTGGACACGTATCTGCGCCACGTCACGATCGAGCGCGGTCTCAGCGAGCACACGATTGCCGCGTATCGGCGCGACCTCGGTTCCTACCTCGAGTGGCTGGATGCCGACGGGATCGCCGACACGGCGGAGATCAGCGCGGCCGTGGTCGGGCGGTTCATCGCCGATCGATCGGGCGCGGATCCGGCCCCTGCCGCGACCAGTCTCGCCCGGCTGCAGTCGTCCGTCCGCGGGTGGCACCGATTCCTGGCTCGCGAGGGCATCGAACAGGGCGATCCGAGCGGCCGACTTCGCCCGCCGAAAGCCCCTCGACGCCTGCCCAAGGCGCTGACGATCGGCCAGGTCGAACGCCTGCTCGGCGCCCCCAGTGCCGAGGATCCGATCGGGATCCGGGACAGGGCCCTGCTGGAGCTGCTCTACGCGACCGGCGCTCGTGTGTCGGAGGCGGTCGGTCTCGACGTCGACGACCTCGCTCACGGCGACGTGCTGCGCCTTCAGGGCAAGGGGTCGAAGGAGCGCATCGTGCCGATCGGCTCGTTCGCCCGTGAAGCGGTGGACGCCTATCTCACCCGGGTCCGCCCTGGACTCGCGGCGAAGGGTCGGGCATCGGCTCGACTCTTCCTCGGTGCGCGCGGTGCTCCGCTGTCTCGTCAGAGCGCGTGGCTCGTCATCCGGTCGGCGGCGGAGCACGCGCACATCACCGCCGAGGTGTCGCCGCACACGCTTCGGCACTCATTCGCGACGCATCTGCTGCAGGGCGGCGCCGACGTGCGCGTCGTGCAGGAGCTGCTCGGGCACGCCTCGGTCGCGACGACGCAGATCTACACGCACGTGTCGGTCGACACCCTGCGCGACATCTACGCCACTTCGCACCCGCGCGCCCGCTGAGATCGCGGCGCACGGCGGAATCGCGGGATCGCCGGGTCTGAGGCAGTGATCCCGCCAGGCGATCGGTAGACTCGACCGAGCACGACAGAGCAGGAGAATCGGTGGCTGAGAACGCAGCGAAGTCCAGGGCGAAGACGTCGAAGACCGACGACACCCCCATGGGACCCACCGGGCGTCCCTATCACGGTTTCGCGACCCCTGAGCCGCTCGCCTCGCACGGACCCGCTCGCATCATCGCGCTGTGCAACCAGAAGGGTGGCGTCGGCAAGACGACGACCGCGATCAACCTCGCAGCGGCCCTCGCCGAATACGGCCGCAAGGTTCTGGCCGTCGACTTCGATCCGCAGGGTGCGTTGTCCGCCGGCCTCGGCATCCAGACGCACGACGTGCCGACCGTGTACGACCTGCTGCTGGACACCAAGCGCGATGCGCATGACGCGATCGTGCCCTCCGGAGTCGACGGTCTCGATGTGATGCCCGCGAACATCGACCTGTCCGCCGCCGAGGTGCACCTCGTGAACGAGGTCGCCCGCGAGACGATCCTCGCGCGGGTTCTCCGCCAGGTGGCGGGGGAGTACGACGTCATCCTGATCGACTGCCAGCCCTCGCTCGGTCTGCTCACGGTGAACGCGCTGACTGCGGCTCATGGCGTCATCATCCCGCTCGAGTGCGAGTTCTTCGCGCTTCGCGGTGTGGCGCTCCTGATCGAGACCATCGACAAGGTGCGAGACCGGCTGAACCCGTCGATCACGATGGACGGCCTCCTCGCCACCATGTACGACCCGCGCACGCTGCACTCGCGTGAGGTTCTCGAGCGTGTGGTCGAGGCGTTCGGCGACGATGTCCTGGAGACGGTGATCGGTCGCACGGTCAAGTTCCCCGACGCATCGGTCTCCGGTGTGCCGATCACCGAGTTCGCTCCGGAGCACGCTGCCGCGCAGGCATACCTGCGGCTGGCGCGGGAGCTGGTCACCCGTGGCGCTGTCGCCTGAGCTCGAGCCGACAGACACACCGGCTCAGTCCGTCTCACCAGCAGGGTCCGCGACACCTGCCGAGGCCGCATCGGAGCTCGAACCCGGGGCAGCGGTGGAATCCTCGGTCTCGGATCCCGGATTCCGCGTCTCCCTGTCGAACTTCGACGGTCCGTTCGATCTGCTGCTGAACCTCATCTCGAAGCACGAGATGGACATCACCGAGGTGTCGTTGAGCGCCGTCACGAACGAGTTCATCGCCTATCTCAAAGAGCTCGACGATGACGAAGAACTCGACCAGGCGTCCGAGTTCCTCGTGGTCGCGGCGACCCTTCTCGACATGAAGGTGGCGGGTCTGCTGCCGCAGGGAGAGCTGGTGGATGCCGAGGCCGTCGCGCTCCTCGAGGCCCGCGATCTCCTCTTCGCGCGCCTGCTGCAGTATCGCGCCTTCAAGGAGGTGTCCGCCTGGTTCGCCCGCTGCCTGCAGCGCGAGGATCGGCGTCACGTGCGTGCGGTCAGGCTCGACGAGAAGCACCGCCGGAAGACCCCCGAGCTCGTCTGGTCGCTCAGCGCCGATGATTTCGCCGCACTCGCGCTCCTGGCATTCGCGCCGAAGGAGATCCCCCACGTCGGGCTCGATCACCTGCACGCGCCACTGGTCAGCATCCGCGAACAGGCCGCGATCGTGGTCACACTGCTGCGCGCCGCAGAGTCGGTGAGCTTCCGCGAGCTCGTCGCGGGTGTCAGCGAGCCGGGGATCGTCGTCGCGCGGTTCATCTCCGTGCTGGAGCTCTACCGGCACGCCGCCCTTTCTTTCGAACAACTGGAACCGCTCGGCGAGCTCACGCTGCGCTGGGCTGCCGACTCCTGGTCGGACGAGACACTGGCATCGCTGGGAGCCGACTATGACCGATGACGTGACCGAAGCTTCGACCGGAGCTGCGACCGGAGCTGCGACCGGTGGCGCGACAGAAGACGCCGTGCGCGAGTCTCCGCTGTCCGAGCGCGTCGAGGCGATCCTGCTGATCATCGACGAGCCGATCGGTCTCGTCGCCCTCGCCGCAGCCGTCGGGTCGCCGGTGGCAGCTGTGCGTCAGACGATCGAGACGCTGGTCGACGACTACGACGGCAAGGGCCAGGGGCCGCGTCGTGGCTTCGAACTGCGCGAGGTGGGCGGCGGATGGCGCCTCTACGTCCGTGAAGATCACGACGATGTCGTCGCAGAGTTCGTCGGAGGACAGGCGCCTGCGCGACTATCTCAGGCGGCGCTCGAGACGCTCGCGGTCATCGCGTACAAGCAGCCGGTCACGCGCAGCCAGGTGGCGTCGATCCGCGCGGTGAACGTCGACTCGGTCGTGCGCACGCTGCTCGCTCGAGGTCTCATCACCGAGCTGTTCGCAGATTCCGAGACCGGTGCGATCAACTACGGCACCACCGACGCGCTCCTGCAGCACCTGGGCATCAACTCGCTCGACGAGCTGCCCCCTATCTCGCCTCTGCTCGACGACGGCGCAGACGGTTTCGACGAAGGAACCATCCGATGACCTCGGGCGATCCGATGACGTCCGGTCGCCCGGACGAGATGCAGAGAGTCATTTTCGACGAAGGAACCATCCGATGACCTCGGGTGATCCGATGACGTCCGGTCGCCCGGGCGAGATGCACAGATTCAGTTTCAATGAAGGGACCATCCGATGAGCGGCTTCGAGACACCAGAGGGCATTCGCCTGCAGAAGGTGCTGTCGGCGGCGGGCGTGGCCTCGCGGCGTGTGATCGAGCAGTACATCGTCGAAGGACGGATCCGGGTGAACGGGCAGACCGTCACCGAGCTCGGCCGCCGTGTCGACCCTGAGACCGACCTCATCGACGTGGACGGCACAGCGGTCCAGCTGGATGTGTCGAAGCGCTACGTGATGCTGAACAAGCCCACCGGCGTCGTGAGCAGCATGCGCGACGAGAACGATCGGCCCGATCTGCGCCGATTCACCGAGGACTACGAGGAACGGCTCTACAACGTCGGGCGACTCGATGCCGAGACCAGCGGTCTGCTCGTCCTGACGAACGATGGCGACCTCGCGCACGTGCTCGCCCACCCGTCGTTCGGAGTCACCAAGGTGTACATCGCGAAGGTCGAGGGCGAGGTGACGGCGCAGACGATCTCGAAGCTCACCAGAGGCATCGAGCTCGACGACGGTCCTATCGCGGCAGACAAGGCGCGGCTGCTCGACACCTCTCGCGGCTCGAGTCTCGTCGAGTTGACGCTGCACTCGGGACGCAACCGCATCGTCAGAAGGATGCTGTCAGCAGTCGGCCACCCGGTGACCGAACTCGTCCGCCGCCAGTTCGGTCCGCTGCACCTGGGAACCCTCCCGGTTGGGAAGACCCGCGAACTGACTAAAATCGAACTCGGCGCACTCTTGACTCTGTCGCGCCGTGATTCCGGTGTCGCCGAGGCGCCAGGCGAGCAACAGGAGAACGAGTGACCGATACGACGAGTGCGCCCACGGGTGCTCGGAGTTCTGTCGCGCCCCGAATCGCGCCCAGGCTCTCGGGTTCCGTTCGCGTTGTCGGCGCAGGTCTGCTCGGCGCGAGCATCGGCCACGCACTCCGCGCGAAGGGCGTCGATGTGGTGCTCGCCGACACCTCGCCAGCGCAACTGCGCCTCGCGATCGACTACGGAGCGGGTCGCTCGGCGGCCTACGATGACTCACCGGTCCTGATCGTTGTCGCCGTGCCGCCGGACGTCACTGCGGATGTCATCGAGTCGGAATTGGCTCGTTTCCCTCGCGCCGTGGTCACGGACGTGGCGAGCGTCAAGCTCGAGCCCCTCCGCAACCTGCAGAGCCGTGGAGTCGATCTGACCCGCTACATCGGCTCGCACCCGCTCGCCGGACGCGAGCGCGGCGGGGCGATCTCCGCCCGAGCCGACCTCTTCGTCGGCCGTCCATGGGTCGTATGCCGTGACGCCGACACCACGGCGACGGATCTCTCTCTCGTCGAGGCACTCGCCCTCGACGTCGGAGCGATGCCACTCGAGATGACCCCCGAGGAGCACGACCGCTCGGTCGCCCTCACCTCACACGTTCCCCAGGTCGTCGCGAGCCTGCTCGCAGGCCGTCTCGCCGTCGCCGATGAGGGCGCACTGCGTCTCTCGGGCCAGGGCGTCCGTGACACGACGCGCATCGCGGCATCCGCCCCGGAACTCTGGGTGCAGATCCTCGGAGCGAACGCCGGGCCGGTGGTCGAGATCCTCGACGCTCTTGCGGCTGACCTCCGTGAAGTGTCCGACGCGTTGCGGGCGCCCGAAGCCCCCGGCGCTCGACGCGTGGTCGCCGAGACGATCCGACAGGGCAACGACGGCGTCGAGCGGCTGCCGGGAAAGCACGGGCAGAACCAGCGGTTCGAGTCGCTCGTCGTCATGGTCGACGACACCGCCGGCCAGCTCGGTCGACTGTTCGGCGAGCTCGGAGAGCTCGGTGTCAACGTCGAGGACCTCCGTCTCGAGCACTCGCCGGGCGCGCAGTTCGGCCTCGCCGAGATCAGCGTCGACCCCGCAGCGCTGCACGGGGCGATCACCGGACTCCAGGAACGCGGCTGGCGGATTGCAGGTACCACCAATGACTGACTTCATCGCGATCGACGGGCCCGCCGGTTCTGGCAAGTCCAGTGTGTCCAAGGCGGTCGCGCGCGCTCTGGGCTTCGGCTATCTCGACACCGGTTCGGCATATCGCGCCCTCGCCTGGCACGTGCTCGATCGAGGAGCCGACACGGCGGATGCTGGTGCAGTTCTCGACGCCGTCGCCGACTTCCCTGTGCGCCTCGGGCTCGACCCCGACGACCGCACGGTGCTCATCGGCGACGTGGACGTCACGGACGCGATCCGCGAACCCTCCGTCTCTGGCGCCGTCAGCGGCGTCGCTCGTGTTCCCGAGGTGCGCGACCAGGTCAACCGTCTGTTCCGCACCCTCGTCGCCGAAGCGCCCTTCCCGGCGGTCGTCGTCGAGGGGCGCGACATCACCACCGTGGTGGCGCCTGACGCTCCGGTGCGCATCCTTCTCACGGCTGCGCCCGAGGTGCGCGCCGCACGACGCGCCGGCGAACTCGCCGGCGAGAACGCCGAGGCCGTCGCGGCCGCACTGCACAAGCGCGACGCATCAGACAGCGCCGTCGTCGACTTCCTGAACGCCGCAGAAGGCGTCGAGGTCGTCGATTCGACGGAGCTCGATTTCACACAGACCATCGACGCCGTCCTCGCGGTGATCGAACGAACCCGAGGAGTACACCATGGCTGACGACGAATACGAAGGCGGCCCCGACCAGCTCGCCGAGAAGATGGAGTCGCTCGACGAGCAGCTCGCAGAAGCGCGCGCGGAGACGCTGCGCGCTGGACTCGCCGACTACGACCTCGACGATGAGGATGCCGCGCTTCTCGCCGGCATCACGATGGGTGAGGACGGGATCCAGTTCTTCCCCGCGCTGCCGGTCGTCGCGATCGTCGGCAGGCCGAACGTCGGCAAGTCGGCCCTCGTGAACCGCATCCTCGGCCGTCGCGAAGCCGTCGTCGAGGACACCCCGGGTGTCACCCGCGACCGCGTGACCTACAAGGCCGAGTGGGCTGACCGTCGGTTCTCGCTCGTCGACACCGGCGGTTGGGAGCCCGACGCCCGCGGTATCGATCGCTCCGTGGCCGCGCAGGCAGAGGTCGCGATCGACCTCGCCGACATCGTGCTGTTCGTCGTCGACGCGATGGTCGGCGCGACCTCGACCGACGAGCACGTCGTGAAGCTGCTGCGCAAGAGCGGCAAGCCGGTGTTCCTCGTCGCGAACAAGATCGACGACGCTCGTCAGGAGCCCGAGGCCGCAGCCCTCTGGAACCTCGGCCTCGGCGAGCCGTACCCGGTCTCGGCGATTCACGGTCGCGGCGTCGCCGACCTGCTCGACGCGCTGCTGAAGAAGCTGCCGGACATCTCCGCGGTCGCGAAGGCCGAGATCGGCGGGCCGCGACGCGTCGCGATCCTCGGCCGCCCGAACGTCGGCAAGTCCTCGCTGCTCAACAAGGCCGCCGGTGAAGAGCGCGTCGTCGTGAACGACCTCGCGGGCACGACCCGTGACCCTGTCGACGAGATCGTCGAGCTCGGTGGCAAGCTGTGGCGCCTCGTCGACACCGCCGGCATCCGGCGTCGAGTGCACATGGCGCAGGGCGCCGATTTCTATGCGTCGCTGCGCACGTCTGCAGCGCTTGAGAAGGCGGAGGTCGCGGTCGTCGTCCTCGATGTCTCGGAGACCATCAGCGAGCAGGACGTCCGCATCATCGACCTCGTGCTCGAGTCGGGCCGTGCCCTCGTGCTCGCGTTCAACAAGTGGGACCGTCTGAACGACGACGACCTCGAGAACGCCGATCGTCGTCGCTACCTCGAGCGGGAGATCGAGCAGGACCTCGCGCACGTAGCCTGGGCTCCTCGCGTGAACATCTCGGCCAAGACCGGTCGTCATCTCGACAAGCTGGTGCCGGCGCTCGAGACCTCTCTGACGAACTGGGACCGTCGAATCCCCACCGGCAAGTTCAACGCGTTCCTCGCCGAGCTGGTCGCGGAGCACCCGCACCCGCTGCGCGGTGGCAAGCAGCCGCGGATCCTGTTCGGGACGCAGGCGTCGACGCGTCCGCCGACGTTCGTGCTGTTCACCACCGGGTTCCTCGACCCTGGCTACCGTCGATTCATCCAGCGTCGCCTGCGCGAGCTCTACGAGTTCGACGGCACTCCGATCGTCATCAACATGAGGGTCCGCGAGAAGCGTCAGCGCTGATCCCGCAGCTGAGTCGTCACTGTGCCCGCGCGAATCCGCGCGGGCACAGCTGTTCCCGCATATGACCCGGCCGGATGCCGATACCGGGATGCTGTGACAGGCTGAAGGGGTGACTGTCGTACCTCCTGCCGCCGGTGAGCCTCGTCGCCCGGACGGGCCGCGCAACCCTGGTGATGCCTGGGTGATCGCACCGTCGGGGGAGAAGTACTGGGGGCGCTTCGGCGCAGCCGGGTTGCTGGCGCTCGACCCCGAGCGCGGGATCCTGCTGCAGCATCGCGTCTCATGGAGCCACTTCGGCGGCACCTGGGGGCTGCCGGGTGGCGCTCTGCACGCGGGCGAGAGTGCGATCGTGGGTGCTGTGCGTGAGGCGCAGGAGGAGGCGGGCGTTCCCGATGGCTCCGTGAAGCCCCGGTTCACCAGCGTGCTCGATCTCGACGTGTGGTCGTACACGACCGTCATCGCCGATGTCGTGCGTCCATTCGAACCTGTGATCAGCGACCCTGAGAGTGTGGCGCTCGAGTGGGTGCCGGTGGACGAGGTCGATTCGCGACCTCTGCACCCTGGGTTCGGCGGTGCCTGGCCCGTCCTGCGGACGCTTCTCGACGTGCGACCGTCGCTGGTCGTGGATGGCGCGAACGTCGTCGGCTCCGTGCCGGACGGATGGTGGAAGGACCGTGCCGGCGCGGCGACTCGTCTCGCCTCACGCCTGGACGGACTCGCTGTGCCGGCGTCTGACCTCGGCATCGGGGGAACGATCTGGTTCCCGGAGATCGCTCTGGTGGTGGAGGGGCAGGCGCGCGGGATCGCCGCACCGTCATCGGGTGGAGATGCGGAAGCCCCCGAGCTGCTTCCTGCGGGTGGCGTCTCGATCGTGCGTGCCGAGGCGGCCGGAGACGATGCGATCGTCGCCGAGGTCGAGCGTCGCGCGCGTACGGGTCAGCATGTTGTGGCCGTTTCGAGCGACCGCGAGCTGCAGAATCGCGTCGAGGTTGTAGGAGCCGCGCAGGTCCAGTCGGCCGGCTGGCTGCTGGGCGTGCTGGCGCCGTAGTCACTGCTCTCAGACGAACATGACCCGTCGGCTCGGTGGGTCGGCGTAACTTCGGCCGAGCGGACTCGTCCAGGTGACCGTCCCGTCAGGAGTCTGGCGGGCCGTCCACCGATGCCGTTCATCGATATCGGGGTGTTTGAGCGAGTGGTGCGTGGTGCAGAAATGGCTGAGATTGTCGATGCGTGTTCGCCCACCACGAGCGTGATCGTGATTGTGGTCGATTTCGCAGCGGTGCACCGGCATCCTGCATCCGGGGAATCTGCAGTGCTGATCTCGCGCTCGAAGGAAGCGCCGCATCTGCTCTGTGGGGGAGTATGAGTCGGTCTCCGTCACCAGGCCGGTCGCGTCGACGAACAGGCGTGACCATCCGGTGCAGCGCCCCGCGAGCCCGCGCGCGACATCGGGATCGAGTGGCCCGTGTCCGTCGAGTTCGGCGGGTCGATCGTCATCTCCGGCCAAAGTGCTCGCAGCGACCGTGACCTGGATGCGGGCTGAGATGTTCTCGAGCCCTGTTCCGTTCGCTTCACTCGGATCGGCGGTGAGCAGCAGGTCGGCCAGCACATCGGCACGGATCTGATCGAACGTGCGTGTGTCGCCACAGAGGTGCTCGATGTCAGGGCTCGTCGGATCGGTCATCGGGTCGATCAGACCGGCGAGCGGATCTGTGACGAATGTACCGTCGGCGGCGATCACTCCAGCCTCGAAGTAGGCGTCGTACCGGGGATCTTCGGGGGAGAGATCGTTGAGGTAGAGCGAGTTCTCGGTGTCGTCGAGCGACTCCAGGATCGGCTCCCGCTCGTCACGAGTGCGGGCGATGTGTCGTGCCATTCTCGTCAGCCGATCGGAGATCGCCACGGCGACCCACTCGGGAAGAATCGCCGTGAGCGCGGCCAAGCCGTCGTCCACCGACCTGACGCTGACGCACCGTTCGGCTGCCGCGCGACGCTGGGTCTCGACGACGGTCTCGCCCACGAGACGAGCCGCGACCTTGCGAGCATGAAACTTCGTCGCTGAAGCGGTGTCCTGTTCGGCGACTACGAGAACTGCGGCCTCGTAGAGACCCATCGTCGCTGCCTCCACTCTCCCGTCGCGGATGGCGTCGTCGACGATCTCGCTCGCTCGCACGATCTCACGGACGTGCCGCACACTGATCGCCCCGGCAGCGAAGGAGGCATGCACGGAGGGAAGCACCCGCGTCAAGGTGCGGGCATCAGTGAAGGCGTACTCGACAGACCCCTTCGGGATGTGCCCCGCAGCGGAATACTCCGCGATCATCGACCGGTAGATCGCGTCGCGGTGGTGGGGGCTCTCAGCGACGTCAGTGTCGTGCATACGGATGCGCTCGACGAGGAGCGCGTATGACTCGGCTTCGAGCGAAGCGATCTGGCGCCGCTTGGCGACCCACTCGTCGAGCAAGCGGCAGCGTTCCTCAAGATCGAGGTCGAGATCGGTGCGCTGAGCCATACTCCGAGTTTAGAAGATATGTTCTATTCCGCCAAGGGTCAGCCACCGAATATGCCGTCATCCTCGTATCCTCGGCCCCGCAGCTTGTCGATGTCGCGTCGCGCGCGTTTCGTGGGTCGCCCTGCACCCCGGTCGCGAAGTCCGAGTGCCGCCTGAGGCTCGCGTTCCGGTGTGCGGTCCTCATAGGCGAGCGCCGCGAGCGGCGCGCCGACGCGTTTGACGAGCAGCTGGCGAACGATGAGGATTCGGTCGAATCCAGCGATCCGCACGCGCAGCTCGTCGCCGATGCGCACGTGCTGCGCGGCCTTCACCTTGTCGCCGTTCACGCGCACATGCCCTGCGCGGCATGCGGTGGTGGCCGCCGAGCGCGTCTTGTAGACGCGGATCGCCCAGAGCCAGCTGTCGACCCGTGCGGCATCAGCCATCATGCACCTCGCTTTCTCAGTGCGAAGAGGGCGCCCGCGATGATCAGACCCTGTCCGATCGTGTAGGTGGCCATGATCGCAGGGCTGCCCCAGCCCGGGAGTGAGCCGGGCACGAAGAGCCGGAACGCCAGCAGAGTGTCGCTCATGAGGAAGAAGGCGCCGCCGATCGCGACGAGCGGATGGCATCGAGCGGAGAATGCCGCTGTGGCACCGAGGACGAGGCCATAGATCGCGACCGCGATCAGGAGACCACCGGCGTGGGGTCCGACGAAGGTCACCATCGCCACCCACCAGGCGGCGTAGACGAGCGCCCACCACGGCATCCGGCGCACCGCCAGGTGACGGACGAAGAGGGTGATGTAGACCAGATGCGCGGTGCCGAAGAACATGAGCATCACGGGCACCTCCGGCGCGGCCGGAAAGAGTGCACCCGCGCTGTCGCCGAGCCACGAGAATACGATGGCTGCGAGTATCAGTGCCTGCGCAGTGCGCTCTCGGATCCGGTGCAGCGACACCAGCACGGGCACAGCGAGCATGGGCATCAGCAGAAGTTTGGTGGGGCCGGCTGAGGGACTGTCGAGGCCCAGCAGGCACACGTGGATCGCCGAGACCGCGATATAGGGCAGAAAAGCCCAGATAAGCGGGTCAGGCTGGCGGCGCTGCATCTCCCCATCGTAGGGCGGGATCGAATGGCGCCCGAGTCGCTCAGGACTCGACGGTGACCTGCGTGATCTGACCGTCGGCACCGAGGTGCACGGCGGGCCAGTATCCCTCGGGGAAGTGCTTGCCGCAGGTGTCGATGAGGTGGAGCACGACGGTTCCGTCGGCTGAGGCCTCGAGCGTCTCGAGGCTGAGGTCGGATGCCGCGTCGTCGAGCTCATGCTGCTCAGGGGCCGCGTTGCTGAAAGCCACCACGACGGCATCCGTGGCCAGACGCCGCAGAACGCCGAGAGCGGCGATCGTCTCACGGACGTGGGGGAGGAGCGCGGCCGCCTCGTCGACGTCGGTCCCTTCGATCATGAGATCGAGGGGCGCACCGTTGACCACGGTGCCGCCGGCGTACCAGTCGTGGGTCAGCACGGTTCCATCGGTCAGCTCCGTCGTGGCGCGGATGAGGGTACCCAGTTCGGGGTCTTCGATGCTCGGGTTCTCGTCGCTCATGTCATCCACGCTAGCGGTCGCTCACGGTCTGAGAGCCGAGCCGTGAGACTCGAGGCTCGATCATGAGGAGAGTTCCAGTGCCACGAGGGTGCGTCCCGGCTTCATCTCGGCCCTCTCTTCGAAGCCCGCTGCCAGAAACGTGGTGAGCGTGCCGTGGAACAGGTCGTTCGTGCGCTTCTTCTCGCCGCGGGTGTCGACGGGGTAGCCCTCGATGAGTCGGGCACCCGAGCTTCGCGCGAAGTCGACGGCGGCGCGCAGCAGTTCGAGGGTGAGGCTGAAGCCTCGGTGTTCGCGCCGGACCACGAAGCAGGTGACGGCCCATACCGAGTCGTCGTCGAAGGGCTCGGTGGATGCTGCCGCGATCATGCGCGTGCGCGGCACCCGCTCCTGCTTCGTGCGCGGCCCGATCCTGATCCACCCCGCGGCGTCGCCGTCGACGTAGGCGATCAGACCAGGGGGAGGGCCTGCGTCGATCTCCTCGCGCAGCATCTCGGTGCGTTGCGGGGTGGTCGTCTCATTCCAGTCCTTGTTGCTCAGCATCGGCCAGATGCACTGGCAGCTGGCGCCATCGCCGCCGCCGGTGAGTGCATGCTGAACGTCATTCCACCGGGCGGTCGTCGCCACCTCTGTCGTGATCGTCGCCATGAATGCGACGGTACGCCGTGCCTCCGACACCCCGCAACGCCCGGCGCTCACTCGGTTCGCGGAGGGCGGGCGAGTGGGGCTAAGATAGGGGAGTTGCCTGCGCGAGAGTGCAGAACAACGGGCTGTGGCGCAGCTTGGTAGCGCACTTGACTGGGGGTCAAGGGGTCGCAGGTTCAAATCCTGTCAGCCCGACCAGAGAGAAAATACCCGATCAGAAGTTATTTTCAAGAGGTCGTGAGATCGGTGCTCGCACCGGTCTTGTACCCAAAATCGTACCCGCTGAACCCCTTGACTCGACATGGTCAAGGGGTTCAGACGTTCTAACTGCTCATCGCGGCCTCCCGAAGGTGCTCATTCATCCGTGCCGCAGCGCTCTGCAACGCGGTGTTGTCAGTGTGAAGGTACGCACGCGTCGTCTCGATCGATGCATGCCCGAGGATGTCGCTGACGACGTGAATCGGGACGCCGGCGTTCGCGAACCAGGTTGCACCCGCATGTCGGAGGTCGTGACGGCGCAACCCTGGTAACCCCAACGATGCAACCATCTCGTCCCAGCCGGTTGCATTGCGCAATGCCGCAGTTGTAATGACACCACCGCGCGGGCCACGCAACAGCGGCAGATTGCGCTCCCGTTGCATCGTGAGCCTGCGCAACACCCGCTCGAGCGGCTCGATGACCGGCACGCGGCGCGCTCGACGACCCTTCGGTAGCTTTATACTCAGACCGCCGGCGCCAGGGTAGCACTGTCGTTCGATCGTGACGACCTTGCTCGCCCAGTCGACGTCGCCGACGAGGAGCCCGCCTACTTCCGAACTGCGTGCGGCCAGAAATGCGCTGAGCATGACGTGGTCGCCGTAGCTTGGGTGGATCTCAGCGCAGGCCTCAGCGATTCGCGTGACATCATCGGGACCTGGAATCAGCTTCGTGTGCGGAAGCTCCAGGTGCGCGCGGTAGCGCCTGTCGGCGCGGTCGCGCACAGGATTGCGAGTGATGAGATCATCGCGCACCGCTTCATCGAGCACCCGCGTCAGTGCGGCGATCGTATTCTTGAGCGTGGAGCGGGAATGGGTCGTCTCCCACGTATCGATAGCCCGGTCTACGAGCCCGGTTGTGATGTCGCGGACGCGGAAATGGCCCAACATTGGCAGGACCCTGAGGTGGAGTCCGGCTCGGTATCCGGATGCAGTCGACGTCGGATCGATACCGCGAAGGAACCGGTCGCCGATCGAACGCGCGTAGTCGCTCAGAGTGATGAGTGGATCGACGGCACGGTTCGAACTCTCTCGCATGAGTTCGAAGAACTCTCGAGCGGCGATGTCATCATCGACCGTGGCAGAGCGACTTCCGCGTTCCCGCGAAAATGGATCCGTCCAGCGGACCCGGGCGCGGATCCGGGAACCGCGGCGGAGGGTGTCGAGGTGGAGGGGAACTCCGAACGGTGGCAAGGGGGGCGTGATGAACCGTCATCCGATCGAGGATCTCGCACTGTCGCTGCGGACCTAACGTTCTCTGTGGGCAGGCAGTTATCTGACTGCGTGACACGTGCAGGCGGCCGAGTACCTGCAACTCAGCGAGGGAGAGAAATCCAGGATCACTGCGAGCCGAGCATTCTTACCAGCCGTCGTGATCATGACCGCATGCTGCCGCCAGCGCAGTGCGCAACTTCACGGTGTTAGACGGGATTGAACTACCTGGTTGGCTAGTTGCGTGTCTACCTCACAGACTTGACGCGGGAGTTCGGAATGAGGAATTCCCGACCTGAAGCATCGACCAATCGCATGGAAGCGCCCCGTAACCGGTCGTCGTACGGCAGCGGCTCGGGTGTCTCGAGGTGGTACTCGCCGTCATTGGGGCCGAGCTCTTCCCAGCCCGTCATAGTCGCGACATCGCCCACGCTCGATGTGATGTCATCAAGGAGCTCAGGAAGGCTGTGGAGCTTTGCGACAACGCTGGTGTCGTGCCGTGTGCTGGCGCCGGTGCGGTGTAGAAGATCGGCCGCATCCTTGTCGGTGACGACGACATGACAGTAGGGGATGGCAAGGCTGAGTGCGTCGATATCTCGAAGCATGTTCCAAGACCAGCTCCGTCCCTTGTTCCGGAAGAGCAGCGCTTTCATATCCGCGGAAATCCGGGCTGTGGGGACACGTTCCATGAACGCGACGGCTTTCGCGCGGCTCGCCATACCGGTTCTGCCACCGGTGATCATCGACAGCGTGAGCCGGTACTCCGCAAAAATGTCGTTGAGCAGATCGGTGTACTCGTGATTGATCTCGCGTGCCATCACAAGGGCGCGTAGCTCGTCCGCATCGGGACTGCGGTCGGCAAGCTGCTCTGAGAGCCACTGCTCGTACTCGACGCGACTGCCGGGACGGTTCTCGAGGTCGCGAGGGGCGACGTATCCGAGATTAAAGAGACCCGGTAGATCTTCGGGCAAAGGCCCGGTGAATACTGCAGCCTCGGCGTACTCGTTGAGATGTCGCAGGCGCGTCCTGTCGACATCGATCACCTGCCCTTCATCGTTCACGACTTTGAAGAAGGCCTGCACACCGCTGAACGCCCAATGGACGCCAACGCCGAGGACCTTGGGTCGCGGCGGGCGGAATGCGGGGCGTCCGAGCGTCTCGTGAAGCGCAGCAAGGAACTGATGTCGCATGAGCACGGGCTGCGCCCGGATCGTTTGCATGAGCGAGATCGGCGCGACCACATCGGTGAGGTCCTTCCGCTGCCGCCAGTCCAGGATGCGCGCGGTTTCCTCGTAGTGGGTCGCTGACAGCGGAAAGTGGACGCCCTTCGCGGCAGCGGCGCGTACTGCATCCAGTACTCGCTGATCCTCATTGTGCTGGGGGCGTCCGACGTTCGCGCGAGCGAGTCGAATCCATACCCACTGATCGAGGTACACGGCTGGACGTGAGAGCTTCAACCCAACTTTGGACACTACTCGTCACCCTGTTTCTCGTCACCCTGTTTCTCGTCACCCTGTTTCTCGTCACCCAGTTTCGGCGTCGAGGCGTCTCGGTCGAGCTGCAGACGAGTCAGGGACGACAAGGCGACAGCTCGTCGATTCTCAGGGTTGTCTTCGAGTCTCCTGCGGTCCGCTTCTTCAAGCAGCGGGCTTGGGAGCAGGCCTCTGAGGGCATGCAAGACCGCATCCACGCCGAGCAGTCGATCGACGATCTGCAGATCCAGATTGCCGAGAGTCCAGGGCGCGCCAGGCACGCCCATGATTCGCTGTCGGGACACGAATCTGGCGACCACATCGAGGCGTGGCCATCTGCCAGGGTCGATGCGTGCCCGCAACCACGACCTTGCTCCGTCAAGATCGATAATCTGCCAATCCCAGATCAGTGACCAGAGCTCCGCAGGGACGTTGAAGATTTCGTCCTCGTTGTACTGGCTGAGCGTAGCTCGCACGGCGGAGCTGAACTGGTGTTTGGCGCTCTCGAATGCTGTTAGTCGATCCCAGGATGGGCGTCTCTCAGCTTCTTGGGCAGCGTGCGAGATGAGATAGGACGCGAGAGAAAGCCCGCCCTCAGTGTGAGCGAGAGTCGTGATGGCAACAGCAGGCTCATCGGCTGGCAAGAGCAGATAGATCTGCTGCGCGATCCATCGTGACTGAATGTCCGGCGTCAGCATCCCGTCGTCCGGGAGCTCGTTGCGGTGCTTCGCGATCCAGCGCAAGAGTTCGACGCCGCCGGCCCGCTCGTTTTCAAAGGCGTGGAGTATCTTGCTGAGCGCGAGATTTAGGTTACTGACGTCGTCGGCGATCTTGCCCTCGATCAGTGCCAGCTCTGTGCCGTGCTCGCCTGCACGCAGCTGTCGATATGCGTTGGTCGCGTCGGCGTCGGACACATCCTCCGGAGGGACTCCGAAGGCGAAGTAGCGATCGAAATAGTCGGGATGATGAACACGCCCGGCCGTCGGCTGCCGCCTCGAGTGGTCGGGATCTTCCCGAGTCCAGTGAGCCTTGAAGCGGGGGAACAGAAGCCCCACCATGTCGGCCACGCCCTCCATGTGGATGAGGGACACTCGTGCCATCTCTAGCCGGATTCGCCAGTAATCGCGAGATCCCTCCTTGTCGGGCTTGCCGAACAAGTCGGCCGTCTCAATGTTCCTGACTTCGCCGAGTAGCGCCGAACGTTCTCTTGCGAGCAAGTCGTACACCAGCGGCTCCGCGGTACGGAGCCACGTCAGCACGAGGAAGTCCACCACGTCGACTTCGGCATGGACGGCATCGAGAAACGCATCCACCTGGCTGAAGTATCGCTTCACCGCTCGCGGCGTGGCGAGACGGTCGCGAAGATGCCCCAGGAATGCATGCGCGAGGCGCCTTCGGGCCGCACTGTCCAACGCGAAGTCCAGCCGCTGCTGAAGTTCCGACAGCTCCTGCTCGATCCACTTATCGAGCTGCCCCTGCCGGACAGGTGGCAAGTCCAACCGCACTTGGATCATCTTCTCCAGGTAGTCGACGCCGCGTCGGGAGTCGACGCCGACCAAACCGGTCCTGCTAAGGCTGTCGAGCAGCGTGTCCTCGTCGTAGGCGACGAGATAATAAACGTGTGGCAGTCGTCCCACCAACCGGATGAGCTTGAGCGTCAGGAGGAGCTCATCGGGTGCAAGGCGATCAAGGTCATCGAGAACCATCAGGACTGGCCGATCGAGGTCACGTAGCGAGTCCTCGAGCTTGGTTCGAGTCTTCGCGAGGCTCTGATCCGGCGAGATGAAGTCGCTGAGCGCCTGCATTGACTTGGAAGCATCGATCCCGCCGAACAGGGTCGCGATCGAGGTGAGTGGAGCGACAGCCCTGCCGAAGGTGGCCAAGGATTGGCGAACCGCATCCACCTTGCTTCCCCGTAACGGGAGAGCAGCACTCAGCTCGCGGAAGAAACCGGCCTGGAGTGTATCGAGGTCCTGGAAGAACCAGGGGTTGAAGTCGGCGATGATCCAGCCGGATGATGCGTGCTCGTTCTTTGCCCTGAGCGAAGACTTGATCATATTGAGCGCGCTGCTCTTGCCGGATCCCCACGGGCCTACGAGCGCAACAACCGAAGACGCCTCGGATGCTGCCACGGCCTTCAGGATCGAAACGGCTGAAGACACGAAGTGGTGCCGTCCAAGGTGGTCAGCGGCGACATCATTGCCTGCCAGCGGGTCATCGTTGAGATCGCGTGCGGGGAGTTGGCTCACGTTCCTAGATTGTCGGAAAGTTTGGACATCGTTCGACTGCCGAGAGCGCGAGTCTTGGCGTCGCTACTGGATCTCCAGCAGTGCTCTGTAGAAGCGGCGTAACCTCGGCAGAGCGGATTGGTGGAACCAGAAAGCACGAAGTTCCGGATCGCACGCCTTGAGTGAATCACGGTGCGGGCTGCAGCCTGCAGCGTACCTGCCGACTTGCGCGGGAGCCACTGATGACGGAGCGCCGCACCTGGATTCCGCGATGCGCCAGGCGGAGATTGTCCTCGGCGAGACGGCACTCGAGGAAGCCAGAGGGCGTTGCTTTGCGCTCGCGTTGCAACGCTTCTGAGAGGCTGGTACAAAACGGCCCCTCGATCGGGGGCAGGGATTCTTTAGGTGAGAGGTGGTCGAGGATGACTTTGGTGGCTGACAAGACGCTGTTGCTGTTCTCGACGTTCGCACACATGCAGTGGCAGGTGGACGAGCTCGCTCGCCGTTGTACTGGTGTGGACGAGGCTGTCCGAACGGCGTTTGAGAAGGCAGGTCGGTGGGACCCCGACCAAGTGATTCGAAGCTGGCGAAAGCGTAATCAGTCCTTCCTTCACGAGATGCGAGACAAGTCATGGTTCAACGAAGAGAGTTGGCACGCGCTTGTGTTATCGACGCGCCTCAACGATCAGAGTCGACCGCTGTTCTTCGAGTTCTACTCCAAGCGCGGATTGCCTGACGAGGGGCGGCACGACGAGTTTGCTGCGACTTACACGCAGATCAAGCGGCTGCGCGACTTTCTCGCTCACAACGAGTATTTACGGGCGTCGTCCGAAGAAGAACGGTTGATTGTGACGTGGTACCACGACACTGCGTTTGGTAGGTGGATGGAGGAAGACAAGACGCGCCTCAACCTGACGTTCATGACGGAAGCGGTCGAAGTGGCGGACTGGCTTTCCGACGTTGCTGCGTGGACCACGTGGCGGCTCGGCTGGAACGGGAGCGCGAAGATCGAGGACTCGAACGGCGTTGTGTTCTCTGATGAGCACGCCCCATCTCCCGCTCCTCCTCATGAACTAAGGGTGCCGGTCGAGGTTGGCGACGAAGAGTCTTGAGGAGGATGCGCGTGAGGCCGAGCGGGTAGCCCTTTGCCCGTGCTCCTGCGTAGTTCGGCAAATCGACTAGATCAGCTTGTGGTGTTCGAGTTCTTGGGTGAGGAGAGATCCGGCTCCGACATAGCAAGGAGGGCCTCGTGTGGGGTGTCGTCCTCCCAGTAGCGATACCGCTGGCCGAGAAACTCCAAGAGTGAGTCCGAAGGTATTGGGCCCGCATGGATAGTTAGGCCAAGGGTTGCCACGCCAGCTGCGGCGGCTGACGCGAGGTGGAGTCGGAGTGTGTCTTCATCGAAGATCTCCGGTGGGAGCAATGGATCCGTGGCGAGTGCGGGCGCGTATGCCAGGTTGATGAACGCTTCTCGTTGGGTGTCCGTCATCTGCCGAGTCAGCGTCATTCCTCGCGATGCCGCGCGGTGGTTGATGACGACGTTTGCTATGGCGATCAGCAGATGCCAGTCGAGCCACCCTTCCGACTGGAGGCGTCTTGCGGTGCGGGTGAACTCCGCGTTGGCGAGCAAGGACGCGAGTGTTGGG